>WNGA01002839.1_pt1 | contig 64475 bp, 32 predicted proteins | sample 5400061 | NCBI WGS metagenome assembly WNGA01 (sample SAMN13153366, study PRJNA577476) | soil metagenome | isolation source: 100 cm soil or saprolite under grassland replicate 2 | place: USA:California | collected 2016-06-15
GTCCCTTCGGCGTGGCGCATCGGAAGATCGAGTGTCGAAGATTGCGAGCGCAATGCGTGAGCGGTTGGTGAAGACGATCACGGAATTGGTGCAGATTCCATCGGAGAACACGCCGCCTACGGGCGCCGAGTTGGGTTGTCAGCAATATGTTCACGAGCGGCTGAGCGCGCTGGGAATGAAGTCCGAGATGTATGACATCAGGGATGTCCCGGGCCTCGGCGAACATCCCGCCTTCCGACACAAACGCGATTACGCTAATCGGCCCAACGTCGCCGCTCTATGGCGGGGAAGCGGGGGAGGCAGATCGCTGCTTCTTTCAGGTCATATCGACACCGTGCCGCGCGGCTCCGCCCGGTGGAGTCGCGATCCTTTCGGCGCCGCCATTGATGGCAATCGCCTTTACGGACTCGGCTCGAACGATATGAAAGGCGGGATCGCGGCGACGCTTGTGGCTGTGGAGGCGCTCAAAGAGGTTGGGGCGCCGCTCCGCGGAGATTTGCTCGTCGAGACCATCGTTGATGAAGAGTTCGGGGGCGTCAACGGCACGCTCGCGGCGCGCTTACGGGGACACAACGCCGATGCGGCCATCATCACAGAACCGAGCCAGCAGATGATTTGCCCCGCTCAGATGGGCGGGCGCATCGCGCACATCACGCTCCACGCCGACAACGGCGGAATTCTCAGCGAAGGCGCCCCGCCGCCAGCGATCGCAGATCAACTTTATTACCTCCTCGGCAGGATCAAGGACCTTGCTATACAAAGAAGAGAGAGGACGCCTGTTCACGCCCTCTATGCGGGCGGCTATGACCCAGTACCCGTCTGGGTCACCAAAATCCATAGCGGCGGATGGGGAATGAAAGAGCCGATCACGCTTCCCATCAGCTGTCGTATCGAGCTTTACTGGCAAAGCATGCCGGGCGAGGAGCTTGAAGCGATAGATCAAGAGTTCTTCGCGTGGTTCGAGCAATCCATCGCGGCGCGAGCCGATTTGTTCCCGATCAAGCCTGAGGCGCGCTTTCCGATTGAATTCCTGCCCGGCTCGGCGGTTGACCCGCGGCATGCGGTCGTGACGGAGCTTTCCTATACATTCCGGCAGGTCACGGGGGCGCAACCGCTGGTGCGGGGCATCGGAGGGCCATGCGATATGTTCGTTTTCCATCGCCATTTCAACGCGCCCGCGCTGCTGTTCGGCCCGCGCGGCGGCAATACGCACAACCCGGACGAATGGGTCGATCTGGATTCGGCGCAGGCGACGATGGAGACGCTGGCCAGGTTTATCTGCCGGTGGTGTGAAGCGGAATAATTCGGTTCGCGGGGCTGACGTAAGGACACATTTGATTTTTGATCGTCCGATGAAGAAAGAATGTGCGAAAGGTCTCATTTTCCTCTCTCACATTTTCCTGTCTGATCTTGTTTCCTTGATCGCGTATCGTACAGATCAGACAGGAAAATGTAAGAGAGGAAAATAGGAGGCATGAAAGTGGTGGATAGGCGTTCTGAATCGAAAACCCTCAACCCACTTGGAGCGACAATGACGACACAAACCGATCTGCATCGCCTATTATCGCTGGCTTTCATTCTTCTACTATTTGCCACTCCGAGCGTCTACGCCGACCTCGAGGTCTTCGCCTCGTTTGAAAAACAATCTGAAATAGCCGCAATCAAACCATCGCCAGGCGTGCGGATCGCATCCTCCCAACGCTTTCCGGCCTGGGCTGGAAATTCTCTCGAAGCGGTCTTTCCGCCCGGCGGCGGAAGTCTGGAATTTTCAAAAGTCCCGGCAGATTGGCGCAGGCAGGAATCGTTGCTGCTCTTCGTCTGGAGCGAGCAGCCCGCGGAATTGAAACTCACACTGCGCGACGCCGCCCGCAGCCGCTTCGTCCAAACGTTTCCGCTGCGCACGGGAGCGAACCATCTTCAATTGCGGCTGGATCGCGCGCGCGGCCTAGACCTGCGCAACATGCGGTCGCTCATTCTGGAATCGCCGCGCGAGGGGCGTTTCTATTTCGACTATTTCGCGCTGGATAGATTCCATCCCGCGCTGGAAGAGCGAGGCCGTTGGGACATTGACTATTCGATGGCGGTGGAAACGCCGCACATTCCCTGGGGGCGCCCGTTCTCCGGTTCGCCGATTAAAGTCTTCGCCATCGCTGACGTGGCTCACGGTCGCGGGATCATCGAACTCGCCGAGCGCCTCGATCTCGATTTCAAAGCGACGACCATTGGCCGCAATCCGGGCACAAACAAATGGGGATTCGGCGATTTCTACGAACAGCGCAGCTACGGCGGAGAGAACTGGAGCGATCCGTACAGCCTCGCTCACACATACATCGCCGACGACCTGATAAACGGCCCCGAGTACGAGGTCATCCTCTGGCCCGGGTTGCATCCGTGGGAGAGTTATCCGGCGGAGATTCGCCAGCAGATCATCAAAAGAGTCGAAGCGGGCGCCGGGTTGGCGCTTTTCTATCCTTTGAGCCGGGCCGACGCGAACGGAGAATTGTGGAAGCTCTCTCCGCTTCGCCTCACGGAAGAGGCCGGACAGCCCGGACAGCCCACACAGATGGATCAGACTCCATGGCGCGCCAAGTCGGATCATTACATCACACGAGGAGTCCCGCTCGACGCGTTTCCGTGGGGACAAATTAGCGTCGCGGCGGCGCAGTCCTCCGGCGAAACCCTGTTGGAAACTTCGCAAGGCGCGCCGGTATTAGCCGTCCGCGAATTGGGCAAAGGCCGCATCGTGGCGTTCGCTTATCGGGAGCGCGGGATGATTCCCGAGATCGCCAATGTCTTTGAGACGGGACTTCATTACCCGTACCAGGAATACTTATGGTCGATCGTCGCGCGCGCGGTCGTCTGGGCGGCGAAACGTGAACCGCAGGCGGCGATTCAAAAGCTGGAGTGGGCCGACGGTCGCGTGATCGCAACGATCAAAAAAGCGCCCGCAGGCTCGATTCTTACGGCCGCGATCCGCAACACTTTCGGCGAAACCGAAGCGGAAGTTTCAGCTGCGGCGACAGACGTAGTTAGCTTGGCGATTCCCAAACCGCTCACTGGCGGGCGCCATTTCGCGGACGTTCGCTTGATTGCCGCTGGGCGAGCGCTCGACTGGGCGACCACCGCTTTCGAACAAGAGGCGAAGGCGACGATCAGTTCGCTTGCGCTCGACACCGATCAGGTCAAGCTAGGAGAAAGCGTTTCGGCCCGCTTGCGGGTAAAAGCCGCGCAGCCGCTCGATTGCGTGATCATCGCTCGATTGTTCGACAACTACGACCGTTTGATTGACGAGCGTCGCATCCCGATGACCGCGCAGGGGGAAACGGAGCGTTCGATCCAACTCAATTCGACGGGCGCGCTCACGCACCTCGCAAAAGTGGATTGCGAAGTGGTGGCGGGCGCCTTGCGCCAGGATCGTCGAATCGCCGAGGTCTTCGTCCTGCAACCGCGCAGTTGGGATGATTACGACATCGTCATGTACCGCTTCGACAACGATCCGATTCCTGGAATCTGGCCCGCCATTGATCAGAGCCTTCGCCGGATGAATGTCACGACACTTTCGTCCTTTACGCTGGGCCACAGCGTGTACGCCAATTACAACGTGCAGGCGCAGACGCGCATCAGCGGCCAGGAATCGCCCGACGGGCCGAAGCGCAATTACTACAACGCGATGAAGAAGCGATACGCCGAGACGCGCGACAAGAAGTCGCTCATCCGCGAATACTGCCTCAACGACCCGGCCTACCGCGAGCTGGCGCGCAAGGAACTCAATCAGCTCGCGAGCCCCTGGGCGCGACTCAGCCCGCTGTCGTATTACGTTTACGAAGAGCCGTCGCTGACCTGTTACGAAGATGATCTGGACTTGTGCTTCTCGACTCATTGCATGAAAGCGATGCGCGAGTGGCTGAAGGGCGAATACCTCACGCTCACGGGGTTGAACAAACAATGGGGGACCAGTTTCACATCCTGGGATGAGGTCGTTCCCGACGACACTTATGAAGCGCAATCGCGAGGGAATTACGCGTCGTGGGCCGATCACCGCACGTTTATGGAGAAGACCTACGCCGACACTTTCGAATATGTGTTCGGAGAGCTGCGCAAGATAGATCCGCAGGGCATTCTGCTCAATTCAGGCACACAGGTTTCGGGCGCGCATAACGGTTGCGATTACAGCCGCATCAATCAATTCACCAAGCACCTCAACGCGTATGACGGCGGCAATCAGTTGGATTTCCATCGCTGCTTCAACCCCGAGGTCAAGATTTCAGGCGGCGCGGGTTACGGCGTGCTCGGCGCAGACGTTTTCTACAACTTCTATCGAAACCTCTTCAAAGGCGCGAACGGCGGGGCCTATGTCTTCTGGCAATATTCGACGCTCGATCCCGATCTGACATTCAGTCAAAGCGGAAAGGATATGGTCGAAGGATTCCGCGAGTTGCGCGGCGAAGGCATTGGCAAACTGGTCGGCCTGGCCGAGCCTGATAACAATGGCATTGCGATTCATTACTCCTATCCGAGCATTCACGGCGCGTGGATCGTGGATGGGAAGATCGAGGATCACGTTGTATACGACCCGAGTAGCGCCACAATGCGCCGTTTCAACTCGAACCGCGACGGATGGGTCAAAGCGCTGCGTGACGCCGGATTGCAATTCGATTTCATCGCCTATGGCGACGTCGAGCAGGGCAAGCTCATCGGCAAAGGCTACAAGACCTTGATCCTGCCGATGAGCGTCGCGCTCAGCGACAAAGAGGCTGAAGCCATCCGAGAGTTCGCGCGACGAGGCGGCGTAGTCATCGCCGACGCGTTGCCGGGGGTGATGGATGAACACTGCGCGTTTCGTGAACGGCGCGCGCTCGCCGATCTCTTCGGCGTCGCGCCGACGCGAGCCAATCGCGAGGCGATCGTCTCAATGAAAGGCGAGCCCGATCTGAAACTCGCAGGGGCAAAGGCTTTGACGGGTGAAGACGGGCTATTGCTCGAACACGCGATGGGCCGCGGGCGCGCCTACCTGTTGAACTTCTTCCTCGACCGTTACCCCGAAGACAAGCTGGAGGGAAGACAGGCGCCGACTCAGGAAAAGTTGCGGCGGGTTTTGAGCGCGGCCGGAATCAAACCAACAATCAAACTCGAATCACTCGCAGGCAATCCCAATTGTGAAACCTATCTGTTCAATCGAGGCTCGACGCGGCTGCTGGGATTGATTCCTGACAAAGAGAAGTCGGCGGCCCGAAAAGTTCGGCTGATGTTCAATCAACAAGGCGCGCTTTACGACGTGCGGCGGAAGCGCTATCTCGGTTTTGGTTCCGTCTTTGAGACGGAACTCGAACCGGCGGTTCCGAAACTCTTCGCGCTGGTCGCGTCACGCATCAGCGGGTTGGAATTGCAGGCGCCGCAGCGCGCGAAGCCGGGCGAAGAGATAATCATCAATTTTCGCGTCGCGGGCGCCGGTCAGTTGCGCTCCGTCGCCAAAGTTGTTGTCACCGACGCCGCGGGCCGCGAAGTCAGTGTCTACGGCGGCAATCGGGATATCGTAAATGGCGCGGGCAGTGTCCATTTCAGGACTGCGCTCGACGATCCACAAGGAGTCTGGCGCATCTCTGTAACCGAAGTGATCAGCGGAGAGACGGCGAATGCGGAGATCACCATTCGATAATCCCTGGGAGCGCAGGCATCCTTGCCTGACCGCTTTCGGAGAACGCGCATTTCATCACAGCCGGCCCATCGGGAAAGCAGGCAGGGAAGGATGCCTGCGCTCCCAGGGATCCGCGAACGCGGGCAGGCGAGGACGCCTGCGCACCCAGGGAGCTGTCACGCCGCTCTTCATCCTGCTCTGTGGTCTTCATACGCTAACCCTCGCGCAAGTGCGCTTCACGCGCGGCGAGCTGGAAATCCCAACCTACACGTTCAGCCGCTCGGAGACCGTCGCGCCGCTCTTCAAATCCGCGGACGGCGCGGCGCTTTACCCTTACGCCAGGCTCGACCGCGATTCGATGAGCCGCAAGCCCATTCCCGTGCGCTATGAATCGCTGACGCTGGAGAACGAATATCTGCGCGTCACGCTGCTGCCCGATCTCGGCGGCCGCATCTGGTCGGCGCGAGATCGTGTCGCCGATCGAGAGATTTTCTATACCACCAGCGTGATCAAACCGACCACTTACAACCAGCGCGGCGGATGGCCTGCCGGCAATCTGGAAGTCTACGGGCCTTACGACGCGCATATGCTCACTTGGCCCGGCGAAGCGTGGCCCTGGGCGTTCAGACGCGACCGTGACGGCGGCGCGACCGTAATTCTTTCCCACATTGATCATTTCTTCCGCAACAAACTTTCGATTGAAGTCACGCTGCGTCCTGGCAGGTCGTTCATCGAACTCAAGCTGCGGCTGCGCAACGACAACGCATTGCCCAATCGTTACCTGCTGTGGACAAACGCAGGCGTTCGCGCCACTGACGGAACGCGCTTCATCTATCCCATGACACGGACCATCGCGCACGTCAGCTCCGACATCGGATCGTGGCCTGTCGCAGGCGGTCTGGACGCGGGCAATGTGGACATCAGCTGGTACAAGAACAACAAGAGCATGCTCGGAGTCTTCGGCCTCGATCTTTACGACAACTTCATCGCCGCGTATGACTACAATGCGGATTACGGGACGATCTGTTACGCCAATCGCATGCTCGCGCGCGGCGTGAAGACGTGGACGTGGGGGACGGGCGAAGCGGCGATGCGCCAGATGACGCATTACACGGATTCGGACGGCCCCTACGTCGAAGTCCAGAGCGGCAGATTTGTCTGGGATGGCAATTACGAATTCATCGAGCCGGGTAAAAGCGACGGTTGGACTGAATATTGGTACGGCGCAGGGAAACTCGGCGGATTGACGACCGCCAGCCGTGACGTAGCGATTTTCTTTGACGCGCCGAAAGATCGGCGAGGAACAGCCAGGCTCGCGGTGACGGCTACGGGGATATTCGCAAACGCGACGCTGAAGCTGACAGCGGACGGAACCGTTATCTGGAGCGCGCGACAAACCCTCTCGCCTGCGAACGTATATCGCGCGAATATCGAACTTAAGCCGGAAGCGGAAGGGCGAACGTTAAACCTCGAAGTTCGCTCCGCCGACGGGTCCCTGCTTGCGCAATACTTCCAACGCCCCGACGGCGGCCATCCCGACGCGGTCTTTGCCGCCGATTCGATTCCGCGCGACTTCGGTCCGATTGAAAAGCTGACCGCTGAAGAGACGTTTCAAAAAGGCCTGGCTCACGAAAAGTTCGGCGAATTAGAAGAGGCGGACCAGGCTTACCGCGCCGCGCTGGCCAAAGACGGCCATTTCAGCGCGGCCCACTTGCGTCTGGGCCTGATGGCGCTCGACCGCTGTCAGTACGACGAAGCGATCAAGCGCTTCAATGCGGTCTTGGATAGGGATCCCGCCAATAGCGACGCTCATTACTTTCTGGCCACAGCTTTATCAGACCTCGGAAAGAAGGAAGAGGCCGAACGTCATTACTATCGCCTGCTTCCTTCGTCAGCGAAGTTCGAGCTACGCGATTACGGACTCGGCCTGCTCGCACTCGGCGGGAAGAATTTCAAAGAGGCCGAATCGCGATTGTCTCAGGCGGTCGGCGTCGCGCCAACGCAATTGTCGGCGCGGAAGGCCTATGCGTACACGCTGCGCAAACTCGGTCGCGCGGCGGACGCGAAGAAAGAATGCGACGCGGTCCTCGAACTCGATCCGACCAACGCGTTCGCGCAGGCGGAGAAAATCTTCCTCGGCGATCCGCAATTCGAACTCCTGGACCGCGCCTGCGCGCGTCACGAGCAGGGGTACCTGGAATTGGCCTGCGAATATTTGCGATTGTCAGCGCTGTCAGAGGCAAATCGAATGATCGAACGAAGCCTTGAGCTGTCGCCCCAGGGGGGGGCGCTTCGGCTTTACTATCGCGCGTACATCGCCGACCGCCTCGGCGATTCGGTGGCGGCGCGTCGCAGCATTGACGATGCCCGCCGTCAGACGCTGGCGCTCGAGATCTTCCCCTTCCGCCGCGAGACGATCCGCGCGCTGGCTCGAATCCTAGATATCGAGCCGAAGGATGCGAACGCCGCCTGCCTGCTCGGCGAGATCCTTTACAGTCGGGCGCGACGCGACGAGGCGATCGTCGCATGGCGTTCGGCCGTCGCGTCCGACCCGAGCCATTTTTCCGCGCTTCGCGATCTCGGCCTGGCGCTGCTCGAGGCCGGACGCATGGAGGAAGCGTTGACGCTGCTCAAGCGGGCCGCCGAAGAGCGCCCCGAACTGCCGTCGAACACGATCCTCGTCGCGCGGCTGCAAACGCAGGCCGGAAACACTGGCGCGTCGCGCGAGACGCTGGAGCGCGCGCTCAAGCGCCGGCCGGAGAATGATCGGCTGATTGAATACCTTGCGGCGGTCGAAGTTCAGGGCGGCAATCCCCGGCGCGCGCTCGAACTGCTCACCCAACACACCTTCGAACCGAAGCATCAATCCTATTCGCTGCTCCATTTGTGGCAGGTCGCGCAACTAATGGCGAGCGCGACGGCGAGCAAAGGCGTCGCCATGGAGCATCTCCGCGCGGCGCAGCGTCCGCCTTCCACGCTCGGCGTTGACGATTTCGCGACATTGCGGAGCGCGCGGTTGTTGGTTTTCGAGGCCCTGCTTCATCAGTCAGCGGGCGATCAGGAATCGGCCGCTCGAGCCTGGCGCGCAGTGGCGCATACGGCGGACGAAACGTCGGGGGAGGAAGGACTGTTTCACGCCCTTGCGCTTCATAAAATCGGCGAAACCGCGCGCGCCGACGCGTGGCTGAAGAACTTTTTGATCGTGAATGAGCGCAGGAGGATAAGCGGTGGCGCCACGTCACGCGCGCAGGCGAATTATCTCGCGGGCGTCTATGCCGCATTTCACTCCGGACCGGGTCAATCTGGACCGGATCAGGCCCGCGAGTATTTTCGTCAATCGCTCGAACTCGACCGGACTTCCCTGTGGACGCGTCAGGCGCTGGCCTGGCTCGACGCGGGTCTCCTGGTTCGATAGCAAGCCCGAAGTTTGTAGTCCCGCCTTCAGGCGGAAGAGACTCGATTAGCGAGCCCCTCCCGCCTGAAGGCGGGACTACAAACTCTTTCTCTGAGGAAGTTGTCATGTCGCATTTCCATCGCAGACAAATCCTTCAGTCCGGCGTTGTCGCATTGGCCAACTTCGTCATCGCGCGCGTCAGAAACGCCTTTCTGACCGCCGAAGACCGCGAAAAGATTCTTTTCCGCAACGTCGAGCGGCTGCTCGCAAATGCAGGCGCGAAACCACAGCGTAAAGCTTGAGCCTCACTCTATGCTTTTGACCAGACGAGAAATGATTCAGCAAAGCGCCGCGTTCGCGGTTTCGGCTCTCTACCCGTCGCGGCGACTGGCCGGCTCTCTATCAATTCCGCCGGCGCCCTCGCCGGTTGTTCCGCAGGATCTTCCTGGCGACCGAAGCGTCCGCCAATACCTCGCCGCGCGCGCCGCTGAACTTGAGCGCGAGTTTCTGCCGGGGATCAGCAGGGCCTCCGATTTCGAGAAGATTCGTCCTGCGCTGCGCGAAGATCTCTTCGATATGCTGGGGCTGAAACCGACGCCCGAACGAAGTCCGCTCAAAGCGACGATCACAGGGCGGATTGAACAACCCGGATACACGATCGAGAAGCTTCATTTCCAGAGCCTGCCTGGGCTTTACGTCACGGCCAATCTCTATCTTCCTCAACCCGCCCGCCCGGCCGGCGGCCGTTACCCCGCAATTCTTTATCAGGTCGGTCATTACAACCAGCATCGCCGTGACGGCAATAAGGCCGCGCCTGATTGCCTGCAGCAAGGGATCTGGTTCGCCAAGCACGGTTTCGCGGCGCTAGTGATGGACACGCTTGAACTGAGCGAAATCGCGGGCCTGCATCGCGGGCTGCTCAGCGGAGAGCGTTGGTGGTGGCATTCTGTAGGCTACACGCCGGCTGGCGTCGAGACTTGGAACGCGATTCGCGCGATTGATTATCTGGTTTCGCGTCCGGAAGTGGATGCGAGCCGGATCGGGGCCACAGGCATTTCGGGCGGCGGGATCGGGACGTTCTGGATCGCGGCGGCGGATGAACGAGTGAAAGTCGCTGCGCCAGTGAGCGGGATGGGCGATTTGACGTTTTACGCCGGTGAAGACGGGATCAGCCGCCATTGCGATTGCTTCTTCTTTTACAACCGCGCGCGCTGGAATTGGACTACTGTCTGTTCGCTCATCTGCCCGCGCCCGTTGCTGTTCGTTAATTCCGACAATGACATCTACTTTCCGATGTCGAATAACGAGCGCATCATCGCCCGACTGGAGAGACTCTACTCGCTGTTCGGCGCGAGCGATCTGGTTGACGCGGTGATCAGCGTGGGCGGGCACGGTTACCGCACAGACATCCGTCGCGCCGTATACGAATTCTTCAATCGCTATCTGAAAGGCGATGCGCGGCGCGTTGTTGATCCTGACGAGGGGGTAAACGCTGACGGCTCGCCGGCCCTCGATCGCAAGCTGCTCCGCGTCTTTCCCGAAGATACGGACTTTCCGAAAGATCACATCAACAAGAAGATTGATGAACTCTTTGTCACCTTGGCGAAGCCCTCGACGCCTGCGTCAGGAAATTTCGAGTTGTGGCGGCGCGACTTGCTCGATCGTTTGCGCAAAGCCGCGTTTGCGGCCTGGCCCGAGACCGCGCCTGCCGCTTATGCGCCCGCTCTGGGCGGCGAGCCTAGGGCGGAGAAAGAAACGACAGAAGATGGGATCGAGGTTCACTGGCGCTGGGCGCTGGGCAAAGAAGCAAACAGCGCGCGCTGGCTGATCGTGCTCAACCCTGATGAAGATCTGGCGAAGCCGCCGGAATGGGCGCGCGGCATTGTCGGAGGAGATTCTGTGTTGCTGCTCAGCGCGCGAGGCATGGGGCCGGGCGCATGGACGCGAGACAAGTTTCCCAATCCGATTGAACGCGCGATGGCGCTGTTGGGCGGAACGGTGGATGGTGGGCGCGTCTGGGACGTGATGACCGTCGCCGGCCGCCGCGCAGCGGAAGGCGTTCGCTGGCGCGCCGCCGGTCGTGGCCCCGCGGGGATTCTGGCGGCATACGCGGCGTTGTATCAACCGGCCATCGAAGCTGTGATTGCAGTCGCTCCGCCCGCTTCGCATCTTCCCGGATTGGCAGGATCGGCCGGAGCGGCGGGTGTAGATTACGGCCCGGCGTTGTTGAACGTGTTACGAGTGATGGATATTCCTGAAGCTCTCGGATGCCTGGCGCCGCGTCAGCTCACGCTCATCGGCGCGAATGATTCCGCTTTTGATCGAACCGCGGCGATTTACCGTCTGGCAGGCGCTGCTGATCGATTTGAAAGAAGGAATGCGTGAAAAGTTACGTTTTCCTCTCCGCCATTTTCCTGGTTGATTCCTACTGTGTGCGAATGAGGAGGCGTAGTCGAAGAGGAAAATGGGGGAGAAAAAATGAGAAACAAGAAGATGAAAATAAACCCCGCATATTTACTGGCATTTAGCCTCGCGATCCTGACATTGCCGGGCGCCAACTCAGACGCTCAATCAACCAAGGCTCCGGCTGAAGACCTCAATGTTCTTTCAGGTCCTGCAAACCCGCGCCGGATGTTGCCCGATTCGCTCGACAAAGCTGCGCTTCGGCTACTGGCCGAAAGAGAGCGGCGCGTCGCTCAGCTCTCTACGCGCGAGGAGATCCTGGGGCGACAACAGTTCGTCCGCGAGAAAATCCTTCAGGCCATCGGCGGGTTGCCCGAGCGCACGCCTTTGACTCCCAAGGTAACCGGGACCCTGAAGCGCAACGGCTACCGGATCGAAAAGGTCATCTTCGAAAGCCAGCCCGCCTTTTACGTCACGGCCAATTTGTATCTGCCCGAGACCGGGCGCGCCCCCTATCCCGGAATCCTGATGCCGCTCGGCCACGAGAGCGGAGGCAAGGCGCATGAAGCGTGGCAGCGATTGGCGATCACGTTTGCGAAAAACGGTTTCGCCATACTGCTTTACGAACCGATCAGTCAGGGGGAGCGCGTTCAACTTTACGACCCTGACCTGGGCGAATCGAAAGTGCGCCAAGCGACCAATGAGCACACGCTCGCGGGCACGCAGTGTTTATTGCTCGGCCATAACTTCGCGCGCCATCGCATCTGGGACGGGATGCGCGCGCTGGATTATTTGGTCTCACGCCCCGAGGTCGACTCGTCGCGCATCGGCTGCACGGGGAATTCGGGCGGCGGCACGCTGACGGCGTATCTCTCGGCGCTCGATGATCGAATCAAGGTGGCCGCGCCGTCATGTTATCTGACGAACTGGAAAAGCCTGCTCGAAACCATCGGCCCGCAGGATGCGGAACAGAACCTGCCGCCGTTCCTCGCCGACGGGCTCGATCAGGCGGATTTCGTCATCGCCTTCGCGCCCAAACCATACCTGATCCTTTCGGCGATGCGCGATTTCTTTCCAATCGCAGGGACACGTCAGACTTTCCGCGAAGCGAAGCGGCTGTACGGGCTGATGGGCGCCGAAGAGAAGCTCAATATGGTCGAGGCGGACGACGAACACGGCTACACCCGACCGCGCCGTCTCGCCGCTTATCGCTGGATGAATCGCTGGCTTAAAGGCGCCGACGAGCCGATTGATGAACCGGAGATCGAAATCGAAAGCGAGGAGGATCTGCGATGCACAGCGAAGGGACAGATCTCCCTGTCGCTGGGCGGCGAAACGATCTTTTCAATCAACCTAGCCGAAGCGCGCAAAGTGAAGCCGAAACGCGGCGCCATCAGTACGCCCGAAGACTTGCGCCGCTTTCAGTCGGAGATTCGCGCCCAGGTCCAGCGGTTGACTGCTTTTGAAAGGCCCGCCGGCAGCCCAGACGCGCGCGCGTCCGGCGAGATTGCGCGTGATGGCTACCGCATCGAGAAACTCCTTATTGGGAACGATCCTGCAGTTCCCGCGCTGCTGTTTATTCCCGATGGCTCTAGGCCGAAGCGCCGCACGATTCTTTACGTCCATGAGAACGGTAAAGCCGCCGAGGCGAAAGTTGGTGGCGAGATCGAAGAACTGGTCCGCGGCGGCGCGATGGCGCTGGCGATTGACCTGCGCGGCAGAGGCGAGATGCGCGAAGAGGCCGACCGCGTGTGGGACATCTTCGGCCATTTCGAGAGCGCGATGACGGCGCTGCTCGTTGGGAAGACGCTAGTAGGATTGAGGGCGGAGGATGTCATTCGCGCGGTAGACGCGCTCGCCGCTCGTCGCGATGTCGAGATGGAGAGCCTCTCCGCCTTCGGCAAAGGCGATGCGGCGGTGGTCTTGCTGCATGCGGCCGCGCTTGATGATCGTATCAAGAGCGTGACGCTCGAGGAAATGCTGGTCTCATACGAATCGGTCGTCGATTGGAAGATTCATCAAGAGGTTTTTGAAAGCGTCGTCCCCGCCGCCCTCGCGAATTACGATTTGCCGGACCTGGCGGCCAGTCTCGCGCCACGCAGGCTACAGATCATCAACGCCGTGAATCCACGCGGACAGCGGGTCGAGACGCAACAGGTCAAGCGCGAGTACGAAGTGACGCAAAAGGCTTTCGCGGCGGCCGGGGCGTCGCAATTATTCAACGTCGCGGAAAGAAAACCCGGTAAGAAACTGACGGCGTTTGTTCCGTGACAAATCGGAGGAGGAAAAATGAAAGGCCAACTAGCCGCGGAGGCGCGGAGGGCGCGGAGACATCGTGGAGAAGGAGAGGGAAGGGAGAAGGCATGGTCTCTGCGCCCTCTCCGCGCTCTCCGCGCCTCCGCGGCTAGCTGGTCTTTCGTCCTGGCGCTGCTGATGTGCGCGCCCGAAACAATCGTACAGCCCGCAACGCCGGAATCAGCTCGCGTACGGATGCGCCGGTTGCTCATTCTGCCGCAGGAGAAGGCGCCGCTCGCCGCTGAGGTGTTGCAGAAAAGCGAGGACGGCGAAGTTGCGATTGAAGACATTCGATTCCGCGCCGGGCGTGATGTTTGGGTTCCGGGAATCGTCGTTAAGCCGCGCGCTACGTCAAAGCCTCTGCCGGCCATCATCTGTCTGCCCGGGACCGGCGGGACGCGGCAGCAACTTACGGACGCGCGATTGCAATTAAGCGAACGCCCGCGGACCGGATGGGCGCGGGCGCTCGCCGCGCAGGGTTTTTTGACCATCTCGCTCGATTACCGAGGCTCGGAGGCGCGCGGGCAGAACATCTACACGGACGCGGTGCGGGCGCAGCTTGAAGGCCGCAGTTACATGGGGCTGCTGGTTTATGAAACGATGCGCGCGGTGGATTACCTGCTGACCAGGCCCGACGTTGACCGCGCGCGGATCGGGATCACAGGTTTCTCGCTGGGTGGCGCGATCAGTTGGTATGCGGCCGCTGCCGATCCTCGACTGAGCGTAGTTGCGCCGGTTTGCGGCGGGGCGGGGACATATGACGCGCTGTTACAGCGCCAAAGGCAGACCGGCTATCACTCGCAGTACTTCTATCCCGCAGGTTTTCTCAAACTGTTCCCCGGCGATCAGCCTGAAGTGTTCGCCTCGCTCGCGCCACGCGCCGTGCTGGTCGTCGGGCGCGATCAGGATCAGGGAATGCCGGTCGAAGGCTTGCGAATGCTGGAGCAGAAGGTCAAATCGGAGTATGCGCGTCGCGGCGTTATAGACCGTTTCGCCGTTCACCTGACCGCCGGCGATCACACTTACACCGAAGAGATGTTTAAACGGGTCAGTGAGTGGTTCCAGCGGTTTCTCAAACGATAAATAACTCTGGGAGCGCGCGCATCCCTGCGCGCAGGCTCGGTGAGCAGACCATCGAATCGCAGAGGGCCAGCTTATCAAGCCTGCGCGCAAAGATGCGCGCTCCCAGGAAGGAGGCCAACTATGAACAGACGCAAGTTCATCGCAGAAAGCAGCGTGGCCCTCGCGGCGACGGCCTGTTCCGCGGCGAACCTTTCATCAGCAACGAATCAGCGCAAGCTCAGAATGGCGATCGTCGGCACGGGATCGCGCGGTTCATTCACCTGGGGGCAGGAAGTCGTCGCCGGGTACGGCGATGTCGTGGAGATCGTCGGACTGTGCGATCACAACGGCAAACGGGTTGAAGCGGCGAAGAAGCTGATCGGAATCGGCGCCCCCACGTTCACCGACTTCGACCGGATGATCAAAGAGACGCGGCCCGACACAGTAACCGTGACCACGGTGGATGCGACCCACGCGCGCTACATCATCCGCGCGATGGAGCTGGGTTGCGACGTGATGAGCGAAAAGCCGCTCTGCACCGACGAGGAGCAGGCCCGGGCGATTCTCGACGCGCAGAAAAAGACGGGGAAGAAGATCACAGTCACTTTTAACGCGCGCCACGGATTGAAAGACAAGAAAGTGAAAGAGCTGCTCATGCGGAAGGCCGTCGGCGATCTCATCTCCGTGGATTTTCACGAATACCTCGACACGAGCCACGGCGCCGATTACTTCCGCCGCTGGCACCGGCTGAAAGAGAATTCCGGCACGCTGCTGGTTCACAAAGCCTCGCACCATTTCGATCTCGCCAACTGGTGGCTCAATTCAACGCCGGTGTCGGTGACCGCGTCCGGCGAGCTGAAATTCTACGGGCGCAACAATTCCTTCCGCGGCCCCAACTGTCGCGCCTGTCCGCACAAGCAGCAGTGCCAGTTCTATTGGGACGTCACGAAGAATCCGCAATACGTGAAGCTATACGTCGAATGCGAGTCGGAAGACGGCTATCTGCGCGACGGTTGTGTGTGGCGCGAAGACATCAACATTTATGACTCGATGTCGGTCATGGTCAGATACGAAAATGGCGTGCAATTGAATTACACCGCCAACGCCTATCTGCCCTATGAAGGCCAGGCGATTTCATTCAACGGGACAAAGGGGCGGATAGATTACAACGAATTCGGCGGCGGCGGATTCAAGAACGATGAGTTGCGATTGACGCGCAGCTTCGGCAAATCCGAACCGATCACCGATTTCGGCCCGCAACGCGCGGGCGGGCACGGAGGGTCGGATAGTTCGTTGCATGACCTGATCTTTCGCGGAGAGCCGAAGAATGATCCTCTGGGATTGCGCGCCGACCTGCGCGCGGGCGTCCTTGCCAGCATGATCGGGATCGCGGCCCGCAGGAGCATCGAACGCGGCGGCCAGATGATCAAAATCAACGACCTGGTCAAACTGTGATGGAGAAAATGTTAAACCGTAACAGACAAGGCCGGCATACATGGCGTTAATCGAGTTGTGCGTCACTGCGGCGATTTAAAGAGGCCCATGATGTGTCAATGGTTCTTGATTATTCTGTTCATCTGCCAGACTGTTTTCACTTTACCGGCGAGTACGAGTGAGGCGGCGCGACGCGCGCAATCAGCTACGACTGATCCATTGCCTGCCGCGTACTTCCGGCTGCTCGAAGCCGGAGCTGAGAAAGTCGAACAGCGGATAAACTCGATTCTTGACGTCGACCTCAAGACTCTCGAAGCGCGCTCCGATTGGCGCCATTTCCCCTACGCGATCCTGGCCCCGGCGGCCCTGTACGCCAAACGGCATCCGCGCAACACGCGCTTCCGTGATCCCAAAATGCTGGCGCTCGCCATTCGCATCGGAGATTTGCTAGCGGGCGAGAATGAAAAGGGCGTCTTTGAGCCGCGGCTCGACAGCGACTGGGACACGTACATGTGGCTTGAAGCTTACCGGCTGCTGGAACGCGAATTGGGCGAAGAACGCCGCGCGCGCTGGGCAAAAGGGATCAAAGAAAATATCGCGCCGCTTGTGTCGGACGCCAAAGAGCGGTTGGATTTTCCCTGGTATCACTCGCCCTTCATCGGCACTTCGCCGAACCATTATGCGCAGTGGGCGTCACTGCTGCTGCTCGGCGGGATCGTTTTCGGCGACAGGGAATGGGAACAACTCGGCAAGCAGGTGTTGCGGAGGTTCGCGACGACCGAACAATCGCCCGACGGGTTCTGGGGCGAACACAACCGCGCGGGCCCGACCACCGGCTACGACTATCTCACGCTCACCGGCGTGGCGCTTTATTACGAATACAGCAAAGACCCGGCGGCCCTCTCCGCGCTGCGACGATCAACCGATTTTCACAAGTTCTACACGTTTCTCGACGGTCGTCCGGTGGACGTGATCAACGACCGCAACCGTCACTGGGGCGTCAGCGCGTGGGGGCAGTTCGCCTTCACGCATTTCCCCGATGGCCGCGGGTACGCCGCTTTCCTGACCGGTTTCTTCAAACCCGAATCGCTGACGGTAGATCAATTGGGGCGGCTCGCGCAGGACGCGCTCTATTATCACGAAGGGCAAGCGGAGAGCGCGCCGCAGGTCTTGCCGCGTTACTCGCATCAGATGACGATCCCCGCGGGCGTCCGCAAAACAGGCCCATGGCAGGTCTGCCTGTCGGGGATCATAAACACGCAGGCGATCAACAGCCAGTTCTATCTCGACCGGCAGGGCCACGTCAGCGTCGTTCACCAGAAGTCGGGGCTGATCATCACGGGCGCGAACTCGAAACGACAGCCGGAATTGGCGACGTTCTCCGAAAAGCTGCTTGGGCAGACGGTTCACATGCCGATCAGCGCGCGCTTGCAGATGAGCGATGAGCGGGATCGCCTCTCGCTGGCGTATAACACTTTCTTCAGCGATCTCTACATCCCGACGCCGACTGAGAAGGAATTGTCATTGCGCTTCGTGATCACCGGTCGTGGGCGACCGGCGGACGATCCGCAACTGACTTTGCAGTTATGTCTGAAACCGGGCGAGACGATGGAAACGGGCGCGGGCAGGAAGATCACGCTGAGCGCAGAGCGAATTGAACTGCAACCGGCCGACCTCGGCGGCTCGATCAGTCATCACGGCTGGCAATTGAAGCTCGATCCGGCGGCGCGACTGCTCTGGCCCGTCTTCCCACACAACCCATATACGAATTCACCCGAGACGGACATCAACCATGCCGTGGGCGCGCTGAGTGTGCCCCTGCGTCTGAAGTCACAACCAGGGCGCTACATTCGAACCAATGAGCAGGAGATCGTATTTGCGTTGGAGGTCCAATGATCTCAATACGCGGGACAACCATTCTCTTCATCGCCTTTCTGCTCCTGACCTGTCCGGTCGGGGCGCAAAGGCCGTTTTTTGACCGTACCCATCCGTCGAAAGTCTTCGGCGGAGCGCGGAATTACCGCATCTTTCTGCCGCCGGATTATGCGAGCGGTAAAAGAGCCTATCCGGTGATCTATTACTTACACGGCCACAGCGACCGCTACACGCTGGAGAAATATGACAACGGGGCGGACACCGTTCCAAAGATCGCCGCGTTTGTGGCCGCAAACCCGGTGATCGTTGTCGCCGTGGACGGTTATGTGGCGCGCGACTACACGGGCTTCTACGGCGGCTCTCCATGGGATGTGCGGGAGGAGGGCGGGGAATACGATTTCGGCGCGTATTTCCGGGAACTCGTTTCGCACATAGACGGCGCGTATCGCACGCTGACTTCGCGCCGTTCGCGCGCGACATCAGGGCTGAGTATGGGCGGCTTTTTTAGTCTTTATCTGAGCGCGCGCTATCCTGACCTGATCGGCAGCGCGTCGGCGTTCAATCCGGGGCCCGAGTTTTATGTGGGCGAGAAGGGGCGCCGGATGCTGTGGCGACCGAAAGATCACGTGGGCAATCATACGAGAACCATGGTGCGATTGATCCGAGCCAGCGGAGATTTCATCAGCCAGTATCACGAAGAGACGCGGGACGCCTATGCGCGCGCCGATGATGTCGCCTTCGAATACCGGCGCGACGAATATCACCGGCACTGGGCTACTTCCATCGCCGAGACCTTCGACTTCCACATGCGGGCGTTCGCCAATTCGACCCTCGACAACGTGGCCGAGGTGTGGAGTCATACCGATGCTTACGCCGATTTCGAGGTTTGGAACTATCACGTGCGAGCGGAAGGCGCCGAGCCGGGCTTCACTTGCCTGGAAGATGTGAATCAGACCGGACTGCGCCTGACCACGCGCAGGTGGGCGCCAGACGGGCCGCCCATCCCTGGGCGTCACGTGACGATCACGACGGCGCCGCTCTACAAACCCTCATCGTCGTACCTGCTCCTCGATTACAATCTTACGACCGGCATTACTTCGAAACAGGAAGTCCGCTCGGATCAGGGAGGCCGTCTGACGCTGATCGCGGATGGCGCCGGGCATCAACTCAGTTTCGTTGGCCCCGGTATGGGCGGGCAGCCTCCCGTGATTCTGCCGCTGACGACGAAGGACAAGCTGCGCCTCGCTCCGGAGCAGGATCTGTCGTTGCCGGTTCGCCTTTACAACCCGCGCGGAGTCGTTATGGAGGCTGTTCGGGTGACGTTGACGAGCGAATATCCGACGGCGCATATCTTGTCCGGCGACGCAACCATCCCGAGGATCGAGGCGGGGGCCGCTGTGGATGTTTCCGCACGCATGCGTGTCCGGTTCACGGCGGGCGCGGGCTACTTCGCGCCCACGCGGCTGCTGATCACGCTGGGTTACGATGGATGGCATTCGGCGTCGAAGAATGTTGATGTGTTGGTGATTCCTGAGACCGTCGAGGCGGCGCGCGAGCGGATGATTTTGGATGGACGCGCCGCGACCCTGAATGTCTTCCGTCAAAAAGGGAACAGCGGCGGGGGCGGCAGCGTGGCGCGGACGGTAGAGGAAGGCAAGGGCAACGGGAACGGGGTATTGGAGCCGGGCGAGGAGGCCACGATCTGGGTGCGCATGCGACAGGGACTGGATCCGTTCGACAAAAACAACTGGTACCGAGCGAAGGTCTATTCGGACTCGCCCCGGATCGCCGAGGTCGCTGATCTGCAGGAAGAAAAGCAACTCGAGTGGACAGGCGCCAAAGAACGCACGAGCGTCATCCGCTTGGCTCCTGACACTCCGCCGGGAACGCGCATCCCGTTGCTGCTCGACAACGAGTCGTGGAGTTACACCTGGACTCCGGATGTGCGCTACGGAACAGAGCGGCTCTACCAAGCCTTTCAGTTCCATAGCCATTACCTCCATCGTTATGAGCTGGTAGTTCTGGGCAAGCCGTGAGGCTCCGCGGAACGCCAGGGAACGCATAAGATTGAGGGCTTCGCCGAAGCTAAAACCTAAAACCCAGAACCTATGACCTAAAATCTTTTCCCTCTGCTTATATGAAGACCAAAATTTACGCGCTGTTCGTTTTTGCCGCCCTGATCGTGTCCGGCTTGATTGCTTTGCCGCGATCGGTTTTTCATCGCGCCGCGTCGCAGCCCCCACGCCGCTTCATCATTGACTCGCACCAGCATTACAGTGAGGCGCCGGATTACATCGCGCGACTGGTGAAGGTTTACGCGGGGCGCAACGCGATGGCATGCGTGCTCACGCCGATGTCGGGCTTCGAGGTCGTCAAAAAGGCCGCGGCTGATTACCCCGATGTCATCATCCCTTACGGCGTCATCAGCGTGGATAATCCAAAGGCGATCGCCGAAGTTCAGAAATTCGCAGCGGCGGGATTCAAGGGCATCAAGATGCATACGCCCAAACACAACTGGGATGACTTCGGCTATTTCCCGATTTACGAGAAGCTGCAATCGCTGAAACTCGTCGCGCTCTTCCACACCGGCATCGTCTCCGGTTCGAGCGATGAGCCGGAGCCGTCTTCGATGGCGCGCATGCGTCCGGCTTACTTGCACACCATCGCGCGGTCCTTTCCGAAGCTCGTGATTCAGGGCGCGCATCTGGGCAATCCCTGGTACGACGAGGCCGCTGAAGCGGCGCGCTGGGAGAAGAACCTCTACTTCGACCTGACCGGTTCGTCGCTCATCAAAAAGCAGAAGAATCTGGCGATCTTCAAAGAGTATCTCTGGTGGGAAGGCCCGACGACGCACAGCCCGCCGGACGCGGTCTATGCGTTCGAGAAACTCGTCTTCGGCACGGACGAAGAACCGGAGAATCTGGACGCGTGTCTCGCGCGCTATGAAGCCATGCTCAACGCGTGCGGCGTGCCCGAAGCGAGTCGCCGAAAAATTTATGGGGAGACATTGGCCAGGATTTTAGGGGTCAAAGTGAGGACATAAGTATGCACACCGAAATATATCTCACATCTCATAGCGGCCGTGTATTGCGATGATGATGAAAGCTGGGTCCGACGATTGTGAAAAGTCGGCGCCAAAACTGAAACAGGAGAGACGACAAATGAAAACCAGACGACAGTTTGCGCAGGGATTGATAGGCGGTTTTGCTGGCGCCGCGCTCGCGAAGGCGTCAGGTAAGGGGACACAGGCCGCGACGATTCAGGAATCAATAAAGAAAATTCGCATCGGCATTATCGGCGCGGAAAATTCTCACACCATCGGCTACGGGCAGATATTCAACCGTGATCGGAAATTCCCGGGCTGTGAAGTGGTCGGCGTTTGGGGAGAAACCGATGAGTTCGCCAAAAACGCCGCCGCGAAAGGCCACATCCCCTGGATCGTGAAGGACCCGGAAGAGATCACAGTCTAATTCAAATCCAAAGACAGTTCATCATGACAAGGAGAGAAGCTATGAACTCAATCAGTCGTCGCCAGTTCGTCAAGCAAACCGGAGCCGCCGGATTGATGGCTGGATCGTTCGTTCGTCCGGCCCGAATGACACCGTTAACATCGCGGTGATGGGGATTCGTTCACGCGGAGGCGCGTTGGCCGAAGGCTTTGCCAAATTGCCCAAGGTCAATGTCGCAACGATCTGTGACATTGACGAGAATCTGCTGCCAAAGGCGGTGGCGGAAGTTGAAAAAGCCTGCGGCAAAACCGCGAAGACCGAAACTGACATCCGCCGCGTGCTGGACAACAAGGAGATTGACGCCGTCGTGATCGCCGCGCCCAATCACTGGCACGCCCTGGCGACGATCTGGGCGTGTCAGGCGGGCAAGGATGTTTACGTGGAAAAGCCCATCTCCTGGAGCATCTCCGAAGGCCGCCGGATGGTCGAAACCGCGCGTAAACATGACCGCATTGTTCAGGTCGGAACGCAGAATCGCAGCCGCCCCTTGATTCAATCGGCGGTTGATTACTTGCAGGCCGGAAAGCTCGGCAAAATTTATATGATTCGCTGCCTGCTCTTCCGCCCTCGTGAAAGCATCGGACACAAGCCGAATGGCGCGATTCCGAAAGGCGTGCATTACGATCTCTGGACTGGTCCCGCCGCGATGCGCCCCTTCAACGAAAACCGCTTCCACTACAACTGGCACTGGTTTTGGGAGACCGGTAACGGCGAGACCGGCAACAACGGCCCGCATTACACCGACATTGCCCGCTGGATTCTGAAAAAATACGAACACCCCGTCCGCGTGCAAAGCATGGGCGCCGTGGATGTTCACGATACGGATCAGGAGACGCCGACCACGCAGATTTCAACGCTCGAATACGGCGACAAGACCCGGGTGCAGATCGAGGTGCGCAACTGGTACACCAACAGCGAAGACGGCCTGCGAATGGGCTTGCTGGTGTTTGGTTCGGAAGGCTGGATGCGACTGGGATCGGATGACTGGGCGACTTTCTTTGGTCGCAAGGATGAACCCGGCCCGAAGATGAGCGAGAAGGAAGCGAACGCCAGAGTCGATACTCTCAACACGCGCGGCGGGGGCGAGGAGGGGCATCTCGCCAACTTCATTGACTGCGTGCGCTCACGCAAGCGGCAGGACCTGAAAGCGGAGCTTCTGGAAGGGCACTATTCAACCGCGATGTGCCACCTCAGTAATATTGCCTACCGAACCGGGCGGCAGGTGATTTTCGATTCGACCAGCGAAACTTTCACTGGCGACGCGGAGGCCACTAGCTATTTGACCCGGAACTATCGCCCTCCCTTTGTGGTTCCCACGAAGGTATAGCCGGTGTCGTTATCTCACGACGACAACTTCACGAACATGAAAACAGCAACACCCGCCGACAACACAGACACCGTAGCCTTCTCACAGGCAGGAGGCAATTTCAAGCGTGTGCTCTCGCTGCGCGATCTGGTGGTGTTCGGCATCGCCTTCGTCGGGCCGACGGCCCCTTACTCGATGTACGGCCTCGCCACGGTCAAATCAAAGGGGCACCTGCCGCTCGTCTATCTGATCGCGATGGTCGCGATGAGCTTCACGGCCTTCAGCTATGGGCGTATGGCCGCGGCTTACCCCGAAGCGGGGTCGACCTACAGCTATGCGGCGAAGGCATTGAGCCCGACAGCGGGCTTCTTTGCGGGGTGGGCGATGATTCTGGATTACATCCTGATCCCCATGCTGAGCGTAATTTTCGTGGGACTGACCGCTCAGAAAGTCTGGCCGGAAGTCCCTTACCCGATCTGGGTCTTCGTGACTACGCTCGGAATCACCGCCATCAACCTGCGCGGGATTCAGATGACCTCACGCGCCAACTACGTGATGAACGCGATCATGGGCGCCTCGCTGGTGTGGTTCATCCTTCTGGCGATTCGAGCGCTGTTGACGGGCGCCGGCGAAGGCTCGCTCTTTTCCGCCAAGCCGTTCTTCAACCCACAGACCTTCTCATTCGGCGAAGTCATCGGCGCTACCTCACTCGCTGTCCTGTCCTTTATCGGCTTTGACGGCGTGACCACGTTGGCAGAGGACTCGAAAGACCCTCGCAGAGACATTGGGCGCGCGACTGGGTTGGTTTGCCTCATCGCCGGCGGTCTGTTTATGATCGAGAGCTATCTGGCTCAAATGGTCTGGCCCGACTATCGCAGTTTTTCTCCGGTCGAGACCGCATTCATGGATATTGGCAACCTGGTCGGCGGCGCGGCGCTCTTTTATTTTTTATCCTTCGTCCTGGTGGTGGCCGGACTGGCTGGCGCGATCACGGGACAGGCCAGCGCATCGCGGCTCCTCTACGGCATGGGGCGCGATCGTTTGCTGCCCTACCGGTTGTTCGGCTATGTGCATCCGAAGCTGGGGACGCCGGTTTACAGCGTGCTGCTGATGAGCGGAATTCACCTTTCCGGCGCGCTGATATTGAAATATACGGAGGCGGCGGAACTGGTGAACTTCGGAGCCTTCCTGGGATTCATCGCCGTGAACCTCTGCGTTATTCGGCATTACTGGCTGCGGCTCGGGCAGCGGAAAGGCGGGCAGATGGTTTCACATCTCCTTCTACCAGCGCTCGGCGGCGCCATCTGCGTCTACATCTGGATGCACCTTTCACGCTTCGCCCTAGCGTTGGGCGCCCTGTGGCTCGCGCTGGGGTTTCTATACCTGTGTTTTTTGACGCGAGGGTTCAAGAAAAAGGTGGAGTTGGAGCTATAGCTGTGCCTCGCCAAAACTCGATTCACCTGTATTTTCAACAACTTCGCTCGTCATTCTCCCAACCACCATTGTCCAGATCAAAATTCGCACTTAGCGTAGAGGGATCGTTAATAACGGCAAGTTAACAGTTAACACTAGATGTCTGTAAGTGTATGAAAAGAAAGAAAGACGGACTTTTCGATAGGGACAACAGCTTCTGGAGCAAGGTTATGCGTTATGCCGCTTGAAGGTACATTAGGCCGAAACTGCCCCCCCCTTCGGACCAGTAAAAAATATTCGAGCGGTTAGTAATATGCCAGAATTTTCAACAACTTCTTTATTCTGGCGGAAAAGTTAATAACAGGCTCTAGTGCAAATACGGCCTGTGTCCGTGCACAAGATTCCCTGTGGAGTCTTGCTCGGTTAAAAGTCTAATCGGAACCGTTCTTTATTTCGAAATCGGCCAGTTCTTCCTCGTCGATGCCAATGCAGATCATGTGGAAAATGTGTTGCGTCATGCGGCAGCCTAACTCTATACTGTGCAATCACCTCGCAGTGATTGCTATCCCGAAATGAACTTCATCTGCTTGATTTCAAAGAACTTATATTTTTACAAGCCTCGCCTGATTATTGAGGTGTGGGGCGAAATAAGAGCTTACTTACAGATTCAGGACTGGTGGTCCCACAATTGCCGGCCAATATGTATTGTGGGTAGCCTGAAAATCCCACTATAAAAATACGCTCGTATCTCAATTAGGCCATAGCCAAAAGCTCATATATGCGGAAAAAGAATTTTATCGTTGTCGCTAAATCAGCTAATGCGGTAATGAACTTGAAAATACGCTCGTATCTCAATTAGGCCATAGCCAAAAGCTCATATATGCGGAAAAAGAATTTTATCGTTGTCGCTAAATCAGGTCATGCAGTAGTGCGCTTCTGAGTACCTCTAAGTATCCCCCAGCTGTTACCTCAGCGTGCCTCTGCGTATTTCTGCGTATTTCTGCGTATTTCTATATGCTGCCGCGCGCCTCTGTGCGTCGCGGCGTATCTATGCACGCTACTATGGACATTTGCGTGTATGTGCATGCTTCTGTGCGCTTCTGCGTAATGCCGCATGCCTTGCTTCCATGGCCTGAGTTGTTACGATTCAGTAGTAGCCGATGACATAAGAATGAATTATCAAGAGGAATCTATGTTAGGTGACTTTGAGCTAACGCCAGAGGCCTCCACTGTGCATATAAGCATTTTTGCAGAACGTTATAATAAGTTACTTGGAATAGCGCGCTCTCTCACTAATAACGATCAGGGGCAGGCCGTGGACATCGTACATGACGCGCTAATAAGTTTTGTTCGTTACAGCCCTGACTTGCGCAAGATAAATAATCTAGATGGCTATCTTCGTGCATTGTTATGTAATCTGTTTAAGGCGCATATGCAGCGAGTGACCGCTCGCTCCAAATGTGAACTTCCAATCGAAAATCACGATTTGATTGAGGGCGTGTTGCCTGGAATAGCCGATCGATGTTGTGACCCAAATTTTCTCTTACAGATGCAAGATGTATTGCGCATCATCTGCGAGTATGCTTGTTTCCGCAAGGAAAGGCTGAAGCTCGGAAGTGTTCTTATATTGCGCTTCTTCCATGGTTATCACACAAGCGAGATTGCGCTGATTATGGGGGTGACATCGAGCGCGGTTAGCCATCAGTTAAAGCTCGCACAAGCTGAAGTCTGTCTTTACCTCAAAGACCCAAAGCATTTCAATTTTTATCACGAAATCACTGCTGTCCGTGGCAGATATAAACTTAACTATGGTTTCCTGGCGGAGGATCTGGTGGAGGAATTGCGCCGCGCAATTTTTCAGTCGTGTTCGTGTCGTGAATGCATTTTACACTCTAATTGGTGCAAACTATACGGTAGCCGGGGTCGAAAGGAAATAGACTGTAAAACACTTGCCCATATAGTCAGTTGTGCGGGCTGTTTAGAAGCTGCCAGCGCTTTTCTAGGCCTCGATTTGTTGTCGGAGCGATATCCAGCTGACATGCTTAGCAGACGCGTAAAAGATGAGAATACGTCCCGACAGGAAATAGCGAAGTGGGAGACAGTAGTTAGTATCGCAGCCGCGCGTGCCTGAGTTGATCAGCCGTTTTAATCCGGAAAGCAACTGATTCTAACTCTGCGGCTTCGCTGTTACAACGGTTTTCATATGAATGAAAAGGCGGGCTTGCAATCTCGCCTAATGTTTAATCGGAGATTTATCGCTCCCGGCCTGGGCGAAAACCGCTGTAGGAGTTATAGAAGACAAACTTAGCGATAGCGCTTAGCCCGGTTGATTGGCGCAACATGCGGCAGCCTGCCTGTCAGCTTTTTGACAGCCGCTCGCGATGGGCCGACAACAAGGGCCCACGCGAAAGCGATTGCCGGTAACGCAAACAACCGGCTCAACCGTTCAGGGCCTTTCGGGCGCGTATCTCCTATGATCAGGCGCATCCATAAGTTATCGAAGAATGCGGTCCATACGAATACTAGATGTTAGTATATTGAGTCGGCGTTGGGATCATGAATGTCATTGGCTCAACATGCGGTAGCTTTCCAAGTTTTATTTTTTATCTATTCACAAGGCCATAGGAGAGGCGCTCAATGGTGAACAAAGCAGAAATAGAAGAGATGGCTCACTGGTATGTAATCCATACTCACCCGAAACAGGAAGATCGAGCAAGCTGTAACTTGAAGGTTTTGGGAATGCCAATCTTCAATCTAAAAACGAGGGAATGCCGTTATAACCAATATACCAATATGCCAACCTACATGACGAAACCATTGTTTCCCCGTTATATCTTCGCCCAGTTTAAAATCAATGATTTGTATCACAAGATTCGTTTCACAAGAGGTGTTTCCAGCGTGGTCAGTTTCGGCGAGGTTCCGACCCCGATCGATGAAGAAATCATCGCGATTATACAATCCTATGTAAAAGAAGATGGCTTCGTCAGAATTAACGAGGAGATCAGGCCTGGTGACAGGGTAATGGTAAAGGACGGTCCGCTGAAAAATTTCGCGGGAATATTCGAGCGAGAGATGAAAGATAACGATCGAGTAAGGATCCTTCTTGAGGCTGTAAGTTACCAGGCTCATGTGGAGATCGGAAGAGATATGGTGAAGAGAATGGGATAGAGTGGAAGAGCAGTCTGCGGGGGCTACCATGTGTCATTCCTTTCCCTGCTTTATTCGCAAAGATTAGCCTCCGCCCGCAGCCTCTCCAGGCTGTGATCGTCATTCCAGCCAAGCTGATTTTGGAAATGGTATAGGCGCGGCCCAGGTCTGTATGGTGGCTCCTGCCCCACGCTTCGCTCGACGCGCCGACCATTCAACCCACCTATTTAACGGACGCGTAGTCGAGGATAAGCACGGTCAGGACGCGTAGCGGAGAAACCCCTGAGATGATCATCGAGATGGCCACAAGCGAGGAAGACTTGTTGTCGATGCGTCGAATTCGCCGACAGGTTTTCGAATATGAAATGGGGCTGGCGCTTCCGGCGCTAAGCGCGCCGGAAGGCGTGGCCGCAGCGCACGTGATTGCGCGCGCCGAAGCGACGAGTGAGCCGGTTGCGACGCTCACGGTCGTGGACACGACGAACGAAAACGACCTCTGCGGGCGGTATGGCCTGTGTCTCCATCCAAACGCCCGGACCGCGCGCTACACGCAGCTTGCGGTGGTTAAGCCTTATCGCGGGATGAACCTTCCTCTGATGTTGATTCTCAAAGCGCATTACCACTTCGTGGTCCCGGGCGATTTCACGCACACGTGGCTGTTATTCGACGCGAAACGCGCCGCGAATTCCTCGTTACGCGCGCATCTCGGCTTTTCAGTGAGCGAGCGCGTCTTCCACTCTCAATTCGGCGTTACCCGCCTTCTGCTGAGAGATGAACGGTCGGCTCTTTGCGAACAGGCTATTGGGCGCACGCAACAATATCTTGCGGCGGTCGCGCAGGAAAACGGTCGCAGTTCACATTGTGACTACGGTCTGTCAAACCAGGACTATCTCACTCCCGACGCCGGCAGGAGGGCGCTAAATTGGAGGTAGGAACCGTAGGTGTCGTTGAGGCCGGCGCCTGGGCGTTGTTATCACTCGGAGTTTGGCGGAGTCTGGCCCAGTCGGGATGCGCTGACTACTGGAGGTTCGCCAAGAGCGAGCTGAGGCGATTCCACCCGCTCTTCAACCAAAATCTTCAACCATAAAACGAGGTTACGATCATGAAAAGAGTGTTCTTTATTGCTTTCATCGGGCTAACAATTCTGACCGCCGCCTTCTTCGCGTCGCCATTGGGCAGAGCCGGCGGCCTTACGAAGTCAAAGGCGTCCGTCACGTTCAACAAAGATGTGGCGCCGATCCTCTTCAAGAACTGCGCCGAATGTCACCGTCCGGGCGAAGCCGCGCCGATGTCACTCCTGAGTTATAAGGACGCTCGCCCCTGGGCCCGCAGCATCCGGGAAAAAGTCGTCAGCCGGGAGATGCCGCCCTGGCACGCCGATCCGCGCGTCGGTCAATTCTCAAACGACGCCAGCCTGACCCGAGACCAGATTGACACCATCACGGCCTGGGTTGACGGCGGCGCCCAAGAGGGCGATCCGCGCGACCTGCCGCCTGCGCCGAAGTTCGTCGAAGGGTGGAGCATCGGCCAGCCGGACGCGATCCTGAAGATGCCGGAAGAGTTCACCCTCGAAGCCAATGGGCCAGACGAATACCATCACTTCCTGATTGATACCGGTTTCACGGAAGACAAATACGTGCAGCTTGCCGAAGCGCGTCCCGGCAATCGCAAGATCGTCCACCACATCAACTCCCTCATTATTCCGCCGCCGCCAGGCGTCATATCGTGGAAGGCGCCGCCCAAAGAGGAGCTCGAAGCGTTTATTGCCCAGTTGGATCCGATCCTTTACTCCGAGAAGTATTTGCGGCGAGTGAGGCCAAACGTGCCGGTTTACAACGACGGCTGCCAGCTCCCGAGCGGTGGTAGCGGCAACCAGTTTGATGGCAGCGGTGATTTCTTCACCACGATGATCCTCACCGAGTTCCTTCCTGGCGTTAAGCCCTCGATCTGGGAGCCGGGCACGGTCAGGAGGATTCCCGCCGGCGCGAAGATCGCCTTGGAGGTCCACTACTCCAGGACGACGGGCCAGGTCGAGAAGGATCGTTCGATGATCGGCCTGGTCTTCGCCAAGCAGCCGCCCCGGAAGGAATTGTTTTCGCGCTTGATTTCCAATTATTACTTCCAAATTCCGCCTGGCGCGGAGAACCACCGGGTGATGTCTTGCTGGACGGCGCCGGAAGACATCCATCTCGTCACCGCGAGGCCGCATATGCACAATCGGGGCAAGGCGATGGAGATCAAAGTCTTCTATCCCGACGGCCGCTCGGAGGTGTTGCTCAACGTGCCCAGGTACGACTTCGCGTGGCAGACCAGCTACAACTTCAAGCAACCCGTGGCGATTCCGAAGGGGACCAGATTCATGGTGACGGGTTATTTCGACAACTCGGCGAAGAATAAAAACAACCCGGATCCGGCGAAGGCCGTGCGCTTCGGCGAGCCGACCTACGACGAAATGATGGTTGGCTGGATTACTTACACGGTGGATGGCCAGCAGCTCAAACCGTCCGCCGCGCCCATCGATAGAGGCGCGCAAAAGTAGTCAACCACAACAGGGAGCAATGGACAACATCCCAATCAGGCAGATGGTGGACGCGGGATTGTATGGCCGCAAAAGCGGGCCGCAAGAGCGGCGCCGGCTTCTATCCATATTGAGCCGCTGACTATGGGGAGATCATCAAGAGCGAGCGGAGGCGATTCCGCCCGCTTTTCAATCATCACCTTCAACCATAAAACGAGGTTACGATCATGAAAAGAGTGCTCTGTACTGCTCTTACAGCGCTGACCATTTTGGCCGCCGCCTTCTTCGCGTCTCCATTGAGCAGAGCCGACGGCCTTACGAAGTCAAAGGCGTCCGTCACGTTCAACAAAGATGTGGCGCCGATCCTCTTCAAGAACTGCGCCGAATGTCACCGTCCGGGCGAGGCCGCGCCGATGTCGCTCTTGAGTTATAAGGACGCTCGCCCCTGGGCCCGCAGCATCCGGGAAAAAGTCGTCGGCCGGGAGATGCCGCCCTGGCACGCCGATCCGCACGTCGGCCAATTTTCAAACGACGCCAGCCTGACCCAAAACCAGATTGACACCATCACGGCCTGGGTTGACGGCGGCGCCCAAGAGGGCGATCCGCGCGACCTGCCGCCTGCGCCGAAGTTCGTCGAAGGGTGGAGCATCGGTCAGCCGGACGCGATCCTGAAGATGCCGGAAGAGTTCACCCTCGAAGCCAATGGGCCGGACGAGTACCATTTCTTCATGGTTGATCCTGGCTTCACGGAAGACAAATACGTGGAGCTTGCCGAAGCGCGTCCCGGCAATCGCCGGATCGTCCATCACATCCTCTCCTACATTGTGCCGCCGCCACCAGGCGTCAAATCGTGGAAAACGCCGACCAGCGAGGAGGTCGAAGCGTATATTGCCGCGCAGGATCCAATCTTTTACACCGAGGGGTTTTTGCGGCGGGTGAAGCCAAACGTGTCGGTCTTCGACGACGGCTGCCAGCTTCCTAACGGCGGTCGCGGCAACCAGCTCGATGGCAGCGGTGAGCTCAAGTTCGGGCCGTTTCTCACCAGATTCCTGCCGGGCACGAAGCCCCCGATCTGGGAGCCGGGCACGGTCAGGAGGATTCCCGCCGGCGCGAAGATACTCTTCGAGATTCACTACGCCAAGACGACAGGCCAGATCGAGAAGGATCGCTCGACTATCGGCCTGGTCTTCGCCAAGCACCCGCCCCAGAAGGAATTGTTCACGGCCCAGGTTTCCAATTATTACTTCCGGATTCCGCCTGGCGCGGAGAACCACCGGGTGACGTCTTGCTGGACGGCGCCGCAAGACATCCATCTCGTCACCGCGAGGCCGCATATGCACAATCGCGGCAAGGCGATGGAGATCAAGGCCTTCTATCCCGACGGTCGCTCGGAGGTGTTGCTCAACGTGCCCAGGTACGACTTCGCGTGGCAGACCAGCTACACCTTCAAGCAACCCGTGGCGATTCCGAAGGGGACCAGATTCATGGTGACGGCTTATTTCGACAACTCGGCGAAGAATAGAAACAACCCGGATCCGGCGAAGGCCGTGCGCTTTGGCAACCCGACCTACGACGAAATGATGGTTGGCGCTCTTGATTACACGGTGGATGGCCAGTCGCTCAAACCGGCCGCCGAGCCCGGCGTGAAAAGCGCAACGCAAAAGTAGTCAGCCACAACAGAGAGCAATCGACAACATCCCAATTGAATACTGCGGCACATAGCGGCGGAGCAAATGGCGCTGATGGAGACGTTCGAGTTCATCTCGCAGCTAACGGGGTCACGATCATGAAAAGAAAGCTCATTACTGCGCTCACCGCGCTAACCATTCTGGCCGCCGCCTTCTTCGCATCGCCATTGAGCAGAGCCGACGGCCTTGCGAAGTCAAAGGCGTCCGTCACGTTCAACAAAGATGTGGCGCCGATCATCTTCAAGAACTGCGCCGAATGTCACCGTCCGGGCGAGGCCGCGCCGATGTCGCTCCTGAGTTATAAGGACGCTCGCCCCCGGGCCCGCAGCATCCGCGAAAAAGTCGTCAGCCGGGAGATGCCGCCCTGGCACGCCGATCCGCGCGTCGGCCAATTCTCAAACGACGTCAGCCTGACCCAAGACCAGATTGACACCATCACGGCCTGGGTTGACGGCGGCGCCCAAGAGGGCGATCCGCGCGACCTGCCGCCTGCGCCGAAGTTCGTCGAAGGGTGGGGCATCGGTCAGCCGGACCTGATCCTGAAGATGCCGGAAGAGTTCACCCTCGAAGCCGATGGGGCGGACGAGTACCAGCGTTTCGTACTTGATCCTGGCTTCACGGAAGACAAATACGTGCAGCTTGCCGAAGCGCGTCCCGGCAATCGCAGGATCGTCCATCACATCCTCGCCTTCATTATTCCGCCGCTGCAAGTCGTCTATCCGCCGAAAGGGTTGACCAAAGAGGAGGTTGAAAAGCTGTGCGCCGAGCGGGATCCGATCCTTTACTACGATAGGTTTTTGCGTCGGCTGAGGCCGGACGTGCCGGTCTTCGACGACGGCTGCCAGCTTCCGAACGGCGGTGGCGGCAACCAGCTCGATGGCAGCGGTGAGTTCAAGTTCGGGATGTTGCTCACCAAGTTCAGCCCGGGCGCGAGGCCCGAAACCTGGGAGCCGGGCACAGTCAGGAGGATTCCCGCCGGCGCGAAGATACTCTTGCAAGTCCACTACTCCAGGACGGCGGGCCAGATCGAGAAGGATCGCTCGATGATCGGCCTGGTCTTCGCCAAGCGGCCGCCACGCAAGGAGTTGATCACGCGCATGATTTCCAACAATTACTTCCTGATCATGGCGGGCGAGGAGAACCACCGAGTGACGGCTTGCTGGACGGCGCCGCAAGACATTCATCTCATCACCGCGACGCCGCATATGCATAATCGCGGCAAGGCGATGGAGATCAAAGTCTTCTATCCCGACGGCCGCTCGGAGGTGTTGCTCAACGTGCCCAGGTACGACTTCGCGTGGCAGACCATCTACATCTTCAAGCAACCCGTGGCGATTCCGAAGGGGACTAGATTCATGGTGACTGGATACTTCGACAATTCGGCGAAGAATAAAAACAACCTCGATCCTTGGCAGGAAGTGCGTTTCGGCGAGCCGACCTACGACGAAATGATGATTGGCTGGATCGATTACACGGTGGATGGCCAGTCGCTCAAACCGGCCGCCGCGCCCAGCGTGGAAGGCGTGCAAAAGCAGTCAGCCATAACAGGGAGCAATGGACAACATCCCAATTGAATACCGCGCCAGGATGCTGGCAGAGCAAATGGCGATGATGGAGGCGTTCGAGTTCGTCGCGCAGCTCCTTATCTACTTTGCCCTTCTGGTCGCCTTCGTGATCCTGATTGTCGAAAAAGCGCGCATCGCCCGGATCCGCTTTTACCATTCAAAGAGCGAGGTTGAGAATTTCAGAAAGGCTCCACTAGGGGAATTTCAGAAAGGCTCCGCCAGATGAACTCGAAACTTTCTTGAGTTTGAGGAGCTAAGCAACGATGTGGAGAGTTTGTTATGACCAAGATGGAATTACTCGATCTCATCGCGCGGCATACGCGAGAAATACTGCCTGGCCTCGACGCGCATCGGTTCGTTGAGGCCGACCGGCTGGCCGATCTGGGCGCCAATTCGGTGGATCGCGCCGAAATTGCCATGCTCGTACAAGAATCGCTTGGCTTGTCGGTTTCACGCGTCGAACTGTTCGGGCCTAAGAACATTGGCGAGTTGGCCGAATTGTTCCTGGGGAAACTCAGTGCCGCATAAATTGGTTGTCACCGGGATGGGTGTGATCTCGGCCATCGGGCAAGGCAAGGCTGTGTTTACGACCGCCCTGCTCGAGGGAAGAGCCGCCTTTAACTTGATGCAGCGGCCGGGCCGCCAGCAGGAGTCCGCCTATATCGGCGCGGAAATTCGCGAAATGGTCTTTCCGGCAGGCGTCGCCAGGCAAACATTGCGCGCGGCCTCGCTCTCCGCGCAGACCGCTCTGGTCGTGCTCGAGGAGGCGTGGATCGAGGCGCAATTGGCTGACGTTGATCCTCGCCGCATCGGCCTGATTGTCGGCGGCTCGAACATCCAGCAGCGCGAGTTGACGCAGATTCACGAAGGCTATCGCGACCGTTCGGCGTTCTTGCGGCCGACGTATGCGTTGTCGTTCATGGATTCGGATCTGTGCGGCTTTTGCACGGCGCAGTTCGGGATTCGCGGCCTGGCCTACACGGTGGGCGGCGCGTCGGCGAGCGGCCAGTTGGCGATTATTCAAGCGGCTCAGGCGGTGCTCTCCAATCAAGTCGATGTGTGCGTCGCGTTAGGCGCGCTGATGGACCTGTCGTATTGGGAATGCCAGAGCCTGCGCGCGCTTGGCGCGATGGGGTCGGATCGCTATGCCAACGAGCCCGAGTTCGCGTGTCGTCCCTTCGACTGCGATCACGACGGATTCATCTTCGGCGAATCCTGCGGCGCATTGGTCATCGAGTCGTTGGAATCGAGTGAGCGTCGAGGTATAGAGCCTTACGCCGCTTTGCGCGGTTGGGGGGTGGCGATGGACGGCAATCGCAATCCTGAGCCGTCGGTGGAGGGAGAAACGCGGGCGATTCAGAGCGCGCTCGACGCATCCGGATTGCCGCCGGCGCAAATCGACTACGTCAATCCGCACGGCACGGGTTCGATCCTGGGAGACGAAACAGAGCTGGAGGCCTTGCGCATGTGCGGATTGACGGGCGCCCATCTGAACGCCACCAAGTCCCTGATCGGTCACGGCCTGAGCGCCGCAGGTACGGTTGAAGTGATTGCGACCTTACTGCAGATGCAGGCCGGACGATTGCATCCAACGCGCAATTTGGAAAATCCCATCGACCCGACACTCAACTGGGTAAGAAACAAATCGATCGATCATCCGATCGAGAATGCGCTGACCTTGAGTATGGGCTTCGGTGGGATTAATACGGCGCTGTGCTGGCAGCGTGCGTGAATACGCGAATACGTGTGGTGTCGTGACCTACGAGACGATAAAAGTTCAGTTTCAGGAGTCGATTTGTTTTTTACAGATCGACCGGCCCCAGGCCGACAACACGATAAGCAGTCAGCTTGTGGCTGAGTGCAATCACGTCTTGTCCGCATGCGAGGAGGCGGTGACCGTCGTAGTCGTGAGCGGGGCGCCGGAAGTGTTTTGCATGGGGGCCGATTTCAAGGCTATCGCGGGCGAGTCGAAGAACGGCTGCAAGCGGGACGACGGCCCCGAACCGTTGTACGACCTGTGGCTGCGCTTGGCGACCGGTCCGTACGTGACGATCTCGCACGTGCGAGGCAAGGCGAACGCCGGAGGCGTGGGGTTTGTCGCGGCGAGCGATGTCGTTCTCGCCGATGAAAGCGCGCAGTTCAGTTTGTCCGAATTGCTGTTCGGGCTCTACCCCGCCTGTGTGCTGCCGTTCCTGATACGCCGCATCGGGTTTCAGAAGGCGCATTACTTAACGCTGATGACCCAGCCCATTTCGGCCAGGCAGGCCTGCGAATGGGGATTGGTGGACGCATGTGAACCCCTCAGCGAGGCGCTGTTGCGTCGTCATCTGCAACGGTTGCGGCGACTGTCAAAGGTCGCGATTCGACGCTACAAGAGCTACGTGAGCCGCATCAGCGCGCCGTTGCAGGAGTTGAAATCATTGGCTGTCGCCGCCAACCTGGAAATTTTCTCCGACGCCGGGAATCTGCAAGCCATCACCCGATACGTCGAACAAGGCATGTTTCCCTGGGAGAAATTGTGACCAATGGATTTGAATGCGACTGTATTTATGTTCTCAGGCCAGGGGTCGCAGTACTTCCAGATGGGAAGGGAGTTGTACGATTGCGACGCCACTTTCCGCGAATGGATGATCCGGCTCGACGGCATTGCGCAAGAGTTGTCAGGCAGGTCGGTGATCGAGACCATTTATTCCGACGCGCGCGGCAAGGGGGACATATTCGACCGCACCTTGATGACGCATCCCGCGATATTCATGGTGGAAATTTCGCTGGCGCAATCCCTAATTCAATCGGGCGTAAGGCCGGACATGGTCCTGGGCGCCAGTCTGGGGTCTTTCGCTGCGGCGGCGGTGGCGGGCTTCATCAGCGTCGAGGACGCTTTGACCGCCGTGACGGGCCAGGCGATTGCGCTTGAGGAGTGTTGCGAGCCCGGAGGCATGATCGCTGTGCTGGCGGACCCGGCGCTGTTTGCGGAGGATTTCCTCAGCGGTCGCAGCGAATTGGCGGCAGTCAATTTTTCCTCTCATTTCGTCGTATCCGCAAGACGGGCGGAACTTGCGGAGATCGAGGCGGCCTTGATGAGGCGCAATATAGGTTATCAGCGGCTCCCGGTTTCTTTCCCCTTTCATTCGCAGTGGATGGAAAGAGCGAAAGCCAGGTTCGAGTCGTTCATGCGATCGATTCGGCTCAAGCGAGGCCGATTGCCACTGGCGTGCTGCGATCAGTCGGCCATTCTGTTCGATCTCTCAGAAGATTATTTCTGGAATGTCGTCCGGCGCCAGATTCGATTTCGTGAAACCATAGAGCGGTTGGAGCGAGAGGGCGCTCGCCGATACATCGACCTCGGCCCGTCTGGCACTCTGGCCACCTTCCTGAAGTACGTGGCGCCTGCGACAACCAGGTCGACGGCGCATGCGATTCTGACGCCTTATGGCTTCGACCGGAAGAATCTGGCGGCCTTGTTAGCGGCGCTCGGGCGCTAAGCCGAACACCTCCCTCAATCAGGATGATGCGGTGAATGCTATGGAAAAAATTGATCCGGCCGTTTTCCATAAGTTATATGGAATAAAAAAAACAAGGATTGCTTATCACAGAAGAGATTTTCTTGACTACCTGTTGATGATTTTTCTAAGCGCAATTGCAGTCAGCTTTTCGTACGGTTTTGATCACATCATGTCGATCGTCGGGCTTGGTCTGTGCGCCTTCACGCTTGCCGCATTCATAGCGAGACATGGCGTTGAATTCAGTGTCCCCGTGATCCTGAGAAGGCCGCAGGACGTTCTCTACATGTTCGTATATAAGCTCCAGAATTTAAGGCCTATGTATTTCATCACTCTCGGCCTGCTCTTGCTGGAAAACGTCCTGATCGCCGCCACGCCGAATCTCCCGCATCATAACGTCATCGTTCACTGGAAATGGATTATGGTGTATAACGCGTGGTTCTATCGGGATCATTGGGTGGGACACAATTCAGAGCTTGAGTTCATATATCTCCACGGACCGCACCACGACGCCATCCCCTCCGGAATGATCGCCGTATCGGGAAACGGATTTTTAGAAGGAATTACGCGGTACACGCTGGGGGCGCCTACCGCATTTTACAACCCTGTCGTTTCTTTCATGATCAATATGGCGGAAGTCGCAGTTGATATTAAGCGACATCAGTATATCCCAGGAGTTTTTCCAAGGTTATCGAAAAGCTTTTTGGAGGGTTTCCAGCATTCGATCCACCACTACGGGCTGCTTGAGCCTTATAGCGTTGGCTTAAAAACGGACAACAAAATGAACACAATCTGGTTGGATGAGCGGTTGACAGGCTTCAAGTGGGATAACCAGATTCAGCGGAAAATTCTCAGTCTCTACGATAAGTATCAGAAGTAACAAGAGACCGGCGCATCCACGTTAACCGCCATGTAATTTTCAATCGAGATGAGACGGTAGAACGCCATGAGAGAAAATAATTCGGCATTTTTCCATAAGTTGTATGGAATACGACGGGCAAGAATAGGTTACCATAAGAGAGATTTTCTCGACTACATATTGATGATTGCGCTGAGCGGTTTGGCAGTCAGCCTTTCGTATGGCGTCGGACACGTAATGTCTATCGCCGGGCTTGCCCTCTGCGTCCTCATGTTTCCCACATTCATAGCGAGACATGGCGTTGAATTCAGTGTCCCCGCGATCCTGAGAAGGCCGCAGGACGTTCTCTACATGTTCGTATATAAGCTCCAGAATTTAAGGCCTATGTATTTCATCACTCTCGGCCTGCTCTTGCTGGAAAACGTCCTGATCGCCGCCACGCCGAATCTCCCGCATCATATATATCTCCATGGACCGCACCACGACGCCATCCCCTCCGGAATGATCGCCGTGGCGGAAAATGGGTATTTAGAAGGGTTTCTGCGGTTTACTGTAGGGGCCCCCGCTACGTTTTACAACCCCGTCATTTCTTTTATGGTTTATACAATGGAAATCAAATCTGATATTGACGTGCATCAGTATATTCCCGGAGTTTTTCCAAGAATGCCAAGAAAGTGGATGGAGATTGCCCAGCATTCGACGCACCACTACGGGATGCTTGCGCCTTATAGCATGGGCATGAAGTTGGATCGGCCCGACGTTTCTGAAGCTCTTAAGAAATCTAACAGTCGGTATCCGGATGAGTTTACAAACTCGATTAGGTTGGATGAAGCGCTGACAGGCTTTAAGTGGGACAACCCGATTCAGCGGAGAACTCTCAGTCTCTTCGATAAGTATCAAAAGTAACAAGAGTGCGAGTATTTGCCCTTTCAGATATCCACATCGACTACGGCGTAAACGCCGAATGGGTTGCGAATCTGCCCGTCGCCGAATATCGAGACGACGTGCTGATTCTTGCCGGCGACGTGACCGATTCATGGCGACTGCTTGAGTGGTGCCTCGGCGCGCTCACCAAGCGTTTCAAAAAAGTGTTGTTCACGCCGGGAAACCACGACCTGTGGGTGATACGCGAAGACCGTAAAAAGGACTCATTACAGAAGTTCGACGAAATCCGCGTGGTGGTCGAGTCGAGCGGAGCGTCGATGCTGGCGTTTCGCGAGCGGGGATTGTCGATCATTCCTCTGCTGGCATGGTACGACTACTCCTTCGGCGAGCCGAGCCAGGAGCTGAGGTCGATGTGGATGGACTATCGCGCCTGCCGTTGGCCGAGCGGGTACACGGAAAAAGAGGTCGCCGCGTATTTCGCAGCCTTCAGCGACCAGCAGGTCAGTGTGGCTGGCGACACAGTCATCACCTATTCGCACTTTTTGCCGCGCATCGATTTGATGCCGGAGTTCATTCCGTGCGCGCACAAGCTTCTCTACCCTATCCTGGGTTCCACGCGTCTGGAGAGCCAGTTGCGAAGGCTTAACTCAAGCATTCACGTCTACGGGCACAGCCACGTTAACCGTAATGTGAAGATCGACGGCGTAACATACATCAACAATGCTTACGGCTATCCGCACGAAACCTGGATAACGTCGAAGAGCCTGACGCTCATCCATGAGTGTTAACATGAACCGGATCATCCCACTCGTACCTGCCGAGATTCATTTGTGGCTGGCTTTTTATGACCAGATAACTGAGGAGAGCCTGCATTCGGCCTATCGGGAACCGCTCAGCCCCGCGGAGAAGGAGCAGGAGTCGCGGTTTTATTTTGCAAGGGATCGGCGCCGTTATCTGGTTACGCGGGCTTTGGTACGAACGGTATTGTCCCGATATGCATACATTCATCCCAGGGAGTGGGTCTTTTCCACCAATCCCTATGGACGCCCCGAGATCGTCAATGCGAAAGCGAGGGACGCAGGTTTGTCATTCAATATTTCACACACCCACAGCCTGATCGTCTTAGGGGTGACCAAAGGTCGCGCTTTAGGGGTGGATGTCGAGAATTTCCGCGCGCGGGAGGTATCGATTGAGATCGCGGATCGCTTTTTCTCGCCGCAAGAAGTTGCTGCGCTCATCGTCGCGCCAGCGCAGCAACAACAGTATAGATTCTTCGAGTACTGGACGTTCAAAGAAGCCTACATCAAGGCGCGCGGCATGGGGTTGTCCTTGCCCCTCGACAAGTTCAGCTTTCACTACCCCGATGATCGCACAGTCGAAATCGCGATTGATCCAGAGCTGGCGGACGAGTCGGCGCGCTGGCAGTTCTGGCAGTTCCGACCGAAGCCGGAATATCTGGTGGCGATATGCGCCGAGCGAGTCGGCTCGCAATCCTCGAGCCTGATTGTTCGGCAGACGGTTCCGCTGCTGAGCGAAAAAACATTCGACCCCGAATTCCTGCGGGTTTCAGACGCGCGCGCCGCCGCAGGCGCCATCCACCTGGGTATTGATCATCATTTCGGCCACTAAGATCAGCCGGACAGAAAAATGTAAGACGTAAAAATGGCTTTCCGTCTCACATTTTTCCTCTCCGGAGCCCAAAACGATGATCGAAGCCTCCACCTGAAAACCGTTGTAACAATAGGAGAATCATATGATTGCTTTTGTGTTCCCTGGTCAAGGTTCACAGAAACGAGGCATGGGCGCTGGTTTGTTCAATGAGGCGCCTCAATATGCCGAAGTCGAGATGGAAGTGGATGCGATTCTCGGCTATTCATTGCGCAAGCTGTGTCTGGAAGATCCGGATAATCGCTTGAAAGAAACCGAGTTCACCCAGCCCTGTCTCTATGTGGTCAATGCGTTGCATTACTACAAGGCTGTTAATCAGGGCGCGCGCCCCGATTACCTGGCGGGGCACAGTTTGGGCGAATACAACGCATTGCTTGCGGCAGGCGTCTTTGATTTTCTGACAGGGCTGCGACTGGCGCAGAGGCGCGGAGAGATGATGTCGCGGGCGAAGAATGGCGGCATGGCGGCGGTGATCGGTTTGGGCGCCGGTGTGGTCGCGGAGGTGATCGAAGAAAACCGACTGGCGGGTATCGATGTCGCCAACTTCAATTCGCCGTCGCAAACGGTGGTGTCGGGTCCGATCGAGGATATCAGGCGCGCGGGGCCCCTCTTCGAAAAGGCGGGCGCAAGATTGTACATGCCACTGCAGGTCAGCGCCGCCTTTCATTCGCGGTATATGGCGGAGGCCGCGAGAGCGTTCGATGATTTTCTGGCGCCGTTCTCTTTCGCTGCGCCCAAAATTCCCGTCATCGCCAATGCGACCGCTCAGCCCTATCCGGCCGACAACGCGTCGGAGTCAGTCAAGTCGCTGTTGACGCGGCAGATCACGCATGCTGTGCGATGGGCTCAGAGCGTCCGTTTCCTCATCGACAAGGGCGTCACGCAATTCACCGAAATGGGGCCCGGAATAGTCCTAACCCGCCTGGTACAGCAAATTCAGCAGCAATAAGCCGCCTGAAGTTGTCCGATAGCGCCTGAACCAATCACCTTTATGAAAGGACTATATGTCTACGACAACGCCACGTCGCTCATTTTTCATGCAATATCGTCCGGAGGACTTTCCGCTTCATCTGCTGGGGCTCGCGCTGGCAGGCGCTCTGATTTTCCCTGCGCTTCCCCACCCCGGCGCACGGGTGTTGCTGGTCTGCGGTCTTGCATACCTCTCCGGGTTTTTTCTGATCCGACACGGCGCGAAATTCGAGCCGAGCGTCGTTCGCGTCGCCCTCGAGGGAGTGGCGCGCTATCCGGCAGTTCTGGCGCGCAACTGGAAGATCGGCCGTGCCATCATCTTTCCCACCGCCGTCTCCTTCTTCCTCGCTCTTACGGCAGAACACTTCCTGCGTCCCGCTCTCGCCGGGACGAAATGGCTCGACCCCTTTCCGTGGCAATGGTTCGTCTGGGTAGCCTTCCTGATCGTGACGGCGTTTCGGGTGGCGGTCCTGATTGCGCATCTGCTCCGAGCTTCTGTAGTTCGCGAAGTGCTGGAAAGCTCAACGCAAAAGAAGGCGATCGCGAAATTTTCGATCCAGCAGCATATCTTTCATGCTTTTGTTACCGGCATGGTGGCGCACCTCTCATTGGTCGCGCCCGCCGTTTTGTTCTACAGGTGGACCAGCCCATCGATCCTGCGCGAAGGGTTGCTGATTGCCGGGTTATTATTGTGGAAAGCGATCGCCCGTCCCTTGAAAAAGCGCAACCTCATCGAGAAGCCGATCATCATCATTCACCGCATGTTCTACGACAATCATAGGCTGGCCCATCGGTCGCGATTTTTCTTTACCGTCTTCCATGGCCATCACCACGATGCGATTCCCTCCGCACTGATCGGATCCGCCGGCGGAACGGGATTCCTCGAGAACGTCGACCGTACGCTCACGTGGCTCGATCCCTTGAACAGCATCGTGGTCCAGCAATACGACTGGATGTATTCGATCGCCTTCGACATGGTCGTTCATCAATACATCCCCGGAGTGTTTCCTCCCGCCAAAGTGACCGTGATCGGGAGGGCTCACCATGTCACCCACCACTTTGGCAGCGCTCTCCCCCTTGGAATGATTTATGACGCCTATATCGAGGCTCGCGACATGAACAACGGCTACAAGCCGGACAACCCCGTGACCCGCTGGTTCCTCGCTGAGGTGGAGCGGCGGGAGGGGGTCGCCCCCGAGCTTGGCGAGAAGTTCCTGTCACTCAACGACTACTTCGCTTCCAGGGCGCCTTCTGCGCCCTCTTCTACACCCATGGACGCCATAGCAGATCCTGCGGCGGTCACGAAGTAGGGTCTTCAACTCCCCAACTGTTCGAGAGGGGAGGCAAGAAAACCGACTATGATTCATCAGAAATCCCTTCAAGACTTGACCGAGTCTTATCTCAAATCTCTCATTTCCGAGGTGGTGGGATCGTTGAGCCCGGACTTCGACTCGCTTACGCCGTTCGGTGAGCTGGGGGTCGATTCGTTCCACGTGCTAAAGACAATCAGAAAGTTGGAAGCCAGCTTCGGCGTGTTGCCCAAGAGCCTCTTGTTCGAGAATTTCAACATCGATGATTTGGCCAATTACTTTGTCGGCAAACATGAGCAGACTCTCTGCGCCATGTTTGCGAAAGAATCGCAGGACGCCGATTCTGTCGCCCATACCAACGGCCGGCGACTAAAACCGGTCGAAGTCCTTGAAGAAGCCAAACCGACGGCGGCGAGCCGCGCAAATACAATCGCCGGCCAATCATCGCCCATTCGCATACTGGAAAAGGAAGCCTACAGGCGCCCTGAATTGCAGGAACTCGTCCGAAGGCTTTTTGACCGCTTCAAAGTAGAGGGCTGCGTGTCGCGCGGAACCCGAAAGATTGCGCCGAATCTATTTATCGGCGGCGCAGGACGCGGCTATTTCAACTATGGGCGCAGCAAGAATATTATCCTAGTGTACAGTTATACCGGACCACGAGATTATTTGCCTGCTCTTCTGGAGGAGATGTACCGGTATTGCGAGACCAACAATTTCCAGCTCAACATCATCACTGACGAAGAAATTCAGCCGATCAACGGGGTGCCCTTTTCTGCTACGCCGTTTGGCGTGTTGCAACGCGTCATAAATCTCAAGGAGTTCTCCCTTGAAGGCGGAGCGATGCGCCGGTTGCGTTACCAGGTATCCAAGTTCCAGAAATCCGGCGTATGCAAAACGGAAGAGTATCAGTGCGGTTCCGATCAAGCGACAGACAAGAAAATTGTCGACGTCATCGATAGATGGGGCGCGGCGAGAACTATGGTCAACCCGCTGGTTCACGACGTTAAAGCGGAAATCCTTGCCGGCGCGTTGCCTCCCGAACACCGGCTTTTCCTCACCTATCTCGACAATATCTTGCAGAATGCCATCCTCATTACTGCAATGTCTGCTGAGGAAAACGGTTATTTGATGGATATGGAATTCTATCCTCCGGATATGCCCATGGGAGGATTAGAGTTTGCGATTGCGCATATTATCGAAGTTCTCGCGGCGGAAGGACGCGATGTGTTGAGCTTGGGCGGAACCTACGGCTGCAAGCTCGAGTCTTCCGCCAATGCAGATCCGGAGGTCGACAGGATTTTAGATGACTTGCGGGCGCAGAATATCTTCAACGACGCGGGCAACCTTCAATTCAAAAATAAGTTCCGCCCTGAAACCAGGGCAGTATACCTGTGCCGTCCCGTAGGGAGTGGTAACCCCGACAATGTCATCGACATCATCATGATGATTGCCGACCCTCTGAAGGCGCTGACGTCGGACGAAGAAAACCATAACTTCGGCAAAGCGCTGTGTGACGTCGCGACGTTCGTGGAAGAGCCGGCGGCGCGCCGACCAACGTCTTCAGAATGCGCCCAGGCGAGTTGCGTGCGCCCGGCGGTCGAAGGGATTGAGCGATCACGCGCCTTAGCGGATTTCGGCTTCAATCCACTCAATATCCCCCATGAACTCGTTGAGTTCGATCTCAAGACGGACTCCTGGGCTCAACTGAAGACGCCGGCAATAGAGGCGCACATGAGGAGTATGCAGGCGCAACTTCAGCAGCCCGTAAGCGTGGATGACAGTTTGAGGGCAGTCTTTCCTTTCGCTCATTTTGTCCTCACCGAGTCCGGGCAGGCGGCCGAGAACGTGTTCTTCAAAGCGTGGCCGAAGAAAGGGGTCGCGCTCCAGAATCTGCTCTTCCCCAGCACAATCTTTCATGAGATCGACAAAGGCTTCACCCCCAGGGAGGCGCCCCATCCGGATGTCTTCCGCCTGAATTCACGGGAACGTTACAAAGGCGACATGGCGTGGGATGAGTTGCGGGCGCAAGTGGCGCAGGATCCGTCCGCAATCGCCTTGGTCTTTATCGAGGTGAATAACAACGCCTCGGGCGGGTATCCCGTTTCCATGCGGCATCTAAGGGATGTGAAAGCCATGCTTGCCGAACATTCCATCCCTCTCGTGATCGACGGCACGCGGATTTTGGAAAATTCGCAGTTCCTGATCGAACAGGAGAAGGAGTATGCGGGCAAGAGTCTATGGGCAGTGGCGCGGGAAACGCTCTCCTACGCCGATGTCGTCATCGGCAGCCTGACCAAGGATTTTTGCGTGAACACGGGCGGATTCATCGGGGTCAATGACGCCGGGCTGTTTCAGAGACTTCAAGACCTGGTTCACGAAGAAGGCGGCGGCATCGACCTGATTGACAGGAAAATCATCGCGCTTGCGCTGCGGAATCGAAAACAGATCGAGGCCGGGGTGTTGCGCAGAATGGAAGACGCCCGCCGGATCTGGCGGGCGCTAGTCGATCTCAAGGCGCCGGTCGCGCAGCCCGCCGGAAGCCACTGCGTTCTGATCGACGTTAAACGGATTCCGGAGTTCAAGGATTTCAAGTATCCGGTCGCGTCATTCCTGGCCTGGATGTATTTGAACGCGGGGATTCGCGCGAGCGCGCACAGCGTGGGAATGCAAAAGCGGACTCCCATCAATGATCTCGTCCGCCTGGCCGTCCCCGTTGGCCTGGGGCGTGGCGAGATCGACGGCGTAATCGAAAGGCTCATCCATTTATTCGATAAAAAGGTGAACATTCCGGAAATCGTCATGGAGAGCGAGGCGCCCCGGCCGCTAGGCGCGGTCTATGCGAATTACAAATTGATAAAGTATCACAACGCGTCAGGAAGCGCTCAGTCTCGAACGGATTCCACATCGGCCGCTTCGCCAGACAATATTCCAGCCACAGAGCGCACAAAGAACGGCGAGGGCGCCGGCTCTGCGCGCTCCGTGACCACTGTGGCTACTCTTCATCCATCTGCAAACCACTCTAAGAGGACGCGTCAAACACAGGATATCGCCATCATAGGGATGGCCGGACGTTATCCCAAAGCAAAGAACCTTGGCGAACTGTGGGACAACCTGGCTGCGGGCAGGGATTGCACCGATGAGATTCCCGCGGAGCGTTATGAACGGCGCTTGCGGCATGGGAGCTTCGAGAGGTACCGCGGCGGTTTTATTGACGACGTGGATAAATTCGACTCGTTGTTCTTCAACATTTCTCCCCGGGAAGCGGAAATGCTGGATCCTCAAGAGAGGCTGTTTCTCGAGGTGGCCTGGGAGGCGATCGAGGACGCGGGTTACTACCCCGAGACCCTGGCCCAGGAAGACGAGTCGCGGAACATCGGCGTATTTGTCGGCGCGGTATGGGCGATGTATCAAATGCTTGGCGTCGAGGAGAGGTACGCCGGCAATAAGACAGTTCCCAACTCTTTTCTCTGGAGCATCGCCAACCGCGTTTCCTACTGCTTCAATCTCTCCGGCCCCAGCCTGACGATAGATACGGCGTGCTCCTCCAGCCTGACGGCCATTTATCTGGCATGTGAGGCGATCTATGCGGGCCAGTGTTCCGCCGCCATCGTCGGAGGCGTGAACCTGGACCTGCATCAGGCCAAATTCGATATCAATTGGGCCGGAGGCGCGTTGTCGGCCGACGGCGTATGCCGCAGCTTTGGAAAGGACGCCAATGGGTATGTGGCCGGAGAAGGCGTCGGCGCGCTCTTTCTCAAACCCCTGGATAGGGCAGTGCTGGACGGCGACAACATCTATGGCGTGATCAAGAGCGCCGTCGTCAACCACGGCGGGCGGACTAGCGGGTACACCGTTCCAAATCCGAAAGCGCAAACAGGGCTGATTCTGTCGGCGCTCGAAGAGGCGAATATCGATGCGCAAAGCATCGGTTATATCGAGGCGCACGGCACAGGCACCGCCCTGGGCGATCCGGTCGAGATTACCGGGCTCGGCAATGCGTTCAAGTCATACGCCGTGAAAAATCAAAACTGCGCCATCGGCTCAATCAAGAGCAATATAGGCCACCTGGAGGCGGCGGCGGGTGTTGTCAGCGTATCAAAAGCGCTTCTGCAGATGAAGCGTCGCCAGCTTGCGCCTTCCTTGCATTGCTCCGAGCTGAACGAGTTCATCGATTTTCAGGACACCCCTTTCTACGTCGTACAGCGTCTGGAAGAGTGGAAAAACAAGGAGGTGGACGGATTGCGGCTTCCCCTCCGCGCGGGGGTCAGCTCTTTCGGCGCGGGCGGATCAAACGCGCACGTCATTCTCGAGCATTACGAGCTTGTGCGACAGGTGGAAGAAGAACCGGCTCAATCGGAAGATCTGGTCTTCCCTCTGTCCGCCAGAAATGAAGATCAGTTGCGGGAGGCCGCCGTCCGCCTGAGGAAATTCCTCCAACAGAACCGCGTAAATTCGGATGACGTCGCCTATACGCTGCAACACGGGCGGAAGTCATTCGAGCATCGCCTCGCCATCGTGGCCAGGACGGTAGAGGAGTTAATAGACAGGCTGACCTGCTTCATTGACGGAAAACGCACTGAGGAAATAGCTACCGGCCACGTGAAGGGCGGCGAAAGCGTCACACGATTGCTCAGCCGGCGGCAGAAGCAGGAATTCATCCGGCTGGTCTCAGAGGGCCAGGACCCTAGCAAGATCGCCGGACTGTGGGTTGAAGGTCTGCTCGCAGACTGGCAGGGATTTCAGCCTCAAGGCTCGGGAAAGAGAATCTCTTTGCCGACCTATCCCTTCGCCGACAAGCGACACTGGGCCTGTGACAAATCCCCGATTCGCCTCGTCGGGCGTCCGGCGTCTGGCATCAGCGCCGGCATCAGCCCATTGATCGATGCCAACGAATCGACCTTCGAGCGACAGATCTTCAAAAAGACGTTTGACGAGCGGGACTTTTTCATCCATGACCACCGCGTATCGGAGATCCCGACCCTGCCCGGCGTCGCCTATCTCGAATTGGCGCGGAAAGCCGGCGAACTCGCCACCGGCAGGAAGGCGCCAAAAATCCGTAATATTCTCTGGGTAAGCCCGATTGCGGTCCAAAACTCGATACCCAAAGAGGTCTTCATTGAACTCAAGCCCACTGAAACCACGGTTAGGTTTGAAGTCTTCAGCCACGACGAAAACGGCGCAAAAACACTTCATGCGCAGGGCTCGCTTCTGTACGCCACTCGGGAGGAAGCCTCCGCCGAGCCGGAATACATCGATCTGAAGAGCGTCCGCGCGAGATGCGCGAAAGTTATCGACGGCGCCGCGGCCTATCCTATGTTCAAGTCATTCGGCTTGAATTTAGGCCCCAGCTTTCAGACGCTCCAGGAAGTATACAAAAACGACGATGAGATCCTGGGGGCTCTGAGGCTACCGGAATTTCGCCGGGAGGACCTGCAAAGCATGGTTCTTCACCCCTCACTTGTCGATGGTTCTTTACAGGCCGGAATGGCCGGGCGCCTCGGCGACCGGGTTGGCGAGATGTTCGTGCCATATTCCATCGGCGAAGTCGAAATTCTGCATCCCCTTCAACCCGACTGCTTCAGCTATGTGACGGAGGCGAAGGAGAACAGCAAGGACAAAAAGGAGAAGTCCCGCGTCCTGAAAAGCAACGTGTTGATTGTCGACCAGGAGGGAAAGGTCCTCGTAAAAATTCGCGAATCCGTCGGCGTGCCCCTGCGAGAGGTTCATAAGAAAGCGGAACAGGGCGCGGACGCGGACGGCTTTTCCAGACTCTACTACTCATACGATTGGGAGAAAGCCGCGCTGGCCGTGGGGAATGCGGGGCAAGACAGCCCCGCCGCCGTAGTGTTTTTCGATACTGAAGAAAGATTGCGTGATCTTTATCGGGAGCGGCTAAGAGCGGCCGGAACGGATTCTGACCAGGTCATTCTGGTCCGGCCCGGCGAAAGTTTTCAGGATCTGGGCGAGGGCTCTTACACAGTCAATCCACTAGAGAGGGATGACTTCGGCAAGCTGTTTGACGTCCTCGTCGAAAAACAATGCGCGGTAGAAAATATCTGCTTCGCCTGGCCGGTCCATGAGGTCGATCTTCGTGACGAGAAGTGTGTGAACGAGTCTCTGGGGAGAGGCGTTTACTCTTTCCTGTTCCTTTGCCAGTCACTTATCAAAGGCAAACTCGACAGTAAAGTCCAACTGCTCTACCTCTATTCAGGAAGCGATGACGGGCCGCGGGAGCCGCACAAGGAGGCCATGAGCGGCTTTGTCAACTCGCTGCGCCTGGAGCATCCCAAGCTGCTCTGCAAAACGCTCGAAGTTCGCCAGGCAGGCTCCGACCACGGGCGGATTCTCGACGCAGTGTCGGCGGAATTGCGCGCCCGCACGCCGGATGCGACTACCGTCCGTTATGAGGCGCAAGAGCGCTACATCAGGAAGCTCAGGGCGTTTAATTTCGAAGAGGCCGCAGGCTCGCATTCTTCCCCCGTGGCGGCCAAAGATGCGGCCCAAGGTGTAGGCATAAGAGAAAAGGGCGTCTATCTGATTACGGGAGGGGCGGGTGGACTGGGCCTCATTTTCGCAGAGTTTTTGGCGAAGGAGTACAAGGCGAAACTGGTCCTTACGGGTCGATCCAAGCTGTCAGTAGAAGGGGAAGCCAGGTTGGACGAGCTCAGAAAGTCTGGCGCAGAGGCCCTTTACCTGCCCGCCGACGTCTCGAACTATGAAGACGTCAAGAGGCTGGTCGACGAGAGCAAGTCCCGTTTTGGAGAGATCAATGGAATCATCCACTCCGCCGGCGTCATAAGGGACTCGTTGGTCAGAAATAAAACGCCGGAGGAAATGAGCGAAGTCTTTGCGCCTAAAGTTTTCGGGACGCTTCATCTGGACGAAGCGACCAAAGACGAACATCTGGACTTCTTCGTCACCTTTTCCTCGCTCGCCGCCGTCGCCGGCAATGCGGGGCAATGCGACTATAGTTTCGCCAATCACTTCATGGACTCGTTTGTGGCCGAGCGCGAACTACTTCGGGCCAAAGGAGCGAGATACGGGAAAACGTTGAGCGTCAATTGGGGGTTGTGGGCTGACGGGGGAATGAAGGTCGACGAGCAGACCGAGCTTTACCTCAAGAAAACCGTTGGGATGAGGCCCTTGGGCATAGCGACAGGGCTTGAAGCGTTTGCTCAAGGTCTTGCTTCGCAAAGATCCCAATTCGCCGTGCTGGAAGGCGTTCAGGAGAAGCTGGAGCTGGCGTGGGGGCTGAAAAAGAAAGATTCGGCGCCTGCCGCGCCTGCGCCTCCCAACCAGTCCGAGACTGCGCCGATTGCCGGCAACGTAGACGGAGATATTCTGGCGCGGCTGCAAAACGACCTATCGCAAATCGTGATGGAATTCCTGAAGCTCGACGCCGGCGATGTCTCGACGGATAAGATCTTACTGGATCTCGGCTTCGACTCAATAGGTCTGACGACGTTCGCGAACGCGATCAACGATAAGTATCAAATGGACATCACGCCTGTCCTGTTCTTTGATTATCCCACGATAGACGAGATTGCGAAGCATCTCATTGTGGAGCGGAAGGATGACCTACTGCGATTCTATCGTGGTTCCGCTCCCTCCGCCGCAAGCGCCACGCCGGCGCCGGGGCGACAGGCTGAGACTGGAGGCGCTGAAACTCGCCGGGAAGGACCATTCAAGATCAGCAAGGGCTGGGATCCTATCACGATGGATCGGGAAGTAACGCCTTCAGCTTCCGGCCGAGGTTTATCTCCGGAGCTTCGCTTTGTGAACATGCCCATTGCGATCGTTGGCGCAAGCGGCGTCATGCCGCAATCCGAGGACCTGGAAGAGTTCTGGGAGAACTTAAAGAACTCGAAAGACCTGATCACGGTTATCCCGCCGGATCGGTGGCGGTGGGAGGAATATTACGGAGATCCCCTCAAGGAGGCGAATAAGTCGAACTCCAAGTGGGGAGGGTTCATGAAGGAGGTTGACAAGTTCGACCCGCTGTTCTTCGGCATCTCTCCGAGAGAAGCGGAGATGATGGATCCGCAGCAGCGAATCTTCCTGGAACATGTATGGAAGGCGATTGAGGATTCCGGACAAAAGGTCTCCGATCTGGCCGGCACGCGAACCGGAGTGTTCGTGGGCGTCGCCACGAACGATTATGTCGACATGATGAATGGCCGTGGCATCGCGCTGGACGGGTATTCGGCCTCGGGAAATTCCCACTCGGTCCTGGCCAATCGCGTGTCATTCCTGCTCAATTTGCGCGGACCCAGCGCGCCGATCGACACGGCGTGTTCCAGTTCGTTGGTCGCCCTGCATCGGGCCATCGAATCGATCCACACGGGAAGCTGTGATATGGCGATCGTGGGAGGTGTGCAGGTCATGCTGAGTCCGGCCGCCTACATTTCGTTCGGCATGGCCGGAATGTTGAGCGGTGACGGGAAATGCAAGACCTTTGACAAGGGGGCCAATGGATATGTGAGAGGAGAGGGTTGCGGGGCGGTTTTCCTCAAACCCCTGGCGGCCGCCGAGGCCGATGGGAATCATATCTACGCGGTAATCAAGGCGACGGCGGAAAACCACGGCGGGCGCGTGACGGCGCTGACGGCGCCGAATTCGTTCGCTCAAACGGAACTCCTCGTCGAGGCGTATGAAATGGCGCAGACCGACCCTACGACCGTCGGGTATATCGAATGCCACGGCACTGGAACGAGTCTGGGGGACCCCATCGAAATCCAGTCGCTGACTAAGGCCTTTTCCGAATTATACAAGAGGCGCAACAAGGCTCCCGCGACGGTTTCCCACTGCGGTTTGAGCTCGGTCAAGACCAATATCGGCCACCTGGAGACCGGCGCCGGCATTGCGGGCGTGCTCAAGGCGTTGCTCGCCATCAAGCACAGGCAGATTCCCGCGAACATCCACCTGGAAGAGGTCAACCCCTACATCAGTCTCAAGGGGACTCCCTTCTATATAGCGGACAAACTCACGCCCTGGGAAGCCCCGATGGGCGAGGACGGGTTGCCCAGGCCGCGCGTGGCGGGCGTGAGTTCTTTCGGTTTCGGCGGAGCCAATGCCCACGTCGTACTGGAGGAGTATGTCCAGGCGCGACGTGAATCTGCGGCGCGCGGGCCACAATTGATCGTGCTGTCGGCGAAAAATGAAGATCGGCTCAGGGCATATGCGCAGTCGATGCGCGCTTACCTCGAAAGGCATGAGGTCGAACTGGCTGACTTCGCCTATACGCTGCAAGTCGGAAGAGATGAGATGCCGGAGAGACTGGCGCTAGTCGCTTCGAGCGTCGAGGACCTCAAACAGAAATTCGAAGAGATTCTCGAAGGCGTCGGAAGACCGGAAGACGTATGGCGCAATAAGGCCAGAAACAGGGGGGCGAAAGTTCCGGCGGCGGACGACCCGCAGGGGGAAAGCCTCATCCGGGAGCTCATCGAGCGGAAAGGGCTTTCCGGGCTGGCTGAACTGTGGGTAAACGGCGCGAAAATCGATTGGCGATTGCTCCACAAGTCCGGCGCCCCGAGGCGCATCTCCCTTCCCACCTATCCTTTTGCGCGAGAGCGTTATTGGTTCCCGGAAGGCAATCCGGCCAGGGAGCGACACGAGCGGCGCCAGACTGCGGCGGCGCTCCTGCATCCGCTCGTTCATCGCAATACCTCGACACTGGAAGAACAGAAATTTTCTTCCCGCTTTTCCGGAGAGGAATTCTACTTTGCGGATCACGTCGTCGAGACGCAGAAGATTCTGCCTGGCGTCGCCTATTTGGAGATGGCCAGGGCCGCCGGAGAGCTGTCAGGGAACTCAAAAGTTCGCGTCATTCGAAACCTCACCTGGGAGAGACCTCTCATTGTGGAAAGCGAAGCCAAGGATGTGGAGATATCCCTTACGCCATTCAGGAACGAGGTCAAGTTTACGGTAAGGACCACCGCCGGCGAAAGCGTGATCACGCACTGTACCGGACGATTGGGATACAAAACCGACGCCTCTCTGTCTGAAGTCTTGGATATCGGAGCGATCAGGGAGCGATGTTCCGAGGAGGTAATGTCGGGCAAGGATCTGTATCCGTTCTTGAGCCGTTCAGGGCTGAAGCTGGGCAGGAGTTTTCAAATCGTCCAAAGCATATTCGCCACCGAGTCCGAGTCGCTCGCGATCCTGAAGTTGCCGGAGCATCTTGAGGAAGAGGCCGGCCTGTTCTGGCTGCATCCTGCCTTGATGGATGCTTCCCTGCATACCGCTATCGGGCTGATGAAGGCGAACGGTATGGACATTCCGTTGAGCCTCCCGTATTCGGTAGGTGAAGCGCAGATATTCCATCCACTCCGAGACCTTTATTACGGATACGCCACCTGGGCGTTGGATAATCCAAAGGCCAACCAAAACGTTCTAAAGACCACGTTCCACCTCTTGGACAGGAATGGGAAAGTCCTGGCGCGAATGAAGGACTTCGTGTCCAAACCATTTCGTCTTGGCGCAACGAAGGCGAGTCTGCGATCGAGAGAGGATCAGCCCAAGGGCGCCCCTGCCCGGGAAGAAGTCAAGGCAGGCTTGCAGGTTCTGCGTCCGTCTTGGATTCCGGCGCGCCTCGAAGCGAGCGAACGGATAGCGTGTCCAGAATCAAGCAGAATACTTCTGTTGGGACATGATCCCTATCAACTTGATTGGGTTCGGGAGTCCTACCCGAACTCCAGGCTTCTGGACGTAAGCTCGACCTCCAGCGTCGACGCCATTGAGAAGGCGCTCGGGCGTTGCTCCTTCGACCAGTTGCTCTGGATCGCGCCCGACGCCAGTCCCGGCGCCGGTTGCGAGAGCGGGAGCTCTGAGACGATCATCGAGCGACAGGAAGAAGGGGTGTTGACTGTCTTCCGCATCATCAAGGCGCTGTTGCGTCTGGGGCATGCCGACAAGGAACTTCAATGGACAATCGGCGCCAGCAGGACGCAGCGCGTCACAGAGGGCGATCGGATTCAGCCGGCTCATGCCGGAATCGTCGGCCTGGTGGGCAGTTTGGCGAAAGAGTATCCCCATTGGCGTTTGAGGCTGTTGGACCTGGATTCACTGGCGTCGGTGTCTGCTCGAGAATGCATGTCGTTGCCCTGGGACAAGCAAGGCGACGCGCTGGCGCATCGCCAGGGCGAGTGGTTCCGGCAAGGACTGGAGCTCGCGGCGGCGCAGCCTGAAGCGCTCTCCCCCTATCGACAAAACGGCGTCTATGTCGTGATCGGAGGCGCGGGTGGGATTGGCGAAGTGTGGAGTCGTTTCATGATCGAACGCTACCAGGCCAACGTGGTCTGGATCGGCCGACGTCCATACGACGCCGCCATTGAAGATAAGATCAATTCGCTGGCCCGGCTAGGTAATGCCCCCCTTTATATCTCGGCTGATGCGACCAGCTTGGACGCGTTAACACAGGCGCTTCAAACAATCCTGAAGACGTATCCCGCCATCCATGGAGTCGTACACTCGGCCGTGGTTTTGCAGGATCAGAGCATCGCCCGCATGGAAGAATCGGCGTTCAGAGCCGGCTTATCCGCCAAAGTAGATATAAGCGTGAACGTGGATAGAGTGTTCGGCCAGCAGGAGCTGGATTTCATGCTCTTCTTCTCTTCCATAATCTCCTTTTTCAAGACACCCGGGCAGTCCAATTATTCCGCCGGTTGCGCCTTCAAGGACAGTTTTGCGCACATGCTGCGGCAAGAGCGCGCCTACCCGGTCAAAATCATGAACTGGGGGTACTGGGGCAGTGTCGGAGTCGTCGCCGGCGAATTTCACAACAAGATCATGGCGCGGATAGGTCTCGGATCCATTGAGCCGCGCGAAGGGATGGAGGCGCTGCAGGCGTTGGTCGGCTCCGACGCGCCTCAAATGGCTTTGATCAAGACGCTCCACAGCGAGGCGACAGCAGGCCTGGGCATACCGGAAGCCATTACGCGTTATCTGGCGGGTGGGACGCCGCCCAAGTCGTCTCTCGGCCTTGCCGGCTTGAAGGCGACGGCGCCGGCCGTACGAAACACTCGAGACGAGAATCAGGCCTCGCGCTCGGCGGAGGCGCCAGGGCAAATGGGGAGCGATTACATACAGCGGATCATTACCGGGAAGCTGTCCGACGCGCTCAGAATGGACGCCGCCTTGATCAGCGATGACGCGCCATTTGCGGACTTCGGCGTCGATTCCATCATCGGCGTCAATCTTGTCCGCACTATAAGTGAGTCGCTGCAGATCGAACTCGACGTGACAAGCCTGTTTGAATTCAGCACAGTCAGTCAACTGACGGAGCACATACTTAAGAATTGGGGCCAACACGTCGCCGAGCAACTGATTCGCGTCCAGGGTATTTCGCAAAAGTCCAGCCACGCGACAGATGTGCCGAGGGGCGAGGTTGACGCGCCCTCAGAGCGCCGTTTCATTCGAACGGGGCTGTCCGCCGACTCTCGAAACCGATTCGATTTCGAGCGCGAAGTCGACTCTGGAAATATCAGCGCCGAGCCCATAGCCATCATTGGGATGAGCGGACGTTTTGCGGAGTCAGAGTCCTTGGACGCGTTTTGGCGCCATCTCGCGGAAGGGAAGGACCTGGTTAAAAGAGTCTCTCGTTGGAGCCCGGCGGAGTGCGTGATAGCCGAGCCCGCGGGCCACTGGTATTGCAGCCACGGCAGTTTTATCGACTCCATAGATCAGTTTGATCCGGCGTTCTTCGGGATCTCCTCCCTGGAAGCGACTTACATGGATCCGCAACAGCGCTTATTCCTGGAGGAATCATGGAGAGCGTTGGAAGACGCGGGGTACGCCTGCAAGAGCGCGCATGAGAAGCAATGCGGAGTCTACGTCGGTTGTGGAAGCTCCAACTACGACAGGCTTGTCGGGGAAGGCGCGCCGCCGCAGGTCTTTTGGGGAAATTCCCAAGCCGTTACTCCCGCGCGGATCGCCTATTTCCTCAATCTGCGTGGGCCTGCGGTAGCGGTAGACACCGCCTGCTCAAGTTCCCTGGTCACTTTACATTTAGCCTGCCAGGGGCTGTGGTCGCGAGAGACAGAGATGGCTTTGGCAGGCGGAGTCTTTTTACAGGCGACTCCCGGGTTCTACCAGGTCGCCAATCATGCCGGCATGCTTTCGCCGGATGGGAAATGCTATAGCTTCGACGCGAGGGCGAATGGTTTTGTGCCCGGCGAAGGGGTTGGCGTCGTGGTGTTGAAACGATTGCGTGACGCTTTGGGGGAAGGGGACTACATCCATGGTGTGATTGTAGGAAGCGGTGTCAATCAGAACGGCAAGTCGAATGGTCTGACCGCTCCAAACGGGCGCGCGCAAGAACAGTTGGAACGCTCGGTGTATGACCGGTTCGAGATCAACCCTGAAACGATCCAGGTCGTCGAAGCCCACGGCACGGGAAGCATTTTGGGCGATTCGGTCGAATACGGGGCAATCAGCCGCGCTTTCCGCGAATACACGGACAAGAAGCGATTCTGCGCTCTTGGCACGGTCAAAACGAATATCGGTCACACCGCCACGGCCGCCGGCGTGGCGAGCGTCTTAAAACTCTTGCTGTCGCTGAGACACCGGCAGATCCCGCCTTCCTTGCATTTCGAGAAAGGCAATGCCGCTATCGATTTCGAGTCCGGCCCTTTCTATGTCAATGCCCAGTTGCAGGAGTGGAAAGCGCCCGATGACGGAGTGCGACGAGCGGCCGTCAGCTCTTTTAGCTTCAGCGGCGCAAACGCGCATTTGGTTATTGAAGAGGCGCCTGCGATCGAGAGAGCGGCCATTGAGTCGCCGGCCTATGTGGCGCCGCTTTCGGCCCGATCCTCCGAACAGTTGAAGCGACAGGCGCGCAATCTCCTTGCGCATCTCAAGCGTACGCCCGATCTGTCCATGACCGACCTGAGTTTCACTCTGTTCGTGGGCCGCATGCATTTCACTCACCGTCTGGCCTGTCTCGCGCGCGACCAACAGGAGTTGATTCGTCTGCTCGAGCAATGGGTCGAAACAGGGGTGTCGAGCCAGATTTATACGGCAGAGATTCAGGAGGGCAAAATACGGGAGCAGGTTTCGCTTAAAAAGTTTGGAAACCACTGCATTCAGAAATGCAAGGACGCGCCGAACGCCGCCGACTATCTGGAGAATCTGGCGGTCATGGCCGAGCTTTATGTCCAGGGATATTCGCTGGACTTTCAGGCCCTGTTTCCCGAAGACGCCGGGCGGATACCGCTGCCGACATACTCGTTTGCCAGGGAGCGTTACTGGATCGGCGCCGCGTGCGCCGCCGCGTCGAGATCAGCGGAGGCTACGACCGCAGACCCCCCAATCCACGCCAATACGCCGAATCTCAGCCGGCCGGTCCATGGCCCTATCTACAACGGAGCGGGTCAAGACCTTCGCGCGCGGGTCCAGAGCGAATTGTCGCAAGTCGTCCTGGGAATGCTGGAACTCGATGCCGGCGATATTTCGCCCGACAAGATACTAATGGATCTGGGCTTCGACTCAATCGGCCTGGTGACATTTGCGGACGCCATAAACGAGAAGTATCAACTGGATATATCGCCGGTTCTGTTCTTCGATTATCCGTCTATAGGCGAGATTGCGAAGTATTTGTCGGCGGAGCGGGAAAGCGAGATTCGCAGGTCCTATCGAGGTTCCGTTACCGCCACCCAATCCATCGCGCCGCGGTCGGAGCCGGAGCGGCCCGCGAATGGCAGACCAGTCGAACCTCAGCCGGAGCCGGCGTTCACAATCAGTAATGGCCGGAATCATACCGTATCGCGTCGGGAAACGATGTCTCCATCTCCCGGCCAGGGCTTTTCTCCTGAACTTCGTTTTGTAAACGAGCCTATCGCAATCGTGGGTATAGCCGGCTTCATGCCGCAATCCGAAGATCTGGACGTGTGGTGGGAGAATTTGAAGAACTCGAAAGATCTGATCACCGTCATCCCGGAAGATCGTTGGAACTGGGAGGACTACTATGGAAATCCCCTCAAGGAGGTGAATAAGTCGAACTCCAAGTGGGGCGGGTTCATGATGGAGGTCGACAAATTCGACCCGCTGTTCTTTGGAATCTCTCCGAGAGAAGCGCAGATGATGGACCCGCAGCAGCGGATCTTCCTGGAATGCGTATGGAAGGCGATTGAAAATTCCGGGCACAAGGTCTCCGACCTCTCCGGCACGCGAACCGGGCTGTTCGTGGGCGTCGGCTCGAATGATTACGCCGACGTACTGAGGAGTCTGCCGATTGCGCTGGACGGGTATACTGTCTCGGGAAATACCCACTCCATCTTGGCCAATCGCGTTTCATTCCTGCTCAATTTGCTCGGACCCAGCGCGCCCATCGACACAGCTTGTTCAAGCTCGTTGGTCGCCATGCACCGTGCCATTGAATCGATCCATGCGAGAAGCTGTGAGATGGCGATCGTGGGAGGCGTGCAGGTCATGCTGAGTCCCGGACCCTACATTTCATTTGGTATGGCCGGAATGTTGAGCGGCGACGGGAAATGCAAGGCCTTCGACAAGCGGGCGAATGGCTATGTGAGAGGAGAGGGTTGCGGCGCGATGTTTCTCAAGCCTTTATCGGTCGCCGAGGCTGACGGTAATCACATCTACGCGGTCATCAAGGCGACGGCGGAAAATCATGGCGGGCGAGTGACGACGATGACGGCGCCGAATTCCTCCTCTCAAACCGCTCTCCTCATCGAGGCGTATGAAAAGGCGCGAATCGACCCTGCGACCGTCGGGTATATCGAATGCCACGGTACCGGAACCAGTCTGGGAGATCCCATCGAGACTCAGGCGCTCGGAAAGGCGTTTTCCGAATTGTATAAGAGGCGCAACAAAGCTCCGGCGGAAACTCCTCATTGCGGTTTGGGTTCGGTAAAGACCAATATCGGCCACTTGGAAATGGCCGCCGGCATCGCGGGCGTGTTCAAGGTTCTGCTCGCCATCAAGCACCGGCAGATTCCGGCGACCATCCACTTTGAAGAGATCAACCCATACATCAATCTCAAGGGAACGCCGTTCTATATCGTAGATAAGCTCACGCCATGGGAAGCCGCAACGGGCGAGGATGGGTCGCCGATTCCGCGTAGAGCGGGTGTGAGTTCGTTCGGCTTCGGCGGAGCCAATGCCCACGTCGTACTGGAGGAATATGTTCCGGCGAAACTTCGAATTCCGGCCGCAACGGACGAGCCGCAAGTGATCGTTCTTTCCGCGAAAAATGAAGATCGGCTCAAGGCATATGTTCAATCAATGCGCGCGTACCTCGAAAGGGCTGAGGCGCCACTGGTTGACTTGGCCTATACCTTGCAGGTTGGAAGAGATGAGATGCCGGAAAGACTGGCCTTGGTCGTATCGAGCACGGAAGACTTGAAGCAGAAATTAGAGGCGATTCTCACAGGCGCCGAATTGCCGCAAGACAGCTACCGCAATAACCTCACAAACGACGAGGCGAAATCCGAAACGCCGGACGCCGCCGAAACAGACGCCTTCGTCCAGGTCCTCATCGGGCGGAAAGAACTTTCCAAGCTGGCGGAATTTTGGGTATCCGGAGCGAAGATCGACTGGCGATTACTCCATAAGGCGGGTGTCCCTAGGCGTATCTCCATTCCCACTTATCCTTTCGCGAGGGAACGTCATTGGCTCCCCGACATAGAAGGAAGAATCCATGGCCGTGCGACCAAGGCGATTTTTCAAGGGGGCGTCGATCAGCGCACGGGCCAGGAAGAAGTCAAAGCAAGTTTGCAAACTTTCGTTCCCGTGTGGAATCCCGCGCGCCTCGAAACGGGCAAGCGGATCGTACTTCCAGAGTCAGCCGAAATACTTCTGCTGGGAAGCGACCGAACTCAACTGGATTGGGTCCGGAAACACTACCCGCGCTCGGAGTTTCTGGAGATCGTCTCGCCGTCCAGCATCGACGCCATTGAGAAGAAACTTGGCGGTTGCTCTTTCGATCAGTTGCTCTGGGTTGCGCCCGACATCGACACCGACGCCGGTCGCGAGGGCGATAATAATCTGATCATCGAACAGCAAGAAGAAGGCGTTTTGGCTGTCTTCCGCATCATCAAGGCCCTGCTGCGCCTGGGGTATGCCAACAAGAAACTTCGATGGACTATCGTCACCGGCAGGACACAGCAGGTAACAGAAGATGAGGCCGTTCGGCCAGCCCACGCCGGAATCGCCGGCTTGATCGGCAGTGTGACGAAGGAATACCCCAACTGGAATTTAAGGCTGTTGGATGTGGATTCGCTCTCATCAGTGACGGCTCAGGAATGCCTGTCGCTGCCCTGGGACAATCAAGGCAGCGCGCTGGCGCATCGTCAGGGCGAATGGTTCCGGCAGGGGGCGCAGGACATAGCAACCCTGCCCCAGGCGACGCCCCTGTACCGGCAAAACGGCGTGTATGTCGTGATCGGCGGCGCGGGCGGAATTGGCGAAGTGTGGAGCCGTTTCATGACGGAACACTACCAGGCTAAGGTGGTCTGGATTGGCCGGCGCCCCTACGACGACGTTATTGAAAATAAGATCAATTCGTTAGCCCGGCCGGGTCATGCCCCTCTATACATTTCGGCCGATGCGACGAACCTGGGCGCGTTGGAGCGAGCGCGCAATGCGATTTTGAAGACATATTCCGCCATTGATGGCGTCGTCCACTCAGCGCTGGTTATGCATGATCAGGACATTGCGCACATGGAAGAATCGACCTTCAAAGCCGGCTTGTCCGCCAAGGTCGACGTGAGCGTGAATATGGATAAGGTGTTCGGCGGGCAAAAGCTGGATTTCATGCTCTTCTTCTCTTCCGTAATCTCGTTTTTCAAGACGCCGGGGCAGTCCAGTTATTCCGCCGGTTGCATGTTCAAAGACAGCTTTGCGCAAAAGCTGCAGCAGGAGCGCGCTTACCCGGTCAAAGTCATGAACTGGGGTTACTGGGGCAGTGTCGGCGTCTTCGCCGACGAATTTCACAACAAGCTCATGGCGCATCTCGGTCTCGGATCCGTCGAGTCGCATGAAGGTATGGCGGCTCTGGAAGCCTTGATGAATTCCGAGACGCGTCAAGTCGCCCTGGTCAAGAGGCTCAAAAAGCAGGTCGCCGGCGACCAGTACGCGGAGCCAAAGGCGAGAGGCGTCTCTGCGACACAAAAGTCCCTGACGGTCAATGGCGCTTCGCACTCCACAGAGCTGCCCGATGAGATGATCACGAACTACATACGACAGATCATCACCGGGAAGTTGGCCGAGGATCTCAGAATAGACGCTGCGTTGATTCGCAGTCATGCGCCATTGCAGGACTACGGCGTCGATTCCATTATCGGCGTCAATCTCGTACGCTGGCTGAACGAGGCGCTACAGATTCAACTGGAATCAGCAAGCCTGTTTGAATACAACACAGTAAATCGGTTGACCGAACACATACTGCAGAATTGGCAACAACAGATTGAGGGGCAACTGGCTCGCGCCGGAGGTCTGTCGCAAGATCCCAACCATTCGACTACCAGCAGCGAACACGTTCTGGAAATGGTTTTGTTGCAAGAAGCGTCGCTCGATGACAGCTATGTGAAAGTAACCTTCTGATAGAGGAACCCCTATGGAACCAGTAACTTCATTTCTCAAGACATTAGAAAGCAAGGGCATCAAGTTGTCGGCCGAAGCAGGCCGGTTAAATTGCTACGCGCAAAAGGGGGCGCTCACTGATGAGATCAGGGACGGCCTCACCAGATATAAGTCGGAAATCATCGCTTTATTGGAGGGCGGGCAGCGCCGGCGACAGGCGCAAATGGATAATAGTTCCGCAAGCGGATCGAAAGAGTTCCCGCTTTCGGTGGGAGAGAAAGGGCTCTACATCCTTCAAAAACTGCGCCCTGAGATGAGCGCCTACAACGTGCCTCTGTGTTTCAGGGTCAACAGCGAACTCAATGCGGAAATATTGGCGAAAGCCTGGGAACGCACGCTTGAGCAATTCCCGATTCTTACCGCAAGGGTGATAGAGAAAGACGGGGATTTGTACCATCGCCTGGATGACGATTGTAAAACGACAGTTCAGCGTCGCTCAATTGATTTTGCGGACGATCGACAATTGCCGCCGTTTATACGGGGGCGAGTGAGGGAGCCGTTTGATCTGAATCGAGGGCCTTTGACTCGCATTGAATTGTTTACCCAGGGCGAGCGGAAATCGGTCCTTCTGATCACCGTCCACCACATTGTTTTCGACGGGGTTTCGGCAATGGTATTGCTGAAGTCTTTCTTTACATTCTACCAGCGGCTGCTCCAAGGCGAGCCGGTTCGCCTGTCGCGCGATCTACTCGGCTATCAGGAGTTCGTCGCGTGGGAAGGGGCAATGTTGGCCTCGGCGGAAGGAGCGGCGCATGCCGCCTATTGGCGGCGGCGCCTCGCCGGTGAACTGCCTGTCATCGAACTGCTCCCAGCTTTACCGCGCTCGGCGTCACCGGATCTTGAAGAAAAAATATTGGTTAAAGACTTGCCGGAGGATCTGTCCCGTTGGGTTCGCGATTTCGCCGAGGCGCATTCTTTTTTGCCTTCGGTGATCTTTTTGGGAGTGTTCCAACTTCTGTTGCATAGATACACCAACCAGGACGACATCATCGTCGGTATGCCGGTTATGGGACGTGCGGCGCAAAAATTCGCGGCTGAAATCGGCTATTTCATTAACATGGTTCCACTTCGCGCGCGTTTTGAGGAACAGCCAAAGCCGGGCGAGTTTTTACGCAGAACGCAACGCGCTATGCTGGACGCTCTCCATCATTCCAGCTACCCGTTTCCACTCATGCTGGAAGAATTGAAAACCAAGCAAGCGGGGAAGAACCCCGTCTATCAAGTTACTTACGCGTACCAGAATTTTACGAACCAAGTTGACGTCGCGATGTTGATGCGACAACAGTCGCAGAATCTTGATATCGAATATGTAACCGACGTCGCTCAAGAGGAAGATTCTGATCTGGCGCTGGAGATATTTGAAAAAGAACCATTGTTTAGCCTGCGCCTACAATTTAACCCGGAATTATATTCGCGACATGTAATAAATCGCTTTTTTGACCATTACTGCGCATTGCTGAAAGGGATCAGCGAGAATCAAGATCTTTTGCCGCATGAATATTCCATCGTCACTGAATCGGAAAAACACCGGCTGTTGGTAGACTACAACGCGACGCAAGCCGAGTACCCGAAGGACAAATGTATACATCATCTGTTTGAGGAGCAGGTGGAGCGGACCCCTGAGGCCTTGGCCGTCGCCTTCGAGGGTCAGGGGTTGACCTATCGAGAATTGAATGCGCGAGCGAATCGGCTGGCCAGATCTCTTGTCGAACAGGGAGCCGGGCCGGAAGTCCTGGTGGCTTTGCTGGCCGATCGCGGGATAGATTTTTTGATCGCGATGCTGGCGATCTTCAAAGTTGGCGGAGCATATCTTCCTCTCGATCCGCGCCATCCAGTTCAACGCATCTCACAGGCGCTGAATCAAAGCAGAGCCGCATTCATCATTACAACCTCGCCGTATGGATTGCTGGCCGCAGAGGCGATAGCCAGTTCGGCTACAGAAAATCATTCCGTCGTGTTCAACCTGGATGAGCTTTTAAATGAACTCCGGCAGGATGAGAACTTAAGTATACCCTTCCTGCCTAACCAATTGGCATATGTGATCTATACCTCAGGGTCAACCGGACTGCCGAAGGGAGCCATGATTGAGCATCGTGGCATGATCAATCATCTGTTCGCAAAGATTGAGACCCTCCGGTTAACTGAGAAAGATATTGTTGCACAGACCGCTTCACAATGTTTCGACATTTCAGTCTGGCAGTTTCTGGCGGCCCTGTTGGTGGGGGGGCAAGTGCGGATATTTGATGACGAGATCGCTCACAATCCCGCCTCTTTGCTCGACCAGATGGAACTTCGAAGGATCACCGTCCTCGAAACCGTTCCGTCCATAATGAGAATGATGCTGACGGAGGCCGCCCATCGTCGCGTCAGGCCCGATTTATCGGCCGCTCGCTGGTTGATTCCCACAGGGGAAGCGCTACCGCCAGATCTGTGTCGCCGGTGGTTTGATCTATATCCGGAAATACCGCTTCTCAACGCATATGGGCCGACCGAGTGTTCCGATGACGTCACTCATTGCCCGATCGAGAAAGACCTCTCCGATAGCGTAATGCGAACGCCGATTGGCCGTCCTATCGCCAACACGCAAATTTACGTTCTGAATCCGGAGCTTCAACCTCAGCCGATAGGTGTTGTTGGTGAACTGTGCGTTGGCGGAGATGGGGTGGGACGCGGCTATCTCAATGAAGCTGGAAAAACTTCTGAGCTATTTATGCCTGCTCCCTTCGCGGTGGAAGCCGGGCAGCGTCTTTATAAAACCGGAGATTTAGCCAGGTTTCTTCCGGATGGAAACTTGGAGTATCTGGGCCGGATCGATCATCAGGTGAAGATCCGCGGGTTCCGCATTGAACTGGGAGAGATCGAGGCCCGGCTCAACCAGCACCCAGGGATACTAGAGAGCGCGGTGGCGCCGCAGGGCGAAGGGGCGGAGAGGCGGCTGATCGCCTTCTATCGCGCGAAGGAGACCACGGCCGATCATCTGGTCCAACTGCCGAACGAGGAACGCCTGGCGGCGATTCCGTTGAGTTCGAACGGGAAGGTCGATCGGCGCGCGCTGGCCCGCATGGACGTGGCGATGGAATCGGGGCGGGAATATGTGGCGCCGCGCAACGAGATGGAAAAGCGGCTGGCCGAGATCTGGGCCGAGGTCTTGAACCTGGGGCCGGAGAAGATCGGGGCCAACGACTACTTCTTCGAGCTTGGAGGTCATTCACTACTTGCGACCCGACTGATCTCGAAGATTCGCAGTCAGATGAATGTCGACCTGCCCCTGAAGGCCCTGTTTGAGCGCGGCAGTGTCGCCCAACTGGCTCAATTGATCGAGAAGGCGGAAAAAAGCGATATTCCCCCCATACAGCCCGTCGATAGGGCGGAATTCGACCGGCTCCCGCTCAGCTTTGCCCAGGAAAGACTTTGGTTCATCAACCAGCTCGAGCCGGATAGTC
>WNGA01001765.1_pt1 | contig 64437 bp, 73 predicted proteins | sample 5400061 | NCBI WGS metagenome assembly WNGA01 (sample SAMN13153366, study PRJNA577476) | soil metagenome | isolation source: 100 cm soil or saprolite under grassland replicate 2 | place: USA:California | collected 2016-06-15
AGCTGCCACTGCCCCGGCTGCACGACGACGTTGACCGCGCCTCGCTCGAGCTCGGACAGGCGATGGCGGAAACCGGCCTGCTCGAGCTCTTCCCAGGAGACGCCCGCCTCGTAGTGGACCTGGTCCTCGCCGATCCGCCCATACCGCGCGACCAGGCGGAAGCCGAGCTTGCCCAGGTAGCGAGCCTCGACCTCCCGGACGCTGCTCGTGACGAGGTGGTAATGGAACAGCTCCACGAACGGCGCGATTGTAGTGGCGCCCCGCAGGAACTCGAGCGGCCGCGCTGAACCATGCGGCGGTTGATACGTGCGTTCCTCCGGCGTCCATCACGTCGATCTCGTCGTCTCGTCGATCGAGCGCAGCCTGCCGTTCTACCGCGACCTGCTCGGCCCGCTCGGCTGGCACGGCGTCAGCGAGGTGCAGGGCGAGCGGGACGAGACGATCTGGTACCTCTGGGGGCCTGGCACCTCGATCGGCCTCCGCGAGGCCCAGACCGAGAGCGAAGACCCGTACGACCGCTACCGGGTCGGCCTGCATCACCTGGCGCTCGAGGCCGGCTCGCGCGCGGTCGTCAACGAGCGGGCCGAGTGGCTTCACGGCCAGGGAGCCGTGATCGAGAGCGGGCCGGAGGAGTACTGGTATCAGCCTGGCTACTACGCGGTGTTCTTCTACGATCCCGACGGCATCAAGCTCGAGATCGTGCACGTTCCCGGCCTTGCGGCCTGACGAAAGGAGAAGCTGGCATGTCGACGACGCCCCCGGAGCAGCCCGGCGGCAGCACGCGGCCAACGATGGGGATGCCGAGCATTCCGTCAGGGGCCCGGATGCCGATCCCGGGCAACGCGGAGTTCGCAGCCTTGATCGCGATCGAGATCTTCCTGGCGATCCTGCTCTTCGACGATCGGTGGAACGTCGAGAACTGGGCCTTCGCCACGGTCGTCCTCGGCGCCGCCTACCTGCTCAGCCGCGGGATCGCCAAGGCCAGCCGCGTCCTCGAGCAGTAGAGCTTCCGTTTACGCGCGCGCGAGGCCTTCGAACCTGAGCTTCGCGCGCGCCCCGGGCTCGGGGACCCGCGTCGGGTACTCCCGCGTCAGGCAGGCGCGGCAGAGCTCGGACTCCGGCCGTCTCGTCGCCGCCTGGAGGCCCTCCAGCGAGAGGTACGCCAGCGAGGTGGCGCCGATGTGCTCGCGCACTTCCTCGACGGAGCGCGAGGAGGCGATCAGCTCGTCCTCCTCGGCCAGGTCGATCCCGTAGTAGCACTGGGAGACGACCGGCGGCGACGACACCCGCACGTGCACCTCGGCGGCGCCGGCCTCGAACAGCATCTGGACGATCTTCCGCGTCGTGTTGCCCCGGACGATCGAGTCGTCCACGACCACAACGCGCTTGCCGGCAACCTCCGCGAGCGGGTTGAACTTGAGCTTCACGCCCTGCTCGCGCAGGCCCTGGTCGGGCTGGATGAAGGTGCGACCGACGTAGCGGTTCTTGATCAGGCCTTCCGAGAACGGGATCCCGCTCGCACGCGAGAAGCCGATCGCCGCCGGCGTGCCGGAGTCGGGGATCGGCAGGACGAGCTCGGCCTCCGCCGGGGACTCCTCCGCGAGCCGCTCGCCCATCCGCACGCGTGCGCCGTGCACCTCGACCCCCTCTAGGCGAGAGTCGGGCCGCGCGAGGTAGAAGAACTCGAAGATGCAGAGCGCGCCGTGGTCGGCCGGCGCGACCGCCTGGCTCGCGTGAACGCCCCCGTCGTCGATCACGACCAGCTCGCCGGGGGTAAGCTCGCGCTCGAGCTCGGCGCCGACCAGGTCGAGCGCGCAGGTCTCCGAGGCGACGATCCAGTCGCCTTCGGCCCGGCCGAGGCAGAGCGGCCGGAAGCCGTGGCGGTCGCGGAAGCCGATCAGCTTCCCCTCCGAGAGGGCGACCACGGAGAACGCGCCGTCCAGCCGCGAGACCGCGTTCGCAACGGCCTGCTCGAGCGGGGCCGGGTCGTGCGCGATCAACGCCGCGATCACCTCGGTGTCGGAGGTCGTCCCGAGCGTGATCCCCTCGGTCACGAGCTCTGCGCGGAGCTCGGCGGCGTTGACGAGGTTGCCGTTGTGCCCGAGCGCGATCGTGCGGGCCGGGCCGTGCTGGATCAGCGGCTGCGCGTTCGCCCACTGCGTCGAGCCGGTCGTCGAGTAGCGCGTATGCCCGATCGCCACGTCGCCCTGGAGGCCGCTCAGCTTCTGCTCGTCGAAGACCTGGGTCACCAGGCCCATGTCGCGCAGGACCGTGAGGCGGCCGCGGTCGGAGACGGCGATCCCGGCCGACTCCTGACCCCGGTGCTGGAGCGCGAACAGGCCGAAGAAGGTGACGCGGGCGACATCCCGCTCCGGCGCCCGGATCCCGAAGACGCCGCACATCAGGCGAGGGCCCCTAGCACGCGCAGGTTCGGCCAGTCGAGGCGCTCTATGTGCTGTGGAGCACAAGCGACGACGATCGAGCCGCGGGCTGCTTCGGCCTCCACCCTGAAGTCACGGCCGCTCCAGTCGGAGGCCTCCGCGAGCGCGAGCTCGAGCCCGCCGTCGCTCACGTCGTGCGCGAGCGAGAGCAGCCGAGCCGCCCGCCAGACGAAGCCGATCAGGGCAGCCGCGCGCGCGAGGGTGCCGTCGCTCTCGGCGAGCAGGACCGCGTCTCCCGGGCGCCATGCCCCGGGGATCTCGCGCACGTCGGGCACGAGACCGACGCAGCCGACGACAGGCGTCGGCGGAATCGCCCTCCCGGCGCTCTCGTTGTAGAGGGACACGTTGCCGGAGACCACGGGAATCCCGAGCGCTTCGGCCGCCTGGGCGATGCCATCGATCGCCTCCGCCAGCTCCCAGCCGATCTCCGGCTTCTCGGGGTTGCCGAAGTTGAGGCAGTCGGTGAGCGCCAGCGGCTCGCCGCCGGCGCAGGCGACGTTGCGCGCAGCGTCGAGCACCGCCTCGATGCCGGCCCGGTGTGGGTCGCGCTCGCCGAGCGGCGGCCCATCGAGCGAGACGGCGAGGCCGCGGTACGAGGGCCGCAGCCGCAGGACGGCCGCGTCGAGACCAGGGCGGCGGACGGTGCGCGACTGGACGAGGTGGTCGTACTGCTCGTAGATGGCCGCAGCCTGGGGCTGCGGCCTGGTGGGCGTTGGTTCGGCCGGCCGCGGCGTCTGCTCGACCTCGTAGCGGGGACACTCGTCGGTCAGGTGGGCGGCCGGGATCTCGCCGAGGACTTCGCCGGCGAAGAACGCGCGCAGGTCGCCGCTGTCGGTCACTTCCCCGATCGCGGCATGGTGGAGCTCCCAGCGCTCGAGCACGGCCTCGACCCGTTCGAGGAGCTCCGGCCGCACGACGGCGACCATCCGCTCCTGGCTCTCGGAGATCATGATCTCCCAGGGCTCCATCCCTGGCTCACGCAGCGGAACGCGGTCGAGCGAGACGTCCACGCCGGCTCCCCCGCGGGCCATCTCCGCGAGCGCGGAGGCGAGGCCGGCCGCGCCGCAGTCCTGGAGCGACTCGACGAGCCCGCCCTCGACGAGCTCGAGCGAGGCCTCGATCAGCTTCTTGCCGGTGAACGGGTCGCCGATCTGCACGGACGGCCGCTTCTCGCCGGCGCTGAGGGCGGCCATGCCGGCCAAGCAGCCATGGCCTCTTCTGGTCGCCGTCGCAAGCGACGGCTTAGCGAGCTCCTGGCTCGCCAGCACCGAGGCGCCGCCGATCCCGTCCCGGCCGGACGTCGCGCCGTAGACGACGATCGCATTCCCATCGCCGCGTGCGCGCGATCCGAGGACGCGAATGCGTGGGAGCAGCCCGACGCACATCGCGTTGACGAGGCAGTTGCCGGCGTAGGCCTCGTCGACGACCGCCTCGCCGCCGACGGTGGGACAGCCAACGCAGTTCGCGTAGTGGCCGATCCCGGCGACGGCTCGGCGGAAGGCCCAGCCGTCGTCGCCGAAGCGCAGACCGTCGAGCAGCGCCACCGGTCGCGCCCCCATCGCGACGATGTCGCGCAGGATCCCGCCGACGCCGGTGGCCGCCCCCTGGAAGGGCTCGACCGCGGAGGGGTGGTTGTGGGACTCGACCTTGAACGCGACCGCCTCGCCCTCGCCGAGGTCGATCACGCCGGCGTTCTCGCCCGGCCCTTGGAGCACCCGCTCACCCGCGCTCGGGAGCCGCTTCAGCAGCGGCGCGGAGTGCTTGTAGCCGCAGTGCTCGGACCAGAGCAGCGAGAAGACCGCGAGCTCGAAGTGATTCGGCTCGCGCTCCAGCAGCTCACAGATTCGGTCGTACTCGGAGTTGGTCAGGCCGAGCGCCCGATGGAGCGGCTTTTCGTAGACCCGCGTCAGGAAGCCGAGTCTAGCGGCGCCGGAGGACGGGCTGTATGACCGATAGGCTGAGGCGGATGAGCCGGCTGTACCTGCCTCTGCTCATCTCGCTCGCCGCGATCTGGGGGGCCTCGTTCATGTTCATCAAGGTCGCCGACCGCGAGCTCGAGCCCACCACCCTGATGTTCGGCCGGACCGCGCTCGCGGCCGCGCTCCTGTTCGCCGTGCTCGCCTCGCAGACCGGGACACGGCGGGCCGCCGCCGAGGTGCGGCGCGTGGGGTGGAGGGGGATCGTCCTGGGGATCGTCGGCGCCGCGCTCCCCTTCACGCTGATCGCGTGGGGAGAGACGCATATCGATTCCGGGGTCGCGGCGATCGGCAACGCATCGATGCCGATCTTCGTCGCGCTGATCGCCCTCCGCTACCAGCACAGCGAGCGATCGAGCGGCCTGCGGCTCGTCGGGATCCTCGTCGGGATCGCGGGAGTGGCCGTCCTCGCGGGCGTCCACCCGCGTGGGGGCTGGTGGGGCGTCGCCGGCACCCTGGCGGTGGTGGTGGCGTCGATCGCGTACGCCGTCGGCAGCCTGCTCGGGCAGCGCCTGGTCGAACGGACGCGCCCGCTCGTGCTCACGACCGCCTCGATGACGGCCGCCGCGCTCGTGCTGCTCCCGTTCGCGCTCGCCCAGCCGCCCGATGGCGTGCCGGGCTGGAAGGCGCTCGGCTCGGTCGCGGCGCTCGGGATCGCCGGGACGGCGATCGGCCAGCTCCTCTACTTCCGCATGCTCGTGACCGACGGCTCCGCCCGCGCCAGCCTCGTCACCTACCTCCTGCCGGTGACTGCGCTCTTCTACGGCGCCGGGCTGCTGGGCGAGCCGATCACGGTCGAGGAGCTCGTCGGCCTGGTGCTGATCCTCGCCGGGGTCGCGCTCGGCTCCGGGATGGTGCGTGCCGCATCACGCCGCCGCGAGCCGGCCCCCGCGCCGCAGTGATCGACCAAGGCGGGCTCAGGCTCCGGCGAGCCGAGCCCGGCGACCTCGACTTCCTGGTCGAGCTGATGAGCCACCAGGAGGTCGAGCCCTTCCTCGCCGTGATCCGGCCGCGCGACCGAGAGGGGCTCTTGGAGGAGATCGACCGCTCGCAGGCGCAGCCGCAGGAGTTCGGGCGCTTCCTGATCGAGGTGCAGGAGGAGGGCGAATGGCGGCGCGCCGGCTCGATGGGCTTCGAGGTCGCCAACCGTCGCAGCCGGATCGCGAACCTCGGCTCGCTGGCGGTCCACCCCGACTTCCGCGGCCGGAGGCTCTCGGACCGGGCGGCGCGCCTCTTCCAGCGCCACCTCCTCTTCGACCTGGGCTACCACCGGCTCCAGCTCGAGATCTACGGCTTCAACGAGCGAGCCCTGCGCCACGCCGAGCGGGCCGGGTTCGTTCGGGAGGGCGTCCGCCGCAAGGCCTACGAGCGCCACGGCGAGTGGGTGGACAGCGTGATGTACGGCCTGATCCCGGAAGATCTCGAGCCCTGAGGCCTTCGTGGAGTACGTGCCGCTCGGGCCTCTCACCGTCTCGCGGGTCGGCCTCGGCTGCAACAACTTCGGCGGGCGGCTCGATTTCGAGCGCACGCGCGCCGTGGTAGACGCCGCGCTCGACGCCGGCATCACGTTCTTCGACACGGCCGACATCTACGGCGACCGCTCGGGCCCGGCCGTCTACGGCAACGCCGGCGGAAGCGAGCGCTTCCTCGGCCGGTTGCTCCGCAATCGCCGGGACCGTGTCGCGCTGGCGACGAAGTTCGGCCATGACATGGGCGACGGGTTGGAGGCGCGCGGCGCGCCGCAGCACGTCCGCAAGGCGCTCGACGCGTCGCTCGAACGCCTGGAGATGGACCACGTCGACCTTCTCTACTACCACTCGCCGGACGGAGTGACGCCGATCTCGGAGACGGTCGGCGCGATGGACGAGCTCGCGCAGGAAGGGAAGGCGCGCGCGATCGGCGTCTCCAACGTCACGCTCGAACAGCTGGAGGACGCGGCCCGGACCGCCCGGATCACGGCCCTGCAAAATGAGTACTCGCTGCTCGCGCGGGAGTCCGAACACGACGTGCTCCCGCGCTGCCGCGAGCTGGGCGTCGGCTTCGTCCCCTACTACCCGCTCGCCGCGGGGCTGTTGACGGGGAAGTACCGCCGCGGCGAGCCGCCGCCGCCGGGAACGCGGTGGGCCGGCAGCGACGTCTTTGCCGCCGACGACTGGGTGACTCCGAGGGTATCGACCGCACAGGGCACCTTCGACGCGGTTGCGCGCCTGGAGGCGTTCGCGCGCGGGCGCGGTCGGCCGTTGCTCGAGCTCGCGATCGCGGGAGTCGCTTCTCGGCCGGGCGTCACCTCGGTCATCGCCGGCGCGACGTCCGCGGAGCAGGTACGGGCGAATGCAGCCGCCGGCGAGTGGCGGCTGACGCCGGACGAGCTGGCGCAGTTACCCTCCGGGCTCGGCTGATGGACGCCTGGCTTCGAGACGCGCGCGACACCCTTGCCGAGGCGGCCGGGATCCCGCCCGAGCAGCTCGAGCTCGACGCCGAGGAGACTCGCACCCTGCTCGACCTCGCGCGAATCGCCGCGCACGACTCGGGCGAGCGGACGAACGCGCCGCTGCTCTGCTACCTCGTCGGCCTCGCCCGGCGCGACGTAGAGCTGGACGAGCTCGCGGATGCGGTCCGGCGCGCCAGCTCCTGAAGCTCAGCCTGGGTGTTCACGTTCACCAGCAGGGCCGGGTCGGCGTCGATCTCGCACGTGTCCAGCTCGGCGAGAGCGCCGCGCAGCGCGAGAGAGCCGTCCGCGAGCCGGCGCTCGAGGACCGGGAGCGCCCTCCTCCGGAGGGCGGCCGGCAAAGGCCCGGTCTGGGTCACTGCGGCCTCGGCGCACGCGTCGGCCAGCTCCAGCAGGAGCTCCGAGGTGATCAGCGGCGTGTCGACCGGGAGCACGACGCACAGCTCGGTCGGGGCCGCACGCAGGCCCGCGACGATGCCGGCCAGCGCGGCTCTGGTCTCCGTCCCGTCGTCCAGGACGGGGAAGGGAAGCTCGAGCTCGTCGCCGACCTTGCCGACGGCCACGCGCTCGCCGCAGGTCTCGCCGAGCAGCTCCCAGGCGTGGGCGGCGAGGCTCTTGCCGTCCCATAGCGCGAGCGCCTTCGCGGAGCCGAAGCGACGGCTCGCGCCGCCGACGAGCAGGATCCCGGTCAGATCGGGACGCGCCACGGCTCCGTGTAGACGTTGAGCCGCCCGCCGCGGGCGAATCCGCAGAGGGTGAGCCCCCGATCCCGGCCGAGCTCGACCGCGAGGCTCGAGGGTGCGCCGACCGCGACGAGGATCGGGCACCCGGCGACGGCCGCCTTCTGCACGAGCTCGAAGGAGAGGCGGCCGCTGACGCAGAGGACCGCGCGCGCGAGCGGCAGGCGGCGCTCCAGGAACGCCCAGCCGACGACCTTGTCCATCGCGTTGTGCCGGCCGACGTCCTCGCGGAGGCAGAGGAGCTCGCCGGCGGGCGAGAAGAGGCCTGTCGCGTGCAGGCCGCCGGTGGCCGCAAAGGCCGCCTGCGCGGCGCGCAGGCGCTCGGGAAGAGCGGCGAGGAGGTCGAACCGGACCCGAAGATCGCTCTCAACCCGCGGAGCCTCGACCGCCACCGCCTCGAGCGCTCCCTTCCCGCACACGCCGCAGGAGGAGCTCGTGTAGAAGTGGCGCTCGACGCGGCCTAGCTCGAAGCCGGGCGCGTCGACCTCGACCGTGTTGGCGGCGAGGTCGGCCGGCAGCGAGGCCCCCGTCGCGGGAACCCCCTCGGAGAGGCAGAAGCCGAGCGCGAGCTCCTCGTCGTGGCCGGGCGTGCGCATCGTCACCGCGACCGGGCGGCCCTCGATCCGGATCTCGAGCGGCTCCTCGACGGCGACGTGGTCCGGCTCTTCCCGGCCACCCGGCAGCCGAACGACCTCGACGGGCGCGGCCGAGTACGGCGGCGCCTCGACGTGCTTGTCGACCGCCATCGCCGGGCTAGCGTACCCTCCGACGAGTGTCGAGCCGGGACGTGGCCGAGCTGCAAGCGCTCCTCGAAGGGATCGCCCTTCCCGCGACAAGTGAACAGCTCGTCGACTACGCCCGGGAGCAGGACGCCCGGCCCGAGCTCGCGCGCCTGCTCGAGCGGCCCCCGGAGCGGGAATACCGTTCCCTCGACGAGGTCGGCGAGGCGCTCGAGCGGGTCCAACCGACGTGGCAGCCCGCTCCTCGGCACGAGCCGCGCGAGGAGAGCGGCCTCCCACCCGGCGGCGAGGCCTACACCGACGCTTCCGCCGAGCCCGGCCGGGTGCGCGAGCGCGGCCCCGGCTGAGCCCCGGCCCGCTCCCGCTGCGGGATCACCGTGTACTTCGGGTCGCGCGCGGACTGGGAGCCTGCCCTGAAGACCGACCACCGCAGCGCGACCTCGCCCGTGAGGACGAGTGCGCCGCCGGCCGCTGCCGCGAAGCGGCTCCTGCGGCCCGGCCCCGCGAGGAGCGCCGCGCCGCCGAGGGTGCAGGCCTTGGCGACCTTGTTGTAGCGCCCGCTCTCGCCCCGGTGGTACGGCTCGGCGAGCATCCCGAGGCGCTTCTCCATCGCGAGCATGAGCGCGTTCTCGACGAGCGCGCCGCCGACCGCCAGCCGGCGCGCCGGACCCGCCTCGGCCGGTGGGACGGCGATCGCCGAAGCCGCGCCGGCGCTCGCGGCCGCGCTCGCTCCGAAGAGAAAGGGCAGCTCGTGTCGCGCCTCGTGCCAGACCGGGATCGCCGTGTCGGAGATCAACGTCCCGGTGTAGACGGCGAGCGGCGCTCCCGACACGGCCGACGCCGCCCGTGCCGCGTCGCTGACGCGCCTCAGCCGGCCGATCGCGTTGAGAAACGCCGCGCCCGCGCTCGCCGCGCTCGAGACGCCGAGGATCCAGCTACCGAGGCTCATCGGCGAGGTCACCTTGAACACGCGAAACATGTTCAGGAACCGCTCGGGCCGGCCCAGATCGGCGATCAGCAGCAGCGGGCTGACGGCATCGGCTGCGGCACTGATGTAGATGCTGCGCCTGGCGAGGCGATCGTTGCCCGTGACCCGCGCGACCAGGCTCAGCACCGACGAGGCGCCCCCTAGGCCGCCCGTGAAGAAGTACCAGGGGATCTCCGCCTGCCAGACGGGCTCCTTGAGCACGGACCGGCCGTAGTACGACTCGGTCATTCCGAGCCTCCTGCGAAGGCCGCCGCGATCCCGACCACGAGCGCCCCCGCCGCGATCGCCGCGTTCCTCCACATCCCCGGCAGGTCCCTCGTGGTCACAACCGGGTCGGGCGGGAGGCCGTAGACCTCGGGCTCGTCGAGCAGGAGGAAGAAGGCGCCGAAGCCGCCAACCCCGTCGCCGGGGTCGCGGCCGTACAGTTGCGCGCCGTTCCAGCCTTCCGTCTGAAGCTTCTCGAGCCGCCGGTCGGCCCGCTCGCGCAGCTCGTCGAGCGGGCCGAACTGGATCGAGTCGGTCGGACAGGCCTTCGCGCAGGCGGGCTCGTGGCCGCCCTTCAGGCGGTCGTAGCAGAGCGTGCACTTCCAGACGCGGCCGTCCTCCTTCTTGGTGAGGACAGGGAGCTTGGGCGGGTCCTGCCGCGGCAGGTGCCGCCTGTCGAGCACGCCGAACGGGCACGCGGGGACGCAGTAGCCGCAGCCGTTGCAGATGTCCTCCTGGACGACGACCGTGCCGTACTCGGTCCGGAAGAGCGAGCCGGTCGGGCAGACGTCCAGACAGGCGGCGTGGGTGCAGTGCTTGCAGACGTCTGAGCTCATCAGCCAGCGGAGGACGTCCTCCTTGCCCTCGTCCTCGAGGCGGAGCGGCTCGTTCTGCTCGATGAAGGCCACGTGACGCCAGCTGTTCGCGCCGAGCTCGGACGTGTTGTCATACGACTCGCCGGTCCAGACCAGTCCGTCCTCGGGGACGAGGTTCCACTCCTTGCACGCCACCTCGCAGGCCTGACGGCGCTCACGTCGGCCTCTGCGACGCGACGAACTCGGGCAGGCGCTTGCCGCGCGGGCGGCGGCCGGGCTTGATCCCGACCGAGAACGCCTTCACCTCCTGGATGTGGACGTTCGGGTCGAGCACGATCGGGCTGAGGTCGTTCGCCGCGCCACCGGTGGTCAGGCCGCGCGTGCCCCAGTGGTACGGCAGCCCAACCTGGTGCGTCCTACGCCCCTGTACCTCGATCGGCGGGATCCGGTCGGTGACGAGCACGCGCGCCTCGATCGCCGCGCGCGAGCTGTAGATCGTCGCCCAGCCGCCGTGCTCGAGCCCCGCCTCCTCGGCCAGTTCCGGGCTGACCTCGCAGAACATCGCCGGCTGGAGCTCGGACAGGTACGGGACCGACCGCGACATCCCGCCCGCGGTGTGGTGCTCGGTCAGGCGGTAGGTGGTCGCCACGTACGGGTATGCGTCGGCTCCGGGCTGGTCGCCGGCCGGGTTGGACGGGTTCTCCGGCCGGTCGAACTGCTGCCGGCGCGGATTCGCGCGCTGGGAGTAGAGCGGGTTCTCGAACGGCGACTCGTGCGGCTCGTAGTGGGTCGGCAGCGGCCCGTCCTCGAGGCCCTGCGGGACGAAGATCCAGCTCCTCCCGTCCGCCTGCATGATGAACGGGCGGTCGCCGGCGATGGCCTGCTCGGCCTTCGCGTCGCCCGGCGGGAGGTAGCTCGGCGCCTTGTCCTCCTCGAAGTCCGGTACGTCGAGCCCGGTCCACTTGCCTTCCTCGGGATCCCACCAGACGTACTGCTTGCGCTCGGACCACGGCTTGCCGTCGGGATCGGCCGAGGCGCGGTTGTAGAGCATCCGCCGGTTCGCGGGCCACGCCCACGCCCACTCGGGCGCGACGTAGCTCTGCTCCCAGTGCGGCTTCTTGCGGGCGGCCTGGTTGATCCCGTCGGCGAAGACGCCGCAGTAGATCCAGCAGCCGCAGAGGGTCGAGCCGTCCGAGCGCAGCTTCGGGTAGGCGTCGAGGAACCGCCCGCTCTCGATCTCCCGGCCGCTCACCTCCTGGAGCACCGCCTCGGCGTCCGGCTCCTGGATCTGGGAGTGCGTCGGATACTCCCAGCGCAACGCCTTGATCAGCGTGTCGCGCTTCTCCTCGGAGCCGGCCAGCTTCTGCTTGATCAGGCGGCCGAGGTGGAAGTAGAACCAGAGCTCCGAACGGCAGTCGCCCTTCGGCTCGACCGCCTGCCAGTGCCACTGGATCAGGCGCTGCGTGTTCGTGAACGTGCCGTTCTTCTCGGTGTGCGTCGCCGCGGGGAGGAGGAAGATCTCCGTCGGGATCTCCTCGGTCTTCAGCTCGCCCGACTCGATCTCGGGGCTGTCGTACCAGAAGGCCGCCGACTCGATCTCGACCACGTCGCGGACGACGAGCCACTCGAGCTTGGCGAGCGCGAGCCGGTGCGCCCGTGCGTTCGTGTTCCCGACGGCCGGGTTCTCGCCGGCGATCAGGTAGCCCTTCACCTTGCCTTCGAGCATCTGGATCGTCGTCCAGTAGACCGAGTTGTCCTCGTCGGCCCGCGGCAGCTCGTGGAAGAGCCAGCCGTTCTCCTCGGTCGCGTGCTCGCCGAAGTACGCCTTCATCAGGCTGACCCAGTAGGCGTCGAAGTGGCCCCACCAGCCGGTCGGCGAGGTGTTCGCGGCGATGAAGTTGTGGAAGTCGCCGTAGGACCGCGCGCGCGGCATCGGCAGGTAGCCCGGGAGGATGTTGTACAGCGTCGGGATGTCGGTCGAGCCCTGGATCGAGGCGTGGCCGCGCAGGGCGATGATCCCGCCGCCCGGCCGGCCCATGTTCCCCAGCAGCTGCTGGATGATCGCGGCCGTGCGGATGTACTGGACGCCGACCGTGTGCTGCGTCCAGCCGACCGCGTAGCAGAAGGCGCTCGTCCGCTCCGCGCCGCTGTTCTCCGCCAGCGAGCTGGCGACCTCGAGGAAGTCCTCGACGCTGCAACCGCAGGTCTCGGCGACGAGCTCCGGCGTGTAGCGCCGGTAGTGCCTCTTCAGGAGCTGGAAGACGCAGCGCGGGTGCTGAAGCGACTCGTCCTCCTCCGACGGCTCGCCGTGGTGGAGGCCGCCGCCGTGGCCGCCGTGGCCGGTCTGCTCACCCCGCGTCTGGAACCCCTCCTCGCGCTGGCCGGCCGCGCCGTGGACCTCCATCCCCGCGTACTGCCAGCTGGTCGGGTCGTACCGGCCCTGCTCGGGATCCCAGCCGGAGAAGAACCCGTCGAGGTCATCGGTGTCGGCGAAGTCCTCGTCGATGATCACGGGCGCGTTCGTATAGCGCTTGACGTACTCGTCGAAGTGGAGCTCGTTCTCGAGGATGTAGTTGACGATCCCGCCGAGGAAGGCGATGTCGGAGCCGGCCCGGATCCCGACCCACTTCGTCGCCATCGCGCTCGTACGCGTGAAGCGCGGGTCGACGTGGATCACCTTCGCGCCTCGCTCCCTGGCCTCCATCACCCACTGGAACCCGACCGGGTGGTTCTCGGCCATGTTCGAGCCCATGATCACGATGCAGTCGGAGTTCTGGAGATCCTGCTGGAAGTCCGTCGCCCCGCCTCGCCCGAACGAGGTCCCCAGACCGGGGACCGTGGAGCTGTGTCATATGCGGGCCTGGTTCTCGACCTGGACGATTCCGAGGCCGAAGCACAGCTTCTTGATCAGGTAGTTCTCCTCGTTGTCGAGAGTGGCGCCGCCGAGGTTGCCGATCGCCATCGTTCGGTTCGCGGGAGCACCGTCCTCCGTCGTCTCCTCCCAGGTGGCGGCTCGCGTCTCGATGATGCGGTCGGCGATCATCTCCATCGCCTGGTCGAGCGAGAGCTCCTCCCAGCGCGTGCCGTAGGGTGGCCGGTACTTGACCTTGTACTCGCGGAGCGGGCTCTGGACGTACGACTTGGACGCCTGCCCCTTCGGACAGAGCCGGCCGCGCGAGATCGGGCTCGCCGGGTCGCCTTCGATGTGGGAGATCTCGCCGCGCTCGACGTAGACGAGCTGGCCGCAGCCGACCGCGCAGTAGGGGCAGATCGACTGGACGGCGTGGTCGGCGTGGTCGATCCGCGGCGTCAGCGTGCGGGAGCGCTCGGACTGGACCGCGCGCCCGAGGCCGAGCGGATCGCCCTCTCGCAACTGCCGGACGACCGGCCATCTCCGGACGAGCTTGGGGATCTCCACCGACCCTCTCTTTGCCGGAACGACGGAGCCTAAACGAATCGGGACACGATCCTTGTCCCGAGCTGATTAACTCGGGGCCGTGAGCTTCCCGCGCCGTTGGGCCGAGGGCTACCGGGTCGCCTGGAAGGCGAGGAACCCTGACGCCGCGGCCGCGCTCTACGCCGAGGACTGCGTGTTCCGTTCCGCGCCGTTCCGTGAGCCCGAGCCGCCGATCGACTACACGCGCCGCGTCTTTCCGGAGGTGACCGCGGAAGACGTTCGCATCGGGGAGCCGGTCGAGGAACGCGACCGCGTGGCCGTGGAGTGGTGGGCGACCCTCGTGACGTCCAACGGCAGGGAGCAGACGATCGCCGGCTGCTCGATGCTGCGGTTCAACGAGAACGGCCTCGTCGTCGAGGCACGCGACTACTGGCACCTCGAGCCCGGTCGCCGCGAGCCGTCACCCGGCCGGGGCCGCTGAGCGGGACTTCCCGCCTCTCCGACTCCGCTCTCGCGGCCCTCGTCGCTGCCGCCGTCGCGATCGCCTTCGCCGATTCCTCGATCGTCGTGCTCGCGCTGCCGCAGCTCTACGGGCGGTTCGACGCGTCGATCGGGGGAGTCGCGTGGGTCGTGACCGCTTACAACGCGGCGGTCGCGGTTGCCGCGCTCGCCCTTGTCGTGCTCGTCCACCGCCTGAAAGCCGCGGCTGTCCTCGCCGCCGGGCTGCTCGTCTTCCTCGTCGCCTCAATAGCCTGCGCGCTGGCATGGAGCCTCGGGTTTCTCGTCGCCGCGCGGAGCGTTCAGGGGATCGGCGCGGCCCTCCTGCTCGCGGGCTCTCTGCCGGTGCTCGCCGCCTTGACCGGCTCGACGGCGCGCGGCGCCCGCGCGTGGACGCTCGCGGGAACCTTCGGCGCGGCACTGGGGCCCGCCCTCGGCGGCGCGCTGACCCAAGCCTTCGACTGGCGGGCGATCTTCGCGGCGCAGGCTCCCGTGGCCGCGCTCGGGCTGCTCGCCGCGGCCCGGGCGCCCGCCGGGCCGGTCGTCGAGGAGGGCTGGCGTCCGTCGCTTGCTCACACGCTCCCGGCGAACATCTGCCTCGGGCTCGTCTTCGGGGCGCTCGTCGGGGCGCTCTTCCTGGCCGTCCTGCTCGTGATCAGCGTGTGGGGTTTCTCGCCGCTCGGCGGCGCAGCGATCGTCAGCGTCATTCCGGCCGCCGCGCTGGCCGCCCGGCCGCTCGCGCGGCGGCTCTCTCGCCCGAGCGCGGTCTGCGGCGGCGCGGCCTTGCTCGCCGGCGGCCTAGCGGCGCTCGCGCTTCTGCCCTCCGCGAGCGTCGGCCTCGCCGCATGGGCGCTCGCTCTTTGCGGTGTGGGCCTCGGGCTCTCGGTAGCGGTCCTGTCCGACGCCGCGCTCGTGCCGGGACCCGCGCTGACGCGGAGCGGAACGCTCACGATCGGCGTCCGTCACCTTGGCCTCGTGCTCGCGCTCGCCTCGATCGCACCCCTGCTCGCCTCGGATCTGCCCCCGGCGGGAGACCGGGCGCTGCTGAAAGCGACGGCGGTGCTGCTGGACGCGCCGGTCGGCATCTCGAAGAAGGTGCCGGTGGCCCTCGATCTCCGCGAGGCGTTCGCCAAGGCGCGAGACGGCGAGACGCCGGATCTCGCCGAGCCGTTCGACGCTCACGGCGCGAGGCACGATTCCGCGCTCGCCGCCGCCCGGGACGACCTGGTCGGCACGATCGAGGAGACGATCACCCGTGCCTTCCGCCCAGCCTTTTTCCTCTCCGCCGCGCTCGCCGCGCTTGCCTCGCTACTGGCGTTGCTGCTTCGCCCTAGGGCCGCGCCGTGAGCGAACGGGTCGTCCTTGCCGCCTTGCTCGCGGCCGCTCTGGTGCTTGTCGCCGTCGAGCTCGGCAAGGGCGCCGCGGATCCGGTGTCGCCGGCGCTTGCGAACCCGTGCCGGCCCCGGCCCGCGCACGGTGGAGGACTCGACGCGACGATCCAGCGCATCGTCCTCGACGGGCTCGACGGAGCAGCGTGCCGCCTCCACACGACCCGGGAGGAGCTCGTCCTCTCGCTCGGGCCGGGAACGGGCTTCCGGCGCCGCTGGGACCGGCGGACGATCGAGGTCGCGCTGCGCGCCGGGCTGCTCCGCTCGGTCGACGAAGCCGAGCGGCGCGGCGACGTGCCGGGGTTCGTAGCTGGCGTCCTGCGCCGGCTCGTCCAGAGCGCGCCCCTCGACCGGCTGATCGAAGGAGGAATTGGCCTACGCGCCCTGCTCGGCTAGCGCGTGCGCTTCTTGGCGGCGCTGCGCGCCTTGCTCGCCGCCTCCTGCGCCCTGCCCTTCACCGCCTGGGCGGCACCCTTGGCCTCGGTCTTTCCGCGGCCGCTCCGGAAGCCTGCCTCTCCCTTCGCCTTTCCTGCGGCGACGTTGGCCTTGCCCTTCACGCGCTGTGTTCGGTCACCCATGACCCCTCCTTCGCGTCGATTGCAATGCGTTCTCCCCCCGAGGACGACCTGAAAACCGGCGTAGGATGCAGCGCGTGGAGCTCGTCCACACGTGCTACCGGATCACCGACCCGGAGCGGTCGGTCGCCTTCTACGAGGCGCTCGGCTTCGAGAAGCGTCGCGAGCTGCCGATCCGCGACGAGGCGGTCAACATCTTCATGGGCCTGCCCGGCGACGGCGACCGGCTGGAGCTCAGCTACAACTTCGGGGTCGACTCGTACGACCTCGGCACCGGCTACGGGCACATCGCGCTGACGGTCGACGACCTCGACGGGACGCTCGCACGCCTGGTCGAGCAAGGGATCGAGCCCGAGCGCCCGCCCTACAGCGTGCGCGAGGGCGGCTCGCGCCTCTGCTTCGTCCGCGATCCGGACGGTTATAGGGTCGAATTGATCGAGCGCAGCTTCATCGTCAGGAGCTAGTCGGCGGCCGCTAGAGCGGCCCGGCCGATCGAGGCCGGGGCCGCTCGCTTGCGTCTACGGACGGCGAACCGTCGTCTCGGCGCGGCAGACGTCGCGGGCGGGCCCGCCGTCCGCACGGTCCTTGCCCGGCCCGCCGATCAGGTGGTCGCGGCCGGCACCGCCGGTGAGGCGGTCGCCTCCGCCGCGCCCATTGAGGTTGTCCGCACGGCTGCCGCCCGTGAGCACGTCGGCGTGGGAGGAGCCGTCCACCTGCTCGATCGATTTCAGCCGGTCCGCGCCCCAGCCGGTCGCCTTCCCGGTCGCGAGGTTGACGCGGACGCCGTTCGGCGCGTCTTCGTAGTCGAGCTCGTCCGGAGTGCCCGTGTATCGCGGCCCGTTCGGACCGGCGCAGGCCGAGCGGCTCCGGGGGAAGCCGCCGACCCGGCCTCTGGCCCTCTGACCATGTCGGAGTATTGATGACGCTGCGCTCGTCTTGAGGGGGAGCGCCTGGGCGGGGTGCCGGGCCCTAACCCGCCTCGGTGGCGGCCTCCTCCATCGGTCAGGGGATTTGCCGCGTTGCTTGGCACAGTTCCGTCACAAAGGCGTTGCACACGCGTCAGCGTTGTCCGCGTACCGTGGCTGCGATGGCTAAGGCGGCGACACCCTGGGGTCGAGCGGAGCTCGTGGAGGAGCTGACGCTGGCGCAGCGGGCAGGCGAGAAGCGATTCTCGTCCGTGGTGCAGCTGCTCGAGGTGCCGGGCGGCGAACGGCTCGTCCGCTTCGCCTACGCGACGGGCGGGAGTGCGCGGCGAGGCCCGGTCACGCTGCGGCGGCGTGACCTGGAGCGTCTTCGGGCGGGGCTCTCCGAGCGGCCGGGGCTCGCCGAGGCCCTGGGGCTGAAGCCGCCCTAGGACGCCGCGGCGAAGCGGGGGGTACGGCCCCGAGCGGCGTCGACGAGCGAGCCGAGGATGAACGTGCCGTCGCTCGAGCCGAGCAACGGATCGACCGCGTGCTCGGGGTGGGGCATCAGGCCGAAGATGTTTCCGGCCTCGTTGACGACCCCGGCGACGTCTGCGAGGGAGCCGTTCGGGTTGCTCTCGTAGCGCAGCACGATCTGCCCGTTCGCGTCGAGCTCCCCCAGCAGCTTCTCGTCGGCGAAGTAGCAGCCCTCGCCGTGCTTGACGGGGATCGTCAGACGTCGGCCGCGCTCGGCGCGGGCGGTGAAGGGCGTGTCCGACCGCTCGACGCGGACGGGCACGTCGCGGCACACGAAGGAGAGCGATGCGTTGGGGCGCAGGACGCCCGGAAGGAGGCCCGCCTCGCAGAGAACCTGAAAACCGTTGCAGATGCCGAGCACGAGCCCGCCCTCGACCGCGAAGCGCCGCACGGCGGTCATCACGGGTGCGAACCGGGCGATCGCGCCGCAACGGAGGTAGTCGCCGTGCGAGAACCCGCCGGGGAGGACGACCGCTGCAACCGGAGGCAGCTCTCGTTCCGCATGCCAGACGAGCACTGGGTCCGCCCCGAGGCGCTCGAGGGCCAGCGCGGCGTCGCGATCGTCGTTCGACCCCGGGAAGACGACGACCGCGATCCGGGGCGGGCTCATTCCGGCGTCACGGAGATCTCGTAGGACTCGATCAACGGGTTGGCGAGGAGCTGCTCGCACATACGCTCGAGCTCGGCGCGGGCGCGCTCGGGGTCGCCGTTCTCGAGCTCGAGGTCGACGACGCGGCCGACACGCGCATCGCCGACCGAAAAGCCGAGCTGGCGGAGCGAGCGCCGCACGGCCTCACCCTGCGGGTCGAGAATGCCCGGCTTCGGCCTCACCAACACGGTCGCTCTCATGCGAGCACCACGTTCGGGTCCGCCAGGTAGCCGTCGAACGCGATTCCGGTCAGGCGCTCGAAGGCCTCGACGTAGCGCGCCCGGGTGCCCGCAACGACGTCGGCCGGAAGCTCGGGGCCGGGGTGGGTCTTGTCCCAGCCGGCCGTCTCGCAGTAGTCGCGCACGAACTGCTTGTCGAAGGAGGGCTGTGCCCGGCCCGGCTCGTACTCGTCGGCGGGCCAGAAGCGAGAGGAGTCGGGCGTGAACGCCTCGTCGGCGAGCACGATCCGTCCCTCGCCGTCGAGCCCGAACTCGAACTTCGTGTCCGCGATCAAGATTCCGCGCGCGGCGGCGTGCTCGGAGGCGAAGCGGAAGAGGCCGAGGGTGGTCTGCTCGACCTCGCGGAGCCGATCCGCGCCGACGAGCCCGGCTGCGCGCTCCCGGTCGATGTTCTCGTCGTGGCCCTCTTGCGCCTTCGTCGCCGGGGTGAATATCGGCTCCGGTAGCCGCTCCGACTCGCTCAGGCCCTCGGGCAAGAGGTGCCCGCAGACGGCCCCGGTCGCGCGGTAGTCCTTCCAGCCCGAGCCGGCGAGGTAGCCGCGCACGACGCACTCGAGCTGCAGCATTGCGAGCCGCCTGCACTCCGTCGATCGGCCGTCCGGCCGCAGCGCCAGCAGGTGGTTCGGCACCAGATCGCGAGTGCCTGTGAACCAGAAGGCGGAGAGCCCGGTCAGAACGCGCCCCTTGTCCGGGATCTCGGTGGGGAGCACGACATCGAAGGTCGAGATCCGATCGGTTGCGACGAGCAGGAGCCGCTCCGAGTCGAGCTCGTACAGCTCCCGAACCTTGCCGCTACCAACGTGCACCACCGCCTCAGGCATGGACGGGCTCCTCCTTTCGGGCCAGCGCAGCCAGCCGCTCGAAGACGCTGTCGACGTGGCGCGTGTACCAGCTGAGGTCGAAGACCGACTCGAGGTCGACGCGCGAGGCGATCTCGTCGTCGCGCCGGGCGAGCTCGCGGAAGTCCTGCTCCTGCTCATGCGCGCGGAGCGCGTGCCGCTGGACGAGCCGGTAGGCCTCGTCGCGCGCGAGCCCCGATTCGACGAGTGCGAGGAGCAGCCGCTGGCTGAAGAACAGCCCGTGCCCGGCATCCAGGTTGCGGCGCATCCGCTCGGGCCGCACGACGAGTCCCTCGACGAGCCAGGCGAAGCGGTCGAGCATGTAGTCGAGGGCGAGGAACGAGTCGGGGATCACGACGCGCTCGGCCGAGGAGTGCGAGATGTCGCGCTCGTGCCAGAGCGTGACGTTCTCGAATCCGACGATGGCGTTGGCGCGCACCACGCGGGCGAGGCCGCAGATGCGCTCCGCGACGACCGGGTTGCGCTTGTGCGGCATCGCCGAGGAGCCCTTCTGGTCCTTCCCGAAGGGCTCGGCGACCTCGCCGATCTCCGTGCGGGCGAGGTGCCGGATCTCGGTTGCGAATTTCTCGAGCGAGGCCGCGACCAGCGCGAGCGCCGCCAGGAGCTCGGCGTGCCGGTCGCGCTGGATGACTTGGGTCGAGGCGGGTGCCGGCTCCAGCCCGAGCCGCTCACAGGCGATTCGCTCGAGCTCCGGCTCGGTGGCGGCGTAGGTGCCGACCGCGCCCGAGAGCTTGCCGACGCGCATTCCCTCGAGCGCGTGCCGAAGGCGCTCGCGGCCGCGGTCGAGCTCGAACGCCCAGACCGCGAGCTTGAGACCGAAGGTGGTCGGCTCGGCATGCATTCCGTGCGTCCGCCCGATGCAGAGATCGTCTCTGTGCTCCTGGGCGCGGGCAAGGACCGCCTCGAGCGCACGGTCGAGGCCGCCGAGGACCAGCTCCCCCGCCTGACGCACCTGGAGCGCGAGCGCAGTGTCGACGACGTCGGAGGACGTGAGCCCGTAGTGGAGCCAGCGTCCAGCAGGCCCGAGGGTTTCCGCGACCGCGTCGAGGAAGGCGGCAAGGTCGTGCTGGGTTTGCCGCTCGAGCTCGGCTACGCGCTCGGGGCTCGGCGGCTTCGCGGACGCGCGGATCTCGGCGACCGCCTCGGATGGAACGGCGTTCAGCTCGCCCCAGGCCTCGAGCGCCGCGAGTTCAACCTCCAGCCAGCGCGCGAGCCTGCTCTCGTCCGACCAGACCCCGGCCATTGCCGGTCGGGAGTAACGCGCGATCACCGCCCGCAGTCTAGAGCCCGGGCAGGAAGATGCCTGTGGCCAAAGACGTACAGACTCGGCACAACCCCGTCACACCTTTGCGCGAATTTCTCTGCCATCCTGAGAGATCCCCTGGGTGGGTGGGGGTTAGGGATGGGACCCGCTCGTTGCGGCGCCGTCAGCCACCGAGAATTCGGGCCGCCAGGGCCGCCGCGTTCCTGGCGTTGTCGACTCCGACCGCCGCGACCGGCACGCCTGGAGGCATCTGGACGATCGAGAGCAACGCGTCGAGCCCGTCGAGAACGCTCTTCTCCGAGCGAAACGGCACGCCGATCACGGGCAGGTCGGTGTGCGCGGCGACGACCCCGGGCAGGGCCGCGGCCAGCCCCGCGCCCGCGATCAGGACGCGGATCCCGCGCTCCCGCGCGCCGCGCGCATACTCGGCGACGGCGTCGGGGTCGCGATGCGCCGAGCGAACCTCGAGCTCGTGGGAGATCCCTCGGCCGGCAAGCTCGTCGAGCGCCGGCTGCATGCGCTCGCGGTCCGACTCGGAGCCGACGAGGATCCCGACCAGAGGTCGCTCAGCCGCCGACACGGCTCTCGACGGCGGCCAGGGCAACGTCGCGCCGGAAGCGCATGCCCGAAAAGGAGATTCGCGCCGCGGCGTCGTACGCGGCGACGCGGGCCGCGGCGAGGTCGTCGCCGACGGCGGTCACGTCGAGAATCCGCCCGCCGTTCGTGACCAGCCGGTCGCCCCGGCGTGCGGTGCCGGCGTGGAAGACGAGCGCTCCGGTTCCTTCCGCTTCAGCGACTCCTTCGATCGGGGTGCCGGTGTCGCTTCGCTCCGGATAGTCGCCGCCGGCGAGCACGACCGTGACCGCCGCACGCTCGCTGATCTTCGTGGCGCCTGCGAGCTCGCCGGTGGCGGCGCCCCAGAGAGCGCCGAGCAGATCGCCCTCGAGCCTCGGCAGAATCGACTGCGTCTCCGGATCGCCGAAACGGCAGTTGAACTCGAGTACCCGAGGGCCGTCCTCGGTCAGCATCAGCCCGGCGTAGAGCAGTCCGGCGAAGGGAGTCCCGCGCTCCGCGAGCTCTGCGAGCACCGGTCGGTGCACCGCCTCGAGCAGCTCCTCGACCTCCGGCTCGCCGAGTCCCGGGACCGGGGAGTAGGAGCCCATGCCGCCGGTGTTCGGACCCGTGTCCCCGTCGCCGACACGCTTGAAATCCTGTGCCGGGGCGAGTGCGACGGCGCGGTCGCCGTCGGTCAGCGCGAACAACGAGACCTCCTCCCCTTCCAGGAGCTCCTCGATCACGACCTCGTCCCCGAGCGCAGCGGCGGCCCGCAGGCCCGCGTCGAGCTCGTCCTGCGTCCGGCAGACGAAGACGCCCTTGCCCGCGGCGAGGCCGTCGGCCTTGACGACGCACGGGGGCCGCGCGACCGCGAGCCGCCGCGCGGTCGGGACGCCCGCGGCCTCGAGCACCTCCTTGGCGAAGCTCTTCGAGCCCTCGAGACGCGCTGCCGCGCGGGTCGGCCCGAAGACGGCGAGCCCGCCGTAGCGCAACGTGTCGGCGAGCCCGGACACCAGCGGCGCCTCGGGCCCGACCACTACGAGGTCGACCGCGAGCTCGCGGCAGAGCGCCAGCAGGCCTTCGGCGTCTTCTGCCCGAACCGGATGACATTCCCCGAGTCGAGCGATGCCGGGGTTGCCCGGCGCGGCGTGCAGTGAATCTAGGCCGGGGCTTTGGCTCAATCGCCACGCGAGCGCGTGCTCGCGGCCGCCTGACCCGACGACGAGGACCTTCACGCACCGAGTCTACTCACGGTGCCGGAGCGCAATGCCGGGCGCAGTCAGGGCGTTTGAAACGAGCCCAAGGAGGGACAGTTGGCTCGTGCGAGAACCCGGACAGGACAGGCACGAATGGGAGACCGAGTGGCAGGCGCTCGAGCCGCTCGTCGTCGACTCGCCCGCGGAGGCGCTGCCGGAGCTGGACGGCCTGGTCGAGCGGATGATGGTCGAGCGTGGCTACCCCGTCGACGAGGAGCGGGTGCACGAGGCGCCGGAGCCGGAGATCGTGGCGGAGTTCCTCGAAGCGCGGCGGCTGACGAGGCTCGTCGAGGGCGGCGAGAACGTGGCGCCGAGCGACGTCGGCGCGGCTGTCACCGGGTACCGGAACCTCTACGAGTACCTGCTCAACCGCTACGTCGCCTAGGGTCGGCCGCCTCCGGCGAGCGGGTCCCTTACTTCGGTTCGCCCGGCCTCCTCCCCGAGGCGAGCGTACCGAGGATCGACGCGCGTGTCTGTGACGGAGCTGTCGCGAAACTGGGTCTTTCGTCCGAAGCACCGCCGAGATCCGCCCCAGGGGCCGAAGCGACGGCGCGTGCCGCCGTGATCGAATCGAGCGCCGCTTGACGCTGCGCTCCGGACGAACGTGAATATGCCGGGATGACCTTCGCCGTCTCAGGCGATGCGTACGACCGCTACATGGGCAGGTACTCGCGGCTGCTCGCCCCGAGGCTCGCCCACTTCGCGTGCGTGGAGCCCGGTACGCGAGCGCTGGACGTCGGCTGCGGCCCGGGCGCCCTGACCGAGGAGCTTGCCCGCCGCGTCGGCGCCGGCTCGGTCCTCGCCGCCGATCCGTCCGAGTCGCTCGCGGCCGCCTGCGCCGAGCGCGTCCCCGGCGCCGACGTGCGCGTCGCGCGCGCGGAGAGCCTGCCCTGGCCCGACGACTCCGTCGACACCGCGCTCGCGCAGCTCGTCGTCAACTTCCTCGAGGACCCGCCCGCCGGCGTGAGGGAGATGCGCCGCGTCGTCGGGCCAGGCGGCATCGTTGCCGCCTGCACCTGGGACTACTCGGCCGGGATGTCGATGCTGCGAACGTTCTGGGACGCCGCGCTCGCGCTCGACCCGGAGGCGCCCGACGAGGGCCGGACGATGCGCTACGGGGATCCCGACGACCTCGCTGGGCTCTGGCGTGAGACAGGACTCGAAGAGGTCGAGACCGCGCAGCTCGAGGTCGAGGCCGAGTACGCGGACTTCGACGACTTCTGGGAGCCATTCCTCTCCGGCGCTGCACCCGGAGGCGCCTACTGCGCGTCGCTGCCACACCAGCGGCAGGCGGCGCTCCGCGACGAGTGCCGAAAACGGCTCGGCGATCCCGACGGACCCTTCAGCCTCGCCGCTCGGGCCTGGGCCGTCCGAGGGCACGTCTCCTGAGAGGCGTGCGCGAGCTGATCCTTCGCACGGAGGGGAAGACCGAGCTCGTCGACATCACCCCGCTCGTGCGTGAGGCGATCGCGAACGAGGACGGGCGAGCCGTCGTCGTCTTCGTGCCGCATACGACGGCGGGCACCATCCTGCAGGCAGATGGCGGGCTTGCGGTCGCGCGCGATGTCGAGACGGCGCTCGAGCGCATCGTCGACGAGAGTGGAGCTGGCGGCACACCGAGGAAGAGGGCGACCGCAACCCGTGGTCCCACGCCGGGCGGCGCTCACTTCGACCTCCGTGACGATTCCGGTCAGCGACGGAGAGCTCGTCCTCGGCGACCTCCAGACGATCTTCTTCTGCGAGTTCGACGGCCCTCGTTCGCGCCGCGTCCTCGTGACTGTCTTTTAGGGGCGCGCGATCGCCTCGAGCGGGCCGGGCGCGAGGACACGCTCGCGCCCGGCGCCGGTCCCGATCAGCGAGACCTGCGCACCGAGCTCCCGCTCGACGAACTCGACGTAGCGGCGGGCGTTCGCGGGCAACGAAGCCAGCTCGGTGACGTCGTCCAGCGGCTCCACCCAGCCCGCCAGCGTCTCGTAGACCGGGCGGCAGTGATGGAAGTCGCTCTGGTGCGCCGGGAACTCCTCCGTCTCGGCCCCGTCGCGCAGGCGGTAGCGGACGCAGACCGGCAGCTCCGCGAACGCCGAGAGGACGTCGAGCTTCGTCAGTGCGAGCGATGTGATCCCGTTCAGCCGAACCGCGTAGCGCAGCGCGACCAGGTCGAGCCAGCCGCAGCGTCGTTCCCGCCCGGTCGTCGTACCGAACTCGGCCCCGAGCTCGCGCACGCGCTCCTGGTCCGGCCCCTCGATCTCCGTCGGGAACGGCCCCTCGCCGACCCGCGTCACGTACGCCTTGGCGACGCCGATGATCGAGTCGATTCGGTTCGGGCCGATCCCGGTCCCCACAGCGGCCGCCCCGGCGACCGTGCCCGACGACGTCACGAAGGGGTAGGTGCCGTGGTCGAGGTCGAGCAGCGTTCCCTGTGCCCCTTCCAACAGCACGAAGCGCCCGTCACGCAAGGCGCGGTCGACGAGCAGCGACGTGTCCGCCACGTACGGGCGCAGCCGCTGCGCGAACCCTTCGTACCGCGCCGCCAGCTCCTCGAGCTCCAGCGGCTGCGAGCCGTAGACGCGCTCGAGCCAGACGTTCTTCTCCGCCAGGGCGACCTCGATCTTCTGGCGCAGGATCTTCGGGTCGAGCAGATCCTGGACGCGGATCCCGAGCCGGGCCGCCTTGTCGGCGTAGGCGGGCCCGATCCCGCGGCGGGTCGTGCCGATCTGGAGCCTGCCGAGCCGCCGCTCCGTGCCCTGGTCGATCGCGACGTGCCAGGGCATGATCAGGTGCGCCTCGCCCGATACGCGGACGACCTCCGTCGAGAGCCCGCGCGCCTCCAGATCGTCCAGCTCCCGGACGAAGACCTCCGGATCGATCACGCAGCCGGAACCGAGGACGCATTCCTTCCCGTGCAGGATTCCGGACGGCATGTGGTGGAACTTGAACTTCTCGCCGTCGACGACGATCGTGTGCCCCGCGTTCGGCCCGCCCTGGTAGCGGCAGACGAGGTCGGAGTGCTGGGCGAGCAGGTCGACGATCTTGCCCTTGCCCTCGTCGCCCCACTGCGCCCCGACGATCACGGTCGCGGGCACGGCGCGGAGTTTGCCTGATCCGAGCGGCTGGCAAAGATCCCGGTGTGAGGTGCGTCCTCCTGGCTTCGACCGCTCTTCTCCTCGCGGCCTGTGGTGGAGGAAACCGCTCCGAAGCGGCTAGCTACGACGTGAACCGGGCGAGCACGTGCATCCACCAGACTTCCGGCGTCACGCTGTTCGAGCGCAAGGATGGCTTCGTCATGGACTTCGGCGCAGCTGGAGGTGCCGGCCAGGCCGGGTACCTGTTCGCGGTCGGCTTTGGCCGCGACGCCAACGCTGCTTCCTCGGCCGAGGGCGGGTTCGCGCCTCGGCCGAGGCGGGTTCGCGCCACGATTCCCAAAGAGCTCGGGCCGCTCCCGACGGTCTGGAGCAACAGACGCGGAAACGTCGCCTATGAGGCGGCCCCTTCTAGCACCGCGGCTTCGAGTCCGAGCTACCTCGTGGCGTAACGGCGCAAGACGTCGAGCGCGCGGCCGAGCGCGCGTCTGCCAGATTCCGCCACGACGTCGAAACGTGCCTGGCGGAGGCGCGGCTCGACTGACTACCAGAGAGGTGTCGTCGCCTCGGCCGGGACCGAGCTTCCGGCGCGGATCACGCGGATCCGGTGGCCGCGCGGGCAGGTCGTCCAACCGACGTCCTGGCCGAGCCGCAGCGTCCCTTGCGCCGTGAGGCCGGCGTACTCGCCGCTCGGCTCCAGCTCCGAGCAGGCCTGGCAGACGACGGTGAAGGCGGTCGTGCGGGCGAGGACGACGATCGTCTGCTCGTACATGCTCACCCGGTGGGGGCCAGGTCGGCGAACTTCGCGTAGCGCTTCAGGAAGGAGAGCCTGACCGTGTCGGTGGGCCCGTTGCGGTGCTTGGCGAGGTGCACCTCGGCGATCCCCTGCTGCTCGGACTCCTCGTTGTAGTACTCGTCGCGGTAGATGAACATAACCAGGTCGGCGTCCTGCTCGATCGAGCCGGACTCGCGAAGGTCGGAGAGGATCGGTCGCTTGTCGTGACGCTGCTCGACCGCCCGCGAAAGCTGCGACATCGCCAGGATCGGCACGTCGAGGTCGCGTGCCAGCACCTTCAGCTGCCGAGAGATCTGGGAGACCTCCTGCACGCGGTTCTCGACGCTCGCGCCCGAGGTCATCAGCTGGAGGTAGTCGACCACGATCAGCCCGAGGTCGGGCTCGCGCGACTTCAGGCGCCGCGCCTTCGAGCGGATCTCCATCATCGTGATCGAGCCCGTGTCGTCGACGTAGACGGGCGCCTTCGCGAGCCGGTCGCACGCGGCGGTCAGGCGGGGCCAGTCCTCGGCGCCCAGCTTGCCCGTGCGCAGGCGCTGGGACTCGACCTTCGCCTCGCTGCACATCAGCCGCTGAGTCACCTCGGACTTCGACATCTCGAGCGTGAAGATCGCGACCGGACGTTCGTCGCGGAGGCCGAGGTTGGCAGCCATGCAGAGGCCGAGCCCCGACTTCCCCATCGACGGGCGGGCGGCGACGATGATCAGGTTCCCGGGCTGGAAGCCGGACGTGAGCTTGTCGAGGTCGCGGAAGCCGGACGCGGTTCCCGTGACGTCGGCCCCGGCCTCGTAGAGAGCGGTGATCCGCTCGAAGCTGTCCTTCAGCAGCTCCTCGATGTGACTGAACTCGCTCGTGACGCGCGCCTGCGAGAGATCGAAGACGACCTGCTCTGCGCGGTCGACGAGGTCCGTGGTGTCGCCCGGCCGCTCCCAGCCCAGCCTCGAGATCTCGCCGCCCGCCCGAATCAGCCTGCGCAGCGTCGCCATCTCGCGCACGATGCGGGCGTAGTGCCCGGCATTCGCGCTCGCCGGGACGAGCGCGGCCAGCTCGTGGATCCGGACGCGGCCTCCGGCGTCCTCGAGCTCGCCGCGCTCCTCGAGCTCGTCGACGAGGGTGATCGCGTCGACGGGCTCGCCCTTGGCGTACAGCGCCAGCGCGGCGCGGTAAATCTTGGCGTGGCTCTCGCGGTAGAAGTCGCCGGCGTCAAGCGCTTCGCTGACCGCCCCGATCGCGCCGGGGGAGAGCATCATCGCGCCGAGGACCGATTCCTCGGCTTCGAGATTCTGCGGCGGGACCGGGGCGGTCGGCGAGGCCTGGGCGAGCTGAGCCATCAGATCGCTACGAAAGCACTCTCGGGACGGCGCTGGAAGGCGTGGACGACCCGCCTTTCGACAGGTCCTCTCGAGCCACGTCCGATCGGTTTGCAGGCATAAGGGAACACAGGTTCCCACAGCCCCCGGACGACATCTGTGGGCGATTTTCCCGCTCGCAGCGAGAAATTCAGGCGAAATTCCACAGGCGGTGGGCAATCTGTGGAGAAGCCTGTGCGCTCTTGTTACGCCTCGGGTGGACGGTCGGGCGCATCTGCGGCGCGGTCGAAGGCATCTTCGGGGACCTCCGTCTCCGGCCCGGCCTCCTCCGCTTCCTCCGCCTCCTCCGCGGCCGCCAGCGCCTCGATCTCGGCTTCCGCCTCCGCGTGGGCGGTCTCGGCCTCGGCCTGCGCCGCCGCCTCGGCCTCGGCCTCCGCGGCGGCGATCGCGTCGAGCTCCTCCTGGGGCGGCAGCTCGCCGCCCTCGGGCACGACCGCGAGGCGCAGCGTCGCCGTCACGTCGGCGAAGAGCTCGACCGGAACCTCGTAGCGGCCGATCCGCTTGATCGACTCGTGCAGCTCGAGCTTTCGCCGGTCGACGCGCACGTGGTGAACGCGCCAGAGCTCGTCTGCGACATCGGTCGCCGTCACGGAGCCGAACAGGGTGCCGGTCTCGCCGGCGGGAACGTCGAAGCGCAGCTCGGTGCTTTCCAGCTTCTGCCCGATCTCCTGCGCCTGCTCGAAGCTCTGCGCCTCGTGCCGCGTGCGCTTCTCCTCGTGCTTGCGCAGCTCGGCGACCTTCGCCGGCGTTGCCGTCTCCGCGAGCTTGCGCGGCAGCAGGTAGTTGCGCGCAAAGCCGGGGGCAACGTCGACGACCTCGCCGCGCAGCCCGACCTTCTCGACGTCCTGGCGGAGGATGACCTCCATCAACCCGTGGCGTAGGGCAACAGCGCCATCTCCCGGGCGCGCTTGACGGCGAGCGCGACCTGGCGCTGGTGCCGCCGGCAGGCCCCCGTGATCCTCCGCGACCGGATCTTTCCCTTCTCGGAGACGTAGCGGCGGAGCTGGTTCGTGTTCTTGTAGTCGACCTCCCCGATCTTCTCGCGGCAGAAGTAGCAGTTCCGCTTCCGGATCGGACCGGGCGAGGGGCCGCGCTTGCGCTGCTGCCGCTGGTCTCGCTGGGCCATCACGGGATGTCGTCGTCGGAGGCCGAGCCGAAGTCGGCGCTCTCCGCGGGCGCGCCGCTCGGCACGAACTGCGGCTGGGCGCTCTCGCCCTCCGGGCGGCCGCCGAGGAACTGGACGGAGTCGGCGATGATCTCGACCGCCTGGCGCTTGGTGCCGTCCTGGGCCTCCCACTCGCGCCAGTCGAGCCGGCCGTCGACCGCGACGGGGCGGCCCTTGGAGAGGTACTGCGAGCAACTCTCGCCCTGATTGCCCCAGACGGTGACGTCGAAGTAGTTCGGCTTGTCGCCCCACTCGCCCGTGCTCGCGTCCTTCTGGCGCGTGTTGACGGCGAGACGCAGCTTGCAGACGGCCGTACCGCTCGGCGTATGGCGCAGCTCGGGATCCTTGGTCAGGTTGCCGACGAGGACGACGCGGTTGATGTTGGCCATTCCTCTCTCTCCTCTCAGGCGATGGGCTCGGTCTCGGAATCCTGACTCGTGCCGGCCGCCGCCGCTACGGGCTCTTCCGGGCTCGGCTCAGGGGGACGGGTCGAGGCGCCGACGACGCGGCGGACGGCCAGATGGCGCATGACGCCGTCGGTGATCTTGAGCACGCGAGAGATCTCGTCCAGGGTCGCCGGCTCGGCGGCGAAGGTGAGCAAGTGGTATGCGCCCTCCCCCTTGTGGTCGATCTCGTAGGCGAGGCGGCGCCGGCCCCAGGGCTCGTGGCTGTCCCAGCGGCCGCCCTCGCGCTCGATCGCCTCGCGCGCGCGGGTGACGATGTCGTTCTGGCGCTCGTCCGGAAGCTCCGGGTCGAGCATGAGCAGGATCTCGTAGTCGTTCACGCCCCCGATCTCCTCCCTTCCTTCGGTCTCAGGCGGCCTCGCCGGCAAGCGCCGCTCGGGGAACGGACGGCGCGATGGCGAGGCAGGAAGGCGGGGAGTGTAGCATCGGCCGCGTGAGAGCCCGGTTGGCCTGGCTGGCGGGTGCCGTAGGTGTCGCGGGCGCCGTCGTCTACCGCAAGCTGCGGCGCGCTCCGGCTGTCGGCGAGAATCCGCGCGCTGCGGAGCTGCGCCAGCGGCTCGACGAGTCGCGGGCGATCGTCGAGGAGCGCGAGGAGTTCGAGGCGGCCGAGACGACGGTCGATGCCGCCGAGGAAACCGGGCCGGAGGCGCGCCGGCGCGACGTGCACGAGCGCGGGCGGGCGGCGGCCGAGAAGATGCGCGGCCGCTCGGCCGAGTAGAGAACGCGCTTCTCTCGTCGATCTCGTCAGCGATTACCTGGCGGCGGGGGCCGGCGTCGTAATCGAGCGCACCTAGCTGTGGATCGATCGTGACGCTTTCTTTTCAGATCGGTCCCGTCCCTTTTGGCCATGTCCGGGGACAGTCCCCGGACCGGTCCGAAGCGGACGTGCCTCAGGGAGCGACGAAGGCGGCGACGCCGGCCGCCAGCCCGCGCGCTACGCGCTGCTGGTAGGCCCCGGCGCGCAGGCGGCGGCTCTCGGTCGGGTCCGTGGCGCCGTCGGCGTGGATCCGGACCATCAGCGCCGCGTGCCGCCGGTTGCAGAATTGCGCCCGCGCGATGTTGCCGCCGTTCCCCAACCGGAAGGTCGATCCCGTGCGCGTCATCGCGACGCGGTAGCCGCGCGCGACGAGCAACGCCCGCGCCCGCCGGGCGATCGCCAGTGCGATCGCGGCCTCCCCCGGCGCGCCCCCACCGTCCTTGATCTTCATGACGCGCGACCCCGGCCCGATCGGCTCGGTCTGCCGGCCAATGGCCGGAGGCGTGCCGTGCCCCGGGTCAAGGCAGATCAGCGCGGCTGCGGCGCCGGCCGCCCCCGCGATCACGACAACCGCTCCGCCAGGTACTTGATCCCCAGCGGATAGCGGTAGTCGATCGCCGAGTGGGTCGCGTCGAAGAGCTCGAAGAAGTAGTCCGTGATCCCGAGCGCCTCCAGCTCGCGCCGAAACGCCTCGGCCCCGAGGTCGAGGAAGAACTGGTCCCGCGAGCCGCAGTCGACGTAGATCGCCTTCAGCGAGCGAAGCGCGTCGGCATGACGCGAAGCCATCCGCACGGGGTCCCACGCGAGCCAGCGCTCCCAGATCTCCGGCCGCAGCTTTCCCGTCCCCGTGTCGTAGGGAAGCTGCACGGTTCCGTCCTCGTCAGCCGAGTAGCAGGCGGCCATGCACCAGTCGTTGAGTAGGTTGTGGTCGCTGTCCTTGGAGAACGCGGGCCTGCTGCGAAAGTCCTCCCAGAAACGCTCGAAGGAGCCGTCGTAGTGGTCGCGCAGCGCTCGCACCGAGCGACGGAAGTCGGGCAGGTAGCACATCTCGAACAGCGCGTCCCCGGCGTGCGTTGCAAGCCCCCCGAAGACGTCCGGCCGCAGCATCGGGTTGACCATCGCGCCGTAACCGCCGCTCGACTTGCCGGCGATCCCGCGGTGCCCGGCCTCCGCGAGCGTCCGGTAGCGCGAGTCGACGAACGCCACCACCTCGTCGCACAGGTACGTGTGGTAGCGCCCGGTCCCCGGCGAGTCGACGAACTGGCTCCCGCCGAGCGACGTCCACGCGTCGACGTAGACGAGCACGCACGGGGGCGAGCCGCCGCTCGCGAACAGCTCGTCCGCCAGCTCCGGGAAGTTCCGGCGGTAGGGCGTGCGGTTGCGCCACATGTCGATCTGGCCGGTCAGCCCCTGGATCACGTAGACGCTCGGGAAGCGCCGGTCCGGCTCGTCGTCGTAGCCCGGCGGCAGGTAGACCCAGACCGGCCGAACGTGCGGGTCGCCGAGCGGGTTGTCCTTCAGGACCTCGCTCTCGAGTGCGTGCTCCTCGAACCGGCCCGAGAGCTCGTACGACCAGGGCTCCACCGCCGGGATGCTAGTGCAGCCAGGGAGCCAGGAACCGCTCGATCGCGGCGCAGCCGCCCGGATCGGCGAGCCGGCCACGAACGCGGCTGCCCTCGATCACGATCAGCGTCGGCAGCGTGTCGATCCCGAAGCGCTCGTGCAGATCGGGGCGCTCGGACAAGACGAGCCGGGACCGCGACGGCCTGGCTCTGGACGAAGCCTCCGCCGTTGCCACGGCGCGAAGCTTCCCGGCCGGGACGGCCGAGAAACCCCGAATGCAGCTACTTGTCGTTCGGTCGCGCGGGTGGCCAGTCCGACAGCCTCGTCAGCAGCTCCACCATCGCGTCGTCGAGCGACGCGAACCAGCGCAAGCCGGGGAGGGAGGTGTCGCCGACGAAGGGCTCCACCGTCGCGTTGCCGTCGGCCACGAGGACCAGCTCGCCTCCGTGCTCGCGGAAGCGTTCTGCGCTCGCCGCGAGAAGCGTCAGCGGCCAGGAGTCGTAGAGCGTCGCTTCGCTGAGGTCGATGACCACGCGGGTCGACGCCAGGCCGGGGTCCTCGAGCCGCTGCTCGAGGTCGGCCCGGGCGGACTCCTCGACGCGACCGAGCACCGACAGCACCGTGACGAACGGCCCCGCGCCCACGCTCTCGATCCTGAATGAGCCGTTCCCCGGCAATTGCAGCCCCGCGCACTAGCCTACGTCCACCCCGTCGGGGAGACAAGCCAGGTTTTCCGCTAGTTGTGTGTTGGAATGCTCACGGCCGGAAGGAGGGTGTAGCCGACCCCCCGGACCGTTACGAGCCGATCCGGGTTGCGCGGATCGAGCTCGATCTTCCGGCGCAGGTTCGAGACGTGGATGTCGCAGGCCCGCTCGTCGCCGACGTAGGGGCTTTGCCACAAGTGCTCCATGATCTCCCGCCGGCTGAAGACCCGCTCCGGCTGTTCCGCGAGGAGCACGAGCAACCCGAACTCGGAGCGCGTCAGGTGGACGAGCTCGCCGGCGACCGTGACCCGGTGTCGGGCGAAGTCGATCCTGATGTCCCCGACCTGGCGGATCCCGCCGGCGGCCGCTCGGTCGAGCTCGCGCCTGCGCAGGATTGTCCGCGCCCGGCTGACGAGCTCGGCCATCGAGAACGGCTTCGTGACGTAGTCGTCGGCGCCCAGCTCGAGCCCGAGCACCCGGTCGATCTCGGCGTCGCGCGCGCTCAGGAGGATGATCGGGACGTCGCTCTCAGCCCGCAGCGTCCGGCAGACGTCCGTGCCGAACAGCCTCGGCATCATCACGTTCATGATCACGAGGTCGAAGTCGCCCCGGCGTGCGCGCTCGAGGGCCGTCTCACCGTCCCCGACCGTCTCGATCTCGAACCGTTCGCGCTCGAGCGCGTGCTGGATCGCGTCGAGCACGGCCTGGTCGTCGTCGGCGAGGAGAATTCTCGCGGCTTCCGGTTCCATCCGCTAAGCGTGGCCTCTCTCGGCGGCCGGCAACGTGACGCGCGCGGTGGTGCCGTCGCCCGCCGGCGACTCGATCTCGACGGAACCGCCGAGGGCGCTTACCGCCTGCCGAACGATCGTCAGGCGGATGCCGAGCCCGTCGATCTCGGGCGACTCGCGACGAGCCAGCTCGCGGGCGATCAGCTCGCGGCGCCGGGGCTCGAGGCCGTGGCCCGTGTCACGGACCTCGATCGTCACGTCCGCGCCGTCGCGCTCCACGACCAGGCGGATGCTCCCCGAGTCGGTGTGCTGAGCGGCGTTCGCGGCGAGGTTGGCCAGCAGCTGCTCGACCAGGCGGGGGTTCGATGCGACCGCGGTCCCAGGGGAGCACTCGATCTCGATGTCGACCCCTGCCGCCGGTACGACTCCGGTGGCGACGTTCTCGAGGATCGGTTTCAGCTCCACCGAGGAGACGGGCGGTTCTTCGTCGCCGGACTGCGCCCGCGCCAGCACGAGCAGGGCCTCGAGCAGGCGATGGAGCCGTTGCGTCGCCCGCTCGATGTGGGCCAGAAACAGGTCGCGCTTGGCAGGGTCCTCCTTCGCGCCCGACTGGAGCACCTCGATCGCGCTCGTGATCGCAGAGAGCGGCGTGCGCAGCTCGTGGGCGGCGCCCTTGACGAAGTTCCCGTCGGAGGGGTGCGCTGCAGGGACGGCACGCGGCGGCCGCGGAGCGGTTCTCTGCGTCGTCAAACGTCCTCCCTTCACGGGGCTTCCAGCGCCCAACAGAGGACGCATGTGGAGCCGCGTCGCGACTCCTTCGAGCGTAGCACCGGCCATGAGCGCTTGACGAGCAACGGGTGAAGGTTCAGACGCAGTGGCGGGGAGACGGAATGCCGTGCCTACAGTGGTAGGCCGTGGCGGAGGAAGAGCAGGAGCGGCTTGGCATCGATGCGGTGACGCGGCGCTGCATCGAGGCCGCGTCGGACTGCTACACGAGCTGCACCGAGACGCTGACGTACTGTCTCGACGCCGGCGGTGAGCTCGCGGAGCCGGAGCACCTGCGTCTCCTGCTCGACTGCGCGGAGATCTGCCAGACGTCCCAGAACACCCTGCTCCGGGGCTCGGGCCTCTCTCAGCTCCTGGCGACCGTGAGCATCGAGGCGTGCGAGAAGTGCGCGGAAAGCTGCCGCGCGCTCGTCGGATCGGGCGAGCAGCTCGCGGGGTGCGCCGAGGTGTGCATGCACTGCGCCGAGTGCTGCCGCGAGCTCGTGGTCAGCTAGAGCTGAGCGCGCCGACCGGCAGCTTCGCCTCCTGGAGCAGCGCCCGCAGCATCTGCGCGTTCACCGGCGCCTGCGCGACCGTCTCTCCCTCCGCGTACTCGCCGAGGCCCGGAGACGGGATCGTCGAGCGCCCGTTGTTGTTGAACATCGCGTAGACGGTCTCGGAGCGCTCCGCCAGCTCGCCCAGCGGCGCGACCCACTCGCGGAGCTCCTCCTCCGAGTAGAGGTAGTCGAAGCGCTCGGCGGCGCTGCGGACGCGCTTGTTCCAGGTCTCCGCGTTGCGCCCGTGGAAGCGGACGTAGGCGGTCGGGCTGGTGGTGGCGACGACCGTGGGCAGGACGTTACGGCCCTCGAGCCGGGGCGCGTCGACGATCACGTACGTCATCCCACGGCGCTCGAGGAAGGCGAGCGTCTCGGCCCGCTTCTCCTCCTCGAGCCAGCTCGCGTGCCGGAACTCGACGAGCATCTCGTCGCCGGCGAGCTGCTCCTGCGCCCACTCCAGGTACTCGAACGACGCCGGCTTGACGACGACGTAGGACGGGAACTGCATCAGGATCCCGCCCAGCTTGCCGGTCTCCCGTAGCGGCTCGAGCGCCTCGTGGAAGCGGCGGAAGATCTCGGCGCGGAACTCGCGCGGCGGACGATCGATCCGCCCGCGCTCGTCCGTCGGGGCGCCCTCCCGCAGATCGGTCGGGAGCTGCTCGAGCTTGACCGGATGGCGCGTCATCACGCCGAAGGCCTTCACGTGCATGACGAACCCGTCTGGAGTGCGCTCGGCCCAGCGCTCGACCGTCTCGCGGGCGGGGAGCCGGTAGTAGGTCGAGTTCGCCTCGACCGTGTCGAAGCGCTCCGTGTAGTAACGCAGCCGCTCCTCGGCGCCCTTGATCGACGGCGGGTAGAAGTAGCGGGTCAGCGACTCGTCGGCCCACGAGCAGGTGCCGATCCGGATCGGGGCGGCCACGACGCCGAGGCTACGCGGTTTCGGTGACCGGCGCCCGTCGAGCGCTCACCGGCGCGGGTGCGAGTGGAAGGTCGACGAAGAACGTCGACCCCTCCCCCTCGCGCGAGACGACCCAGATCCGTCCCTGCATCCGGCGGACGAGCTCGCGGCAGATGTAGAGGCCGAGGCCGGTCCCGCCGACGCCGCGGCTCTGCTGGGGGTCGACGCGGTAGAACTTGCCGAAGATCCGCTGCTGCTCGCTGCGTGGAATCCCGATTCCCTCGTCCCGGACGCCGACGCGGACACAGTGCTCGCGCGTCTCGACCTCGACCTCGACGCGACCTCCGTCCGGAGAGTACTTGACCGCGTTGTCGATCAGGTTGATCAGGAGCTGGCGCAGCTTGTCGGCATCGCCGGCGACGGAAGCGACGAGTCCGCCGCCCGCGAGCTCGATCGAGACGTCGTCGCGCTGTGCGAAGCAGACCCGCATCTCGTCCACCACCTCGCGTGCGAGCGCACCGAAGTCGACCCGCTCCCTGGCCAGCCGGAGCCGTCCCGAGTCGATCGTGCTCGCGAGGAGGATGTCTCCTGCGATCCTCGTCAGCCGCTCCGACTCTTGCGCGATCACGTCGAGGAGGCGCCTCCTGCTGGTCTCGTCGAGCTGGACGTCGGCGCGCAGGAGCGTTTGCGCCGATCCGTAGATGGCGGCGAGCGGCGTCCGCAGCTCGTGCGAGACCGTCGCGACGAACTCGCCCTTGAGCTCGTCGAGAGCGCGCTCTTCGGTGACGTTGCGAAAGGCGTAGACGACGCCGTCGGCGAACCTGACGCCGGAGATCGAAAGCCACAGCTCGCGCCCGTCGATCTCCAGGGGCAGCGTCTTGGCCTCGCGACTCCCCGGCCCGGGCTCGGCCGCGACGGGGATGAGTGCCCGCAGGGTCTGCCAGCCGGGAAGCGCGTGGTCAGCCCGCCGGCCGAGGACCCCGTCCGCGGAGAGTCCGGTGATCGCCTGCGCGGCCGGGTTCCAGTGCTGGATCAGGCCGGCGTCGTCGACGAGGAAGACGCCGTCGTCGACGTGCTCGAGGACGCGCGCGTGCCGCTCGAGCGCCAGTCGTTGCTGCTCGACCTGACGGTCGAGCCGGCGCATCCTGATCGCCCGTTCGAGCGAGGCGACGAAGTAGTCGCGGTCGATCGGCTTCTGCACGAAGTCGTAGGCACCGCCGCGAAGGGCCTGCACTGCGAGGTCGTGCTCGCCGTGTCCCGTGATCAGTAGCGTTGGCGTCCTCGGCCGAAGACGCCGAATCTCGCCCAGAAGGGCGAGCCCGTCCATCCCCGGCATCTTGATGTCGGTCACGACGGCGTCGTAGTCCATGGCCTCGATGCGCTCGAGGGCGTCCGCGGCGGTCTCGGACGTGTCGATCTGGATCCCGTTCAGGCGGAGCTTGAGCGCGCGCGGGAGCGCCTCGAGCAGCGCCGCGTCGTCGTCGACGATCAGGATGCGCGTCGCGCTCACAGCAGCGGCTCCTCGTGCAGCTCCTCCCCCGCGACGGGCAACTCGATCAGGAAGCCGGCGCCGCGACCACGGTTCGGGCTGACGGCGATCTGCCCGCCGTGCTCCTTGACGATGCTGTACGTGATCGAGAGGCCCAGGCCGGTTCCGGTCCCGACCTCCTTCGTGGTGAAGAACGGGTCGAAGATCCGCTGCTCGAGCTCGCGCGGGATCCCGGGGCCGCTATCGGCGAAGGTGATCCTGATCCACTCGCCGTCGAGGCTGGATGCGATCCGGACCGTCTTCCGTCGTGAGTCGGTCAGGGCGTCGCGGGCGTTGGTGAGCAGGTTGATGAAGACCTGCTCGAGCTGAATCGGGTTTCCCAGCACGATCAGCTCGTCTGCGCAGAGATCGAGCTCCACGTCGATCCCGCGCAGCCGCAGCTGCTCGTGCATGAGCGACAGCGACTGCTCGATCACCTCATCGATATCGACCCGCTCGACGCTCACCGGCGCCGCGCGCCCGAACGTCCGCAGGTGCGAGATGATCGCCGTCGCCTTGAGCACCTGGTCCATCGTCTTCTCGAGATCGCCGACGAGGTTCTCGGGGTCGAAGCGGCCCAACCGGATCTGATCGATCATGTTGCCCACGAAGAGCCCGATGTTGTTCAGCGGGTTGTTGAGCTCGTGCGCCACGCCGGTGGTGAGCTCGCCCAGCGTGGCGAGCTTGCCCGCCTGAACGAGCTGTTCCTGCTTGTCTCGCAGCTCGTGCTCGCGGCGCTCCATCTCCTGCGTTGTCTCACGCAGGTCGCCCATGATGTGGATCATCGCCTTGCGGCTGTCGCCGAGCTTGAGGTTGGACTCGTGCGAGTCCTTCAGGATGTGGAGCAGGGCCCGGCGCGAGTTGTCGAGGCGCTCGGTCTGGCGCGCGAGACGGCTCCTGTCGTCCTCGTAGTCGCCGAGGATGTGCAGCATCGCCTTGCGCTGGTCGCCGAGGCGGCGGTTCGACTCATTGAGGTCGCCCATGATGTGCAGCAGCGCCCGCCGGCGCTCCTCCGCGAGCCGAACGCGAAGCTCGAGGCGCTCGATCGTCTCCAGGAGCGAGGCGGGGTCGAGCTCGCTCTCGCGGTCCCCGTCGCCGACCGGCGCGTCCGGAAGACGTGCGGGCTCCGCGGACATCAGGCCGAGGCGCGCTCGCTCTTGAGCTTCTGGTTCTCGCGCTGAAGGCCCTCGAGCTCCTTTTCGAGCGCGATCATCTTCAGCTCGCGCCCGACGACGACCTCCTCGAACTTCTCGAGGTCGAGGATCTTCTCCTGGAGCTCGGTCTTCGACTGCTCGAGATCACGCACGACCTCCTCGTAGGCGCGCATGTCGCGCAGGATCCCGATCGCGCCGATCACCTTTCCGTCGGAGTCCCGCAGGGCGGAGGCGTTCAACGTCGTCGGGATCACCTCGCCGGAGGCGCTGCGCGGATTGAGCCGGGCGTTGCGGGTGACTCCGCGCTCGACCACCTCGCGCAGGGCGGCCGTGAACTCCTGGGTCTCCTCGGCGCTGATGAAGCGGGAGAGGGACTGCTCGACGACCTCGTCGGTGCGGAAGCCGAGCAGCTCGGAGACGGCGTCGTTGGCCTGGAGGATCTTTCCTTCCAGGTCGGAGACGAACACCGGGTCGGGGGCGTTCTCGATCAGGCTCTCGGCATAGGCGCGGGCCTTGTCCAGCTCGCGCATGTCGCGGAGGACGCCGATCGCCCCGATCACGTTGCCCTCCGAGTCACGCAATGCGGAGGCATTCAGGCTGGTCGGGATCACCTCGCCCGAGGCGCTGCGCGGGTTCAGCACCGCGTCTCTCGTCACTCCGTGCGCGACTACCTCGCGCAGGGCCGCGGTGAACTCCTGGGTCTCCTCGGCGCTGATGAACCGCGCGACCGACTGCTCGACCACCTCGTCGGTGCGGAAGCCGAGCAGCTGCGAGACCGCCTCGTTCGCCTGGAGGATCTTGCCTTCGAGGTCGGAGACGAACACCGGGTCCGGTGCGTTCTCGATCAGACTCTCGGCGTAGGCGCGGGCCTTGTCGAGCTCGCGCATGTCGCGGAGGACGCCGATCGCCCCGATCACTTTTCCGTCGGAATCGCGCAGGGCGGCGGCGTTGAGGCTGGTCGGGATCACCTCGCCCGAGGCGCTGCGCGGGTTGAGGACCGCGTTCCGGGTGACGCCCCGCTCGACCACCTCGCGCAGCGCGGCGGTGAACTCCTTCGTCTCCTCTGGGCTGATGAAGCGGGAGAGGGACTGCTCGAGCACCTCGTCCTGCCGGAAGCCGAGCAGCTGCGAGACCGCGTCGTTGGCCTGGAGGATCTTCCCCTCGAGGTCGGAGACGAACACCGGGTCCGGTGCGTTCTTGATCAGGCTCTCGGCGTAGGCGCGGGCCTTGTCGAGCTCGCGCATGTCGCGCAGGACGCCGATCGCCCCGATCACCTTCCCGTCGGGGTCGCGCAAGGCGGAGGCGTTGAGGCTGGTCGGGATCACCTCGCCCGAGGCGCTACGAGGGTTGAGGACGACGTTGCGCGTGACGCCGCGCTCCACGACCTCGTCGAGCGCGGCCACGAACTCGCGGGTCTCCTCGGGGCTGATGAAGCGGGAGAGGGACTGCTCGAGCACCTCGTCCTTGCGGAAGCCGAGCAGCTCCGAGACGGCGTCGTTGGCCTGGAGGATCTTCCCCTCGAGGTCCGAGACGAACACCGGGTCGGGCGCGTTCGCGATGATGATGTCGGCGACGAGAGCCCCGGGAGAAGGGGCGCCGTCGGTCTGCGAGACGGCGGCCTTCGCCGAAGCTCCGTCGCGCCTCGTCTTCGCAGGGGGATTCAGAACCTTCTTAGCCACTGACGTCCTCCAAGTACGGTCTGGGCAGAGCGCTGGCGTGCGCTTGTAATTGTGCTCTTTCTCACTCGCGCAGGCAATCCCTCGGCCCGAGGGTCGCCTGGACGATCGGAATCGATCGTCTAGCGGCGGATTCGGAAGGCAGCAAAGATGGTCTTGCCGGTGTTTCCGGCCGGGTCGCGCGGGATTGCGTCGAGTCGGTACGCGCCGGCCGCGAGCTGCCTGCCCGCAAGCCGTGCGTCGAAGCGGAAGCTGTTCGGGCCGGCGTGGCCGTCCTGGCTGACGCTGCCGCGGACCGGGACGTAGCGCGTGCAGGGCCGTAGGCGGCGGCGCCTCGGCCCGGGGACGCACCTTCCGCCGCGGCGAACCCCGCGGAGGACCCGGTCGGCCTTGAACGTGACGGCGGCGTCCTCCGAGAGCCTGAACGAGATCGTCGTCCCCTTCGCGGCGCGGAAGATCGCCGGTGCGACCCTGAGCAGGCTGAGGACGGGCTTCGTCCGGTCGAGGGTGGTGAAGGCCTGATCGGTGCCGGCCGCGGTCCCGTCGGCGTTGCTCGCAACCAGCCGGAAGTGGTAGGTCGTGCCGGCGCTCAACCCGCCGAGAAGAGCGGAGACGGAGATCGCCCCGTTCCCGGCGCCGCCCCACTGGAGCGGCGTGAGCGAGCCGTACGCGGTCGTCGTCCCGTACTCGAAGCGGAAGCTCGTCTCGCGCAGGCTCGGATCGACCGTTCCGGCGAGCACCGCGCTCGTGAGGCCGATGCTCCCCGCGGCCGAGGTGGCGACTGCGGGAGCGGCGAGCTCGTAGGCGCCGATCTCGCACGCCCCTCCGCGAGGGCGGGAGACGCCGCGCTGATCGAGGCCCGGGCAGTCGGCTCCGGCGTCCGCCGCGGGGCTGCCGGCGAGTGGCGCCTCGGTGTCGGTCGGGCCGCCGTTGTCGCCGAGCGCGCCGAGGCGCGGGTCGACGCCCTGCCAGTCCCCGGTACCGGTCAGCCCGCAGTCGCTCCCGTTCGAGAGATTGTGGCCCTGCGAGGTCAGCGTGGCGACGGAGCAGTTGTCCGTGAAGGTTGCGGTCTGGTCGGGCGCATGCGAGACGTTGTTGGCGACGATCGTGTTGTCGAGGGTGGCTGACGGAGCGCTGATCCCGCCGCCGGAGCGGACGCCGTTGAAGGCCACGTTGTCGACGATCGTGCTGCTGTTCGCGGTGAGCGTGGCGCCCATGGTCCCGCGGATCCCGCCGCCGCCGCCGTTCGAGCCCGGGCCGCCGGCGACGTTGCCGCCGATCGTGCTGTTCGTGAGCGAGAGAGCGCCGGCGAAGTCGATCCCGCCGCCGTTGTAGGCTCGGTTGCCCGCGATTGTCGCCTGCGTCACCACCAGTGTCCCGCTCGACGCGATCCCGCCGCCGTTCCGGTTCGTGCCCGCACGCGCCTCGTTCTCCGAGACGGTGGCGCGGAGGAGCGTGAGCGTGCCGGCGTTCTGGATCCCGCCGCCGTCGCCGTCGACGAACCCGCCCGTGACCGTGAGGTCGGCGAGCAGCGCCGTCACCCCGGGCTCGACCTGGAAGACGCGGTCCAGGCCGGCGGCGTCCACGATCGTCGCGCGGGCCCCGGCGCCGGTGAGCAGCACGCTGTTCGTCAGGTCGAGATCGCCCGTCGCGGCCGCATCCTCGTTCGGCCCCGAACGGGCCAGGCGGACGCGACCGGCGGGGACCTCGATCGTGTCGCCGCCCGGGCCCCCATTTGCGGCCATCACCGCCTCGCGCAGCGAGCAGTCGGAGTCGCAGGCGCCGGGCGCCGGGTCGTCTGCGCGCGTGACGACGTAGGTGGCGGCCTGCGCGTTCGCGGTGGCGGCGAAGGCGACGGCCAACACAAGAGCGACCCCGGTTCGAGCCCTCATCGGCCTGAGCCGAACGTAGCGCCCGCCGGGGACCCGGTCAAGCGTCGCGCCTGCGCTCGCTCTGCCACGAACGTGCCGGGACCGGCCTCGGCGGCTGAACGTCGCCGGCGGCCGGTCTCGGCGCGTCTGGAGAGGGCATGAGGAGAAGTCGACTTCGGCTTCTCCCGGACCGGGTGACGAACCTACGCCTTTCGCACCCGGGCCGGGGCAAGTGTGAGTCGGATCAGGACGAAATGCCCACAAGCGAAGAGCGGCGCGACCTTGTGCCGTTTATCTTGGTGGGGATGGCCGTCCCCTCCACTGCCCAGCCGGTGCTAGCCAAGCCCCTGCTGCGCGGAGTGCTGCACCAGGCGGCGTTCGCGGTCTCGCTCGTGGTTGGAACGCTGCTAGTCATCGGGGCAGACGGCGCACGCCGGCACGCCTCGGCCGCCGTGTTCGCGAGCTCGGTTGCAGCCTGCTTTGGCGCGAGCGCGCTGTACCACCGCGTGACCTGGACGCCGCGCGTGCGGCTCTGGATGCGGCGAATCGATCATGCGGGCGTCTACCTCCTAATCGCCGGCACGTACACGCCGGTCTGCCTGCTCGTGCTCAACGGTGCCTGGCGGCTCGCCGTGCTCGCGATCGTCTGGGCCGGAGCTGCCGTTGCGACCCTGCTCAAGGTCGTTTGGGTCGCCGCACCGAAATGGCTCGCAGCGCTGATCGGGATCGCGCTCGGCTGGGTCGGAGTAGCTGTCCTGCCACAGCTCGCCGCGCGCCTGAACCCAACGGCCCTCGTCCTGCTGGGTATCGGCGGGATCGCCTACACCGCCGGGGCGATCATCTACGCACGGCGCCGGCCAAACCCGGCACCAGCGGTGTTTGGCTACCACGAGCTCTTCCATGCGCTCACGATCGTGGCCGTTGCCTGCCAGTACGTCGCAATCGCCTTCTTCGTGATCCGCGCCGGGTAGTAGGGCCGTCGATCGAGCGGAGCGGCGCAGGAGTCGAACCTACCGAGCCGTGGGTTGCACGACCGCACCGGTTTTGAAGACCGGCTGGGCCACCGGGCCCATGCCGCTCCGCGTTCAGGCTAGCGCTTGCTCGCGGCGCGTCTGAGGACGCGCTCGTCACCCACTCTGCGGGTAAGGGCATCCGCGTCGTAGCGCTCGAGCAGGAACTGGGCGGTCCGGCGCGAGACGCCGAGGGCGTCGCGGAAGGCGGCGAGCGTGATCGGAGCCAGCGTGCCGAGCGTCTCGCGCCCGCGCTCGTAGAGTTCTGCGGAGACGGCGAGCCCGTCGCCGACCCGCTTCAGTTTGCCGCCGTCTTCGAGGAACGCCGCGAGCTCGCGGTCGTCGACGCGTACGACGTTGCCGGTCGCGAGCTCCTCCTCGAGCCGCGCGGCCGCCTCGGCCCGATCGCCGAGCTGCGGTGCGGCACCGGGCGCGTAGGCCTTCGCGCCGCGGCGCTCGACGCGGAGGAGCGGCACGATCGCCGGCGCCCAGGGCTCGGGCGGCAGCAGCTCGGCGACGGGGAGGCCCGGGTCGAGCGGCGAGGTGCGCGCCCGCTCGGCCAGCCGCTCGCGGACGGAGGCGCGGAGCTCCTCCAGCCAGTCGCCCGCGAAGTACCAGTCTCCGGCCTGCTCGAACGCCGCCAGGCCTTCTGCGAGCTCGGCTGGACTGAGCAGCGCCCGGGCCTGGAGCGCCGCGCCGGTCACCGGCTCGCGGACGCTCGCGCGGAGGATCGACTCGGCGTTTCCGCGCCCGAGCAGCTCGAGGCGCTCCGGGTCGAGCCTCCGGGGCGGTGCCGGATCGAGCACGGTGCCGCCGCCGACGGTGGTGTTCGTGCGAAGGACGACGCGGTCGCCGCGGGCCGCCACGACCGGCTCTCGTAACCGCAGCTGCGCGTAGCCGCCGGAACGGATCACCCGCGCCGGGACGTCGCTCGTCCCGATGTGGACGGTGACGGCGGCGGGCACCGGAGCGAGCTCCTCCAGCACGACGTCGAGCCTCCAGCTGACCGGGTAGTGGCCCGGGGCCACGAGCGCGTCGCCGCGGCGGAGCTTCGAGCGGTGGACGGCCGGAAGGTTCACAGCGACCCGCTGCCCGGCACCCGCCCGCAGCACCGGGAGGTCGTGCACCTGCACGCTCCGCGCCCGAGTCGCCAGGCCGGCCGGCTCGACACGGAGCGCGTCGTCGGGGGCGATCGATCCGGACCAGAGCGTCCCGGTGACGACGGTCCCGACGCCTTTGAGCGTGAAGGCGCGGTCGATGTAGAGGCGCGTTGCGCCGCCCGCGCGATGAGGGCGGGCGATCCCAGGCTCCGTAGGAGGCTCGACCGCCGCCGCGGCGCGGCCGAGCGCCGCGCGCAGCTCCTCCAAGCCGGCGCCCGTCTTGGCGCTGACGGCGACGACCTCGGCCTCCGGGACGAGCTCCCGCGCCTCCTCGAGCGCGAGCTCGAGCGTCTCGGCGTCCACGGCATCTGCTTTCGTGACCGCGACGACGCCGCGCTCGATCCGGAGCAGCCGCAGAATCGCCAGGTGCTCGTGTGTCTGGGGCCGGGCGCCCTCCGCGGCGTCGATCACGAGCAGGAAGAGGTCGATCCCGGTCGCGCCGGCGACCATCGTGCGCACGAAGCGCTCGTGCCCCGGAACGTCGACCAGCGAGAGCCGGCGCCCGTCAGCGAGCTCGAGCGGCGCGTAGCCGAGCTCGATCGAGATCCCGCGCGCCTGCTCCTCGGGAAGCCGGTCGGTGTCCTTGCCGGTGAGCGCCCGGACGAGCCAGGTCTTCCCGTGGTCGATGTGACCGGCAGTCCCGACCGTCAGTCCCATCGGACCCCGAGTAGTAACAGTCTGTTACTTGGTCGAAGGAGCGCCCGAAACCGCGCAGATTCGTAGCGAACACGCGGGTTCGAGCTACCAAGTAACAGTCTGTTACTTGGCACGGGCGGCTCGGATGGCCGTGGCGGCTTCGTCGGCTTCCGCGTCCGAGAGGGTGCGGCAGTCGAGCAGGCAGCGGCCGTCGCGGACGACCGTCACCACCGGCGGCTCGCCCTCCCGCAGGTGCGGCGCGAGCTCCTCCTCGATCGCGCAGGCGAAGCTCGGCAGCTCGGCGAGGGGCAGCGCCCCGCCGCCGACGCGGCCGACCGTTTGCTCGACCTCACCGCCGACAGCCGCCGCGAGCCGCTCGGCCCGCGCGCGCACCGCCTCCAGAGGCTCGTTCAGCATGCGCAACACCGGGACCTCGCGCGCCGCCCGCTCCGGATCGAGGTAGAGCGCGAGCGTCCCCTCCAGAGCGGCCAGCGTCAGCTTGTCCGCCCGCAGCGCCCGCTGGAGCGGGTGCCGGCGCAGCCGCTCGACGAGCTCGGCCCGGCCCACCACGATCCCCGCCTGCGGCCCGCCGAGCAGCTTGTCGCCCGAAAAGCAGACGAGGTCGGCGCCGGCCGCGAGACTCTCCCTCGCGGAGGGCTCGTCCTCGAGCCCCACCAGGACACCCGAGCCCAGGTCGTCCACCAGCGGCAGCTCGTGCCGGCGCGCGACCGCCGCCAGCTCCTCCAGCGACGGCTGCTCGGTAAAGCCGACGAGGCGGAAGTTCGACTGGTGCACGCGCAGGAGCACCGCCGTTTCGGGACCGACCGCTCGTTCGTAGTCGCCCGCGCGCGTCCGGTTCGTCGTGCCGACCTCGCGCAGCTGCGCTCCGGAGCGGACGAGCACCTCGGGGATGCGAAAGCCGTCGCCGATCTCGATCAGCTCCCCGCGTGAGACCAGCACCTCCCGTCCCTCGGCGAGCACGGCCAGGGCCAGCATCACCGCGGCCGCGTTGTTGTTGACAACCAGCGCGCCCTCGGCCCCCGTCAATCGGCGCAGGATCGCGGAGACGTGGTCCTGGCGCGAGCCCCGGCCGCCCGCGGAGAGGTCGTACTCGAGGTTCGAGTAGCCGCGCCCGACCTCGAGCGCCCGCTCGAGAGCGGCTTCCGCGAGCGGCGCCCGGCCGAGGTTCGTGTGGACGATCACGCCGGTCGCGTTCAGCGCCCGTCGCAGCCTCGGGCGCCGGGTAGCCGAGAGCTCCCGGGCCGCCCGCTCGGCCAGGTCGCCGGGATCGTGGCCCGCCCTGATCTCTTCACGCGCGCGGGCGAGGGCGGCCCGCGCCGCCTCGACCGCGAGCGCGGCCGGCTCTCCCGCGAGCCGCTCGTCGCCGGCGAGCTCGTCCACCGAAGGCAGGTCGCGAAGCCGCATTTCTCGCCCAGTGTAGGCGGCAGACGGCCGCAGTACACTCGTGGGCCGATGCGGTACTCGGTGCTCACGCAGGTCGAGCGGAGGCGCCGTCCCAGGCGGCGCCGGCCGGTCGCGCTGCTGGCGCTCGCAGCGGCGCTCGGCTCGGGCGGCTACTGGGGCGTCCAGCACTTCCGGGCCCATCCCGAGCCGGCCGCGGCCGCTCCGAAGCCGGCGGCTGCGTCACGCCGGGAGCACGTCACCGCGCGGCCCACCCGGGTGGCGCTGCTCTCGACGCCGGCCCGGCCGCGCAGCGGGGCGCCGAAGGTTGCCGCCGCCTCGGCGATCCTCGTCGACGCGTCGAGCGGCGCCGTGCTCTGGCAGAAGCGCCCGCATCGCCGGAAGCCGATCGCCTCGACCACGAAGATCATGACCGCGACGCTGGCGCTCGAGCGGCTCCGGCTCGGCCACGTCGTCATCGTGGCGCCCGGCGTTCCCCGCACGCCGCTCGTGCGCGAGGGCCTGCGGGCCCGCGAGCGCGTCCCGGTCTGGAAGCTGCTCGACGGTCTCCTGATCTTCTCCGGCAACGACGACGCCCTCGCCCTCGCGGTCGCCGCCGGAAGCTCCCGCCGGCACTTCCTCGGGCTGATGAACGACAAGGCGAGAGAGCTGGGCCTGAACGACACCCACTTCGCCTCCGTCAGCGGTGTGATCGACAAGGACAACTACTCGAGCGCGTGGGACCTGGCCGCGCTCACCCGCTACGCGAGAAGGGACCCGCGCTTCCGCAAGATCGTCGCCACCCGGATCGCGCGCGTCCCCTGGGTCGCGCCCACCTACGGCAAGGTCTACGTCAACAAGAACGCCCTCCTCGGCACCTACCGCGGCGCCGACGGCGTCAAGACCGGGTGGACGACGGTCGCCGGCCACTGCCTCGTTGCCTCGGCACACCGGAACGGCGTTCGCCTGATCGCGGTGCTGCTCCGCTCGCCAGATCCTTACGGCGACGCGCGCCGCCTGCTCAACTTCGGGTTCGCGCTTGCGCGCTGAGGGGTCGATCGTGAAAGAGAAAACCGCAAGAAGACTGCTGCCGGCGCTTGCCGCCCTGCTCGGGCTGCTCGTGGTCGCCGGCTCCTCGGGCGCCGCCGGCCGGATCGGGGCCGGGAAGATGACGGTGACGCCGAACCGCGTCAGCGCCGGCTCGACGGGCAACGACCTGACGTTCACGTTCACCGCAGACTCGGGCGCGTTCTCGGGCCAGACGGTCGTCGACGTCCCCCCGGGCTGGTCGCCGCCCCAGCGGGCAAATTCCGGCGCGCCCGGCTACGTCGAGGTCCAGCCCGCAGGCTGTCGCAGCTCGACGCGGCTGCTCGCGATCGCGCGGCGGCGGATCACGATCGCGACCGCATGCGGGCGTCGCCAGCTCTACCGGCTCCTGTACCACGGGGCGACCGCCCCACGTCTCTCGGCGGACGGCTACGTCTTCCTGACGCAAACCCGGGCCTCCGCGAGCTCGGGGAGGAAGGTCGCCTTCCGCCCGCTCGGCCCGCGCAAGCAGCCCGTCGTCCGCGTGCGCGGCGCCGCGGCCGCCGGGCTGTTCATGACGACCACCAGCATTGCCACCTCGGGCGCCCCGTTCAACGCCACCGTCCGGGCGATCGACCCGTACGGAAACAACGCCGCCGACTACGCCGGCACGGTCACGCTGACGAGCACGGATCCCGCGGCGACGCTGCCGCCGCCGTACGCCTACGGCCCGACCGACGTCGCCCAGCACACGTTCACCGGCGTGATCCTGCGCACGCCGGGGATGCAGCGGATCACGGCCACGGACTCGAACGGCTTCTCGATCACGAGCGGGCCGATCACGGTTTCGCTGCTTTCCGCCGCCGCGCGCTGAGCTACGGCGCGTCGGCCTTCTCGGGCTCGGCCCGCACGTCCGCACAGCGCCGCTCGTAGCAGTCGACGATCGTCTCGACCGCCTCGGCCGGATCGTCGGTGAGGAGGAGAAGGTCGAGATCGCCCGGCGAGATCATCCCCTGCGGCAGCAGCCGCCCCTTGATCCAGTCGACGAGCGGGCGCCAGTAGCCGCTGTCGAACAGGACGACTGGGAAGTGCAGCACCTTGCCGGTCTGGATCAGGGTCAGCGCCTCGAACAGCTCGTCGAGCGTGCCGAAGCCGCCGGGGAAGATGACGAAGCCCTCGGCCGCCTTCACGAACATCGTCTTGCGTGCGTAGAAGTGCTTGAACGTGACCGAGATGTCGAGATAGCGGTTCTCGTGCTGCTCGTGCGGGAGCTCGATGTTGAAGCCGACCGAGACGCCGCCGGCCTCGCGTGCGCCGCGGTTCGCCGCCTCCATCGCGCCGGGGCCGCCGCCGGTGACGACCGCGAACCCGGCCTCCGCCAGGCGGCGTCCGACCTCCCGGGCTTCCGCGTAGGCGGGATGGCCCTCGCGCACGCGCGCGGAGCCGAAGACGGACACCGCGGGCCGGCCGATCCGCTCGACTGCGACGAGGCCTTCCAGGAACTCGTCCGCGATCCGCGCGACGTGCCCGGCGAGGTCGCCGTCGCGGCGCTCGAGGAGCCGGCGGTCCTCCATCAGAGACGGTGCTGCGGCACATGCGCGCCGAGCATTCCGATCACGAGCAGCGCGGCCAGGCCGAGATAGAGCACGAGGATGAGGGTGGCCCGGTCGCGCCCCGAGCCGGGAAGGGCGACCGCGGCGCCGCCGAACTGGTCCGGCACGACCGGCTCCAGGCGCGCGAGCTTGAACGCGTGCCAGATCGCCCCGCCGTCGAGGATCCCGACCGGCGCCAGGTTGATCAGGTTGATCAGGAAGCCGGCGTAGGCGAGCGCGAGCAGGAGCCGCGAGTCGTAGGCCTCGCCGATCCCCCAGCAGACGGCGGAGGCCACCCCTCCCGCGGCGGGCCCGGCCAGCGCGACGAGCGCGTTCCGCCACGGGTTCAGCGGCGAGTTCTTGATCAGCACGTAGGCGCCGAGGAACGGGACGAAGGTCGGCAGCGTCACCTCGAGCCCCTGTCGCCTCGCCTCGACGAAGTGCCCCATCTCGTGGATCAGGATCAGCAGGACGAAGCCGACGCCGAACTTCCAGCCCCAGATCAGCGCGTAGGCGCCGACGGAGATGAAGATCCCGAAGAACTTCAGGAAGACGAAGCCGAACTTGACCGCCAGCCCGATCACGACCGCGATCGGCGCCCAGATCTTCTGGAGCAGGCCCCGCCAGTCGGTGCCGCGCGGCTGAATCGGGTCGTAATTCCGAAGATCGGGCTCGAGCTCAGGCCTGGGCGAGAACTCGCTCATCGGCAAATCGTAGCGACGGGCCTCGGCCCTCTTGAAAAACGTCGCCGAAGGCCCTACGGTCGGTCGGACCGAGGAGACGCCGCAGGTCCGCCGAGCTTCGCGGCCGAGCCCGCCTCCTGATGACCCTCCTCGGAAGCGAAGACACGCCGCCGCTAGCCCGTCCGTCGGGCGCAATAGGCTCGCGTGCAGTCACGACGACAGGACCGGGAGGCACGGACATGATTAGGAAGGTTGGAAGGTATTTGCGCCAGCACCACCTCGCGCTGCTGGCGCTGTTCATCTTGCTCGGCGGCGGCTCAGCCTACGCCGCGGCAACCTTGGTGCCGAGGAACAGCGTCGGCTCGGCGCAGGTGATCAACGGCTCGCTGCAGACGAAGGACCTGAGCAAGAAGGCGCGGAGAGCGCTCAAGGGAAACAGAGGTCCGCGAGGCTTCACCGGCGCGCAGGGGGCGCAGGGCGCCCAAGGCGCCCAAGGCGCGCAGGGCGCCCAAGGCGCCCAAGGCGCGCAGGGCGCACGCGGCCCGACGGGCGCTCAGGGCGTAGCCGGGGCGCCGGGGACGGCGCGAGCCTATGCGCGTGTCGGTGCGAACGCCGCATTGGATGCAGCTCACTCGAAGGGCATCGTCAGCGTCTCCACCGCCGGTAGCAGCCTCCTGTGCTTCAGGCTCGGGTTCGTCCCCAATAGCATCGTCGCCACGATCGAGGCGTATTCGCTCGACACCGGGCACACGAACAGCGCCTACGGCACCATCGTCTCGGGAAGATTCTCGAACAGCGCCGCTGCTTGTCCGGCTGGGACAGACGCGTATACGGCCACCTCAGACCTAGCCGGCGCCAGCGTGCGATATCCGGTCTACGTAGTCTTCAATTAGCAGTTACTCAAAGAGGAGGGGCGCCAGAGCTCGCCCCTCCTCTTGGTTCTCGAGAGCAGGAGAAGGGGTCGAGATGAGAACCGGTGTTTTGATAATGGCGGTACTGACGCTCGCTTCCAGTACCTGGGCTTCTTCCTCAACGGAGCAGCGGCAGCTCCTGGCAGCGGTCGGTCCCGGCCACACGATTCAGCTCACCAGGAACGGGCGGAAGGTCTCCAGGCTTCCGGTCGGCCGATACACGATCGTCGTGCGGGACCGCTCGACACGCGACAACTTCCACCTGTTCGCCGCGGGCGGCAATGCCTCGGTGAGAAAGACCGGAATCAGGTGGGTCGGAAGGACGACATGGCGTGTCCAGCTCGCGCGGGGAACGTATCGTTATTCCTCTGACCGCAAGCCTCTGATCGGCGGAGTTTTCAAGGTGGCTTGAGAGGCGTCGGCTTGGGGCTCATCGGGAGGAACCTCGAGTTCCAGCCTCTGAGAAACGGTGTCTGAGAAACGGTGGACCCCGTGTCGGACACCCAGTGCTGTCAATGGGCGTTTGCGCCGAATGTGTGACATTCGCCACCCGCCGGGAGTGTCAGACACGTTTTCGTGTCACCGGGGCAGCAACTCGAGGGCGTCGACGTGGCGGGGCGGATCGTTTCGAAGTGCCGACGGTCGAGCGTCGCGAGCCTGCGCTCCCGCAGTCCCTCGGCGATCGCGACGATCGCGGCGTCGACGAAGCCGAGCTTCAGGTCGGCGTAGCGGGCGATTCGGCTCGCGCACGCGGACGTAGTCGCCGCGCACCAGGTCGAGGACCCGGTGTCGAACACCCAGTGAGTGAGATCTGACCCCGCACAAACGGGCACCAGCCCCTAATAGCCGCGGCCGATCCACTCCTCGGCGCCCTCGCAGATCTCCTTCTTCCAGAGCGGATCGCTCCTTGAGCCGGTCGATCGCCCTCGCGGTAGGCGGTGACCGCCCGCCCGTCAGGCCGGAGCGAGCACGTGAAGGCCCGCGCTCTCGGCCGCGGTCGTCATCCGATCGTCATAGGTCACAAGGGCCCCGAGATCGGCGCCGAGCGACAGCGCTGATGCGAGGTGAATTGCGTCGAGCGATCGAAGGGCAGGCGGCTCGGCCGCCACGGCTCGCTCGATCACATCGTTGGAGAGCTCCAACAGGACAATCCCGCGAAGCACCTCCTGCGCTCGCGCCTCACCTCGCCGTCCAGATGAGCGACGGGCCGCGCGCGGCACCTCTACTCCGGCCACGACGCTGGATGCAAGACCTGCTGAACTCGATGCGAGGAGCCGATGAAGCGCGTCGCTTTCGTCCTCCTCGAGGACGAGCTTCACGAGAGCCGATGAGTCCAGGTAGACGGCGGGTTCTCGCGCGCTCAGATCCGATCCTCGCGTTGCTCTTGGAGCGCATCGCTGATCGAGACGTCTGTCTTCAGCTTGAGGGGTGGCCCGAGCTTTCGCAGGTCGCCGACTGCCGGCCGCGCGCGTCCCTCGGCAACGATACGTGCCAACGGATCTGCACGGTCAGGAAGAGGTGTCAAGACCGCGACTGGACGACCGCGGTCAGTAACCTCGAACGTCTCCCCGCGAAGAACGCGGCGCAGGTAGACGCTCAGATTCTGACGCAGTTCGCGCACCCCGACTCTCGCTCGATCCGCCATGACGCACAATGTAGCACATCACGACCCGGGGATCCGGTGTCGGACACCCAGTACTGTCAATGGGCGTTTGCGCCGAATGTGTGACATTCGCCACCCGCCGGGAGCAGCGTTAGACACGTCTTCGTGTCACCGGGGCAGCAACTCGAGGGCGTCGACGTGGCGGGGCGGATCGTTTCGAAGTGCCGGCGGTCGAGCGTCGCGAGCCTGCGCTCCCGCAGTCGCTCGGCGATCGCGACGATCGCGGCGTCGATGAAGCCGAGCTTCAGGTCGGCGTAGCGGGCGATTCGGCTCGCGCACGCCGACGTAGTCGTCGCGCACGGGTCGAAAATCCGGTGTCAGGTCTTGCGCTGCCACACGCGCGGCGGTGCAAGGCCTGATCCGCGGTTCCTCCCCGCCGCTACGAGCCGCGGCCGACCCACTCCTCGCCGCCCTCGTAGACCTCCTTCTTCCAGAGTGGCACCGTCTCCTTGAGCCGGTCGATCGCCTCGTGGCAGGCGGCGAGCGCGTCCTGCCGGTGCGGGGCCGAGACGGCGATCACGACGCTCGCCTCGCCGATCTCGAGCCGGCCGACCCGGTGGTGGATCGCCACGGCGCAGAGATCGTGGGCGGCTTCGAGGTCGGCCGCGAGCTGCGCCATCACGTCCTCCGCCATCTCCGCGTAGGCCTCGTACTCGAGGTGGACCACCTCGCGCCCGCGTGACCGCCGCCGCACCGTGCCCGTGAAGGTGGCGGTCCCGCCGGCGCGCTCGTCCGTGACCTCCGCCACGACCGCCTCGAGCGAGAGCGGCTGCTCCGTCACGCGGAAGGCCCCGCCCGAGACCGGCGGGATCAGCGCCACCTCGTCGCCGTCGCGCAGTTCCTGCTCTCGTCCTGCGTACTCGCGGTTGACCGCGTAGAGCAGGCCCTCCGGTTCCTCGCCGAGGCCGAGCTCCGGCCACACGTCCGCGACGCGCGAAACGTCCTCGAGCGTGCGCTCGGACCAGCCGGCTCGTTCTCGCAGGCCCGCGAAGAGCTTGACGGTGACGGCTACTGATGCCAGTCCGCCGCGTCCCACCAGTCGTGATGACCGTAGTAGCCGAGCTCTCGACCAAGCGGCGCGATCGGCCCGACGACGCGCCCGCCGCGCCAGAGCATGAGGGAGCCGCGGAGCTTGCGCGTGCGGTCGAACAGGATTGTGCGGCCGTCTCGCGACCACCGCGGTGACTCGTCGGTGCTTCCCATCGGCGGCGTGGTCAGCCGACGCTGCGATCCGTCGAGCCCGAGGAGCCAGAGCGACCAGTGGGTGTGCGCGAAGTTGTAGTCGTGGCTGACGCGCTGCGAGAGCACGACGACCTTCCGCCGATCCGGGGCGCAGGCGAGCGAGCCCCACGCTCGGGCGGGCGCGCGTGTGAGGCGCCGCGCATGCCAGTCCGGAGACGTCGCGACTGCCACCCACTTGTTCTCGGTCGCGAGCCTGGAACCGCCCGCCGTGACGAGCAGACGCCTGCCGCACCAGGTCATGTAGTCCGGGTAGAGCAGCATGCCTGCAATCTGCCTCGGTCGGCCGCCGCGTACTGCGACTGCCTGGAGCTCGAGCCCGTCGGCTGCGAGCGACTGCGAGCCCATCGGGTCGATGTAGAAGAGGAGCCAGCGGCTGTCCGGCGACCAGCCGACGAGGCCGATTGGCCCGGGGGCCCCCGCGGGAATCCTTCGGTACGACTCGTGAACGGTGTAGGCGGCATGGCCGCGACCACTGCTGCGCTCGGTCACCCAGATGATCTGCTTTCCACGAAGCGATCCAGGCGCTCGGCGCACCCGCACATCCACGAGCAGGCGCCCGTTCGGCGAGATCAAGGCTTCCTGCGCGGCCACGCGTCGCGGCTTCCCGCCCGTGACGTGGACGACCCAGCGGTTCCCGTACCGGATCGAGCGGCCGTCCGGCGTGAAGCGAACCGGTGGCTGAACGCCCCGCGCGACGAGGACCCGGTCGCGACAGGTGCCGAGGTTCAGGAGATGCAGGGCGCCGCCGCGGGCAAACGCGACCGCGCCCAGATGCGCGTCACGTGGACATGCCGACCGGGCCGAAGGAGCCGCCTGGTGCACGCCGAGAACGGCGGCGAGCGCAAGAGCGGCGAGCGCGAGGCGCGGCATGGGATTCGGGCGGAGCTTATGCCCGCGGACGTACGATTGCCACGTGGCGACGACCGAGGATCGGCGGGAGACCGACTCCGGGATCGAGATCAAGCCGGTCTACACGAGCGACGACGTCGAGGGCGAGCTCGAGGCTCCCGGCGACTTCCCGTTCACGCGCGGCCCGCACCCGGACATGTACCGCGGCCGGCCCTGGACGATCCGCCAGTACGCGGGCTTCGCCTCGGCCGAGGAGACGAACCAGCGCTTCCGCTACCTGCTCGAGCGCGGCCAGACGGGGCTTTCGGTCGCCTTCGACCTGCCGACGCAGCTCGGCTACGACTCGGACGATGCGCATGCGCTCGGCGAGGTGGGGAGGACCGGCGTTGCGATCGACTCGCTCGCCGACATGGAGCTGCTCTTCGACGGGATCCCGCTCGACCGCGTCTCGACCTCGATGACGATCAACGCGCCGGCAGGGCTGCTGCTGCTGCTCTACGAGCTCGTCGCCGAGGAGCAGGGCGTGAGCGGCGAGAGGCTCCGCGGCACCGTCCAGAACGACATTCTCAAGGAGTACATCGCGCGGGGAAACTACATCTTCCCGCCCCGGCCTTCGATGCGGCTGACGACCGATCTCTTCGCCTACTGCGCGGAGCGGTTGCCTCACTGGAACACGATCTCCATCTCCGGCTACCACATCCGCGAGGCGGGCTCGACGGCGGTGCAGGAGCTCGCGTTCACGCTCGCCAACGGGATCGCCTACTGCGAGGCGGCGATCGAGGCCGGGCTCTCGCCGGACGAGTTCGGCGAGCGGCTCTCCTTCTTCTTCAACGCGCACAACCACTTCTTCCAGGAGGTGGCGAAGTTCCGGGCGGCGAGGCGTCTGTGGGCCGGGATCATGCGCGACCGCTTCGGCTCGACGAACCCGCGCGCGCAGGCCCTCCGCTTCCACGCGCAGACGGGCGGCTCGACCCTGACCGCCCAGCAGCCGGAGAACAACGTCGTCCGTGTGGCGGTGCAGGCGCTCTCCGCGGTCTGCGGCGGGGCGCAGTCGATCCACACGAACTCGTTCGACGAGGCCTTGGCGCTGCCCACCGAGCGCGCCGCTCGGATCGCGCTGCGCACTCAGCAGCTCCTCGCGCACGAGGCCGGCGGAACCGACACGGCCGACCCGTTCGGCGGGGCGTACTTCATCGAGGCGTTGACGGACGAGCTCGAGGCGCAGGCGCGCGAGCTGATCGAGCGCGTGGACGAGCTTGGCGGAGCCGTCGCTGCGATCGAGCAAGGCTTCGTCCAGCGCGAGATCGAGGAGGCGGCCTTCCGCTACTCGGCGCAGGTCGAGTCGGGCGAGCGGGTGATCGTGGGCGTCAACCGCTACGCGGAGGAGGAGCCCGAGCCGATCGAGCTGCACCGGATCGATCCCGAGGCGGAGCGGCGGCAGCTCGCGCGAACCGCGAAGGTGCGCGCGGAGCGGGACGCCGGGCCGGCCGAGTCGGCGCTCGGACGGGTGCGTGAGGCCACGCGCGGCACCGAGAACCTGCTCCCGCCCCTGCGCGAGGCGCTGCGCGCCCGCTGCACGATCGGCGAGCTCTGCAACGTCCTGCGCGACGAGTTCGGCATGTACGACGCCCAGGTGGGCCCGTCGTGAAGCGGGTCGCGCGGATTTCGGTGTCGCCGGTAAAGGGCTTTCGCCTTGCGCATCCTGAGGTGGTCGAGCTCGGTCCGCACGGCGTCGCCGAGAATCGCCGCTTCTTCCTCGTCGGCCCGGACGGCCAGCGGCTTCGCAGCTCCAAGACGCCGTGGCCGGTGCTCGTGCGAGCGGAGTACGACGCGGACGCCGAGCGGCTCAGGATGTCCTTTCCGGACGGCACCGACGTGGAGGGCGACGTCGTCGCTCTCGGCGATCCAGTCCATTCCAGCGCCGGAACGCTCGACGTGACGGGGCGGGTGGTCGAGGGGCCCCTGGGAAGCCCCGCTCTCGGAGCTGGCGGGTCATCGCGTCCGGCTCGTGCGGGCAGACCGGGTCGGCGCCGGCCTGAACGAGCCGGTGACGCTCGTCTCGGACGGGTCGCTCGCGCGCCTCGGGGAGGAGGCCGAGCGCGACGTGGTGGACGCGCGGCGATTCCGGATGCTCTTCGAGCTGACCGGCTGCGAGCCGCACGAGGAGGACACCTGGGACGGCCGGCTCTTCTCGATCGGCGAGGCCGTCGTCCGGGTCGGCGGTCCCGTCGACCGGTGCGCCGTGACGACCCGCGACCCGGACACCGGCGAGCGCGATCTCGACACGCTCCGCCTGCTCAAGGGCTACCGCGGCCAGCGCGAGAGCGACGGCGCCGTCCTCTTCGGCGTCTACGCCACCGTCGCGCAGCCCGGCCTCGTCCGGGTGGGAGACCCGGTCGAGCCGCTCGCCTGAGCGGATCCCGCGGCAAGCCTCGGCCGTCGCCGGTCGCGTTCGTCGCCCCCGCCGGGCGCGGCGGCGTTCTCCGCCGGCCGTCCCGTAATTCGGTTCGCCCGACCTCCTCCCCGAGGCGAGCGTAACGACGAAAACCGCACCGGTGTGTCACGGAACCGTGTCGGAAGCGTCAAGCTTCCGGCCCGTGCGGATCCTGCTCGTCTCGCAGATGTATCCCGGGCCGGACGACCCCGATCTGGGTGTCTTCGTCGCCCAGCTCGAGCGCGAGCTCGTGGCACGCGGGCACGAGCTCGAGCGCGCGGTGCTCGACCGGCGTGCGGGAGGAAAGCGGCGCTACGCGACCCTCGCCGCGCGGACGGCGGCGGCCGCGCGCCGCTTCCGGCCCGACGTCGTCTACGCGCACTTCCTCGTCCCCGCCGGCCTCGCCGCCGCTCTCGCAACCCGCGCCCCGCTCGTCGTCACCGCGCACGGGCGCGACGTCCGCAACGTGGGGTCGCTCCCGGGAATCCGCGCGCTTACGCGACTCACCATCCGCCGCGCGGCCGCGGTGATCGCCGTCTCCGACTACCTCCTGCGGGAGCTCGAGACCAAGGTGCCAGAGGCCCGCGGGAAGACCGAGGTGATCGACTCCGGCGTCGACCTCGAGCGCTTTCGAGTCGAGCCCGCGCCGCCCGCCGGCGAAGAGCCCGCCTTCCTCTGCCTCGGCGCGTTGACGGAACGCAAGAACCCGGTACGCCTCGCCGAGGCCTTCGAGCGGCTCGGGGCCGGCTCGCTCACCTTCGTCGGCGAGGGCCCGCTGAGACCGCGGCTCGAAGGACGCGACCGGATCGACCTCGTCTCGAGCGTCCCCCACGACCAGGTGCCCGCCCGAATCGCGCAGGCCCGCGTCGTCTGCCAGCCGAGCCTGATCGAGCCCTTCGGCCAGGCCGTCCTCGAGGCGATGGCCTGCGGCCGCTCCGTGGTCGCCACCCGGATCGGCGGGCCGCCGGAGTTCGTTCCGCCGGAGGCCGGCGTTCTGGTAGATCCGCTCGACGTGGACGCTCTGGCGGAGGCGCTTCGGGTCGCCGCGGCATTGCCGTGCCCGAATCCTGCCGCCCGCGAGGCCGCGGAACGCCATGACGTCAAGGAGCAGGCGCGCCGGGTCGAGCAGGTTCTGGAGCGCGCGGCCGGCGCCCGGCTTGCCCGCTCCCGGCCGGCCGCCTGACGGACCCGAAGCCGAACGCGGCGGAAGATCGTTTCCTCTACGACGGAGTCGCGAAGAATGTCCCCCAGGATCCGCGTTCTCATCGCCGACGACCATCGCCTGTTCGCCGAGGCGCTCGAGGCGATCCTCGCCGCAGAGCCGCGGATCGAGGTCGTCGGCCGCGCCTACGACGGCGAGGGCGCGGTCGAGCAGGCGCTCTCTCTCGAGCCGGACGTGATCCTGATGGACATCGCGATGCCGATCGTCGACGGCGTGGAGGCCACCAAGCGGATCCGCGGGAAGCGCAGCGACGCCTGCGTCGTGATCCTGACCGGATCGAACTCGCGGGCGGACGTCGCCCGTTCGCGCGAGGCCGGTGCGTCGGCCTACGTGACCAAGGACCGGATCGCCTCGCACCTGATCCAGGCCATCCTGGAGCTGGCTCCGGCGTCGAAATGAGCGCTGGTATCCTGGCCGCGCTGTGCTCCAGATCGACGCGGTTATCCATGTGCTGCTCGCAGCCTCCCTCGTCATCCTGATCCTGCTCCACTCGGGCCGGGACACCGGCCTCGGCGGGATGGGCTTCACGCCGGCCTCTCAGGGCGGGACGCACATCGTCGAGCGCAACCTGACGCGCCTGACCGTCGTGGTTGCACTCTTCTTCGTCGCGAACACCGTCCTGCTCTTCCACCTGCTCAAGTAGCCGAATGAGGAGCCGCCGGGCCGCGGCTCTCGCCGTGCTCGTGCTGCTCGCGGCCGGCTGCGGCTCGCAGCGCTCGGAGCGCCACGCGCGTCCAGCGACCGGGCCGCCGGGAGTCGTCCGGATCGGGCTCGCGCACCTGCTGTCGCCCCTCGACCCCGCGCACGCGCACGGGCGAGACGAGATCGCCGTCGGGCGCGCGCTCTTCTCGACTCCGCTGCGAACGGATCCCGAGACCGGTGCGTTGCGCCCGGGCCTCTGCGACGACTGGCGTGCCTCGGCCGACCGCCGCACGTGGCGCTTCCGCTGCCGCCATGCACGCGCGATCGCGGCCGAGCTACGCCGCACCCACCTCGCCGCCAGGCGGGTCGAAGCTTCCGATGAGCGCCGTCTCGTCGTCTCCCTGCCCACGCCCGACCCGCAGCTTCCGTATGCCCTCACCGAGGTCGCAGCGGCACCGCCCGGCGTCCCCGGGCCGTTCCGCCTGGTCTTCGCCGGCCAGCGGCGGATCGTCGCAGAGCGGCCCGGACTTCGGCTCGAGTTCCGGAAGCTGGAGCCGCATGCGGCCCTGCGCCTCTACCGCCGGGGCCGGCTCGACGAGGCGCCGGCACCGCTCGGCGACCTGCGCGCGCTCCAGCGTGACCCGCGCCTCGGCGACGAGGTCCGCGTCCGGCGGCTCCTCGCCGTCGATCTCGTCGTCTTCGCCCCGCGCGGGTCGCTCGCCCGCCGGCCCGAGCTGCGCCGCGTCTACGACGAGACCGCCGACCGCGCCGACTACCAGGCGCTCGTGCCGGAGTTCGCGGCGCCTCCGGCGGAGAACCTGACCGAGCGCGGCGAGCCGAACGCGCGCCCGGCGGTCCTCGCCGCCCGCCGGGCGCGCCACCGGATCAAGACGCTGCCCCGGGTGGCAGTACGGTTCGCGATCCCGTCCGATCCCGACCTCGCCTACGGCGCGGCGCTGCTCGTCGCGTCCTGGCGCGACCTCGGGCTCGGCGCCGTCCTCGGCCGCGGCCGCCCGGACGCCCGCTTCGAGCGCGTGCTCGCGCCCTACCCCAGGCTCGAAGCGCTCCGGGCCGCGGTCCGCAGAGAGGAGATCGTCCCGATCGCATGGGTCGCCGACGCCCGCCTGGTGTCACCGCGCCTGCGCGGCTGGCGCGAAGACGAGCTCGGCGCCGTCGACTACCGCGACCTGACGGCGCCCTAGCGCGAGATCGCGAGACCGGCGAGCGCGTTGTTCGCCTGCCCGATCATCCCCGGCGTCGGCTCGTTTCTGCCGAGCCAGACCGAGACATTCAGGACATCCCCGTCGATCCACCCGTCGATGAAGTCGGCGGACACGTTCGGCGCGGGTTGACCGTCGTAGTCTCTTGCTACGAAGTGACCGTCCGAGAGCTTGAGCGGAAGGCTCAGCCTCGGAAAGTCTGCGTCGCCCGCGTAAGGCCTCGGCCCGGTGGCCTCGATCACGATCCCGTCGGGGGGCAGCCTCCGGACGGTGGCGTCCGTGAAGGCCCGATCGGCCGGATCGTCGACGAATGGCACGTTGCCGATCGACCGTTGATGACGAGGTTGCGAAGCGCGAAGGCGGGCGTCGCCACGCCCTCGAACGTCCCAAGGTCGGACCGCAGTATCTCTACGGGCAGAGTCGCCCGAACCCATCCCTCCCGAGATGAATTCGGCACCGGTAGTTCGAGGTCCGCCAACTCGATGAAGATGCCGCCATTCGGCATCTCCGCGCTCACGTTGCTACGCGAAAGGGACCAGATTCCGAGATAGGTCGGGAAGTTCGCTGCGCGTAACACCGGCGCCGATTCGACATCGCGTTTGAAGATGCGTCCAGCCCAGCCGCTCGGCAGGTCGATGCTCATCCCGTAGCCGCTGATCGTCTTCCGCTCGGCTTGGCAGTCGTCCGCTCTGATGTCGGTCGGGTGGCCGCGCCGCACGCCGCCGAGCTCGCGGCGACGATCGCGAGCAGCGCGGCTATGACCGGACGCGCCATTTCGGATTCCTCCGTCTGTTCTACGCCCGAGCCGGGTCGGACGGTCCCTCCGCCGACGCTCCCTCTAAACGCCGGGACCTGACCCGACACCGGTGACGTCGAACCGACCGGTAGCGACGCCCGGCACGAGGATTCCGGTCGGATAGCGCTCGTCGTAGTAGGCGTTCTGGTTCACGAGCACGGGCTCACGGGTGAGCCCGGGCAGCTCCGCCAGGAACTCGGGCACCGTCACGGTGAAGCGCAGGTTGACCAGCGGGTCGGCGATCTTCCCCCCGCGGATCCGGAACGTCCCGTCGCGCGTCATGCCGGTGACCACGCCTTCGCGCGGGTTGACGATGCCGAGGTAGTGCAGGCGGGTGATGTAGATCCCGTCGCCGACCAGCTCGGCCAGCTCCTCCGTCGACTCCGCCTCGCCGCCCGCCACGGAGAGCGCGAACGGCAGCGGCCCCCAGTGCCGCGCCGAGCTCGGCGGCGCGTGCCCGGTCGTCTCCTGCCCGCCGCCCGCGCGCTTCGCCGTCATCCGGTCCCAGACGACCCCGCGGAGGACGCCGTCTTCCACGAGCTGCACCCGCTGCTTCGGCGAGCCCTCGAAGTCGAAGGCCTTCGGCAGCCCGCGCGGGTCCAGCGCGTCGTCCGCGAACGAAAGACGCCGGTCGAACACGCGCTCGCCAAGCCTCCCGAACGCGTAGCTGCGCTCCTCGAGCAGGCCGAGCGCGCCGAAGGCGTCGTAGCCGAAGTAGAGGAGCAGCTCGGCGAAGGCGTACGGCTCGAGGACGGCGCGGTAGGAGCCCGGTTCGAGCTCGACTGCGCCCTGGGTGTGCTTTGCCCTCTCGACCGCCTCGGCGGCCGACTGCCCGGGGTCGACCTCGCTCCGCCGCCAGGACGTGCGCTCCGCGTAGCCGGAAGCACCGTCGACGGCCGCGAGCGTGAGGACGGCGACGTCTGTCATCGGCTGGGAGGCGACGAGACCAGTGCTGGAGGCGAGCGCGAGCTCGGTCGTGCCGCTGGTGAAGAACCCGTAGAGGTCGAGCTCGGAGGAGTCGATCGCCGCCGCCGCGAGTCTCGCCTGATCCTCGGCCCCGAGCGAGGCGGTCTCCTCGTCGTAGCCCTCGACCTCGGGCAAGTCGGCCGGCGGGGCCAGGCCCGGGAAGTCGGGGTCGGCCGGAGCGCTCTCCGCCGCCTCCGCGGCCCGCTCGGCGAGCGCGCGCAGCCCCTCGTCGTCCGTCCGGTTGCCCCCGGCGACGCCGAGGCGGCCGTCGCGCACGACCTGGAGCTCGACGACCTCGTTCTCGATCAGCGTCGGCTGGTGAACCTCCAAGCCGGCGAACCGCGCCATCCCGGAGCTCTCCCGGTGGACGAGCGCCAGGGCCTCGTCGCCCTCGGCTGCCCGCAGCGCTCGCTCGGCGAGCTCGAGCGCCTCGCTCACGGCCGGAAACCGACCTGGACGTTGCGGAAGCGACCCGGCGAGGCTCCGTGCGAGACGTGCGCGTGCTGGCCCGGCTGCCCCTTGCCGCAGTTCGTGAGGCCGTACAGCCGCCACTCGTCCGGTCCGGCGACCGCGTCGAGCGAGCTCCAGAAGACCGGCGTCTGCCCGGTGTAGGTCGCGTCGCGCAGCATCCGCCCGAGCTTGCCGTCCTTGATCTCCCAGGCGATCTGGGTGCCGAACTGGAAGTTCAGGCGCTTGTCGTCGATCGACCAGCTCTTGTTCGTCTCGAGGTAGACGCCGTCGTCCACGCCGGCGATCAGGTCCTCGAGTGACCCCTCGCCCGGCTCGAGGTGGAGGTTGGTCATCCGCACGAGCGGCATCCGGCTCCAGCTATCGGCGCGCATCGACCCACCCGAGCCGCTGCCGATCCGCGCCGCCGTCTCCCGTGAGCTGAGAAAGCCGCGCAGCACGCCCTCGGCCACGATCGGCTCCCGCCGCGCGGGGACGCCCTCGTCGTCGAAGCCGAAGGTGCCGAGCCCGCCGGGCGTGGTCGGGTCGGCCGTCACGTTCATATGCTCGGAGCCGTACCGGAGCGAGCCGAGGTCGTCCGGCTTGATGAAGCTCGTTCCCGCGTAGGCCGCTTCGGTCAGGTAGACGCGGTCGAGCTCGGTCGGGTGGCCGACCGACTCGTGCACCTGGAGCTCCATCTGCTCGGAGTCCAGCACGACCGTCGTCACGAGCGAGGGGCACGGTTCGGCGCGGAGCAACGCCGCAGCTTGTTCACCGACCCGGGGCGCCTCTCGCTCGAGCCCGAGCGACTCGACGAACTCCCAGCCGGCCTGCGAGCTCGAGCCCCCGTGCGCGCTCGGATAGCTCCGGATCTGCGTGATCCCGTCGCGTACGGCCATCGCGTCGATCCCGCCGCCGCACTCGACCAGCTCCTGCTCGGTCGCCGCTCCCTCCGACGAGACGAAGACCTTGTGCTCCCATTGGGCCCGCACCGCGGCGGCGGTGACCTTCAGGTCCTCGTGCTCCAGGGCGCGTTCCGCCCGGAGGCAGTGCTCGACCTTGTCGGCGAGCGAGATCGAGAACGGGTCGCGCTCGACCGCCGTACGGAATTCGCCCTGCGCCGGCTCGACCGGCGCGAGCGCCCGTTCGTGCCCGCCGGGGGCGGCGCGCGCGAAGGCGGCGGCCTTCTGGGCGGCGGCGCGCGCACCGTCCGCGCTCAGCCGGCGGTCGCAGGCGAAGCCCCAGGCGCCGCCGACGAGAACGCGCACGCCGATCCCCTCGCTCTCGGTGTCGTCGAGCCGCTCGACCCGCTGGTTTCGGGTCCCCACGACCTGCGCGCGCCGGACGACTGCGCGCGCATCCGCGTACGAAGCCCCCGCGCCGAGAGCCGCGGCCACCGCTTCCTCGCAAAGCTCCCGCACGGCGCCAGCCTATCGCCTGATAGCGCTTCCGAAATCCCGTGGAGGCGAAACGTCGCCGCTACAATCCGCTCCGCGCGCTGGTGGCGGAATTGGTAGACGCGCAAGGTTGAGGGCCTTGTGGGGTTAACACCCCGTGGAGGTTCAAGTCCTCTCCAGCGCACTCTCCCCGGAAGGAGGCTCCGGAGGATGGAGCAGCGGATCAGCCTGGTCACGCTCGGCGTTGACGATCTCGCGCGAGCGCGGCGGTTCTACGAGGGGCTCGGCTGGCACACGAATGCGCGTCCCCGAGGACGACGTCGTCTTCTTCCAGGCCGGCGGGATGATTCTCGCGCTCTGGGGCCGCGAGCAGCTCGCCGCCGACAGCGGCGTCGAGGATCGCGGCGGGTTCGGCGGTGTCACCCTTGCGCACAATGTCCGCTCGCCGGCCGAGCTCGACCGCGTGATGGAAAGAGGCTCGGGCGGTGGGAGCGAGCATCACCCGTGAAGCGGGGGAGACCTTCTGGGGCGGCTACTCGGGCGCGTTCGCGGATCCAGACGGGCACCCGTGGGAGGTCGCGCACAACCCGCGCTGGACGCTCGAGCCCGACGGCTCCGTCCGGCTCGCCCCAAATCCTTGACGTCGTCCGGGAGGAGGGCTACCCTCTGCGTCGAACGTACGTTCGTTCCGCTTCCTATCCTGGAGACGCGATGCTGACCGGACGACAGCAGGAGATCTGGACGTTTCTCACCCGGTACGTCGACGAGCACGGCTACCCGCCAACCGTCCGCGAGATCGGCGAGGCGGTCGGGCTCGCCTCCCCGAGCACCGTGCACGCGCATCTTGCGAACCTCGAGCGGGCGGGGCTGATCAAGCGCGACCCGAGCAAGCCGCGGGCGCTCGAGCTGCGCCGCGATCCGAAGCCTGAGCCGGCGCCGGCCGACGTCCACCGGCTGCCGCTGGTCGGCGAGATCGCCGCCGGCGGCCCCCTCCTGGCGGAGCAGAACGTGGAGGACTACGTCGCGGTGCCGGAGCCGCTCGCGCGCGGGGGCGACGAGTTCCTGCTGCGGGTGAAGGGCGACTCGATGGTGAACGCCGGAATTCTCGAGGGCGACATCGTCGTCGTCCGCCGCCAGCAGACCGCCCAGAACGGCGAGATCGTCGTCGCGCTCGCGGGCGACGACGAGGCGGCCGACGAGGCGACGGTGAAGCGGTTCTTCAGGGAGGATGGCCGCGTCCGGCTCCAGCCGGAGAACGATGCGCTGGAGCCGATCTACGCCGACCACGTCCAGATCCTGGGGAGGGTGACGGGGGTGTTCAGAAGCCTGTGACCTCGGTGGCCCCGCTCAACCGCACACTCGACCAGGAGCTGAACGCGCTCCTGCGCGGTGCGAGCCTCGAGTGTCTCGTGTGCGGCGAGTTCGTCCTGCATCGCAGCGACGGGATCGCCTGCCCCGAGTGCGGGACCGAGTACGGGGAAGCGGCCGAACCGCGGCTACAATTGAGCTCGCAGGCCGGGTGACCGCGGGGCGCCGCAAGGCGTCTCGAGGAAAGTCCGGACACCGCAGGGCAGGACGCTGGGGCGACCCAGGCGGCGAAAGCTGACGGAAAGTGGCACAGAAAGGAGACCGCCGGCAGCGATTCTCCGGAGACGCTGAAGGTAAGGGTGAAAGGGTGGGGTAAGAGCCCACCAGCGCCGTGGCGACACGGCGGCTAGCCAAACCCCGTCCGGTGCAAGGCGAACAGGCTCCGACGACGCGGCCCGCCGAGGAGCCGGGTAAGCCGCAAAGAAGGATGGTCACCCGCGACAGA
>WNGA01001201.1_pt1 | contig 64420 bp, 53 predicted proteins | sample 5400061 | NCBI WGS metagenome assembly WNGA01 (sample SAMN13153366, study PRJNA577476) | soil metagenome | isolation source: 100 cm soil or saprolite under grassland replicate 2 | place: USA:California | collected 2016-06-15
TGCCGCGTATTTCAAGGCCGAAACCGCCCGCATCGAGGACCGATGCCTCGTTGAGGTGCGGACGCTCGACGACTGGCAGCGTCGCTGCGAGGAGTACCGCGCCCGGCTCTTCGAGATGCTCAGCCTGGCGCCGCTCCCTGCGCGCGGCGACCTGCGCGCCGCCGTCACCGGCCGAGTCGAGCGCGATTCGTGCGTAGTCGAGAACGTCCACTTCCAGTCGCTGCCGGGCCTTTACGTCACCGCGAATCTTTACGTCCCGAAAAACCTCGCCCGCCCGGCGCCCACGATTCTCTATTTGAGCGGCCACGGCCCGGTGATTTCGAACGGCGTCAGCTTCGGCAACAAAGTGGCTTACCAACACCACGGCGCGTGGTTCGCGCGGCACGGCTACGCCTGTCTCATCGTCGATTCCCTTCAGCTCGGCGAAATCCTCGGCCTGCACCACGGCACTTACCGCGAAGGGCTCTGGTGGTGGAACTCGCGCGGTTACACCCCCGCCGGCGTCGAGGCGTGGAATTGCGTTCGCGCCCTGGATTATCTGGAAACGCGGCCCGAGGTGGACAAAACCCGCTTCGGTGTCACGGGCCGCTCCGGTGGCGGCGCCTACTCGTGGTGGATCGCCGCGCTCGACGATCGCATCAAGGCCGCCGCGCCCGTGGCCGGCATCACTGATCTGCACAACCACGTCGTCGATGGCACCGTCGAGGGTCACTGCGACTGCATGTTCACCGTCAACACGTGGCGCTGGGACTACCCCCAGGTCGCCGCGCTGGTCGCCCCGCGTCCGTTGCTCATCGTAAACACCGACGCGGACTCGATTTTCCCGCTGGACGGCGTTCAGCGATTGCATGCGATGATTCGCCGCATCTACGCGCTGCATAGAGCCGCCGATAAGCTCGGGTTGGTCATCGGTCCCGGCCCCCACAAGGACACGCAGGATCTCCAGGTGCCGGTGCTGCGCTGGTTCAACCGGCACCTGCGCGGTGACGACCCGCTCATCGAGGCCGCCGCGATGAATCAATTCACCTCCGAGCAACTCAAAGTGTTCCGCGAGCTCCCGACGGACGCAATCAACACGAACATCCACGAGACGTTCGTAGCCGCTGCACCCACGGCCGCCGTGCCGAAAACGAAGGAGGATTGGGAGCGGCAACGCCGCGAATGGCTGGCGGGCCTGGGAGAAAAGTGCTTCGGCGGCTGGCCCGAAATTCCGCCGCCGCTGGCCGTGGAAAAGCGAATCGAGGCCGAGCGCGACGACGTGCGCTTGCAGGCGTGGGACTTCACCAGCCAGGAGAACGTCCGGCTGCGGCTCTATTTGGCGACGGGCCGAGGATTCACACCTCCGGGGCGCGTCGAGTTGGGCGTCCTCGGCCCGTCGGACACCGCCGGGGGGCCTGTGTCGTATGACGGGTGGCTAGCGGGGATGGCCGGCGGTTTCCCCAACGAGCTCCGGGACGAACTAGCCGTCACGGCGGCGCGGGCGAACGGCGCCGGCTTCGACGCCATCCGCCAGCGTCTGCAAAACGAACCCGTCGGCCTCGCCTGGCTTGCGCCGCGAGGCGTGGGGCTTGACGCGTGGAATTCCAACCCGAAGAAGCAGGTCCAGATACGCCGCCGATTCATGCTTTTGGGCCAGACCCTTGACGGGATGCGCGTGTGGGACATCCGCCGTGGCGTGCAGGCGCTCCGAGCCCTGCCCCAATTCAAAGAATCCAAACTCTCCCTCGCGGGCGCGGGGGACCTCGCGTGCGACGCGCTCTACGCTGCGCTGCACGAGCCGGGCATCGAGCAATTGAACTTGTGGGCGCTGCCCGAGTCGCACCGGCCCGGCCCGGATTATCTGAACGTCCTGCGCGTGCTCGACGTGCCGCAGGCCGTGGCGCTGGCCGCGGAGCATTCGTCGGTCCGCTTGCACGGCGCGCGGCGCGAAGCCTGGGCTTACCCGCGGCAGGCCGCCGCCGCGCTCGGCTGGCCGGCGGAGCGGCTCCGCGTGGAATCCGATCCGCTGGTCCAAAGCCGGTGACTGCTAAAGCAGGGCAGGCGTCCCGCCTGTCTTGCGAGCGCCTCAGCGCGAGCCATGCGGTTAGCGTCTCATCCGCCTCGCTACGCTCGGCGCGGGCAGGCGGGACGCCTGCCCTACTTTGGCGCGGCGCTCAAGGTCCCCTGCTGCCGCCCCATGTGCTTCATCAACGCGCTTGCACAGGCTTCGGCGAAAGCGGCGTCGTTAATCGCGCAATCCATTTCGATGACCGGGATGTCCTTGCGGAGCCACGCTTTGATGGAATCGAATAGCACGCGGTCGGCGACCGGGTCGTGGAACTTCTGACCCGGCGCGCTGATGACGCTGATGGCCTGCTTCGGCAGCAACACGGTGACGGGGCCCTTCGAGAGATTCACCTTTTCGGCGATGATCTTTCCGAGGCCGGCGCACTCCTCCGGCGTGGTGCGCATGAGGGTGACTTGCGGGTTGTGCTGGTAGAAGGTTCGGCCCTGGAATTTGGCCGGCACCGACTCCGGACCGTGGAAATTCACCATGTCCAGGCAACCGGGCGCGACGATGGCCGGCACGCCGAGACGCGCGGCGGCTTCGAGGCGCGTCGGGCCGGCTCCGAGGAAGCCGCCGACCAGTTCGTCCGCCCACTCAGTCGTGGTGATGTCAAGAACGCCGGCGACCATGCCCGATTCGATGAGGGATTCCATGGTGCGCCCGCCGACGCCCGTGGCGTGGAACACGAGCACTTCATAGCCGGCGGCTTCGAGCAATTTGCGGGCGTGGTTGACGCAATCGGTCGTGTTGCCGAACTGGCTGGCAACGATGATAGGTTTGTCCGCCCCGGCCGCGGGCGCCACCTCGACCATGCCGCAGATGGCCCCTGCGGCGCGGGTGAGAATCTGGCGCGAGATTCGGTTCAGCCCGGCAACGTCCACGATGCTGGGGAACATCACGATGTCCTTCGTCCCGACGTATTGGGCGGTGTTGCCGCTGGCGAGCGTTGAAACCATCAGCTTTGGGAACCCAATCGGCAGCGCGCGCATCGCCGCGGTGGCGATGGCCGTGCCGCCACCGCCGCCGAGTGAGATGACGCCGTCGATTTTCTTCTCCGCGACCAACCGGGCAAGCACGACCGGGGCGCCGCGCGACATCGCAGCCACGGCTTCACCCCGGTCGCGACGGGCGACGAGCGCCGCCAGATCGACCCCGGCAGCCCGGGCGACCTCTTCGCGCGTAATGTCGGGAGCGAGCTTCGGCGTTTCGAGCGCGCCGACGTCGACGACGAGTGTTTGATGTCCGCGCTGTTTGATTTGGGCGGCGACAAAGGCGTGTTCCTCGCCTTTGGTGTCCATCGTGCCGAGAATCGCAATCGTTGCCATAGCTGGAGGTGAGTCGAGGGTAGCAGCGGACACTGCTCTTGCCTAGCCCGGTCCGTTCGCGCTGGCAAAGGGGGGTGCAACTTGGAAGTTCTACTAGGGACCGGGTCACGCCGAAAACGTACGGCAGGCGTCACGCCTGCCCTGCTGCGCCGAAAGGCGCGGCTTTCTCTTCACCACGCCTCGCTTCGCTCGGCCGGGCAGGCGGGACGCCCGCCCTACGTCGGTGTTACTGGCGAGGCGCGCCCGCGCGCGGTTTTGAAGCTTCGGCAACCGACGGAAGGGGCAATTTCAACTGCGCGGTGAACGCCAGTTCGGGATCGCCGCGGCGCAACAGCGTCTCGCCAAGCACGCGCAGGGACGGTTGAAGTTTGTGCCTCGAGTTCGCGCCATTCACTGACAGCGTCACTGGTTTGCTGAAGTCCACAAGGCGGCTGTCGAGCAGCACGGTGGCCGAACCGAGGTTCGTGCTGGTTAAGACGGTGAGATGATTGTCCTGGCACAGGGCATTGATTGCGCGTTGTTTTCCGGGCGCTTCGGTGTGGAGCCAGAAGAAGTCCTGGATGACCTTGTCCGTCATGAGCCACGTCAACTCGCGCGGCACCGGATTCCGCACCGCGGGATACATCGCCTTGATGTTGTCGCGATCCGGAAGACCCGTGTGACCGTTGCCGGCGATGATGTCCACTCGCACCGGATAGATGTCGGTCCGGTCGCCGCGGAGTTTTGCGGTGGCATGGGCGAATTTTTTGTCACGGTCGAAGCGTCCGTACATCGTGTCCTTCTCGCCGACCATGCAGGTGAAGATCGTGTTTCGAAGGGTCGTGACGGCGGTTTCGCCATCGGTGGGTGCCGCGGCACTGGCGTGGATGGCCGCGAAGTGATCCGGCATTTTTGGCCCGATGGCGAATGCGCCGTAGCCTCCGTGCGAGTAGCCCATGATGAAAACCTTGTTCGGATCCACGTCGCCGAAAAGTCTGAACTGACGCGTGAAGTTGGCGATGAGGGGATAGACGTAGGTATCGTAGAACCCGTTCCAGGTGTCATTCGGCGCCCGGAGCGCGACGTAGAGGTAGCCGCCGGCCTCCGGGTGGTCGCGATAATAAATCTTCATGTGCTCCCACTGGCTGTCATTGACCTGTTTGGGCGCGCCGCCGCCGCCGTGCATCGCGATGAACAGCGCCCAACCGTTGGTCGGGCGGGCGCCGACCGTCTTGAGGGTGTAGGGGCTGAGATGCTTTTCGAATCGCACCTGGCGCGCGTCGAAGTCCTGCTTGAGGGCGCTGTGGATCGGCGCGGCGCGAAAGGCGTCCCACGCGACACGGCGGACGGCAGGCTCGTTATTCCGAAGCAGTTTCTCGAGCCTGCCGGAGAAATTCCACGCCGCCTGCCGGTTCGCTGGTGCCGTGAAGAATTCGGTGAAGGCTGTTTGAAGCTTCGATTCATCCGAAGGCTTGAGCGGGGTTGTCCCCGGCGGCGGCGCGTAGCGGACCTGCGCCGGCAGTGAATAAACAAACTCATCGCGGAGCTTGGGGACGATCTCTTCCTGCCCGAAAGCGCTGAGAGCAATCAAGGTGACCCATGCGGCACAGCAGAATCGAGGGCGCATGCCCACAGTGTAATCGCGCGTCGATGCGGGGAAAGCTAAACTCCAATCAACATCCGCGGCACTTCCTTGCGTTCGATCGGTTCGCCCAAACCCAGAGGGAAGCTTTCCGGCATCGCGTCCGGATCCACAAAGGTGCCAAACATCCGGTCCCAGATCGAGAAGGTGGTGCCGAGGTTCATCCCCTGGTGCTCGGAGGCCGAATGGTGGACGCGATGATATTGCGGAGTGATGAAGATGTGCTTGAGCCAGCCGATGTTGGCTTTCACGTTGGTGTGTTCCCAGAACTGGATGAACAGCCCGATCGAGTAGGCCGCGCCGGCCTCCAGCGGGCTCAGGTGGAACAACTGCATCGGGATGACGGTCTGCGGAATGTTGTAAAGGAAAGAGTGAAGGAAGCTGGTTCGGAAGCCGGCGAACCAATACATCTGCTCGATGGAATGGTGCCACTTGTGCGTGCGCCAGAGAAAACTGAACCGATGTTGCGCCCGGTGAATCCAGTAGATGATGAAGTCCACGATGACGAGCGCCGCCGCGATCTTCACCCAACTCGGCCAGCCGCGGATGTAATCGAGCGAATCGAGCACGAAGCCCGGGGAAACACTATTGACGACGGCGTCGACCGTGCGGCGCGAAAGCCGGTTCATCAGGACGGCCAGCGTAAAGGAGAGGAGGTCCAGCTTCAGGTCGGCCAGGTAATTCACGGCGCGGGCGGGGCGGAGACGTTCCCACGCTCCAAAGGCGAGCACGAGCAGGAAGAAGCTCGCGATTTCCCAGTCCCAGGCGTTGTTGAACATAGCTCGGCGCGTGCGCCATTCGTCCCCCCGGCCGGAACGGCTGCACCGGGTCCGCAAACAAAATCCGTGCGCGGGGTGAATTCGCTTGTTCCCGCGGAAGTAACCACCCCGTTTCCACCAAATCCGGCGGACTTTTACAAGGCTGAGTTGGCGGAATTGCTTCGGCGACGATCGGACTGCCCGCCCGGCGCGAAATCGGACTCGACGGGCACGGGCCGATGGGTAGCTTGTTCGCCCATGTCCGACACGGGTCCTGCCCCCGCCACCCAGGCCGCCACACCTCCCCCGGTGTCGAAAGCCAAAGTCTTCGCCCGCCGGTTGTCGAGCACAGTCCTCTTGTGGGGCGTGGTGCTCGGGGCGCTATTCTCAGGCATTCGGTTTGTCGAGGATTACGTCGTGCTCCTGCTGATGACCGTGTTGGCGGGGCTCGGGCTGGGCGAATTCTACTCGCTGGTCGAGAAGGAAGGCATGGTGTGCTTCAAACGTTGGGGTGTGCTCGGGGGCGTGTTGCTGATGGCAGGCACGTTTTTCCACCTCACCGGCAGGCTCGGCATCTCCGGCACGCCGGCGCGCGTGAACGATTTCGAGGTCGGCTTCCTCATCCTGTTCGTGCTCGGGTTGTGCCTGCTGCAATTCCTCTCCAAGAGCAATACCAAGGGCATCCTCGCCATCTCGACGACGCTCTTCGGCCTGATGTACGTGCCGTGGCTGCTGAACTTCGTTCAGAAAATTCATTTCTTTCCTGGAATCGACGGCAACGGGAAGATTTACGTCCTGTACTTCATCCTCGTCACGAAGTTCAGCGACTCCGGCGCCTACGCCGTCGGTTCGCTCATCGGGCGGCACAAGATGATTCCGCGCATCAGCCCCGGCAAGACTTGGGAAGGGTTTGGCGGGGCCATCGTGGTTTCCACCGGCGCCAGCGTGCTGTTCGCCCACCTGGCCGGCCCCCGGCTCGCCGGCATGACGCCCGGCCATGCAATCGTGCTCGGCATTCTCCTGAGCGTCTCGGCCGTGGTCGGCGACCTCATCGAATCCATCTTCAAGCGGGAAGCCGGCGTGAAGGATTCCGGGAAGTTCTTTCCCGGCATCGGCGGCGTGCTCGACTTGCTGGACAGCCTGCTGTTCAATGCGCCCCTTATGTATTTATACTTGCGGCACGTGCTTACCAACCCATCGCTGGCCGCTCCCTGAATTTACGATTTACGATTTACGCGACTTAGGATTCACGGGCGGTTTTCGCGGGAGCGACGACGATGGCCAGCAGTTCCTTGCCTTCGGCCATCCCATTGGCGAGTTGCCCAGTCGAAACATTTCCTGGCGTACCTTGAAGGCGGAATCTTTGGATGTCCTACCGTCGCGGAAATCGTAAATCGTAAATTCAGCAGGCGCGTAAATCGTAAATCGTAAATGCGAAACATCGTTCTCCTCGGCAGCACCGGCTCCATCGGCGCCAGCACCCTCAAGGTGGCGAACGACTTGCCCGGCAGCATCCGCATCGTCGGCCTCGCCGCGGGGAACAATGTCGATTTGCTCATCGAACAAGCCAGGCATCATCGTCCCGCGGCCGTTTCCATCAGCGACCCCGCGAAGGCCGCCGCGCTGCGAGACGCCCTCGGCAAGTCCACCCAAGTACTTTCCGGCGTGGAGGGACTTACCGCCCTGGCGACGATGCCCGAGGCCGACATCGTCCTGATCGCCATCGTCGGCACGGCCGGGTTGCAGCCTGCTCTCGCCGCCCTGCGCGCCGGCAAGCACATCGCCGTTGCCTCGAAGGAAATCCTCGTCATGGCCGGCGAGATCGTGATGAGCGAAGCGGCGAAGCATGGCCGGCGCGTGCTGGCCGTGGACAGCGAACACTCGGCGATTTTCCAATGCCTGGAGGGCAAGCCACCGTCCTCGGTCCGCAAGCTGTGGCTGACCGCCAGCGGCGGCCCGTTCCGCGACCGCGCCGCCTGGCCGAAGGAACGGTTCTCCGAGATCACCGTCGAGCGCGCCCTCAAGCACCCGTCGTGGGTCATGGGGCGCAAGATCACGATTGACTCCGCGACCCTCTTCAACAAGGGCCTCGAAATGATCGAAGCCCGCTGGCTCTTCCAAATCGAGATGCCCCGCGTCGCCGTCGTGGTCCATCCCCAGAGCGTGGTGCATTCAATGGTCGAGTTCGTTGACGGCTCGATCCTCGCGCAACTCTCGACGCCCGACATGTGCCTGCCGATTCAATACGCGCTCACCTGGCCCGAACGCGCCGCGAGCGACCGCGTGCAGACGAACTTCGCGAAGATCGGCAGCCTGACCTTCGAGGAGCCGGACCTGGAGCGCTTTCCCTCACTGGACCTCGCGCGCCGCGCCGGGGATGTGGGCGGCACGCTGCCCGCCGTGCTCAATGCCACCAACGAAATTGCCGTCGACGCGTTTTGCGAACGGCAGATTTCCTTCGTGGACATCACCCGGATCGTCGCCCGCACGATGGATCGGCACAAGGTCGTCGCTCATCCGACGTTGGAACAGATACTGCAAGCGGACGCGTGGGCCCGAAGCGAAGCGCGCAAGGGTTGAAGCGTTGAAGCGGAGCCGACTCTGCAGCGCAGTGTTCGCCCGGATATTTCACAGCCCGCAGGAAACGCCCACAGCCCGTAGCCGCCGACGTGAGGAGGCGGACCCCGCTTCGCTGATGGAACCATCCGCTTATCAAACCCTGCCTGGCGCAACCGTGGTGGAGAGCGGTGACCGGGTTCCAAATGACAGCCGCGTCGTGCCGCTCTCCGCGTTCCTGACGTTGGATTTGGATGCCACTCCGCCGTCGCTCACTACCGTGATATCGAATGCCGTGCTGGAAGGCGAAGAACCCTTCCCGCTTACCGTGCACAGCTCTTTCGGGTCGCGGCTCCCCGATGGCACGTACATGTTCAGGGGCGATTACCTCCTGGACCTCTACCCGTCAGGAACGCAATACTACTTTGACTGGAGATTCTCTACGTCGACTAACGGAGGAGTTGCATGGAATGGAAGCACAGGTTGGGGAGGCGGGCACGCTTGGTACGTCACTATTTCCAATGTCATTATCGTCCCGATGCCCAAACTTGAAATCACCCAGGCTGGTTCCCAGCTCACGGTAGCCTGGCCCGCCGAACACACCGGCTTTCTACTGGAGCAGGCCGCCGGATTGCCCGCGGCCGATTGGAGCACCGTCACGAATTCCGTCGACCACATCGGGGATCGGTTCTCGGTTACGATCGAGGCTGGTTCCGCACAGGGCTACTTCCGACTTCGCAAGCCTTGAGACCTGGCAGCCCGCTCAAAAACTGTAGCGGCGCTCTATGAGCGCCGAAGAAACTGCGCATTCTGGCCCGAATTCGGCGGTCACAGACCGCCGCTACAACTCCACTTGGAGTTTTTGATCGGGCTGCTAGCCAGTGGACCGGTTTTCAGGAGCGGCTTCCGCTTCGATGCTTCGTTCACTTCGTTTCCTTCTGTTCATATTTCCAGACGGGTGGAGCGAGGTGCGGAATCTAACAGAAGCCAACGAAGGAAACGAAGTAGGTGCTATCCTCCACCGAGTGCGCGGAATTGGGCTGAGGGAGACGTAGATGGGTTGGCCGGGTGCTGCTGACACAAAATTCCGGCGAAACGAATTGTCTGAAGATTTTTGTCATGCGCCCGGGTGAACAGGCCGCGCTGAAATGCTCTCGACAAAGCAATGGTGCAAACCAAAACTCGCCCACAAGAAAACCAGTTCGACTTCCATGCTTAAGTCGATTATTGGTTGGACGGCAGCAAGTGTATGGCAGAAACTACGTGGCACATTCGAGGAAAGACTGGAGAGCACTCCATCCGGTTGGAGCACGCTTACATTTCGGGTAAGGCTACGATCACCATTGATGGTGAGGTTGTTTATCACCGGCCCCGGAAAATTGTAGATTTGGGACTCAAGCAGAGGTTCGCTGTCGATGGATTGGACTGTTTGGTTCGTATCACGCCCATGCCTTGGCTTACGTTTTGGTATCGGTTCTATGTTGATGGTCAGAAGTATGACACGACCACCTAACACTGCGCTGAAGCCCAGAGCCAGGCCGAACTTGGCTTTCGCCGAATTCCTGTAGGCCGCTTAGGACGCTATGAACACAAGGGCCATCATGCAGTCGCACTGGGTTGCGTTTCTGTTTCTGGCGCCTGGCGGGCTCATGCTCATTCTGCACCATTGGCTCGGTCTATCCGACGCGCTGAATGTGACCACGCCGCCCGGAGAACTTGAGGCGCACCTGTTCAATTGGATTATGGCCGCGCTGTTTTTGCTCGGCGTTGCGGCTTTCTCGCTCCACGCTTTCAGTTTGTGGAGTCGTGGCTGGCGCTGGGTCTGGGCCAAGTTGATTTTCCTGGGGCTTTATTGGAGCGCGATTTTGATTCTGGCACGAGATAGCAGGCCATGCTCCCTGGTCGGCGATGACCTTCCGATTCCGTCCGGCGAGTCGCCTGACGGCACAGGCCGGTGGCCTGTGCTACCCATTCGTTGGCGCGGCAACGTTGACTAATCGGCGCTTGCGCCCGAACATCTGCGCCTCGTTCGAGCGTGATGACGATTTTCCAGGCGAGTTCCGTGCCGCGGATGACGGTGTTCCTCCTCGCCGTGTTGCCCGCCATTTCGTTCCGCGCGAGTGCCGCGGACGCCAAGCCTTCGCTCGGCCTCGTCGTCACGTTCTCCAGCGGCGATCGGCACGATTCGACTCTCGCCACCGAGGTCGCGCTCTACGTTGAAGCGGGCAAGCCGCCCACGCCCTTTCTGCCCGGAGGAAAATTCTCAGCAACGTGGGAAGGCGCCATCCATGCGGACCTGCGTGGAAACTTTTCGTTCCAGGCCGAACTCAACGGGTCGCTCAAGGTCGAAATCAACGGCGCTGTGATCCTGGACGCCACCGGCGCAGGCAGCGCCACTCCGCTCACCAAACCGATCCAACTGAACAAAGGAGCGAATCCCTTCAAAACCACGTTCACCAGCCCCGCCAGCGGAGACGCCTTCACGCGGCTCGGCTGGACGGAGAAAGGCGATTACACGGCGCCGATTGCTCCGGCCGCCTTCACGCACCAAAACTCGCCCGAATTGACCAAGCCCGCGCAACTTCGACTCGGACGCGAACTTTTCCTGGAAAGCCGCTGTATCCGCTGCCACGCCGACACGAAGCTGGCCGAGTCCGGCCTGCCTGAACTCAAGATGGACGCCCCGTCCCTGGAGGGCATCGGGGCGCGGCGCCGTTTCGAGTGGATGGCCAAATGGATCCTCGATCCGAAGGCGCTCCGCCCCTCGGCGCGCATGCCAAAATTGCTGTCCGGCCCGGCCGCGAAAGAAGACGCCGTGGCCATCGCCGCCTACCTCGCGTCTCTTCAGACCGGCGGCGAACCGAAATTTTCAGCCGTCGCATTCCGAGCCAGACAGAACTCGGCCGAACCGGCGGACCCATCCGCTCCCGGCGCCGACCAAAAGCCGCTCTACGAGCGGCTCCACTGCATCGGCTGCCATAATCCGCCCGACGCCGCCCAACCCGATCCCGCCAAACTCTCCCAAAAGCGTATCGCCGAAAAATTCCCGCCCGGCAAGCTCGCCGAATACCTTCGCGCGCCCTCCGCGAACTACGAATGGACCGGGATGCCCGATTTCCACCTCAGCGCCAACGAAGCGAAGCAACTCGAAGAGTTTCTCTTCGCCGCCGCGCCCAAGTCCGAGTTCAAGGCCGCCCCGACGGACGCGGCGGTTCTCGAAAAGGGAAAGAAGCTCGTTCAATCGACCGGCTGCCTGAACTGCCACACGCTGAAGCTCGATAACAAGTTCGCCTCGCAGACCCTCGAGTCCCTGCACTCGCGCCACCTCAAGGACAGGAGCAGGCTGCCGGAACGCGATTGCCTCGGCGCCAAACCATTCGCCGATTACAGCTTCACCGCCGACGAGAAGGTCGCCCTGGAAGCCTTTACGCTGGCCGGCTTCGATTCCCTCGCGCGCCACGTCCCCGCCGAATTCGCCGAGCGCCAGACCCGGCTGCTGAATTGCAATGCCTGTCATGGCCAGCTCGAAGGCTTTCCGCCGCTCGAACTCATTGGCGCCAAGCTCAAGCCCGAGTGGATGGCGCGATTCCTCGCCGGCGACATTCCGCACAAGATGCGCTACGACCAGCACCCGCGAGGCGAGCCGTGGCTCGAAGCGCGCATGCCCGCCTTCAAGTCCCGCGCCGCGCTGCTCGCTCCCGCTCTGGCCGCGGTGCATGGGTTCCCGCCCCGGTCGCCCTCCGAGCCGCCCGTCGATCTGAAGCTCGCCGAGCTCGGCCGCAAGCTCGTTGGCAAGGACGGCGGCTTCTCCTGCGTATCGTGTCACGGAGTCGGGCCGAGGCTCGCCATGGAAGTGTTCGAGAGTGAAGGCATCAACCTGGCCAATTCGGCGGATCGACTCCTGCCCGGCTTCTACCGCCGCTGGCTGCGCGCCCCGGCCAGCGTCGATCCGCAGACCAAGATGCCGGCCTACTTCGATGAGGGTAAAAGCCAGCTCACCGAAATCCTCGACGGCGACGCCGAGAAACAGATCAGCGCTGTCTGGGAATACCTGCGACTGCGTGACAAAATGCCCGCCCCGCAGACCGGGGTTGAATAGCGCGGCTGAAACTAAGAATTCTCCCGGCAAAACCTCGCGCATTGAAGCGCTGAACCACGAATGGATGGCAGGGCGCGCCGCTTCGCGCGCGCCGGTTTGGGATGTCGAGCGCGGCACCGCGGGCGGTAACGGGCGCCTGAGAGACTGATAATTTTCTTAACCGCGAATAAACACGAATAGACACGAATCCGGCCGGCCGAATTGAGGACATGGATTGCACGGATTCGCGCGGAACGCATCCGTGTTAATCCGTGAAATCCGTGTCAATTGCATTCGTGTCTATTCGTGTTCATTCGTGGTTAAGAATTCTTTCCTGGGATGACGCGTGGTTTTCGGGGCGTCATACCCATTGTCTTTCTCACACGAATGTGCCAGTGTCTCGCCGTCAACAGGACTCGCTCACGCAGGATGCTCGTGAATTCCCGCCTGGCACTCGTTCTCCAGATCGTACTTGCGGTGGTTGCCGCGAGGCAAACTGCCGTGGCCCAATCCGTCTCGAACGCGCCCGCCAACTCCAGACCACAAATCGTCCTGCTGACGATCGAGGGCACGGTCGAAGTCGCGCCCGCGGGCACGTTGAGCTGGGCGCCCGCGCGCACCAACCAGGTCCTGAACGTCGGCGACCGTGTACACACCGGCGAAGGCAGCCGCGCGACGATCCTGCTCACCGACCGCAGCGTCCAGCGCGTGGGTGATCTCACGACGCTGGAAATTCGCCCGCCGACGCAGCCGGGAAGGCGGTTGCTGCTCGATCTGAAGGCGGGCAAGTCGTACCTGTTCAATCGCGAAAAACCGGCCGAGCTGCAATTCCGCACGCCGCTGGCCGAACGGTGCTGACGCTCATCGAAGGGGAAGTCGAGCTGAGCAACGCGCAGGGCGAGGTCACCCTCGCCAGCGGGGATCAAGGCATCGTCGATCCCGGCCAAGCCCCCCGCAAGACGCCGGCGCTGGACACACTCAATGTCATCCAATGGACGCTTTACTACCCGGCAGTGCTGGTCGTGGCCGAATTGCAAATGGACGCCGCCGATCAACAGGCGCTGGCCGGCTCGCTGGCGGCGTATCGCGCCGGGGATTCGATTGGCGCGCTGACTCGCTACCCGGCAGGCCGCCAGCCGGCCACGGATGCGGAGCGCATCTACCGCGCGGCGCTGCTGCTTGCGGCCGGCGACGTGCCACGCGCGGAAACATTGCTGGGCGCGGTCACGGGCAATTCACCGCCCGCCGGGGCGCTGCGGAAACTGATCGCCGCCGTGAAGGGAAGATCCTTCGCAAGCGCGCCACCGACGATCGCCTCGGAGGACCTCGCCGAATCCTACTACCAGCAATCCCAATCCCAGCTTCCGGAGGCGCTCCTCGCCGCGCGGCAGGCGACGGACCGGGCGCCAGGCTTCGGGCCAGCATGGATTCGTGTCGCCGAACTGGAGATGAGCTTCGGCCGCATGCAAACGGCGCTTGAGGCCCTCGATCGCGGGCTGGAACTGGCTCCGCGTCACGCGCAAGGCCTCGCTCTGCGTGGGTTCGCGCTCGCGCAGCAAGGCCACACGCGGCGGGCCGAGCGGTTGTTCAACGACGCCATCGAGATCGATCCCGCGCTGGCCAACGCATGGCTCGGGCGCGGCTTATGCCGGCATCGACACGGCGATACGGCCGGCGGACGCGAAGACCTCCAAGTGGCCGCGACGCTGGAGCCGAACCGTTCCCTGCTGCGCAGCTATCTCGGCAAGGCGTGGGCGGCCGAAGGCGACTTCCGGCGAGCCGAGAAGGATTTGCGGCTCGCGCAACAGTTCGACCCCAACGACCCGACTTCGTGGCTCTACCTGGCGCTGCTCCAGCAACAGGCAAACCGCATCAACGAGGCCGTCGACAACCTCGAACACTCCAAGGCGCTCAATGGCAATCGGAGCCTGTTCCAGTCCCGCTTCCGGCTCGAACAGGACCTGGCCACACGCAGCGCGAACCTCGCCGGCATTTACCGCGACGCAGGCCTGATTGACTGGAGCACGCGCGAGGCATCGCGCGCCGTGAACGCGGACTACGGGAATTTCTCGGCGCACCTCTTCCTGGCGAGCAGCTACGACGCCCTGCGCGATCCGAAGCTCATCAACTTGCGCTACGAAACTCCGTGGCTCAGCGAGCAACTTGTCGCCAACCTGCTCGCGCCGGCCGCCGCGGGCGCCTTTCCGCTGAACATCGCGGAGGAACCGTACTCGCGTCTCTTCCAGGGCGACCACGTGGGCATCGTCTCAAGCACCGAATACTTCAGCAGCGGCGAGTGGATTGAGCGCGGCTCGGAATACGGCATTTTCGGCAGGAGCAGTTTTTCACTCGACGCCTATTACCACAGGGATCCCGGCCAGCGCCCAAACAACGATTTGGACCAAACCGCCTTGAGCGCGACCTTCAAGCAGCAGCTTACCGAAAAGGACAGCCTGTTCCTCCGTGCCGAGAGCTTTCGAAGCGAGTCTGGCGACCTCGCTCAATACTACAACCAGAACTCGGCGAACCTGACCCTGACTCAGCGGGTCCACGAACGGCAGGACCCCAACGTGTTCGTCGGCTGGCACCGGGAGTGGGCGCCGGGCGTCCATACGCTGTTCCTCGGGGGCTACCTGCAGGACAACCTGGATTTCAGCGGATCGTTCCTCCTGTACAACCTCCTTCGCCCCGCCGGCCCGGTCGTTGCCGGATTTCAGTCCCGCTACGGTGCGAATTACGAAACGGACTTCCACGCGGGGTCAGGTGAGGTCCAGCAAATCTGGCAGAATGATCGGCACGCGGTCATCGTCGGCGGACGGTTCCAGGGCGGCGAGGTCGAAAGCACGGTTCGGGAACCCGCCGCGCAGAAGTTCGACAACAATCTTATCCGCGCCTCGGGCTATGCCTACTGGTTCTGGCAGGTCGCCCGCCCGCTACAACTCCAGGCCGGCGTCAGCTACGACTACCTGGAGTGGCCGGACAACGCCGTCGTTCCGCCGCTCTCCGACGATCAGGAACGCGCCGACCAGGTTTCACCCAAGGCTGGGTTCTATCTCACCCCGTGGACGAATACGACCCTGCGCGGAGTCTGGACACGTTCGCTCGGGGGCGTTTACTTCGACACCAGTGTGCGCCTGGAGCCGACGCAAATCGGTGGGTTCAATCAGGCCTTTCGAAGCATCGCGCCCGAATCGGTCGTGGGACTGGTGCCGGGGACGAGCTTCGAAACGTTCGGGCTGGCGCTCGAGCACAAGTTTCCGACCCGCACCTACGTGACGCTCGCGGGTGAGTTGCTTTACTCCGACGCGGCGCGCACCGTGGGTGCGTTCGACCTCTCGCTCGCCGGCAGCGCACCGTCCGGCACGCGGCAAACGATCGATTTCCGCGAGCGCACCCTCAGTGCGACCGTGAACCAGTTGCTCGGCGACAACTTCTCGCTCGGTGCCCGCTACCGGCTGACGGACGCCGACCTGCGCTCAAAGTATCCCGAGTTCGCTTCCTTTCAGCCGTTGTATGATTTCGCGGCGCAGCGCGAGGAGGCGCTGCTTCAACAGGTCACGCTCTTCGCCAATTACCACTGCAAGTGCGGGCTGTTCGGCCAGTGGTGGACTGTCTGGTCGCAACAGGACAACGACCAGCCTCCACGCCCCGCGTCCGATTTCTGGCAGCACAACGTCGCCCTCGGCTACCGTTTCCCGAAGCGCCACGCCGAACTGCGCGTGAGCCTGTTGAATATCCTGGACCAGGACTACCGCCTGAATCCGCTGACGCTCTATAACGAGCTACCCCGCGAGCGGACGCTGTCCGTGGGATTCAAGTTCTATTTCTAAGCCACGAACGGCAAGAGTAGGGCAGGCGTCTCGCCTGCCCAGCGCCGAAGGCGCGTCCCCGTTTGGCCGCTACGCGGCCCGGGCAGGCGAGACGCCTGCCCTACATTGGCGCCGCATCGACGGGTCAACCGCAAATCGTCTTCAGCCCCTGCACCAGCCTCCCCATGCCCTCGGCCACCGTCTCACTGCGGAGCGCGCCGTAGGCCACGCGGAGGTAACAACCGTGTTCGAGGCCGAACGTCGTTCCCGGAATCACCGCGACGCGATGTTCGAGGATGAGCCGTTCGACCAGTTCCATCGGCGCGCGGTCCGAACGGAGGCGGAGCAGGAAGTAGAATGCGCCGTCAGCAGGCGGCACGTCGCAGAAGTCACGGACCTGCGACAGTTCGCGAAGGACCAGCTCGCGCGTGGCGGCCAGTTGACGCAAGTGTTCGCGGCAATAAGCCGCCCCGGCCCTCAGCGCGCCGACCGCGGCGAATTGCGAAATGACCGGAGCGCAGATGAGGATCGTGTCCTGGATTTTGCGCACGGGGGTCAGCAGCCGCTCGGGAATCACCATCCCGCCGATGCGCCAACTGGCGAAGCCGTAGGCCTTCGAAAGCGAGAAGAGCGAAATGGTGTGCGCCGCCGACCCGTCCACCGAGCCGGGCGAGAAATGCCGCGCGCCGCCGAAGACGAAGTATTCGTACGCCTCGTCGTGGATGTGCCAGACCCCCCGCTCGGCGCAGAGCCGGTTCACTTCGCGCAACGCCGCTTCGGGATAGACGGCGCCGGTCGGGTTATTGGGCGAGACGGTGACGACGGCGCGCGTGCGGGGCGTGATCGCGGCGCGGATGGCGTCGGGCTGGAGTTGGTAGTTGGCATCCGTCGGTACGAGCACCGGTCGGCAACTGGCCATCGTGATCGCCATCTCGTGATTGAAGTAGTAAGGCGTTTGGAGAATCACTTCATCGCTCGGATCAGTAATCGCGAGCACGGCGTTCATGAACGCCATGTTGCCCCCCGCCGTGACGACGAAATGGGTGTCGCGATCAAGCCGAATGCCGTTGTCCTCTCGGAGCTTCCGGGCGAAGGCCTCGACGAGTTCCAGCACGCCAGTGACCGGTCTGTATTTATGGTTCTCCGGGTCGGCGAGGAACCGCTGAATCTCCGCGACGGCTTCAGGCGGCGGGCCATAGCTCACTACGCCCTGACCGAGCGAGATTGTGCCCGGATGCTGCCGGATGAGTTCGGCGACGACCGGGATGATCGGCGTCTGCACCAATTGCATACGCATCGGGTCGCGCGGCGCTTGCGTAGGTGCCACGGCAGGAGTAACACAGGTTAGTCGCCGGAATGCAATCTCCGCACGATTTGGAAACCTGTGAAACGGCGCGGACTACTGCCCTTTGGCGAACCTCATGAGGTTGTCCCGATCGATTACCAGCAACTCTGGCTCTTCTCCACCCTGCTGCTGGTTCCTCAACTTTACCGAGACTCTGGCTCACGGCAAGACAAGAGTAAGCTTCACTTGGACGATCCTCCCGAACGCGCCTTTCGCCTCGCGGAGCGAGGCATTGAAGGTAGCCGTGGGCTTCAGCCCACGGACCGCGGCACAATATGCATTGCGTCGCGGAGCGACGCTCGAAAACGCGCGCAAAGCAGGGAAGATTCAAGCGTCGCTACGCGACGCCATCTATTCTGTACGTTCCTCCGTGGGCTGAAGCCCACGGAGGAACTACCTTCCTTCGGTCGCTACGCGACTTCGCGAAACCTGGTAAGCGACACCTGACCAAATCGAAGATTGAAAAACCCCGCCCTCACCGCCAAATTTCTCCCATGACGAAATCTGTCTTCAAAGGCCCGGTCTATGTCGTGCGCGACAACATCGACACGGACCAGATCATCCCAGCGCAGTATCTCACTCTGATCCCGACCCTGCCGGACGAGTACGAAAAGCTCGGCAGCTTCGCGCTGTGCGGGCTGCCCGATTCGCTTTATCCGGCGCGCTTCGTCAAGCCGGGCGCCCTCGATGCGGAATACCCCATTGTCGTCGCGGGCCGCAACTTCGGCTGCGGCAGTTCGCGCGAGCACGCGCCCATCGCCCTGGGTTCGGCGGGCTGCCGGATTGTTCTGGCCGAAGGCTTCGCGCGCATTTTCTTCCGCAACTGCGTCGCCACCGGCGAACTTTACCCGTGCGAACTCGCCGACCGCCTCTGCGACGTGCTGAAAACGGGTGACGTCGTCACCGTCGACCTGGACCCATCGACCGTCACGGTCGAGGCGACGGGCAAAGTTTTTTCATTCAAGCCGCTGGGCGAGGTGCGGCCGGTCGTGGACGCCGGGGGGCTGTTCAACTACGCGCGTAAGAGCGGCATGATTCCCGCGACGCCGTGAAGCCTGGCAAGCAGCTCGCTGCGGAGGTCAGAAAGCGGACGGACGGGCTGCTCTCCCTTTCCACGAACCGCCAATGTAGGGCAGGCGTCTCGCCTGCCCTGGCCGCGAAGCGGCCAAACGGGATCGCGCCTTCGGCGCTGGGCAGGCGAGACGCCTGCCCTACGTTGGCGGCGCGCCGGTTCAACAGGTCTATGCACGAAAAATTGTTTCCGGGATTTCTCTCGCGTTCCCAATGAGCACATCCCCGCCCACTGGCGGGCCGGCTGCGGGCAGTCGCCTCGCGGAGCTTCGCCAGGAATACACTCTGGCCGGGTTGAACGAATCGGATCTCGCCGCGGATCCCATCACGCAATTTCAAAAGTGGCTCCACGACGCGATGGCCGCCCAATTGGCCGAACCCAATGCGATGGTCCTGGCAACCGTCGCCCCCGACGGCCAGCCTTCGACGCGCACCGTGCTGCTCAAGGGCCTTGACGCGCGCGGATTCAGTTTCTTTACGAATTACGAGAGCCGCAAGGCCCGCGAACTGGCCGCGAATCCGCGCGCCTCGCTCACGTTTCCCTGGCACGCACTGGAACGGCAGGTGAACATCGAGGGCCGCGTGAGCAAGCTTCCCCGTACGGAGGCCGAAGCCTACTTCAAGCTCCGCCCGCGCGGCAGCCGGCTCGGCGCTTGGGCCTCGAACCAGAGCCAGATCATCCCCAGCCGCGACGCGCTAGAGGCCCGAATGAAGGAATTCGAGGCGCAGTATCCGGGCGAGGCGATCCCGCTCCCGCCGAATTGGGGTGGCTACGTGCTCGCGCCGGAGCGCATCGAATTCTGGCAAGGCCGCCCCAGCCGGCTGCACGACCGCCTGAGCTACACGCACCAACCGGATGGCTCCTGGCGCATTGAGCGGCTTTCGCCTTGAGGTCCGGCGAAGGAGGGGGATCGAACGCGGGGGAGTGGGGGAGTGGGGGAGTGGGAAAGCGGGAAAGCTGGAAAGGGGAGAAAGGGGTAGCGAGGGACATTGGGGAAGCAGGTCAGTCATTGCGAGAATTGCCGACTTCGTGAGCCGCATGCGCCTCCGACTCCTTCTCCCCCTTGGGGGAGAAGGCCGGGATGAGGGGGTAGCTCGGCGCCAGGATCGACGCCTATTGCAAGTTCGGTCGGCCTGCCCCCTCACCCCAACCCTCTCCCCCGATGGGGGAGAGGGAGCCGGAGCGTCCCGCGCGTTCGTGAACCTTTGCCGACCTGCCCGCTTTCCCGCCTGCCCGCTTTACCGCTTTCTCGCTTTCCCGCTTTCCCACTTTCCCACTTCCCCACTCCCTCACTCTCCCCCGCTCGCGTCTTCCGGCACTGAGCCGCGAACGTTGCCCTCGGGGTCGAGCGCGACGAACCCGCCGCCGTGTTCGTCGGCGGCGAGGAACGCGGCCGGTGAGCCGGCCCACTGGATGTCGAGGCGCCCGCCTTCGTCGAGAACGTGCAGCATCGCGCGGAGAATCCCGAGATCGTTGTAGATTGCCACCTTGCCGCCGTCCGGCGTCGCGGCCAGAGCGGCGAGCGTCGTGTTCTCGGGTCCCATCACGGTGATGCGCCCTCCTTCCTTGTGAGAGATGAGCGCGGCTTGCACGCCGCCGTCGTCGCCCATCGCCGCGATCAGCCCGCCGCCTTCGCTGTCGCGGGTCAAGCCGGCGCGGACCTGTCCGTCGTCGGAGGTGACGCCGATGCGCCCGCCGTTTTCCTGCACGTCCATCACGGCGGCGGGTTTGCCGTCGTTCGAATAGGCGGCGAGAATGCCGCCGTGTGGCGTGGCCGAGAGCAGTACGCCAGGCTTGCCTTCGGTCGTCGCAATGGTGATCGCGCCGGTGCCGCGCACGGAACGGACCGCGGCGCACTCGACGCCATCGGCGTCATGCACGGAGAGGCAACCGCCTTCGTCGGACCCGCCAACCAGCGCCACGGTTTTGCCCGAGCTGTCGTGGACGTGAAGCCATCCGCCGTCGCGGCTGGCGCCGAGCACCGCGCGCGATTTGTCGCGCGGATGGTAGGCGCTGACGACGCCGTCTTCGCCCGCGACACCCATCGCGGCGCGCATCGCGCCATCTTTGCCGAGCACCAGCGCGGTGCCATTGGACTCGATGGTGGTGAGAATGGAACGGAGATTGCCTTTGGGATCGTGGGCGGCGACCAGCCCTCCGTCGTCGGTCGCGCGAAGCGAAGCGACGGAGAGGGCCTTGCGGCTCAGCACGTGAACCTCGCCGCCTTGCTCGGAACCGTGTATGAAGGCCTGGGGTTTGCCTTTGCCATCCACCACGCTGATGACGCCGCCCGTCGGAGTTCCCTTGAGGCCGGCGCGGGGTTCGCCCCTGGCGCCGCAGACCAGCACATTCCCCTGGTCCTCCTCGATCCAGAGTTCGACACGCGGCTCGGCGTCGCGCCCGTTGAGGCAAAGTGAGCCGCCGCCCTCGCCGCCCCCGAGGTGGGCCGTCACGCCGCCCTGGGCGTCGTGGAGGACCAGGTGCGGGCCGTTTTCATCCACGAGAATCCGGACGGAGCCCTTGCCACGCTCATCCTCGACAGACAACGAACGGCACACCAGGTCGAGATGGTCTTTTTTGGCCAGGAGCCGATCGGTGGGCAGCCCAAGCAGCCCCTTGAGCAATTTGAGTTCCTGCCGCAGTTCGGCGACCTGGGATCGAAGTTCTTTAAGTTCCTCTTTCATGGTTTCTTATGTCATTCGTGGTCCGCAGGTGGATGATACTCGGCGCGGCTCCGGGAAAAAGAAAAGCGTGGCTGGCTCAGCCACGCTTGGGCGTTCCCGGCATGCCGGAGAAATCTATTTCTTCTTCGCTTCGTCAAGCTTGGCGATCCAGGCCTTCGGGCCGCCGGGCATGTAGCCGACCTGCTTCCAGACCTGTTTGCCCTCGCTGTTGAGCACGACAATGGTCGGGAAGCCGCTGGCGCCATACTTGTCCTTTAGCGCTTCGTTGGCCTTCTTCAACTCCGCGCTTTGTTTCTTTTTGGACGGGAAGTCGACCTCGACGAGCACCAGATTGTCCTTCGTATACGTGCCGAACTCGCTGGTGTCGAAAACCTCCTTCTTCAGTTTTATGCACCATCCGCACCAATCGGAGCCGGTGAAGTTCATCACCACGAGTTTCTTTTCCTTCTTGGCCTGGGCGAGGGCGGCAGTGGCGTCGGTGCCCCAGGAGAGCTCGGCGCGGGCGGGGAGTTGAGTCGCCAGGAAGCCAGCGACAATGAAGGAGGTGACGAAAAGACTTTTCATGGAGTTGGATGGAGGTGAATGGAAGTTGCGTTTCAGTTCAATTGTCGGTTTGGACGTTGGCAAATCGGGTTTCTTCACGCCAGACTATCTTTCCCCCCACAATCGTCAGAACCGCCCGGCCCTTGAGGGGCCATCCATCGAAAGGGCTGTTCCTCGATTTGCTCGCCGAATCCTGCCAGCGGCACGTCCACGCTGCGTCCGGGTCGATCACGGTCACGTCCGCGTCCGCGCCTGGGGCCAGCGTGCCCTTCTTCAACCGAAGGATGCGCGCCGGCGCGGCGGTAAACCGGGCGATGAGCTCCGGCAGCGAAAGCCGGCGCGTGTGAAAGAGCTGCATGAGCGACAGGGCCAGTTCGGTCTCCAGGCCCGTGATTCCGAAGGGCGCGTAGTCGAACTCGACCTCCTTCTCGTAATCGCAGTGCGGCGCGTGATCGCTGCAAAGGACCTCGATGGTGCCGTCGGCGAGACCTTCGAGAATGGCGTCGCGGTCGCGCGCCGAACGCAGCGGCGGGTTCATCTTGAAGTTCGTGTCGTAAACCGGCCACGCGGAATGAGGCCTGCCGTTCACGCCGAAGATGCCTTGACCGTCTTCGGCCCAAAACTTGTCGCTCCCGGCGATGGCCGAATCCGTGAGCGTGAAATGGTGCGGGCAGGCTTCGCCGGAGATTGGAAGACCCCGCTTCCTGGCGGCACGGAGCAGGTCGACACTCCTGGCAGTGCTCAAGTGCTGGCAATGGACGTGCGCGCCCGTTGTTTCGGCCAGAAGAATGTTTCGGGCCACGATCATGTCTTCCCCCGCGGCCGGCCAACCGCGCAGACCCAGCACGGTGCTCCAGTAGCCTTCGTGCATCACGCCGTCGGTCACCAGCGCGTAATCCTGGCAATGGTCCATGACCGGCAGGTCGAACATCCGCGCGTACTCCAGGGCCCGGCGCATCAACTCGTTATTCTGGACGCAATGCCCATCGTCGGTGATGGCCACGACCCCTGCCTGCCTGAGCGAGCCAATGGGCGCCAATTCCTCCCCGGCGATGCCTTTGGTGATGGCGCCCGCGATGTAGACGTTCACGACGCCATCGCGCTTGGCCTTGTCCTGGATGAGCGCGACGGTGCCGGGATTGTCGATGGCCGGCGAGGTGTTAGGCATGCACACGACACTGGTGAAACCTCCGCGCGCCGCCGCTCGCGTGCCACTGGCAATGGTTTCCTTGGCCGATTGGCCCGGCTCGCGCAAATGGACGTGCAAGTCAATCAGGCCCGGGCAGACCACCAATCCGCTCGCATCGAGTATCATAGTGTCTGCCGGAGACTGCTTCGCCGCCTCGGGGCCCACGGCGACGATCTGACCGCCGCACAGCAGCACGTCGGCCTGATCGTCGACGCCGTTGGTAGGGTCGATGACCCGCCCGCCGGCCAGCAGCAGGGAACTCATGCGGCGCGGAGCTTACATGGGGTGAATTTGACAATGCAAGAGCGGCCGATATAGTGGAGGCCTGTTTGCGGGCGTAGCTCAATGGTAGAGTTCCAGTCTTCCAAACTGGCCACGCGGGTTCGATTCCCGTCGCCCGCTCCAACCTCCAAAATCCCGCGCAAAATCAGGTTTTCTCCGCTATCCGCAGCGCCTCCGGTAGGCCCGCGCATAACGGTTTGCACAACACTTTTTCCACTGAGAATTTTCCCCTTTCACTCGACGGCTGGCGCTGGCCGGGACGGCGCCGAGTGACAACACCATCCCAACGCGACCTATTCGCGGGCCAGCAGAACGAAAGTAACACCATGACAAACCGAGTCGAAGCAACAACGGAACGGCCGGCGACCACCCCAGGTGCGCCGGGAACAGGCGAGGAGCGCAAAAAATCGGCAAGAGTGGGAAAAGATAGTGCTTACAGCGGCGCCTGTAGGCACTTTGCCGGCGAGGAGCGCAAAAATCGGCAAGAATGGGAAAAGTGGCTGAGCGCACTGACCAACTTCCCGATTCTTGAAGTTCCCGCCGAACTGGAGCGGACTTTGACCCTCAAACTGCCGTGGCAAACTTGGCTGTTCGTCGCCCGGGCGGCGATCAATCAGGATTGCCAGGTTGAGGAGATCATTCGGAATGCCCTGGTGAATTCGGAGGATATCGAAGATTGGGGCAACGAAGACCCGGAGCCAGAGGCCGTGGACGCGGAGAAGGTATTCAAGTTGCCGGCGCCGTTGTCCGACCGGCTGCGACTTCTGATGAAGTCCACCGGCCGAACCACGGACAGCCTGGTCGATGAGTGCGTCGCCGCGTGGTTGCCGACAATCGAAAAGCAGAGCGGAGGCGCGACGGCCGAGGCGGGAAAGGAGGCAATATGATTCCTCCCTGGACTAAGGCGGAACTCAAGAAAGGGAGGGAACTCCATCTTGCACATATCAAGAGACTCAAGGCCAACATCATGGCGACGCCCAAAGGACCCAAACGCGATTTGCTGATTGACCGTTTGGACTTGCGCAGGCGGTGTGGCGACAGGGCCGCGCCGCTAGGTGGATGGCCGGACTGAGTTTCCGATGCGGAGAATTCTCAAGCCCGGCGGGCGGAGGTCTGCCGGGCCTTTTTGTTCCCCGCGTACACCAGCGGCATTCGTGACGCGGCCGCCAGCGTCAGTTCCGGCGCTGCTGGCCACCACTACTCGGCGAGTCGGTGCAACAGCAATGCCCAGAGGCCGAATTGGAACTCGACGACCTGTGTGGTGCGGTTGCCGACGGTCGTGTCGTGCCAGGGCATTTGCTTGAGCCAGCCGAATTTGAAACGGTCCGGCTCAACAATATCTGCGTAGGCAGAGGAGGCCATTGTCCAGAGGACCAGGCCCTCGATGCCCTGGTCCTTGAACATTTGGCTGTCGGTGAAGATTTGTCCGACGCCATTTGTCTGGTTGGGCCAGACGTGGGTTCGCGCGCTCGTGCGGTTGATGGTGAAGACGGGCTGGTAAACGATTCTGGATGTCACCCCACGTTGAATGAGCTCGTACAGTTCGAGTTGCTGGGCTGACAACGGTGGTGAAAATTGTTCGCCCGAGCCCAAGTCCTCGTTTTTATCGATGATCCGTTTGAGTTGAAGAATCTGTGCCGTCGTGAGGTCGCCGATCGGGGCATCGGGGGCGGGTTCGAGAACGTCCTTATGGACAAGGGCGATTGATTCGCGCAGTTCAAGGCTGAAGTCTTGCCCGCCACTGCCCGCGAGGCCCGGGGCGCGATGGACGTGCAGCTCGGCGATGTGGCCTTCGCGCTGGTAGTCAAACTCGTAGCTCGCCGGGAGGTTGCCCTTGATGATGCCAACTTGCTCGTAATACCCCCGGTAAATGGTCTCGTCGAGGACGCCTCCGTCCACCGTCCGCGATTGGCGCGTGGTGATTGCGTAGCGATCTTTTCCAACGAAGCGAGGCATGGCTAACCCTCCAACCAACGGGCCTCGAACCACTGGGCCTGGCGCTGGCTGGCGGGCCCCAGCGCGTTGCCTCGGCTCATCGGCCTGTCGTTCGTGAATTCCCGGACGATGGTGACACTGCCGATTTTCTGGCCGGGTGCAGGGAGTCGACGCTGGGCGCGATGGTCGCGCCAGACGCGCCAGAGGCCGGCAGGGACCACCCAAAGGATGCTGGTGATGCCGACGGCGTAGCCGAGGCCGAACTTGAATTTCCGGAGGATGCGCAGCGGGTGTCGCATGGGTGGATTAGTCGAGCAAGAGGGTTTTGCGCGCGATGGTGCTCGCGTGGCCTTCAATCCTCTTGAGCCGCTCATCGATGTCATGGAGTTTCTTCTCGCTGGCGGCGTTGGGATCGCTGCCGAGGAAATTACCGATGCTGGTGAGTTGGTCGCCGCCGGCGGGCTTGAGCAGGGCGCGGAGTTTAGGTTTCTGGGTTTGCGCGATGAATTGCGCCAGCGCTTCCTCGCCCCTCGCGATGCCCAGGTCAATGTTTGCCTCGGCGAGAGGCGGGCGATCATCGAGGCCAAAATTGCGTTTGGCTTTGCGGGCCGTATCGAGTTCGGCCTCGAGCTCGGCGCGCCGCTGTTCGGGAGTCAACCCGGCGAAATGCGCGGCGCGCTGCGCGGCGGCGATTTGGCCGCGGATGCGCTCAAGTTCATTTTGTTCACGGGCGCCGGCGGCGCCGGCAAAGTCGAACTGCCCCGCCTTGGCTCGCTTCGCGGCCGCGGCTTCGGCAGCGGCCATTTCTTCCTGGGTCCTATTGGCTTCGTCGCTCGCTGCGGCGCCGAAGCCGAAGCGGATGCGGTCCATGTAGCCGCGGAACCCGCGGGGGTCTGCTTTGCCTTGAAACAATTCAAACCAGGCACCGGTGACGCCGGCGGCGAAGTAGTCCACGCCGTGGCCGATTTTGTTCAGGGCTTCAGCCGTCAAGGCAAGCGGCTTGGCCCAGGCGGTGGTCATCCGCTGTCCGAAGCGCGTCGCTGCATCCCCCGCTGCGTCGAGGGATTTCACGGTGGCATCGTCGAGGAGCAGCCCCAAGCGGCGAGCTTCGTCGCCGGCTTCGCGGAGGCCGTCGATCATGGCGGGGATGATGACCTGATTTTTGGCGCCGATGAGGTCCAGAATCGCCGGGAGTGAATTGGCGTCCACGTTCACCCCTTTCAAAGCGTCACTGAGCCGTTTGAGGAGATCGCCGCCATTGCTCAGGTTCTTTAGTTCATTGGGGCCGATGCCGAATTGCTCGAAGAGCCTGGCCTTGGGGCCCTGCGGGTCCGCCAGGGCCTCGGCGCGGGCTTTGCTGAGCTCGCGGGCGCCTTTGATCGCATCGTCGATGGTGGCGCCGTTCTGACGCATGGCGTAATCGAATTCCTGAATTGTCTCCCGTGCGATGCCGCTGGCTTTGGAGAGGTCGTCGATGTGCGAAGCGTAGTCGATGGTCTTCTTGGCCGCGGCGGACAGGGAGCCGATGCTGAATGCGGCCGCGAAATTGCGCTTCAGGCTGGCGGACATGCCGGAGGCCGCCTGGTCCATGGACCGCCGCGCCTGGCCGAGGCCTTTATTGAAGTCGGTGTTGTCCGTCCCGAGGCGGAAGATGAGGTTGAACAAGCCCACGGCGTTGAATCGTTAAATCGTGAATCGTTGAATCAAAGTGAAGGTGCCGAGGGGGAATGACTCCCTCGGCACTGCGCGTCCAGTGAACCCTGGGGCGCGCGATCCCGCCGCCCATGTGGAGAGGCGACGCAGAAGTTCAAAGCTGGATTCCCAGGTAGGTGGACAAGATGGAGTTGGGAACCACTTCACCAGATTGGCCGGCGAGTTTGGTGGTCACCGCGTCCTCGATCCTAGCAATTGCGTCGTACAGGCTTCTGAACAGCTCCGAGGTCTCATGCACCACTTGATATTTCGACCAAAGAGCCCCTTCGGCTTCCTGAAATCGTGAGAACTCGGCGCGCGCCAGTTCCAGGGCACGCGCAAGCACGCGGACGCAAATCGGCTTGGTCTCTTGGTTAATAATCCGGTCCAGTTTTGCATTGAAGATCTCGCGCTTTCCTTTCGCGGCGGATAACCGTTCCTCTAACGAGACCAGTTGATTGACCTTCTTGCCATCGGCGATGTCGGCGTCGTACGCCTGTTTCACAGACATCTGAGTGTTGGCGTGGAGTCCCGCGATCAGTGCGGCGGATCTGCTCTGGACGTCGAGCAGAAGTTTTCGTTCCTCTGCCGACAGGAGGCCGGTGAAGAGGAAGTTCAGATTTGCTAAACATTTCGCCTGTTGCCGCCAAGCGTTCACCGACTTGGTGCCGGTCGGCTGGCTGGGGCTATCGGGTAGCTTGTAGCCAGCGCTCTTCGCGATGGCGGGTGTCGGGTCAACGATGATGGGCACGGGCCCGGGTCCGTCGGGACTCTCGTAGGTGCGATGTGTGCGTGTCATGCGGCGGGTTTCGGGGGGTCGGATTGTGGCAGGTTGGCCACGATCACTGGGGTGCCATTATCATCAGCGTATACGTGTGAGCAGGCCGGGCACCATGCGGCCGATTGGCTCCATGTGCCCAGGTCGCGCCGAAGCCCCTGCCAGTTACAGTGCAAACATTTCACCGGCAGGTATGGGTCGGCTCGTTGGATCGATGTCGAGTAGTCTTCTGGCATAGGCGTCAGTTCGTTTTGACCAATGTAGCGGAGCCGTCCACGGGATACGTGGTCTTCGAGCACTGGGGACACCAACCCAATTCGCACGAAAATCGGCCCACTTGGGCGAAGGTGCCAGTCCAGCCGCAGTTCTGGCAGCGCAGTTGCACAGCGGCTGGCGCGGGCAATGGAAGTGAGCTGGGCGGCATTCGGTCTTTCGGCATAGCTCAATCCATCAAAAGGCTTTTGTGGAGCCGATAAAAAGCTGTGCGATTGGCGGTGGGCATCCACGGGAAGACCGCACGGATCAAATCGATCCGCGTGGTCGGGTTCGTGCCGTACGCCCGAACGCTGTCCGGATTCATGAATTCGCGTTCGTGGGCAATCCAGAGCGCGTAGCGGGCTTCGCCATCGTCGGGACCGTCGAGGGCGAGAAAGGTTTCGGCCAGGGGGACGTTGGAATTGGCGGCCGTGACGGCCGCTGCGGGAGACGAGGATGGACGCATGGGAATTGTGGCGGCCGGCGAGGCGGGCGCCGCGGCCGCGGTGGATGATTTGCCTGACTGGAGTTCGGCGAGAAATCTTCCGAGGAGCGCGGAGCTCTCGAAGTATGAAGGTTTCCCGTGTTCTGACATCCGCTCTTTCAACCAGTCTTCCGCACGCTGGCCGCCGCCGCGCAAACTGATGATAGCGGCTTCAAGGGCAGCGTGAATTTGCGGGCCGGCTTGCTTCAAAAGGTCGGCAGGGATTTTGCCGGACTCGATAGCGTTGGACAACTGCCGCGGCAGTTTCTCAAACCGCTGTTCCTGGCGTTCAGCGGCCGTCAGTCGGGTGAAAGGCTCGGCGGCCGTCAGTGTGGCGAAAGGGTTCGACTTCACGCGCTGGAATGTCGGCGCGCGCGCGGACGTCATCAACGGGAGGTTTTCCTCCCGGTCTTACATCCGATTTTCCACCACCATTTTGTGATTGGTGAACGACGCCACAGACCCAGGCGCCTGCTCGCCCCTTGAATCAATTTCTCGACGCGGCCTTCGGAGTTCCCGAGTTTGTCGGCGATTTCCTTGTTCATGAAACCCGCCGCCAGCAGCTCGACCGCGGCGCGCTGGCGTGCGGTGAGTTTCTTGCCCAAGGACTTTTTCATGTAACTGAGAATTTTCCGGCTTTCTCAGAAAAAGCTCGAGGCGGGATAGATTCGGGGCAGGCGTCCTTCCCTAATAGATTCCTTTTTTGGCCTTGCCACATTACCGCGGCGGGAGGTAGCGCAAGTGCCAGAGCGGACGCGCTTCGTTGCCCAGCTTCGCGAAGATGCTGCGGACGCGGCGCTTGACGGTGTTGGTGGACAGCGGCGGGCTGAGGCGGGCGCCGATATGGGACACGTGGGATCCCGCGAGCAGCATCGAGTGGATCGCCCTTTGTTGCCGACTCAACGGCGGTGATTGGAGCACGCGGTGCAGCGTAACCGACCGTAGCCGAGATTGCCGTATCTGAGTTCATTCGGCGTCGGGGATCGTGGCGTATCCGCGGTCCACCATCATCTTGTAAGCGACGCTGTGCGTGGCGGCGTGTTCGTCCCCTCGATGTTTCTCTCCGGCGAGTAGGACCACGACCTCGGTGACGATGTGGGGCACGACGCGCACCGCCTTGTTCCAGTAGCGACGCCACTGGTTATTCAGGCCGAAGTCGCCGCCGAAGAGTTCCTGCACGAGCCCTTTCAGTTCGGCTCGATGCCCGTCCGTCCACCCCGCAGGCCCAAAGTTCAGTTGGAGTGCGGCTTCCTTCACCTCACTCCAGGATCGGCTGTAACAGCTTTGACGCTTTAAGCTTCGCTGTCCGGCTATAGCTATAGCTGGCGCGGCCGGTTTAGTCTGAAATTCAGCCTCTCCCTCTGCGGCAGCCCGTAAATCGGTAAACCACCCGGATTGCCCAGCACCGCCGGCCGCCCGATTGGTCTGAAATTCAGACGTGCCCCCGGCTCGGTTAGTCTTAATTTCAGACTTAACTTCGTTCCCCGCCAGCGCGGAGCGAAGCTCAAGTGCGGTGAGCATTTCCTCCAGTGGCTTGACCGCATCCGGCAAGATGGCTTCCATGATCCGCTGCCCCCGCATGAATTCGAGGGCCAGCCGAGAGCCGTTGACGACCTGCTGGTGCTCCCGTTCCTTGGCAGTCCATTTCGTGGCGTCGGGGACGATTTGGTACCGGGTCGATCCATCCATCATCTCCTCGATGCGCAGAATTCTCCGGCTTTGGAGCGACGTGAAGTGGGCAGCTAGATTGCGATATTCGATGCTGCAAAGTGGCCCGAGAAGTTTCCGGCCGCGGCTTGGCAACTCCAGGAACGGCCGCCCGCAGCCGTAGGAGAGCAAGGTCACGACGAGTCCGGCAGCCAATTCGCCTGGCTTCAAATCGTGGCGCACCAGTTGCCACAGTGTTCGGATGGTGAGCGTAATCCACTGGCCCAGCTCAATCGGATCGTCCGGCTTCGGCGCCCCCTCGGCCAGAACATCGACGGCGTTCAGGACAGGCGTGGCTTGACTGTCGGCGCCGCTGTGGGCAACTTCCTCCCTCGGCTCTTCGGAGCCACTTCTCGCCAAATCCCCGCGCGGTGCATCCAACGCCGCGCCCCTTTCGTCGGGCGGGTCGTGGCCGTTCATGCAGCGACGATGGATTGCGATTCGAGGGAACGAAGATGGGCGAGCAGGCTGGCCAGGACGATGAGCCGCACCCCGCGTTTATTTCCGCCGTGGTTCGCGACGACGATGGACGCCACCGGCGGTTTGGGATTCTCCTCCGTGGGCAGGATGAGGCGATTCAACTTGGAACGGTTCAACGACGACCACGGGCAGAGCTGGCCTGGCCGGGGTAAGCGAATGTAGCGGGGATCGCGCGGCTGGCCGGCGAGCGCGGCGCCGTCAGGCAGCCGCACGAGGGCCTTGCGGTGATCCGCGCGGGCGACGCGCGGTTTGTTCGCGGTTTTCATGCGAACATCCTGAACATCCCATGATACGTCGCTCCAATGGCAATCGCGCCTTTCCGCGACAAATTATGCGTGCCGTGCTGAAACCGCTCGCTACACCCAGTTTAAGATACCTCAACTCTACCTCAACATTCGCTCCCGAGCCTCGCAGGCCACTTCGCGACGCAGCGCCTCTACTGCCTTTTCAAGGAATAGCCGCGCGTCGAGGAAGCCTGCGAGTCGTGCGGCCGCATACAGGCTGCGGACTAGATCAGTCAACTCTCGCGGCGTCATGTCCATCTCCATGGCGCTACGCTCGTGGTGAAGAACATCCTCCGCCTCCGCGCCGTAACGTTCCAGCCCGCGTCCGAGGAACAAGCGCCACGTTTTATCTAACTCGGCTTTGGCGGTTTTGCGGCTGCTGAACTTCACGCGCAGTCCGCTATCCGGGTCGGTGAATTCAAAGTACACGTATTTCCTGCCTTTGACCGCGTGCTCTAGTTTCCTCAGCTTTCTGGCGTAGCGGGAGAGGTGGGTTGGGCGAAGGCGACGGGGACTTCGATGCTGCCGTAGCTTCATCAGCTTTCTGGCGTAGCGGGAGAGTCCGTTCGTATGCACGACAAGTATTCTCTGTTTAACGGTCCGAGCTTTCCCCCAGTCCAAGGTCCCGTTGCTGCATCAGCGCCAGCAAATCGGGCATTGCGTTCACCGCCTTGCGCTTGGCGTGCATCTCGACGTGCGTGTAGTTGCGGGAGATGGCCTCGCTTTCGTGCCCGATGATGTCGCGCGCGATCACGTCGCTCACCCCGGCATTCTTCAACAGGCTGGTCGCCGTGTGACGAAGCGCGTGAAAGCTGATTTCGCTCAACGTCCGCCTGCTGCCGCGGCCCTTGCCATGCGGGCGAGCCTGGTGGACAACGCGCGATTTGACGAGGCCGGCGCGGGCCATCAGCTCGTGAAACTGATTCGACAACCAGCCGGTGCTTTTGCCCTCGAAGGTAGGACAGAGGAGCGTTTTCGGATCGTCGGCGCTGGGCAGACCCTCCAGATATCGAAGCAATGGCCGGGCGAGCGGCAGGACCATCGGCCGGTTTGTCTTGCCCGTCACGAGGGCCATCTCGGCGCGCGGCAAGTCCACGTTCTGCCACTGCAGGTCCGCCACGTCGCCCAACCGCAAGCCTGTGTAAATCGCGATGATGATTGCCGTCGACCAATCGCTGTCCGCCTCCTCAAGCAACTTCTTCAGCTCATCGATGCGGAAGGCCCGGCGCGACTGCTTTTCGCCCCGCTTGATGTTCTCGACCAGCGCGGCCGGGTTCCGCTCGATGATCTGTTCGCGAACCGCACGGCCCAGGGCGACCCGCAACACTTTGAGGTAAACGTTCACCGTGCTGCCGGACACCTGGTCGGCCAGTTCGTCCCGGAACGCGAGCACGTCGCCTTTCGTCAGGCTCGTGAGGCTCGCCCCGGCACGGGGGCCCAGCCAGGCCAGGAACTTCGCGACAATGCCCTCGTAACGGGTCCGCGTGGATTCGGCGCCGGCGTCGCCTTTCTCCTTCACCCAGGAGCTGAAGAAATCGCGGATGCTCGAATGGGGCAACACGTCGCCTGACTCCCTGACGATTTCGGCGACAGCCGCCTCGATGATGCGCCGGGCCTTCTCCGGCCCGAGCCGATTCTTGCGCGCCGCCCGGCCGGCTTCGGCCATCTTGTCACAGATGATTTTGGCTTCCGTCTTGTTGGCCGTCCCGGTGGACTTGAAGTGCTGGCGGCCGTCACCGGACCGGAACGCGCAGAACCAGTTCGGCCGGCCGGATTGCTTGTGGAGGCTTGACATGTGTTATGCGAATGCACAACGTCCGGCGTGTTTTGCCAAGTCCAAAACGTGCATAACGTTCGGATTTCGGCAGGTTGGGCGGTAATGGAAGTCACGCGGGTTCGATTCCCGTCGCCCGCTCCACCAACCTCTAACATTGATGCACGCACTGCGTTGCGGGCAGGCCGGAGGCAATTCACGCTCCCGTCGAGCTCGCCAGTATGATCTTCATTTTTTCTGGCTCGGGGCTTTCGTGCTGGCCTCGACGCTGACTGCATTAGGCGATCAGTCGGAGGAAGGCCATAGCCTGGCCTTGAACGTCGAAAACGACGCTGCCGTTCGCACCGACCGGCATTATACTGCAGGCGCGCACCTCTCCTACTGGTCGGCTGATAACGCCATGCCCCGTTGGCTTCGACGCTTCTCGGATTGGCTTCCCGCGGTTGGCCTCCGCCCCGCCGCCCACAAGTTCGGCCTCGAAATCGGCCAGGAAATCTTTACTCCCGAAAACCTCAGTGCCAGCGAACTGGTCGTGAACGACCGTTCTTACGCCGGTTGGCTTTACCTTGGGACAAGCTTGCGGCGACGCGGTCCCGGCTGGGGTGATCGTCCCGCCATGGAGACCGTCCGCCTCGACCTGGGCGTAGTTGGGCCATCGGCGCTGGCTGAGGAAACCCAGGCAATCGCCCACAAGGAGAACCCCAAAGGCTGGCATAATCAACTCGACGACGAATTCGGCGCGGCTCTCCGTTACGATCATCGCTATCTCTTCTCGGCGCGGGGCGAAAACGCCTGGGGCGCCGATTTCATCCCCGCCACCCATTTCAGCCTCGGAAACGTCGACACACACTTCGGCATCAGCGTCCTCGCCCGCGGCGGATTCAATGTCCCGAACGAGTTCGAGACGCCTGGACAAGCGACTCCCGCCCGTTGGGGCGCCTACGGGTTCGTCGGTGCGGATGGCCGCGTGGTCGGGCGAAACATTTTTCTGGACGGCAACACGTTCCACGCCAGTCACCACGTCGATAAGGAACCATTCGTTGCCGACCTGCGCGCGGGGATTGTGCTTATCCTCAAGCGCGTTGAGATCATCGCCGCCTTCGACTGGCGGACGCCGGAATTCGAGGAGCAATCATTGTGGGACGCGTTCGGCTCGGCCACGGTGCGATACAAGTTTTAGCCCGCCGCCCAACGGCTCTAATCGCCAAACACGCGCGCCGCCACCCTCGGGTCGAGCCAACTGGCCACTGGACGGCCGAGCGCCGTTACCGCCTTTGCGGTGGCCGCACCTGGCAATCTGTGGTCGAGCGATGGTTCGAGTTCATTAGTGGACCATGGACCGGAGTGCCAATGCGCAATGAGCGGCGGCGACACGCGCACTGAGACGACCTCCGATCCTGCCGCGCAAATCCCAAACTGTTGGACAGCCTGAAGCTGGTCAGCGACGCGTTTGCTTGCGCAACGGGCGGAAAAAGCCCCCGTCGACTCGCTGCTGCAAACCCTGCGAGCGCCGTCGCTTCCGTTCGCGCCGATGCATTGATCTTATCCACACGCGCGCCATTGAGTCGCATGACATTTGCGTTGACTTACGGGCAAATGTTGCCGAAGGCGGGAAACCATGACTGAGCGTCAGATTTTTGTGTCTTGCTTGGTCGTCTCGGATCATTACCCTTGGAGTTGGTCGCGGCGGGGTAGCCAAGTGGTAAGGCACGGCTCTGCAAAAGCTGCATTCGTCGGTTCGATTCCGACCCTCGCCTCCAACCTCAACCGTGAGTGGGGAAGCAGTTTAGGAGAAATGGGTCCGGCTACTGTGCCTCAAACTGTGCCCAGAACGACCGATCTGCCATGACTCTCACACTAATCTGTCGTGCTTTCGGAGTGCTTTCTAACGGGCTGATTTGGGTACGGGGATCACCGCGCTCATGAACGAACCCATCAAGCAACGATTCCGCATGCGTTGCAGAAAAGCCGTGTTTTCTGTGTGTACGGACGGCAGACCGGCACACGGGAATGCTTGCAAACCGCCGACCGAAGTGCCCCCGGAAGGCTCCTTCACGCCAGGAACGAAGCACACGAACAGCCCATCATTAACCGCCGGATCGCACGGGCGCATCTTGCGGCGGGCGACGCCGACCTCAGTGTTGACACTTGGGAGACGGAAGAAGGACTGCCCGAGAACTCCGCCAATGCGATGGCGCAAACGCCAGACGGCTCCTATCAGGGTTGTGACGCACGCGTGAGGCGGTCACGTTTTTTTCGACTGGTCACGGATTTCAACGGTCGCTGGGCCTGCATTCTCTGAACGCCAACGGCGTTCCGGTTCAAAGCCCAGCATTGGCGCCACGCGCCTACCGTGGGTAAATCGGCCGGATCTTCGCAACTGCAACGGGGTTGCGGCTCGATAAGGATGATTGGACTTAACCCCGTTGGGACTGAGTTCCCCGACTCCATCCAAACCCAGGGTAGCCTGTGGCATCCCTGGGCTGGAGGACAGAAGCGGTTGGCGTTCCCCGGAAATGCCTCATCAATACCCCAGCAGCAGGTTCGGCTTATTCATATCGTCCCCCAGGCCGAAGCGGGGGAAGGCCTTGGTCGAGATCGTGATGGCCGCGCCATAATCCACACTCTGGCCCACGCTCTGGCGGATGGCGGCCGTCAGCCCTACGGTGAAGCTGCGGAAATCCCGGTAGACGGTGTAATACTGGTGCTGGAGCAGCCCGTCGTCCGCGTTGTAGTAATGCGAGAGGCGCGTGCCCCAGTTCTGGTTGAAGCGCAGGTAAATCGTGTCGTAAATCAGATTGTGCCCCGGCGTCGTCGGGCCGAAGAAGGCCCCGTCGCGCAGGTAGCGATGCCCGAGGCGCAGGCTCCATACGTCGTTGGGCGAGATTACCGCCCCGTGATCCGCCACATCCAGGACCTCGTCGTTGATGTTGTACGCGAGCTGCGAGTTGAACGTCAGCCAGCGATACGGGCGCAGGTCGAGGTCCGAGTACGCATCCGAGAACGTGCGTTGGCGCGAGTTGGGCCGGAGCCGCCAATCCAGGTAGGTCGCCCAGTTGACGAAGTTGACGAGTTGGTCACGGCGCTTGGTCTGGAGCCTGTTCCTCAGCCCGAAGCGAATCACGTTCTGGCTGTCGATCGAATCGATCCGATTGTAATCCGGAAACGTGAGCGGCAACAGCCGTGTGGTGGGGATTTCGTAGTCGAATTGCGGCAACTCTTCCAACGGCACGCTCGGGCGCGGCACCCAGGCGTAATTGACCGACGGCTGCACGACGTGCCGCACACCGTCCAGGTCCAGGAAGCTGCTCCGCGCTTCCGGCCAGGTGCGAGAGAGCTTCGTGGAAACCTCGGCGCCCGTGTTGAAGACCCACCGCTCGCGCTCGTCGGTCGCCGCGCCCGGCCCGTGCGCCTCGCCATAATAGGTGAAGCGCCCGCCCGCTCGCGGCGTGACCGTCAGCCAGTTGAAGAACGTCCAGGGCAGCAGAATCTGGTGAAACGTATCGGCTCGAGCTGCTGAAAAGCGGTTCGTGAAATCGTTAGCGAACTCCCGTTGGAGATAGCCGAACGACGTTTCGCTCTCGTAGTAGAACGGCGTCGGTCCGAGTTGCTGGCGCAAACCGGTCAGCCGCACGTCGGGCAGGCGTTCCACGGTTTCCTGGAAATCGTTCACGCGCGGCTGGGCGAAGGCGTCGAGCACCCAGTTGTTCCAGTTCTGCGCCAGTTCCACGTAGGTCGCCGGCTGCGAATTGTCGTGAAACTCGGTGACGAAAAAATCCCGAATCAGCTGGGAATCGCTTTGATAGCGGGCGGCCGCCTTGAGAGTGAGGTTCGACCGGAGCGTTCCCTGGTGTTCAAACCAGACCCGCTGGCGATTATGGTCGATTTCCTGGTCCGCGCTGTCGCGGCCCGGCCTGTCGTCGTAGGTGTAGTAGTACTTGATCTCCCCGTCGCCGAAGTTCGGCAGCCGGTAGAGCGCGTCCGGCCCGACGCCCGGCCCGCGACTGACCCGTTCGTCGAAGTGCAGCCGGGTCCGGAGCCGCTCGTTCCAGTAGGACTCATAGGTCGTCAGCAGATATGGCCCGTACTTGCTGCGGTAGCCCGGCGTGAGGGTCCAGAAATTCCGATGCGCCTGGAGTGAGCGGCGCAGCTTGGGCCACCAGAAAATCGGCACGTCCCCGAGGTACACCGTCGCGTTCTCGCACTCGATGTAGTGGCCTGGCACGAGCGTGATGGTTTTCGCCTTGATGTGGTAATTCGGATCGGCGTTGTCATCCGTCGTGAGCAATCCGTCCAGCAGCACGTAAACCCCTTGCGCCTCTTCCCCGACGAATACCTCGCCTTTGGCGAAGTAGGGCGGCTGGCCCGCCTTGAAGTTCTCGCCCACAATCTGGCGGGTCTTGAAGTTGTAGCGCATCTTGTCACCCGTCCAAACTTTGCCCTCGCCTTCGAGCCGCACGTCACCCTCGGCCTGGCACTCGCCGGTTTCCTGGTTGAGCCGCGCGCGCTGGGCTTTGAGCACGGTGCCCAGGTGGCGAATCGTGACGCCGTTGGTCAGCGTGATGGTTCCGTCCTTGAGGACCATATCGCTCACCGAATCGATGAACCACGCTTCCTCCCCCTCGGCGCCCCGCGCGGCGACGACGGCGCCGAGCAGGGCAAGGAGCGGGACAATGGCGCGCAGTTTGGGCATTGAGCGGGCCGAGTGAAACAAACGGTCCCGCGCGTGCCAAGAGTGGATTGGCAGGGCGCGTCGCTCCGCGCGCGCCAGCGTGCGGGCTGGCAAAAGCTGGCGTTCGCTGAAAATCGGATTCTTCGGCGCGCGCGGAGCGACCCCTTTCCAAACTCAGAGCTTGACAGCCCTGGCGGCGGCGAGCATCCATCCATCATGGATTGGAGATTATCTCTCGTGTTCTGCGCCCTTTTGCTGGCCCCTTGCTGTCCGGCCGGGCAACTCCGTATCGCTTCCATTGAACGGGTCAACGACTGCACGACCCTCACCTGGGATAGCCAGCCCGGGAAGTTTTACACGGTCCTGTGGACGGACAGGCTCGCAGCACCGACCTTCTGGCGCGTGGCCGCCGCCAACCTCCTCAGTGCGGGCGACAGCACGACCTGGTCTGAGTGTTCCGGAGGACAAAACATGATGGCAGGTGGCGCCCAGCAGAACACTGCGAATCCTTCGGCCGACCCCACTCTGTCGCCGGAAGAAATCGACGGCCTGCGAAAGGCACACCTGGCCGAAGCACAGCAAAACGCCGAATACCTGATTCAACTGCTGGAGGAAGCGACCTTGCGGGCGCAACGGCTCCAAAAGGGCGGTGCAGCCGAGGCCCAAGCCAATCCATCACCGCCCGGCGCTGAAGGCGGCGGCGGCGGCGGCGGCGGCGGCAATGGTCTTTTGAACCTGATCTCCGACGCCAAATTCTACCGGATCGTCACCGATAACGGCGCAAACAGGATTCAAACGGAAAATGCCAAGCCGGGCAGTGACCCGAGTGAGTGGGGCGTCACCGGCTGCCCGGCCAATAACCACGAGATCGAGGGTTTTGCTTCGAAAACGAGCTATAATAAAGGAGAACAGATCGACTTTTACATCAACTCGCCCGCGCCTTATGACATCAAGGTTTTTCGAATGGGATGGTATGGTGGAAAGGGAGCGAGGCGCGTTCACCAGACGAACAAAGCGGCGACTGAGGTGAAAGTAATTCCGCCGAACCCGGTTCCGGGAACGGCTGGATATACAGGACTGATCGACTGCCTGGCAGGCGCCGGCTCGTGGGGACCAAATCCACAACACACGATACCGGCAGCGGAGACCGCTCAGTGGACCAGCGGCGTCTATCTGGCCAAGCTCATCCGAGAGAGCGATGGCTTGTTGAGCTATATTCTGTTTGTGCTTCGGGATGACGCGGCATTTTCCGATTACCTTTACGAGCTCAGTGTCATGACCTATCAAGCGTATAACTCTTGGGGCGGTAAATCCCTTTACGGCGAAGAGACGCCTTGCCCTGCGGAGGATTGCTTTTGCGACCATTTTGATCCTACCTTCGACAAGCGCGCTTTCAAGGTCTCATTCAATCGCCCAATTCGAGGGAGGGGTGCTGGATCATCTCCGCTTTATGACTGGGACTACAACATGATCCGCTGGCTCGAACGGCAGGGCTACGACGTCACCTACTGCTCCAGCCTCGACCTGCACGAGAACAGCAGCTTCCTAGGGTTCCAGAACGGCGCCTCCGGCCCGCTCAAACATCGGGCTATGCTCTCTGTCGGGCATGACGAGTATTGGTCGCTCCAGATGAGGCAAAATGTCGAGGCGGCCAGGGAGCGCGGGGTCCACCTCGGCTTCTTCTCCGCCAATAACTGCTTCTGGCAGGTGCGGTTCGAGGACAACAACCGCACGATGGTCTGCTACAAGGAAGATCCATCCGATCCGCACATCAACGACTCGCTGGCCACCGTGAGGTGGCGCCAAGCTCCTGTCAACAATCCTGAGATCAACCTGATTGGCGTGCAGTACGTGGATCTCAACTGCGGCGAGCCAAGTGTCCCCAGCTCGGCTATCCGAATCGCCGACCCAATGCCGGAGCATTGGATTTACCAGTTCGCCTCGCTGCGCCCCGGCAGCCAGTTGCTCGGCCTGCTGGGCTATGAGGCGGATGGATTCGCGAGTAATCCTTGTCGGCAGTCGGTGCCGTCAGCCCGGCCCGCGGGCACCCTCACCTTGGCACGCTCCCCATTTCGCGGCGCCGCGCTCTACTCGGAGGCCTCCATCTACGCGTGGCCGGGGAGTGGGGCGCTGGTTTTCGCGACCGGTTCGATGGACTGGAATTTCGGCCTGGATAACTGGATCGCCCTCAATTTACAAATCAACTCGGCCGTCCAGCAGATGACCCACAACGTGCTAAGCGCGTTCGTCGGAAAGCCGTTGGCGCCCGTGCTGCTGGCCAGCACCGACACTAGCACCTTGGGCGATTGGCGCCAGCCGCAATGTAGTCCCAATGAGGTCAGAATCTACGGCGCCGATGGGTGCAGGATTGCAAACGGGGCCGCGCCCTTCGGTACCCTCCCGGCCTACGCCCAACTTTCAATCGTCGGACAAACCGACCAGACGTGGCCGGAAAAAGCGTCCCAGCCCAGAGCCCTCTTGAAACCCTGCCCGGCAGGTGACCGGGCGAGCGCCGCCTGGACCACCACCGAGGCTCAGAACGCCTCTTTCGACATTGACCTGAACATCACCGATGGCTCCCGGCGCCAGGTGGCCCTCTACTGCGCCGATTGGCTCGATACGGGAACGACCCGGCAGAAGATTGAGGTGTTCGACGCCGCCGATACGCTCAATCCGCTCGATACCCGCGATCTCCTGTTGCCGCCGACAGGAATCTATTTCGTCTGGAAATTGAGCGGACACAAAATCCTCCGTGTCTCCAAGGCCGACGCCGCGGCCGGCAACAAGGCCATGGTCAGTGGCATCTTCTTCGATACTCCGTTCAGACTGGATCCCAATTTCTTTCCGTTCATTTACGTCAACGGCGGCAAAGTGGCGCTGCAGTTCAACGGAACCGGAACCATACGCGCCGTGGCCTTCCAGCCCGATGGAAGGATCCTGATTGGCGGAGATTTCACGATTGAGAACCTTCCCGGTCGCAGTCACTTGGTGCGCTTGTCTTCAGATGGGAGGCTCGACCTAGATTTCTTAGCATCGGTCAATTCTGGTGTTTATGCCATAGCAGTTCAACCGGATGAGAAAATCTTGATTGGCGGTTCGTTCACGAGTGTGATCGGAGTCACCCTGCCGTACCTAGCGCGACTTGATTCGAGAGGTGATTTGGATGGTGATTTTGACCCGCCTAACCTTAACGATGCAGTGTACGCACTGGGACTCCAGCCTGATGGAAAGATTGTCGCTGGAGGCGCCTTTACACAATCGGGAGCTACGATTGTAAACCGAACCGCAAGATTCCTGCCGGCTGATGGGGCGCTTGATTCCGCATTCCGGTCCGGTACCGGCTCAGGGTTCGACTCTGCGGTTCGGTCCATCGCCTTGCAGCCTGATGGAAAAATCGTCGTCGGAGGTGACTTCCAACACCTGTTCGATGGGGCGACCACTCACGATCGCAACCGAATCGCCCGCTTGAACAGTGACGGCTCTCCAGACTTGCTCTTCTCACCGGTTGGACCCGCTTTTGGATTCAATGCGCCCGTTCACTCGGTGGCGCTCCAGTCCGATGGGAGATTAGTCGTTGGCGGTGCCTTCACTTCCGTCGAAGGAGCGGCCCGAGGCCGCATTGCCCGACTGAACGCAAACGGCAGTCTGGACACCTCCTTTGCCCCGGCCAGCGGTGCAAATAACACTGTCCAAATGGTTGCCTTGCAGTCGGACGATCAGGTCGTACTGGGAGGGAGCTTCACATCATTCAACGGCGTCAACGGGGTGAATCGTATCGCCCGGCTGACTGTTAATGGATCCTTGGACGGCTCCTTCAACGTAGGAAGCGGCGCAGGTGCAGCCACAGTCTACTCGATTGCGCTGCAAACAGGTGGAGGGAGTCTGGTTGGAGGCGATTTTGTTGGCTTTAGCGGCTTTGCAACCGGCCAGAAGATGGTAAGATTATACGGCGACTGAAGACGCGTCCTTTTTCATCATGAAAACGAATGGGATTCTCCTCATACTTCTGATGTGGGGTGCGTGCCGGGACCTCCTGGCCCAAGGGCAAATCGTCGATCAAACCTTTACACCGCTAGCTCCATTTTGCGGTTGCAACTTTTATGAAACGATCGATGCGGAAGGCGGTGATCTTCTGCTCGGCCAAGAGTTCACGCCATGCTTGTCTTCCCTTGATTTTGTGGATTTGTATGTGTACAATGATAGACCAGGCTTAACAACCGCATGGTTTCCATTGTTTGTTGAGATTCACAGCGATACCATCGATGGGCCTCTCTTGGGAACGAGTTCGACATTGTTTTACGGGCCGCATGCACCCGGTGGTCTCGCTCACCTGACGTTTCCGACGCCCATTACACTGTCGCCCCGAGACCGTTATGTCATCAGACCGTTTGCCAATGGCGGGGTCATGACAAGTGACAGGCTGCTGATCGGTGTGGTCCAACCAGCTTTCGGGACGTATACCGGCGGTCGGTTCCTTTATGCCTTGTTCGGAGGGCCACAAGAGAACAGAGACATGTGGTTTCGCGAAGGGATAACGGTCCAGCCAGGGCCAGCGTTGCAAGTCATTCCATCTCCCACCGCGATGGCGGTCCGATGGCCCACATCCGCCACGAACTTCGTCTTGGAAGCAACCGCAGCCTTGTCTTCCGGGAGCCAGTGGGAAGCCGTCACCAACCAGGTCGAGACGGTCGATGGGATGTTTTCCGTGACAGTAGATTACGAACTCCCGGCTCGATTCTTCAGGCTGCGCAAGCCGCTCTGATCGCCCATTGTAGCAGCCGACGTAAGGAGCCCAAGCACAAGGATGGGAACTCACCCGGCCGCGGCGCGCGCGGAGCGACGCGCCCTACCCTGGCCGGCGCTTGCAACGGCTCGCGGCTTGCCACATTGTCGCCTCGACGCACTTGTAACCGTGCAACTCCTGACCAGGATGTTTCTCACCCAATGTAGCCGCCGACGTGAGGAGGCGGATGGACCAAACGCGGGAACGGGTCCGCCTCCTCACGTCGGCGGCTACGGGCTGTAGGCGCTCCGTTCGACGGAGGGAATCTCGAGGCCAGGGACTGCCGTCCAATCAATCGCCGATGAAACGTAAGATTTTTGCACTCGCCCCGCTTCCCATCGCGTACCTCTGGTTTGCCGCCCTCGTGCCGTCGGGCGCCGCGCCGCCGCCGCAGTTCGAGTCGGAGTTGGTATTCCCTTTGCACGCGCAACACAACCACGCCCCCGGCATTGTCGAGTGTCCCAACGGCGACCTGTTGGTCTCGTGGTATCGCGGTTCGGGCGAGCGCCGTTCCGACGACGTGGCGGTGTACGGCGCGTGGTGCCCCCACGGCGAGTCGCGCTGGACCGAACCGTTCTTGCTGGCCGACACGCCGGGTTTTCCCGACTGCAACACGGCGCTTTTTCTGGATGAGCAGCAGCGCGTCTGGCTTTTCTACCCCACTATCATCGCGAACACCTGGGAATCCTGCCTCACGAATTTCAAGGTCTCCTCGCGCTACGGGCCGCCCGGTGTGCCGAAGTGGGACCGCGAAGGCCTGATTCTCCTCAAGCCGGACGACTTCGCCGGACCCGCCCGCCAACTGCTGGACGAGGAAATGCAGCAGTTGAATCCCGCGCTGTCCGACAAACTGCGGGAGGAGATTCGCCTGGCCCGCGAGCGACTGGGCGACAAGCTCTATCAACGCCTCGGCTGGCAGCCTCGTTGCAAGCCCACGCGGCTGCCCAGCGGCCGGCTGTTGCTGCCGCTTTATACCGACACGTTTTCCATCTCGATCATGGCGATCAGTGATGACCGTGGCCAGACGTGGCGCGCCAGCCAGCCCTTGATCGGATTCGGCAACATTCAGCCCACGGTGCTGCGCCGCGCCGACGGTACGCTCGTGGCCTATATGCGCGAGAACGGCTCCCGCAAACACGTGCGCGTGGCCGAGTCGAAGGACGACGGCGAAAGCTGGGGCAGCGTCGGGGTTTGCGACCTGCCCAATCCCGGTTCGGGGCTGGATGGGCTTCGGATGGCCAATGGCCGCTGGGTGCTGGTCTATAACGACACGACCACAGGCCGTCAGAAGTTGGCAGTGTCGCTCTCCACCGATGAAGGCCGCACCTGGAAACACACCCGCCATCTCGAAGACCAGCCGCGAGGTTCCTATCATTACCCTGCGATCATCCAAAGCAAGGACGGGACCCTGCACGTCGTCTACAGCTACTTTGTCGAGCAGGGCAAAAGCATGAAACACGCGGCCTTCAATGAAGCCTGGATTCAGGCGGAGGATGCCAAGAAAGAGTGAGAACGCTTCTATTCTTCTTCGCGCTCGCAGCCGCGGGCGCCGCCCCGCACCCGCTCGCTTCGCCCCAGAGCATTGAATTGCATCCTGGCCTGGAGATGACGCTTTTCGCCTCCGAGCCGGACATCGTGGATCCGGTCGCGCTGACCTTCGATGAAGACGGGCGCGTGTTCGTCGTCGAGATGCGCGACTATCCCTACGGCTTCGGCGCGGATCGAAAACCGGGCGGGACCATTCGCCTGCTCGTAGACACGAACCACGACGGAAAGATCGACCGCAGCGTGCTCTTCGCCGAGGGACTGAGCTTTCCAACCTCCGTGGCCCCGTGGAACGGCGGCGTCATCGTCACGGCGCCCCCCGAACTGATCTTCCTCAAGGACACCGACGGCGACGGCAAAGCCGACGTGCGCGAAGTGCTCTTGAAAGGTTTCACCCTCGGCGTGACCGACAGCAACGTGAACGGTTTGCGCTGGGGCCTCGACAACCGCTTGCACGGCGTCAATGGCGGCAACGGCGGAAGCATCGTCTCGACGCGCAAGCCGGGCGCGCCCGTGCCGCTGCGCAACTTCGATTTCAGCTTCGATCCCGGGACCGGCGATTTTGCGCCGACGTTCCATACGAGCGCCGGCTTTGGTCTGGTGTTCGACGATTGGGGCCGCAGCTTCGTGACCTACAACATCAACCACCTCCAGCAACGCATCATCCCTGTCCGCTACCTGGAGCGTTTTCCGGGTTTTCCGCCGGTCGAAGCGACGAGCAGCATTTCGGACCATGACGAGATGTCGCGTATTTATCCGGTGTCCGAGCCGGAGACGCGCGTGAATCACCCCGAACAATCCGGCCACTTCTCCTCTGCCGGCGGGATGGGCTTCGTCGGCTGGAGCGGCTACCCGGCCGATTTGCCGGGCAGCATCCTGGTTGGCGACGTGGTTGGGAACCTCGTCCATCGGGACATCCTGGAGCCCGACGGCCCAATCTTCGTCGCGCGCCGTTCGCCAGCTGAGCAGACGCGCGAATTCTTCGGCAGCCGGGACGGCGCCTTTCGCCCGGTTGGGATCGAACTGGGTCCGGACGGCGCGCTCTACCTGATCGACATGCAGCGCGATGTCATCGAGCACCCGGACTACATCCCGGAGAAAGTGAAGGCGAAGCTCGACCTTCGCGCCGGGCAGAATCGCGGACGCATCTACCGAATCACTCCCAAGGGAGGACTGGTCAACACCAAGGTCAGACTTCGCAACGCCAAAACCGCCGAGTTGGTTCCACTTCTCGGCCATTCCAATCAATGGTGGCGCACGACCGCACAGCGACTGCTGGTTCAACGCCGGGACATGGACGCCGTTCCTGCGCTGAAAAGGCAGGCGCAAGACGGCAATTCCCTGGCCCGCTTGCACGCGCTTTGGACCCTGCACGGACTGAAATCGCTCGACGAACCCCTGGTGCGAAGCGCCCTGGCCGACCAGCGCCCCGGCGTTCGCGAAAACGCGCTGCTGCTGGCCGAAGCGCTGCTGCCCGGCTCCGAGAGACTTCATCAGCGCCTATTGGCTCTCGCTGATGATCCCTCGCCTCGCGTGAGATTTCAGGCGGCGCTGACCCTGGGCCAGTTCAAGCATCCGGATTCCGCCGCCGCGCTGCGGCGCATCTACCTCAAGGACCAGGCCCATCGCTGGTCGCGTCTCGCCGTGATGAGTTCGACGCCCGACGGCGAAGCGACATTGCTTCAATCGCTGCTGACCGGCGTTTCGACGCAACCGCGCGTTGCAGAACCTGCGCTGGATGCCCTCCGAGAACTGGCGGACCTTTGCGGCGCTCGCGCGGCGCTCAATCCTGTCCGGCTGGAGGCCGTGTTGAAGGGCCTGCCGCCCGACCCCTCAATGGAACATATCCGCCTGGCCGTGGTGGAGGGGATTCAATCCGGGCTGGAGCGCACAGGTGGGAAAGCCACGGCCAGCCCGGCGGTTCGGGCTGCGCTCGACAAGTTGGGGCGCGCAGGTTCGCCGGCCTTGATGGCGGCGGCGTGGAAGCTTTCCCGCACGCTTGGTTTGCCGGAAACCGACTCGCAACGGTCCGCGCTCGATGCCGCCAGACGGCGGGCGCCGGACGTCACCCGGCCGACGCCGCAGCGTGTCGAGGACATACAGTTGCTGGCGTTGGGCAGTTATTCCGCCGTCGGCGAAACGCTCGGCGCGCTGCTCGAAGGAGCCCAGCCCGCCGCGGTCCAGCAGGCGGCCATCGAGGCGCTGCGTCAGTTCAAGGAGACAGCCGTCGCGACCAATCTCGTTGTTCGCTGGCGCTTGCTGGCGCCATCGGCGCGGATGCCGGTGCTCAACTTGCTCCTGCAACGCGTCGCGTTCCACGAACTGGTGGTGGAAGCCCTCGAGCAGGGCCGCATCCAACTCGGCGAATTGAACCTCGATCTGGAACAGCGTCGGCGGCTGCTGCGGGAAAGCTCGGCGCCCATCATGGCCCGCGCCGCCAAACTCATCGGCGACGAGGAATACGGCAATCGCAAGAGCCTCGTGGAGGATTGGCTGAAAAAGCTCCCGCCGGGTGGCGATCCGTTGCGAGGACGCGCGCCGTTCGAGAAAGTCTGCGCGCAATGCCATTCCCTCGACGGCCTGGGGCATCCGGTGGGGCCTGATCTCGCGGCGCTGGCCCATCGCAGCGTGGAGGATTTGCTTTCGAACATCCTCGATCCGAACATGGCCATCCACCCGAACTACGTGAGTTACACGGCGGAAACCGTCGGCGGTGACATTGAGACTGGCATACTGCAATCCGAGTCATCGGAAACCGTGGTCCTGCTCCAGCCAGAGGGCCGAAAGACGACATTGGCGCGAAAGCAGATCAAACGGCTCGAGTCGAGCGGGTTGTCGCTGATGCCGGAGGGATTGGAAGCGGGAATGACGCCCGCCGAGCTGCGCGATTTGATCGCGTTCATCCAACGGAGGAGATAACCACTGCTCACTTGAGTTCCCCGACGCATCCCGGCGAAACGTCTTCGTTGCCCCCGCGCTCTCTATTCGCCGCCAACCCCATCCGGTGGCTGGCGATCTTCGGGCCGGGTGCGGTCATTGCCTCCCTCACTATTGGGGTCGGCGAACTGGTGTTCTCGGCTCGGGCGGGCGCGCTCTTCGGCTACCGGTTGCTCTGGTTTTTCGTGCTCGTGCTGGTGCTGAAATGGGCGCTGGTGTTTGCAAGCGCGCGGCACATCGTGCTGACAGGGGCACACCCGTTCCAGCGCTGGATGGATCTGCCTGGGCCGCGCGGATGGCTGCCCCTGGTGTTCTTCCTGCTGGCCGTGCCGTGCTTTCCCATCTGGGTCTGCTTCCACTCCGGCACGCTGGGGACGCTGCTGGCTGCGCTGACCGGCACCACGCACGGCTGGCGGGACGGCGCTCACCTGGTGTGGGGCATGGGGGCGCTGGCGATGGTGATGGGGCTGTGTTTCGCTGGTGGGTACGCCACGCTGGAGAAGGCGCAACTGGTCATCGTGTTGCTGATGCTGGCCTCGGTCGGGGCGGCGGTTTTCTTCGTCGACGTGGACTGGCTGGCGCTCCTTAAGGGGCTGTTTGTACCGGAAGCCGTCCAATACCCGTCATGGGTCAACCTGGAGTCGCATGCCGAAGTGGCGAAGCGTTCGGCGTGGCTGGAGACGACCACTTATGTGGGCGTCATTGGCGGGTCGAGTTATGACTACCTGGCCTATGTCTCCTATTTGCGAGACAAGCACTGGGGCCGCGCAGGAGCCGACCTCGCCACGGCCGACGAACTCCAGGCGATCGCTCGCGACAATCAGCACACGAGCCGGCTCTGGCTCCGCGCTCCGCTGGTGGATTGCACCCTGAGCTTTCTAGCCGTTCTCATGTTTTGCGCCGTGTTCGTGGTGTGCGGTGCGGCGGTGCTGGGGCCGCAACACAAGGTGCCGGCTGGCGCCAACCTGCTTTCGCTCCAGGCCGAATTCGTGACTGCAGTCCATCCGTGGCTCAAGCACCTATACTTCGCGGGAGCTTTCCTTGCCGTGTTCGGCACGCTGTATGGAACGATCGAGGTCGCGCCAACCGTCGTGCGCGAACTCGTGCTGGCCTTGCGACCGAAGCAAGCCGACGCGTTGCAAGCGCGTCTTCGTCGCTGGTCGGTGACGTGGGTTGGCGCCGGTGGATTGCTCATCCTTCTGTGGAGTTTCGGTTATCACTTGCGGAGCGGGGCGGACAAGCCACCGGGTCTAATCGCCATTCTGACGCCCGCCAACTTGTTCACGGGCGTCCTCGGGTGCGGCATCGTCTGCGCGCTGAACGTTTGGATGGACCACCGGTTCCTGCCGCGCGGATTGCGAATGCACTGGCCGCTCCTGGTCCTCAGCGGGGTGGGCGCCACCGTGTTCATGGTCCTCGGCCTGACGGCGTATTCGGAGGATCGAAGCGGCGTTGCCGCGTTGTGCATTTTCCTCGGCACATTGGCGCTCGGCCTGACCGGCGCCTCGTTATTGGGGAAACGCGGCGGCATCCCGCAGGCGTGACTCACCGCGAATGAAGCGGCGACAGGTACTCATCTCTTAAAACTTCGGCCGGGTCGCGAGGTTTCCTGATTGCCTTCGGACAGGTTGACGGTATAAGCCCACGAACTTTCCTCAATCGAAGATGACGACACGAATGAAGCTGCTGCCGGGCCTTTTGCTCGCGATGGGGACAATGTTCGACACTCGGGCTGCGGAACCGGACGCCGCTGGACCGGCCATCGACAAGAGCCAATTCCACCTCTTCAATCCGACGCCCTCCAAATACCTCCGCGAGCTGATCACGGATCGGCCGGACAAGACCGAAAGTCCCTACACAGTGGACGCCGGGCATTTTCAGTTCGAGATGGATCTCGTGAGTTACACGCGCGACGAAGAGCGGCTCGACGGCGCGACGACCAAAGTCGATGCTTGGGCCGTCGCGCCCGTCAATCTCAAGGTCGGCCTCTGCAACCGGGTCGATCTGCACCTGGTCCTGGAGTCCTACAACCACGTCCGCGTGCGTTCTGGAGGCGTCACGCAGACGATGCGCGGCTACGGCGACACGACCGTGCGGCTCAAGTGCAATTTCTGGGGCAACGACGGCGGCCCGACTGCGATGGCCGCAATGCCGTACGTGAAGCTGCCGACGAACCAGGACGGCCTGGGCAACAATAGCGTCGAGGGCGGGTTGATCCTGCCGCTGGCGGTCAGCTTGCCCGCGGGCTTCGGAATGGGACTGATGACGCAGTTCGACGTAATTCGGGATGAAGACGGCGGGGGGCATCACGCCGAGTTCATCAACTCGATCACCCTGAACCATGACATCGTGGGCAATGTGGGCGGTTACGTGGAGTTTTTCAGCGCCGTGAGCGCCGAGCGCGGCTCCGGCTGGATTGGCACGGTCGACCTTGGGTTGACTTACGGCCTCACGGACAACATTCAACTCGATGCCGGCGTAAACATCGGCGTCACCAAATCCGCCGACGACGTGAACACTTTCCTCGGCCTGTCGTGGCGGTTTTGAGGAGTTACTGAGATGTCCGCGACTCACGAACCCGGATACTTCGCAAGCGCCGTAGCCGCCGACGTGAGGAGGCGGATGGTTCCATCAGCGATATGGGTCCGCCTCCTCACGTCGGCGGCTACAGGCTCTGGGCGTTTCGTACGCGCTGTCAAGTATCCGGATGAAGCGGGGTGCTAATGAGACCGGCGCTTCGGCTGATGATGCAACTATGAAACATCCGGTCTAGCACTTTCGCCCTCCTCACTTCGGCTACTTCAGCAGCTTCGCGAAGTTGAGGTTCAAGAGCAGTTGCAAGCCTGTCAGCAGCGTCATCGCGTAAACGAGCCTGAGGAAAAGCTGCTCGGAAATTTTCCGGTTCAGCCACACCCCGAGCCAGACGCCGACCGGAATGATCGGCAGGTAGTATAAACCCGTCAGCAACGTCTCGCGCGTGATGATGCCCTGCTGCAGGAAGAACGGGAGCTTGGTCCAGTTGATCCAGGCGAACACCAGCACAGTCGTCCCCACGTAGATTTCCTTTGCCATCTGCTGCGGGATCAGGAACAGGCTGACGATTGGGCCCGCCCCGTGCGCGAACGTTGAGGTGACGCCCGCACCGATGCCGCACGGGATGCCGACGAGGTGGTTCGGGGTGAACGCGCCTTCCGCCCGCCAGATTTTTTCCTTCACGAACTGGAACACGACGAATGCCACCGCCAGCGCGCCGATGACACTGTTCAATTGCCGCGCGGAAAACTGACCGATGAGCCTTGCGCCGATGATGACGCCGACGACCACGCCGGGCAGCAGATACTTGAGGTTTTTCCGCTCCCATTTCCCCCAATAGTGGTACAGCGAGAATGCATCCCCCGCGCAGAGCAAAGGCAGCAGCACGCCGACCGCGAACCACGGCGGCTGGCCGCCCGCGCTGAATGCCAGCACGCACAGCGGCGTCGTGAGCATTCCCAGTCCGCCGCCGAAGCCTGCCTTGGACAGCCCGATGAACAAGACGCCCATTGAGGTGAAAAGAATCGTGGTCCAGTGCGACACGGGCGCAGAAGGTAGGGGTTTTTGAGGGATTGGCAATCCGCGCGCATTGGAATGGGACCACCACGGTCCCGAACGGACGCGAAGCGGCTGGGAGCGCCGGCATCCTGCCGGTATCTGTCCAGAGCCTCCTTCACTGGCGTTCCTTTTGTCGGAAACGTTGTCGAGCCTGCGTTCGCCGACAAAGTTCGCGACAAAGTTTCCGACAAAGACGGGATGCGCAGATGGTGACGCGAAACACAAACTCCTGCCGGCGTCCACCCTTGCACCGCGAGTGGGGGGCTCGCCGGCCGGTTGCCGGCGCTCCCAGTCCCGAGTCCTCCTCGGCTGCCTTGATGGCACTTCTTCAATGCACACAGGCCCCCCTGCGAGCCGGAAAATTCCATTGCCACGCACTTGCCAGCCATTAAAGTCCGCCTTCCAGCCGCGAGCGGCGGGAGAACCACTTTGCACATGAAAAGCTACGATATTGCGGTCATCGGCGGCGACGGCACGGGACCGGAAGTCACTCGTGAAGCCCTCAAAGTTTGCGAAACGGCCGCGAACAAGTTCGGCTTCCGGCTCAACTGGCAGCATTACGACTTCGGCGGCGACCGCTACCTCAAGACCGGCGAGGTGCTGCCGGACAGCGCCGTGAACGAGCTGCGCAGGTTCAAGGCGATCTTCCTCGGCGCTGTCGGCCATCCGCAGGTCAAGCCCGGCATTCTCGAAAAGGGCATTCTCCTCCGGCTCCGCTTCGAACTGGAGCAGTACATCAACCTGCGCCCGGTGAAACTGTTCCGCGCGCAGGATTGTCCGCTCAAGGACAAGGGGCCGGAGCACGTCGATTTCATTGTCGTGCGCGAAAACAACGAGGGGCTTTACGCAGGTTCCGGCGGCTATTTGTTCAAAGGCACGCCCCACGAAGTGGCGATCCAGGAGTCGGTGAACACTCGCCGGGGTGTCGATCGCTGCCTCAAGTATGCGTTTGAAGTCGCGAAGAAACGCCGCGGTGGCAAGCCGTGGAAGGGCCTCAAGCCGGAGGACACGAGCGCCGGCAAGACCGCGCAACTCACGATGTGCGGGAAGACCAACGTGTTGACCTATGCTTTCGACCTCTGGTTCCGAGCGTTCAATGAACTGGCGCCGAAGTATTCGTCAGTGAAGACCGACTATGCGCATGTTGACGCCATCTGCATGTGGTTCGTGAAGAACCCGGAGTGGTTCGACGTGATCGTCACGGACAACATGTTCGGCGACATCATCACCGACCTGGCGGCAATGATTCAGGGCGGGCTGGGCGTGGCCGCGGGCGGCAACATCAATCCTGAAGGCGCCTCGATGTTCGAGCCGATGGGCGGCAGTGCGCCGAAGTACACCGGCCAGAACGTCATCAACCCGCTGGCCGCCATCAACGCCGCCGCCATGATGCTCGATTTCCTCGGCGAAGCGCAGGCCGGCGCCGCCATCGAGAACGCCTCCATCCAGATCATCAACACGAAGATCCAATCACTGGCCGCGGGCAGGATGGGCTACGGCACGACGCAAGTGGGCGACCTGGTGGCGGGCGCGCTGGCGTAGCAGCCCGTTCAAAAACTCCAGGTGGAGTTGTAGCGGCGGTCTGTGACCGCCGAAATCGGGCCAGAATGCGCAGTTTCTTCGGCGCACATAGAGCGCCGCTACAGTTTTTGAACGGGCTGCTAGCCGGCACCGTGGTATCGTTATTGAGTAGCTCCGACCGTGAGGTCGCGGGCTCTATTTCTCAGGCAGAAACAATTCTCTCACCTTCTGCCGCCGCCCATTACCATCTCCAGGATGCCGAACGCGATCGAGACCCAAAACAGAATCCACAGCGCAAGCCAGAGTCGGGTGCTGACAGTGTGCGAATAAAAAAACTCGCCGCACCGGTCACAGCGGAATCGCCGCTTGCGACTCAAGACGAATACGAACGCCATGACGATGCCGCCGGGCAACTGCGGCGCGACCGGATCATACTCCGACCTGGCAACCTGGTGTCGTGCGTTTATCTCACCGCAAGCTGGACATTTGAGAGCCATAAAGGGCCCTCACAATCGGCAATCGTTTCCCTTCGTCATCAAGGGGGAAACATACTCAATGCGCATCGGACGTGGCATAACACGCGCACCCTTTCAATAATCTCGACGATTGTCAATAGTGAGGACTGACCCCTTCATGGTTCGCTGTCATCGTCCTTTCTTATCTGCCCTTCCAACGGACGGTGCTTTTGGAATCAATAGCCAACCGCCGGTACGCTCTAGAGGGAAAGATGAATTTGGTTCCGGTTGATAGGTCCAAAATATGACGACATCGCGCCTTTCTAGCGCAGATACAATCATGGGGCATCTCTTGTTCAAGAAGATCTCGCCTTGCAAATGGCCACCGCTTCTCACTTCCACGGCAGGCTGCAATGGTGGATCGCCGATAACTCTACAAGGCAGTCTAGTACCTTCTGCATCTGTGTCGATCGCGACCAGCGTCATACCGAATTTTCCAACTGGCACAAAGCTGGAAACAAAAACAAGAGTTGCTGGGCTCTGGTTTGTGAAAAAAACATCTAAGTAATAATTGGTCGCTTCGATGCACCGAAGCTGGACGCCTAAAGCATATGTTGGATTGCCTGGTTGCTCACGGGGCTGAGATCGCGCTGAGAATAGACCGGCCAAGAGCGATGCACTCATGCCCAGCACTAAAAAAAGTGGATTATTTTTCATTAAGGGGTCCTCACAATCGACAATCCTTTCCCTTCGTCATCAAGCGGGAAACATGCTCAATGCGCATCGGACGTGGCATAACACGCGCAAGCGTGCCCGTGTCCAGGAAGGTGCCCGTGAACCGCCCGTTGCCCAGCGACAGCGCGACCGCGAGTTTGTTTGGGCTGGCATTGGTCACGCGGTTGTTGGCGCCGAGCACGATGTCATTCGTCCAATTTTGGCTGAGGTTTCCGCCGCTCAGGACCACGACACCATTGGTCAGGTCGATTACACGGTTCGTCGCAGTGAGCGGCGCCACGTAGCGCGAGCCGGTCAGTGTCATCTGGTTCGTGAAACCGGCGGGATAGAATCTCGCCGTCGGCAAGGCGGGTTTGCTCCAGTCGACGAGTCCACTCAAGTCGTCCGAAGGGGCGTTCGTGTCGAACTGGACCCAGCCGAGGAGTGAACCCCGAATTTCGTAGAGCGGCGCGTAGAGCGGCCAGGCGCCATCCTTCGAGATCGACACCGAACGGGTTAGTTTGGATCCTTCGGCGAGCGCACCAGCGAGTACGCCAATTCCGCCCGTGGTGACTCGCAGTACTCCCCAGCCATCGCCCTCGGGAGAATCCGTCCCCGGGCTGCCGGGCAAAACAAGAGTGTAGCGGGCCGCCAGCGGCGCCGGGTTGGTGGAGGCGTTGAAAATTGCCCGGTCGCCAAGCAATTCCGCGATCCATTGTCCGTCACTGACGGAGCCGGTGACCTGATCGAGGCCGTGCAAGTCCACTGCCCATTGCACGGTGAGCGAGTTGGTTCCGGTCCGGAGGATGACGTTGGTTGCCATCCCCTCTAGATTGAGTTTGCCGGAAGTCCCGTAACGCCGGCCCGCCAGGCGCAAGGCCGCGCTGTACTTGCCGCTCGTGGTCACGCGCAACTTGAAGTCGCCGGAGGTTCCGTGTCGCACCTGGCTGTTCTCATGGAACAAGCCGTTGAACAACCCGCTGACCCTGAGGAATGGATTAGGCACAAAGTTCGCCTGCACAGCCATGTTCGACTGCATGAGGAACCCCAGAGTGGGCAGCGGGCTCGAAGCGGAGCCAGTCCAGTTGGAGAAAAGGAAGCCGACGCCAGCCGTGGCGGTCACGCGATAGCCACGGTTGATTTCGAGCACTTGGCCGTTGGTGGCGCCGCTGACGGTGCCGGTGCCGCTGATGGTCAGATTGAGCGCGCTGGTGACGACCTGGAAGAATTGCCGCGCATTGGTTTTGGAGAAGTTGCCAAACGTGTCCACGCTGCGCACGCGCACGAGGTTCGTCCCGGGCGGCAGGGTGAGTGGCGTGTTCCAGTTTGTGGTGCCGGTCGCCGCGACGAATGGCCCTGAGTTCAAGGAGCAATCAACAGATGCGACGCCCACACTGTCGGCGGCCGTGCCGGTAAGCTGGGTGGTAACGTTGGTCGCACGCGCCCCCGCGGCCGGCGCGGTGATCGTGACCGTCGGCCGATATTTGACCCGCAGATCGATGCTGTTGGTGGCTTTGCCGCCCAGGTTGTCCGTGGCCAAGGCAGTGAACGTGTAGAGACCGACGCCCAGGCTCCTGACCGTGAGGCTGGCTGGGTTGGTCATGGCAAGGCCGATGGAGGTGGTGCCACGGAAGAATTGTATCCGGGTCACGTTGCCGTCGCTGTCAGACGCGGTGGCTTGGAGGACGAAAGTGGCCGGGGCAATCAGCCCCGAACCATCGGCCGGGCTTGTGATCGAGACGGCCGGCAGGGCATTCACGATGAGTGTAACGCTGTTGGTGGAGTGGCCCCCGACCATGTCCGTCAACACCGCCGACAAAACGTATGTGCCCGCCGCAAGATCGTTCACGTCCACGCGATAGGGATTGTTGGTGTCCACGCCCAGAGAGTTGGTGCCGCCGAAGAACTCGACCTGGCTGACGTTGTTGCCGCCGCCCGACACAGAGGCGCGCAGGGTAAACGAGGCCGGCGCGCTCAACACCGTTCCGTTGGTGGGCGAGGTGATCGTGATTACCGGGGCGGCCGGGATTGAAAGCGCCGCCATCGATATCAGGGTCGTGACGAACGCCAGTCGAAGATTCAGAGAGTTAGCTGTCATACGGTTGCATCGCGCGCGATACGGGTTCATCGAACCGAGAATCCAGGCGCGACGGCAACGAATTCATCGGCATCGCAGCAATCCTGTTAACCGCCATTTCTTACCGTGAGCATGAGGGCACGACAGTCGGTAGCCGCCGACGTGAGGAGGCGGAGAACGCGGACGCCGGTCCCTCCGCCTCCTCACGTCGGCGGCTACAATCGTTGGTGAGAAATGCGGGTTAAGCGCTAGAACTCGCGCTTCTCAGTCCTCGCTTCTCAGTCTATCCTCGCCTCGAATGAAGCCGCTCGACACTGCAACCTTGAACCTGCTCTGGCACGACGCCGATGAGCGCGAGGTGCGGCTGCGGCAAGTCATCAGCGAGCGCCTCGCCGTCCAGCCTCCGCCGGCGATCGATGACCAACTGGTCGCGAGCTACTTTTTCGCGCTGCGAAGCTGGCGCCTCGACCACTTGGCCAAGGAGATTGCCTACCACGCCACCAGCGGCACGAAGGACATTCCGCCTGGCTCGCTCCTTGAACAGTGCACCGGCCGTGCCATTGGCGTGGACGCGTTCGACGCCACCGGCCGGCTCGGGCTGCTGCACATGGCCTATCCCCTCAAGATGCTGTTGCAGCCGGACGGCCATCTCACCTCGACCGACATTCTTCACACGGTCGCCGGGGCGATTCTGTTCGATGTTTACGAGAACCAGGACGTGCGCCTCGTGGCGCTCAATATTCCCGAAAAAGTTCTCCGGACGTTCCCGGGCCCGGCCTATGGCGGCGCCGGCCTTCGGGCGCGGACCCGTTGGGGAAACGAACCCGCCTTCGGCACCATCCTCAAGCCCACCGCGGGCATCACGCCGGAGACGGTCGGTGAACTGGTGGGAGAGGCGGCGGCCTGCCGGCTGTTTTTGTTCGTGAAGGAGGACGAGAATCTCTACCCGCGATTGGGCTACTCGCCGGTCAAGGAACGCGCCCGGCGCGCCGCCGATGCCATCCAGCGCCAGCAGGACCAGCGCGGCGGGCGCGGGCTCATCTTCGCTCCGCACGTCACTGGCGCGCCGCACGAGATTCTGGAAAACGTTCACGCCGTCCTCGAAGCGGGCGCCACGGGCGTGATGTTCAGCGAAAGCTTTGCCGGGAGCACGGTGCGGATGGTGCGCGAGGCCACGAAACATCTGCTCGAGCCACCCGCGATTTACGGCCACAACGCTGGCATTGGCGTCAAGACCCGCGGTGGCATCTGGCGCGAGGTCATCGACTTGCTCGCGCGACTGGACGGCATCGACTTCCGTCAGACCGCGCCCGTGCGCCGCGGCCCGCCGTTTATCTATCCGCACGGGGACGAATGGCTGGCCAGCGAGCGCGTCCTGACGCAGCCACTTCCCGGCATCCGGCCAACGATGATCGCCCGCGCCGGCGGGCTGGACCAGGGCAACATCATCCTCAACCTGCAAGACGCCGAACAGCGCGGCCTGGGCGAGCACATCCTTTTCCTCGCCGGCAGCGCGATCAACTCAATCAAGAGCGCCGCTGGCAAACCCGATCCAAAACTCGGCGCCGAGGCGATGCAACAGGCCCTCGAAGTCCATCGGAGCGGAAAGCTCAGTGGCGTCCCGGCGCCCGAACACCTCGCCTCGCTCGTTGCCTTGGCGGAGCGCCAACAACTCAAGGCGCTGCGTGAAGCCTTGCGGCAGAGATACCCGGAAAACGCATGACCCGCCCTGTTCACATTGCCCTCGTCGGAGATTGCGACCCCGCCCTCCGGGCGCACGCGGCGATCCCAGTGGCCCTGCACCTGGCGGCCGATGAAATGGGCCGCGGCATCCAGCCAGCCTGGGTGGCCACCGATTCATTGACCAAGACGGCGGCGGCGGCGGCCAGGCTCGAACCGTTCGACGGCATCTGGTGCGTTCCAGGCAGTCCTTACCGCAGCATGGACGGGGCGTTGCGCGCCATCCGCTTCGCCCGCGAGAACGGCCGGCCGTTCCTGGGAACTTGTGGTGGATTTCAGCACGCCATCATCGAGAGCCTGCGCAATGTGGCGGGACTGAAGGACGCCGACCACGCCGAGTCGAACCCCGGCGCCAAAATGCCGGTCATCACCCGCCTGGCCTGCTCGCTGGTGGAACGCGGCGGCGTCATTCGTCTCCAGGCCGGCACCCGGATCGCCGCGGCCTACCGCCGGCACGAGGTCACCGAGAGCTTCAATTGCAATTTCGGCTTCGACAAACGTTTTGAAGAGGCGTTGGCGAAGAGCGGGCTGAAGATTTCCGGGCGCGATCCGGCGGGGGATGCGCGCGTCGTCGAACTGCCCAATCATCCATTCTTCATCGCCACCCTGTTTCAGCCGGAACGCTCCGCCTTCACCGCGCGATCGCACAGCCTAATCAAAGCTTTCATCGAATCAGCGAAACACAATCCTGCTCCAAAGCCGCCCGCTTGAAACTGTCGCCGGCCGCGATAGCCGACGGGCGTTGCATTGGGACAGCGGTTTCGATACATTAGCCGCGATGAGAGCCAAAGAACTTCGAGACCTCGTCCGTGGCAGCCCGTTTCGGCCATTCCGCCTGCACATGGTGGACGGCAAAGGTCTGCGCGTGCCGCTTCCAGACTTTGCATTGGTGACAGCCGATTACGTGGTGGTGGCCAACGTGTTGGCGGGAGGAATACCGGGAGACATCAACTTCGTGCCTTACGAACACATCGCTCGCATCGAGATGCTGCCGCGTAAGGCGCAGCGACACCGCCCCGGCAACGCATGACGTCGACGGCCGGAATGTGGAGGCGGTTCTTTCCCAGGAAACGGTTTGCATGGAGAGAACCGAAGGACTTTGTTCGAGCAGAGAATGCCGAACTCGCCGCGCGCCACAGGTGGTGGGTGATGCCCGGGTGCTGCCTGCTTATCAGCGCGGCAGTGATGGTTAATTGGTCGGTGTCCAGGTTGAATCCGAACCATCCTCTCCCAGACTTTCCTGCCGCGTTGGCCATCGCCATTGGCGGAGGGATCGTGATGGTCTACGGATTGCCACCGCTGATCGCCTTGATCCCGTCGTCCGTCGAGGTCCGCGAGAATGGAATCTCATGTTTGCGCCACGGCTCGGGGAGCTTCGTCCGCTTCAAGGATGTCGAATCAGTCGAGTGGACCAGGAAACACGGATTCACCGTGCTTCGGATTGTCCGCAAAGGCTCGAGCCGGCGGGAAGTGCCCTTGGGAGTCGCTCCTGAAGTGGATACGGCGAGCGTCAGCGCGTTCTTCGAGTCGAAAGGCTTGAACAGCGCTCGCCGCCCCGAAAGCCTTCTGTCGACTGGCATTTGAGTGAAAAAAGATTCCCGCCTCCTCAAACTCGGCATACTGGGCTGCGGCCCCATCTCTCAAATCGCCCATTTCGACGCGGCGAAGAAGGCGCGCAACGTCGAGCTGACGGCCATCTGCGATCTTGCCGACGATTTGCGCGAACGCATGGCGGCGCTGCACCAGCCGCGTTTTGCGTATCGCGACTTCGACGAAATGCTGGCCGACGATCGCATCGAGGCGGTGCTCATCGGCGTCGCCGACCAGTTCCACGTGCCGCTGGCGCTGAAGGCGATCGCGGCCGGCAAGCACGTCCTGGTCGAAAAGCCGCTGGGGGTGAGTATCGAGGAATGCGAACAACTGCGGCAGCGCGTGAGCGCCTCGAAGCTCGTTTTCCAGATCGGCAACAACCGCCGCTTCGATCCCGGCGTGGCGTTCGCGGCGAAGTTCATCCGCGAGGAACTCGGACAGATGATCGCCTTCAAATCGTGGTACTGCGATTCGACGCACCGTTACACGATGACGGACAATCTCCAGCCGCTCGTCCAGCACAGCGAAGCCGCCCGGCGGCCGGAGGGCAATCCCAAGGCCGACAAGCGCCGCTATTTTCTTCTCACCCACGCCAGTCATTTGGTGGATACGGCGCGGTTCCTGGCGGGCGACATCGTGTCGGTGCGCGCGCGGCGGCTGGAACGCTTTGGGGCGTTCTGCTGGTTTGTCGAGGCTGAGTTCGCCAGCGGGGCGCTTGGGCATCTCGACCTCACGATCCCGATCCGCGGCGACTTCGAGGAGGGATTCCAGATCTACGGCGAGCACGGCAGTGTGCAGGGGCGAGTGTACCTGCCGTGGTTTCACAAGAGCAGCGTCGTGGAATGCTTCTCGGAAAAGGACCGCGCGTATCACCGGCCGCTGGGTGAAGACGCCCATACGTACAAGCTCCAGCTCGAAAGCTTCGCCGATACGATATTGCGCGGCATCCCCCAGCACGGGGCGAATCTCGACGATGGGCTGGCCGCTATGCGCGCTCTCGTCGCCATTGCCCGCTCGGCCGACAGCGCCAAGTCTGTGCGGCTGGCCGAGGCAACCGGCGCAGTGTGATCCGCCCCCCTGATCGTCACCGAATTCTTTTCAACCACGAATGGACACGAATCCACACTAATAGAAGCGGGTTCGAGGTCAGCGCACGGCCCTGCAATCGTGTTAGATACAAGGGCCGTAGTGCTGCTGGCGGCTCGTGCCAGTTTTGATTCGTGTTCATTCGTGGTTGAAACCTGCTGTCCGGAATTAGGTGTGGATTTGGGCCTCCGAATTCAGGTTGCGTTCCAACCTTTTCGCCGTTAAACCCTTCGCGAACTTTTGACCAGACCCACTATGGCCCAGACCCTCTATCACCCCAGCGTTGAAGGAGCCCAGCACGGCGGGAAGAGTCTTCCGGATTTTCTTGCCTACGCGAAGAACGCCGGCGCTGTGGGCGCGCAGCCTTCCAACTACATGCTCCAAGCCGGTGACGGCTTCAAGACCGCCAAGGAAATCCGGCAGACGTTCGAAAAGGCCGCGATGAAGCTCGACGGCATTTCCGCCCACTGCCCATTCTGGGTGCATACCAGCGCCTGGACCGGGACTCCTGGAATCCGGCCGTTCATACCGGCGGATGTGGCGAAAAAGTCGCCGGACCAGATCGAGAAGTGGGCGGAAGATTACCTGCTGCGGCTGTTTGATCTGTGTGCCGAACTGGGCGTGAAGGTGGTGCCGATGTTCTGGGGCGTGGCATTCGGCTGGGAACTGGCAGGCGGTTATCCGTGGGGCTTCTGGAAGGGAGGCGACTACGACCTCATTGCCGAAGGCTCGGAGCGGTTCGTGAAGAAGACCGCGAAGCTGCGCGCGCACGCCCGCAAGCTGAGCCTCTACCTGTGCCACGAAATCCATCCCGGCACGGCGGCGATGTGCGCCGATGATTTCAACCTGCTGGTCAAGATTTGCGACGGCGACAAGGTGATGGCTGTGAACGCGGATCCGTCGCACTGCTGGGAAGGCGAGGATTGGGAGACGCGCTTCCGCAAGGTGGCCGACCGCGTTTACGCCTGCCACGTGAAGAATTTCGTGATTCGACCTGGCGTTCCACTGCGCAATATGGCGCCCGACTGGCCGGACCGTGCGATGCAGTTCACCGATCTGCCCAGCGGCGACCTGAACCTGCCACGCTACGCCGAAATGCTCATCCACATCGGCTATCCGAAGCGTTACTGCGAAGTCATGGGCACAAAGTCCGCACCGCTCATCGTCGAAGCCGAGAGCGCCTACCGCGATCTCGACGCCGCCAGCGCCAATGGCATCGCCTATGTGCGCGACAACCTCTGTTTTCCCCTGGCCGCCGGGTCGTTCGAGGAAGGCATGGGAGCGTAGGATCGGGAACCGCTGACCTCGCCGGGAAACCCCGGAGGATGGAGTCCTGTCGGGCGCACTGGAGAAATAGGGTGATGGAGTGTTGGAGTAATGGAGTATTGGAGTAGTGGAAGAGTGGGGTGATGGAACCTCTCCGGCATCAACCCAATACTCCAACACTCCAATACTCCATTCCCCCCCATCACCCCGCGTACCTTCCCCGGTTTGCCGTACCGTACCCGCCTCGATTGGCTTGGACTGACACTGCGTCCATTGTGCAAGCGTGAACCAACTTCTCCGTCTGATCCTGCGAGGTGTCGTTATCGTTGGCATCGCGGTCACTTCAGCGTTTCTCATCACGAGCTATTTGCGGCAGACCGATTGGTTCAAGGAACAGATGTATCGCCGCCTCGTGAACGGGGCCGCCGAGAAAAAGCTGCATGCCGCCAGCGTGCTGGCGGATGTGGGCGGGGAGGAGCAGTTGCTCCGCGCGTTGAAGTCCGAGGACCCGGCCACGAGCGAGGCCGCCCGCCGAGCGGTCGAATACGTCTGGTTCAACGCCGCCGGGCGCGAAGCCTTCGAGCGGATGCAGGCCGCCTATCACGCCGAGGAGCAGGAGGACTACGCGCAAGCCATCAAAATCCTGGATGAACTCGTCGCGAAATTTCCACGCTTCGCCGAAGCCTGGAACCGCCGGGGCTCGGTCCACTGGCAACTGGGCCAGTATGACCAGTCGATGGCCGACTGTCGTCGCGCCCTCAAGCTCAATCCACATCATTACGGGGCGCTCCAGGGCCAGGGCGTCTGCTTTCTGAAAAAGGGCGACTTGCTGGAAGCCTGCAAGGCGCTTCGCGCCGCTTTGAAAATTGCGCCGCACGACGAGGCCACCCGGCGGACGCTCCGCAAATGCGAGGAATTGTTGAGAGCCTGCCCGCCGGCGGGCCAGCCGCGCCAATCGTCGGATTTGATCTGACATGAGGCGTGGTGCGTGGTGCGTGGTGCGTATTTGGCCAGTCAGTTGCCTGCCCAACTGCTTCACGCACCACGCACCACGCAACACGTCAAACCTTTCCCGCTTGGCACGCGCCGGGCTTTTCCGTAGCGTCCGGCGCGTCATGCTGGTGCTAAGGTTTATCGGTGTGCTCAACGCCGCCGTCTGGCTGGGCGCCGCCTTCTTTTTCACGTTCGCGGTTGCGCCCGCGTTTTTCACCCCGGAGGTGAAGGAGATCTTTCACGGGCGGTTCTGGCCAGGGGTCATGGCCCAATTCGTCGTCGAGCGATACTTCTACCTCCAGCAGATTTGCGGCGTCATCGCGCTGGTTCACCTGATTGCCGAGTGGTTTTACCTGGGACGCGCTTTGCAACGGCTGAACGTGGTAATCCTGGGCGGGCTGCTTCTCTTCGGATTCGTTGGAGGGTTCTGGATTCAGCCCAGGCTCCACGAGTTGCACCGGGTGATGTACAGCATGAACGAGCAATACCAGGCTGTTTCCCTCTCCGTCGCGGAACGCACGGCGGCCGCGAAGTCCTTCAAAACCTGGCACGGCGTCGCGCGTGCGATGGACATTGTCGCCCTGGCGGGACTCCTCGTCTACTTCTGGCGCGTCACGCACCCCAGCGACGATCTCCGAATCCTGAGCGCAACGGCGGGGCCCCAATTCCGCAGTTGACTTTTGCGGTGGATTGTTAATGCTGCTGATGGTTCCCATCAGGAACGAGGCCTTCTGGCTTCGAGAGGTGATTGTATGGCTTTCGGCCAACGTCATGAACATCAGTCGGGCCGAGGAAAGCTCGGCGGCGGCCCGGCCTCCAAGCCCGGCCTGCAGGAAGACACCCTCAAGTCCGAGAAACTTCAAATCGAGCGCAAGACGTTCGTTCTCGCCCTCAAGGAAAACCCGCGCGGCCGTTTTGTGCGCATCACGGAGGACGTTGGAGGCCGGCGCGACACCATCATCGTCCCGGCCAGCGGTCTGCGGGAATTCCAACGCGCCTTCGAAGCGATGGTGAAAGCCGCGGAAGTTCCCTCCGAGCAGGCGCACCAACCGTGAAGCCGCAGCCAGGGGATGGACCAAAGACTTGTCGTCGCGCCCGTCCAGTGCTAATGCTGCCGCCACATGACGACACCAAGCCAGCCGGCGCGGCGCGCAACCATCGAAGATCTCCAAAAACTCACTCCGCTCTGGGCGCGGGAGGGTTTGCAGGCTGAGGAACTGAGCAAACGCTTCCAGGAATTCCAGGTCGTCGACGGGCCCGGCGGGGAACTGGCGGGCGCCATCGGCCTCCAGATCGCGGGGCACGAAGGCCGGCTGCACAGCGAGACGTTTCTCCATGCCGAGGAGGCCGAAACCGTCCGCGCCCGGCTTTGGGAGCGGGTGCAGATGATTTCGAAGAATCACGGCCTGGTACGGGTGTGGACGCAACTGGGCGCGCCGTTCTGGCGTCAGAACGGATTCGGGGATCCAGCGCCCGAAACGGCGGCGAAACTTCCCGCCGCCTTCGCCGGAATCCCGGCGCTGTGGAACGTTCTCCAGCTTCGCGACGAGACCGCGACGGCGCCGTCACTCGAGAAGGAATTCGCCATGTTTCGGGAAATGCAGAAGGAGGAGACTAATCGCATCTTCCGCCAGGCCAAAGTGATGAAGTTAGTGGCCGCAGTTATCCTGTTGGTCGTGTTCGTGCTCCTGGCGATCTGGATTTTCGCGTGGTTCAAGACGCAAGCACTGCGTCACAAGTAACCGTTGCTGTTCCAGGTCGCTCCTTGCCGCTTGAAAAAATCCCCCCGCCCCGAGATTCCGCGCAAGTCGATCTACCGGCTTTCGATCTATCTGCGCTGCCTGCACCGGCTCAAAAGCAACGCCATTCGCACCGTGTCGAGCGATGCGCTGGCCAGGGCCGCGGGCGTGAAACCGACCCAGCTTCGAAAGGATCTCACCTACTTCGGGCAATTCGGCACGCGCGGGCTGGGCTACGATGTCGAGCAATTGGCGGCGATGATCACCGACTTGCTGGGCACGCGCCGCTTGCAGCCCGTCATCCTCGTGGGCGTCGGCAATCTCGGCTCGGCGCTGCTGCGCTATCGGGGCTTCGAGCAGGAAGGCTTCGAGATCGTGGCGGCGTTCGACTTGAACGCCGACGCGCGCAAGGCCCCCCAGTTCAAACAGCCGGTTCACCCGATGGAGAAGCTGCCGGAGATCGTCCGCGAACGCGGCGTGCGGATGGCCATCCTCGCCGTGCCCGGCACCGCCGCCCAGGAGGTGGCCAACACGCTGCTGGATTGCGGCATCGCCGGCATCCTGAATTTCGCGCCCATCGTGCTTCAAGTGCCCGAGGAGGTCACGGTGAACAACGTCAACCTGGCCATCGAACTGGAGAACCTCAGTTATTTTATACAGGACTGAAATGAGCGAATACGACTGGGAAACCCATTACCAATCGGGCGACACGCCGTGGGAGAAAGGCGAGCCGGCGCCCGGCCTCGTCGATTTTCTGGCGGCCCATCCGGAGTTGCCCCGCGGAATCGTCGCCGTGCCCGGCTGCGGCACGGGTCACGACGTGCGGGCGTGGGCCCGCGCCGGATTCGAAGCGTGGGGCTTCGATGTGGCGCCCTCGGCGGTCCAGCGGAGCGAGTTGCGCACGGCCGAGGCCGGCTTGAAAGCCCGGTTCGTGCTCGGGGATTTCCTGGCCGAACCGCCGCCCCTGACGTTTGGCTGGCTCTTCGAACACACGTTCTTCTGCGCCATCCACC
>WNGA01004073.1_pt1 | contig 64403 bp, 54 predicted proteins | sample 5400061 | NCBI WGS metagenome assembly WNGA01 (sample SAMN13153366, study PRJNA577476) | soil metagenome | isolation source: 100 cm soil or saprolite under grassland replicate 2 | place: USA:California | collected 2016-06-15
ACCGACGTCAGCAGCTGGACGCCCGGCTTGCCCGCCTGGATCTGGCGGCCCAGGATGAGGTTGATCTTGTCGATGTAGGCGCTGAACAAGAGGAAGGCCGCCAGCGACGCGGAGGCGATCGCGTAGCCCTTGGTGAGCGCCTTGGTCGTGTTGCCCACGGCGTCGAGCCGGTCGGTGATCTCGCGAGCGCCGGCCTCGGCCCGGCTGAACTCGGCGATGCCGCCGGCGTTGTCCGTGATCGGTCCGAACGTATCCATGGCCAGGATGTAGGCGGTTGTCATGAGCATGCCCATCGTGGCCACTGCCGTGCCGAAGATGCCGCCGACGTTCCGGCCGTCGGCGGCGGTGAGGTTGGCCTGCGAGCCCAGCCAGTGGCTGGTGAACAGGGCGACGCCGATCGAGATGGCGGTGACGAACGTCGTCTCGAAGCCGACCGCCACGCCGGAGATGATGTTGGTGGCCGGGCCGGTCCGGGACGCCTCGGCGATCTCGCGGACCGGACGGAAGGTGCCGGCCGTGTAGTACTGCGTGATGTAGACGAACGCGATGGACGTGGCCAGGCCAACCACGCCGCACCCGAACATATAAACCCACGCCGGAACGCCGCTGGCACCGGTCTGGCCGGGCGTCTGCATCATCACGTTGGTGACGAGGGCCAGCGCGGCGACCGACAGCAGGGTCGTGACCCAGTACCCGCGGTTGAGCATGTTCATGGGGTTCTCGTCCTCGCGGCCGCGGACAAAGAAGATGGCCACGATCGTGGACAGTAGCCCGAACGCGCGGACCACCAGCGGGAAGAAGATCCACGCCTCGGGATGCGGCCAGCCGGCAGCCAGGGCCACCGCGTACACCGCCACGCCCAGGATCATCGCGCCGATGTTCTCGGCGGCCGTGGACTCGAACAGGTCCGCCCCGCGGCCGGCGCAGTCGCCCACGTTGTCACCAACGAGGTCGGCCACGACTGCGGCATTGCGCGGGTCGTCCTCGGGGATGCCCGCCTCGATCTTGCCGACGAGGTCGGACCCGACGTCGGCGGCCTTGGTGTAGATGCCGCCGCCGAGCTGGGCGAAAAGGGCCACGAAGCTGGCCCCGAAGCCGTAGCCGACGATGAGGAAGGGCGCCTGGTTGGGGTTGGTCAGGCCGCCGAAGGCCACGAACATGCCATACACGCCCAGGAGCGACAGGGCGACCACCAGGAAGCCCGACACGGCGCCGCCGCGCATCGCCACCTGGACCGCCTCCACGAGGCTGCGCCGGGCGGCGGCGGCGGTCCGGACGTTCGACTTGACGCTGATGTACATGCCGATGATGCCGGACGCCATCGAGCACGCCGCGCCGACCAGGAAGGCAATCCCGGTCCGGATGCCCAGGTCGATCCCGAAGATGTCCGTGTCGGCCACGGCCTTCGTCTCGAAGATCGTGATGACGGCCGCGATGACCACGGCGCCGACCAGGGCGAGCACGGAGATCGTCGTGTACTGGCGCCGGATGAACGCGACCGCGCCTTCGAAGATCGTCCCCGCGACCTCCTCCATCTCCTTCGTGCCGGTATCCCGGGCGAGCACGTCGCGGGCCAGGTAGAGCGCGAACAGGATGGCGATGATGCCAGCCGGCAGGATGATCAACTGGAGCGCACTGGCATCCAACATCGGGGTGGTGACTCCTCCTGGTCAGGACCCGGGCTCGGGGCACATGGCGTCGCGGGCGCTCGGTGGGAATGCGCTCAGTGGGAAATGGGCACGGACATCCCGGGAGGACGTCCGGGATTGCAACGTTTCAGGCCGCCGGGAGTGTATCGCGGGCCATTCACGGGGGTCAAACCAGATGAGGGCGCGACCTATGCACCCCGGCAGCCGAGGTCAGGACGGCTCCGTCAGGGCAGCCACCGTGGCTCGGCGCCGTCCCGGGTGAGCTGGCGGAGTTCGCGCCCGTCCGTGCCGACGACCCAGATTCCCGCCGAACCAGCGGGCTCGCCGATCGGGACCCTGACGAACAGGATGTCCTGTCCGTTCGGCGAGAAGACGGGCGTCCGGTCGGACAGGTCGGCCGCCACACACCCGAGGTTGGCTGCGTGGCCGAGGTCGCGGCCACGAGGAAGGCCTGGCTGCTGGACGACCAGCTGGGGACGCTGGTAGCCGTCAGGTTGAGCCGGGCCGATGTCGCGATGGGGCTGGACAGGTCGATGAGCTGAAGAGTGCCGTCTGCGGCAGCGAGCAGGACGATCGCGCCGTCACTATCGAAGGCGGCCCGCGGGGCCCACGGGGAGCCGCCGGCGGTCGTGCCCGGGCCATCACCGCTGACCTTCGACGAACCGACGGCCGGCGCCCCGTCCGCCAGCAGTCGGCGCTCGTCGCCGGAGCCCAGGCCGGGTACCGGCACGAGCCACCAGCCCTGGTCCGTGCCATCGGTGCCGCGCCGGCCAACGATCAGCGATCGGCCGTCCGGAGCGAACACGGGTCCGTACTCGAATCGACCGGCACCGGTCAGCGTCCGCTCGTCGCCGCCGTCGACCCTGACGACGCGGACGGTGCCGCCCGCGCTGTAGGCGATCGTCTGCCCGTCGATCGTGATGTCATAGCCCACGATCGGGCTGAGCGAGCTCGTGAGCTGTCGCGGGTTGGAGCCGTCCGGGTTCATCAGCCACAGGTTGCGGACGCCGCCGCGTGCGGTGAGGAAGACGACCTGGTTCTGGGCGGACGTGGACGCCTGTCCGGTCGTGAACGTCCACGTCCGTCCGGCGGCAACCTGCCCGCTTGCTGCAAGGCTGCGGACCACCGGCCGCAGCGTGACGGCGTACGTCGTGTGGGCCGGCAAGGCGGCATTCGGGGTGAAGACCAGGGCACGCCCGGCAGGCGCCTGGCTCGGCGAAGGGCCCTCCGAAGGGGCCGGGACGGGCTCGTCTTCGGGAAGCTCGACCACGGCCGTCGAGCCGTCGATGGGCGGCGTGATGACCAACGCGTCGGCGGCCGATGCGGGGTCGATGGGTGCGTCGAAGAAGACGGCGATCGAGCCGTGCGGGTTCGCTCCCGAGACGCCATTCGCGGGCGCGGTGGACAGGACCGACAGGCCTGCCGCCACAGTCGAGAACCGGCTGGTGAACGGCGCCACCAGATGCGAGCCGTCCGTGTCCGTCGCACCCATGCCGACGGTCACGTCGTAGGTCGTGCCGAATGACAGGGCTGAATCGAACGTGAGGGTGAGGACCTGCTGGCTCCAGCTGGCGCGATAGGCGGTTCGCGGCGTGATCGAGATCGCCTGCTCCACGGCGCTCGTCGCCATGAGCCGGTCGAAGGTCACCTGGACCGTCGCGTCGACGGGCACGTCGGTTCCCACCGGAGAGAACGCGGCGACCGTGGGCGGACCGGCAGTCTCGAAGGCCCACGGCTCCATGGCGGCGGTCGCCGCGTTGCCGGCGAGGTCCTCGTACCCCGCATCGATCGCCACCTCGAAGGCCGTCGCGGCGGGCAGGCGCTGGGAGGGAGTGAAGATCAGCGTGCGCTGGCCGTCCCAGCGAACCGCCCCCGCGACGTGGGGCGTGATCGTGAAGCGCGTCTCCACGGAGGCGGTCCGAACCGGCTCGCTGAACTCGACGTCGATCGCGGTGAGGGTCTGGCCCGTGTGCGGATCGCCCGCCGGGGCGCTGAGAGCGACACGGGTGACGCTCGGTGGCCGCCGGTCGACGAGGGTCGCGTTGTACAGGATCACCGCGAGAATGGCGACCGCCGCGAGGGGCAAGCCGATCTCGAGGGCGCGGCGGCGCACCGCTCAGCGCGTGTGTCGGATCGTCACCGACGGGACGATAGCACAGCATCCGGCAGCCTCCCGACGGCCTCCCATCGACCCGCATCGCGTCCTCGGCGGCCCGGCCGCGGACCCCATCCGGGTTCGGAGGGCGGCGCGGCGGGCTTCAGGCCCCGCCCCTATACTGCCGACCTTGTGAGCCGTCGCCCCCTTGGCTGCGTCGTCGAGATTGTCGAGACGCTCGTCCTGACGCTGGTCATTTTTCTCGTCATCCAGAACTTCGTCGCACAGCCGTACCGCGTCCAGCAGCAGTCGATGGAGCGGACGCTCGAGCCGGAGCAGTACGTGCTCGTCGACAAGCTGACGCCGCGCTTCGATGCCTACCACCGGGGCGACATCGTGGTCTTCAATCCGCCGGCCGCCTGGGCGCAGCAGTCCGACGGCACGCCGTACATCAAGCGGATCATCGGGGTCGCGGGCGACACGGTGGAGGTCCGCGATGACGGATTCGTCTGGGTTGACGGCGTCAGGCTGGTCGAGCCGTACCTCTTCAAGGTCGGCGGCGAGCCCCAGCCAACCGTTGCCTTCGGGCAGACGCGCTGGCTGGTGCCCCAGGGCGAGTTCTTCGTGATGGGCGATCATCGGGAGAAGTCGGCCGACTCGCGATCCTTCTCGACGATCCCGGCCAGCTCCATCGTCGGCCGGGCCTGGCTGCGCTACTGGCCGTTCGACACGTTCGGCATCTTGCCCAGCCCGCCTCATCCGGAGCTTCCCTCGCCGGCACCATGAACCCGGCCCTCCTGGCCGCCGCCGCGGTCGCCGTCGCCGGCGGGGTGATCTGCCTCTCGGCGCGTGACGCCCGGCTCGCCCTGGCCGGCCTGGCCGCGACGCTGCTCGTCGCTCCGCTGATCGCCGACCCCCTGCCAGCGCCGACCGTGGTGGCCGCCCGGGTCGTATCGGCCGCACTTGCCGTGTACCTGCCCTGGATCGTCGTCCGAGATCCCTCGGCCGCCACCCGTGGCTCGCTGCTCGGCTGGCGGGTCGAGACGCTCGTCGCGGCCGCCGCCTTCGTCATCGGGTTCGGCACCGCCGGTTTGGGGGCAGCACCACTCGGCCCGGCCGAGGCCCAGGGCGCCGGGTTCGCCCTCGTCGCGCTGTCGGTGGGGCCGATCGTCTTTGGTCGCGACATCTTCCGGCTGGGTTCCGGCGCGGTGCTGCTGGTCGCTGGCACGCTGCTCGTGCGGGTCGGCGTGGCAGGCACACCGAGCGCCCTCGAGCAGCTGGTGACCGGCGTCCTGTTCATCGCCCTGGGCGGCATCGTTGCCTTCCTGGCCGCCAATGCGGTCGCCGCCGGCGCGGCTGGCGGAGCGATCCTCGATGGCGGCGCCGACGAGCCCGCCGACCGCCCCACCCAGGCCCGCGGCCGCTGAGCCGTCGCTGTGAGCATGCTGCCGTTCCTGGCCGTCGCCTTCGGCGGGGCGGCGGCAACGCTCCTCGCGCGGCGATGGCCGGTCGCCTCGGCGGCGGTCGGATCGGTCGCATTGATAGCCGCCCTGGTCGCCGCGGCGGCCATCGTGCCCGGCCAGGAACTGGCGGTCGCCGGCGGCGCCGTCGTCGGCTCGGCCTACGGCCGGCTCTTTCTGCTGCTCGGGGCGGGGACCGGGCTCATTCTCGTCGTCGCGGCCCGAATCGCGCTGGGGTCGGATTGGCCGGCCAACCTGCCGGGAGCGCTGCTGGCGAGCCTGGGCGCGGCCGGCCTGGCGCTCTCCGTGCGCGACGCGACGACCGCGGTCGCGGCGACGATCGCGGGCGGCCTGGCGGGCGTGATCGTCACGCTGGCCGGCCCACCCAGCCCACGCGACGTGGCGGTCGCGGCCCGCGAGCTTCGCGCGATCGCGGTGGCCGGCTCGCTCGTGATCCTGGCCACGGCGTGGGTCGCCCGGCCGCTGGGCATCCTCGCCCAGGAGCCGGCGGTCTTCGGGCTTGCCTATCTCGCGGTCGCGGTGGGTGTCGCCATGCGCTTCGGCGCGATTCCATTCCACCTGTGGGCCGCCCGGGTCGCCGACGCCGCGCCGGAGATCGCTCTACCGGTCCTCATGGCCTGGGGTCCGGCGGCCCTCGCCGTCGTCGCGATCGCCTGGGTTGACGGCGCGATCGTCCCGGTCCTGCCGGTTGCCGGCACGCTGCCGGTGGAGCGTGCCGCGGTGGTCGTCGTCGGGGTGGCCAGCCTGGTCCTGGGGGCCGTGGCGGCCTGGGTCCAGGATGACCTCGAGCACGTCGTCGGGTACGCGATCGTCCAGGATGCCGGCATCGTCGTGCTGTCGCTGGCGGCGCTCGACCCATCGGTCTGGGCGCCGAGCAGGGCCTGGCTCCTCAACCTGCTCGTCGCTCGGACGGCGTTCGCCGCCTGGACGATGGCGGTCCACGCTCGGTTCGGGACGCGCCGGGTGCCCGAGCTGACCGGTTGGGCGCGACGCTCCCCGGTCCTGGCGCTGGCGCTCCTGGCAATCGCCGTCGCGTCGGTCGGCTGGCCGGGACTGGCGGCATTCGAGGCTCGGGCATCCATCATCCGGCTGGCCACGGACGAACCCATCCGCGGCCTCATCCTGGCCGGCGTCTTCCTGCCGCTGCTGTACTACGGTCGGCTGGCCGCGGTCGGTTTGGGCCGCCAGTCGGCGGCCATTGCCGGAGCCGCCAGCGATCGGCCGCGACGGCCTGCGGAGCCGGCCCGGCGGCGGATCCCGAGCCGTCCCCTGGGGTCGCCATGGGCGTGGCGGACGTGGCGGTCGTGGGATGCGGCCACGGAGTCGGTGCGCTGGCTACGGCCGCTCCGGCCGGTGCCACGCGTCGTCGACACGGCACTCGATCTCAACCGGGGCCTCGTGGTGGGCCTGCTCGTCCTCGTCCTGGCGGGAGCCTCGGTCGGCGTGGCGGCCGGCGGGTTCGGCGGGCCGGCCGCTGCCGCGGAGCCCGCTCCACAGCTGCCGGGCGGCGGCGCGAGCTCGGCGTCCCCGCGCGGATTCGCCGGTCCCTGATCGGGTCGAGCGAGCCGATCCGGGCCGGGCGGTCTAGTCGGCCGGAGCGAGCGCCCAGCGGTCGATGTCGCGCTCGTAGGCGACGAGCTCGTCCGCGCCGAACCAGAGGGCTATCTCCGACGCCGCGGTCTCGGGCCCGTCCGATGCGTGGACCAGGTTCTGGGCGGTCTCCAGGGCGTAGTCGCCGCGGATGGTGCCGGGCGCGGCCTCGTGGGGCCGGGTGGCGCCGACCATCGCGCGGACCACCGCGATCGCGCTGGGGCCCTCGAGCACCATCGCCACCAGTGGACTCGAGGTGATGAAGTCGACGAGCCCGCCGAAGAAGGGCTTCTCGCGATGGATCGCGTAATGCCGCTCGGCGAGGCCGCGGTCCACCTGGACGAGCTTGAGACCGACGATCTTGAGGCCGCGTTCCTCGAACCGGCCGATGATCCGGCCGGCGAGCAGGCGCTGGACGCCGTCGGGCTTGACGAGGACGAGGGTGCGGTCCGTCACGAGATCAACCTTCGCAGCTGTCGTACCGTTGGCAGTGGATGGTGGCCGAGTGTAGGCCAGGGCTCACGATGTCTCCGGCTCGGCCGACGCGGCGGCATCGCCCGTCACGGCCGCATCCGGCGGCGCGGCCGAGTCGGCAGCAGGCTCGGCAGCGGGCGGGATCGGGCCCGAAGCGCCCGCGCCGGCCAGCGTCGAGGCCGCCGACGCGTAGGCCCGCTGCGCCTCCGCCTCGTGGCCGACCAGCCGGTAGGCGTCGCCGCGGATGAGGTCGAAACCGGCGCCCGCGGTCGACCCGGCGACGTCGAGGACTGCCGGGGCGAGCGCCGGACTGACCCGCAGCACGATGCCGAGCTGGACGACGGCGTCCTGAGCCTTGCCGGCGTCCAGGGCCCGACGCGCGGCATCCAGCGCCGTCGGCCCGTCGGGCAGGGCGGGCGCCGGCAACGCGGCGTGGGGGTGGGCTCCGTGGAGATGCGCGTCCCACAGGCTGGCCGGCAACGCCTCCCCGGGCATCCCTGCCTCGTCCGTCGTCACCGGCCTGGTGTCCGTTGGGCGGACGGCGCCGGCTGTAGCGCCAACGGCGCCGGCGGTGGCACGTCCCGCCGGCCGGCTGCCCTCGTCGCCGAAGAACGCGCCGGCCGGCTCGGCCGGATCCGCCGGGTCCTGCGGCCAGATCGGACTCCTCGGCAGTCCGGCGAAGAGCGGCTCGAGTGGACCGTCGGCGGCTTCCAAGGCCCGCCCGGCAAGTCGTCGCGCCTCCCCCGGACGGCCCAGGGCGGCCGTGGCCTCGGCCGCGATGACGAGGGCGAGGACCGATTCGCGACCACTCGTCAGGAACGCGGCCGACGCCTCGCCGGCGCCGGGCAGGTCTCCGGTCCGCCAGCGCACCTCGGCCAGGTCGAGCAGGCCGTCGTCGTCGAGCCTGCCGTTGCCGGCCATCGTCTCGAGCTCGGCTCGCGCCAGCGCGAACGCACCGGTCCGCAGGTGGAGGCTCGCCAGGCGGAGGTCGACCGGTCGCGGCTGCTCGGGCGGGTCGCCCCCGGAGGAAGCCGCCTGTGGTGACGGCGACGTCGTCGGCGGTGAGGGCGTCACGACGGCAGTCGGAGCAGCTTGTCGAGCCGCGTCCCCTGGCGCCTGGGAGCGACCACCGCGAGGCGCAGCAATTCATCCCGGAACAGGTCTCCGGCGACCCGCTGCACGTCGTGCGACGTCACGACTGCCACCGCCTGGAGGGCCTGGTCCAGGGTCAGGACCCGGTCGTGGAGCGCCTCCTGGCCACCGACCCACGACGCGAGGTGCCGTGTCTCTTCCATCCGCAGCTCCAGGCCGCCGGACAGGTACGCCTTGGCCTTGGCCAGCTCGTCGGCCGGGACCGGCTCGTCGCGAAGCCGAGCGAGTTCGGCCAGGATCGCATCCAGGGCGGGTGCCAGCTGGCCTGGATCCACGCCGGCCGACACGCCAAGCACGCCGGCATCTGCGTAGTCGGCGACTCCAGAGCCGACGTCGTAGGCGAGGCCCTTCTCCTCTCGAACCGACAGGAACAGCCGGCTGCTCATCCCATCGCCGAGGATCGTGTTCAGGACGGCCAGCACCCAGGCATCCGGGTGGTCGCGCGGGAGCGAGGGCACGCCAACAGCCAGGTGGGCCTGGGTCGTGTCGCGATGGCCCAGCAGGTAGCGCTCGCCGGCAGGCAGCGCCGGCGCCGGCGTGAACGTGGGGATCGCGCCGTTGCCGCTGCCAAACGAACCGTGAACGAGACCGACCGCCGCGTCGTGGTCCAGGTCGCCGGCCACCGCCACGACCACGTTGGCGGGCCGGTACGTGACCGACCAGAAGTCCCGGATCACTGCCTCCGGCAGGGACCGGATGGCGGCTTCGTCGCCGCAGATCTCGCGGCCGAGTGCCCCCTCCCCGAAGATCGCTTGCTGGAACAGGATCTGGCAATACTCCGCGGGATCGTCCAGGTACGAGCGGATCTCCTCGACGATCACCTGGCGTTCGTTGTTGATCTCCGCATCGGCGAGGGTGGGGCGGATGATGAGCTCGCCGAGGACGTCCATCGCCCGCGTCGTCTCACGGCCGGGCACCCGGACCCAGTAGACGGTCGACTCGCGGTCGGTTGCCGCGTTGAACGAGCCGCCGACGCCCTCGATCGCTTCGGAGATCGATCGGGTCGTCGGGTAGCCGGCCGTGCCCTTGAACGTGAGGTGTTCCATGAAATGGGCGACGCCCACCTGCTCGGGCGACTCCAGGCGCGAGCCTGCCAGGACGTACGCCGCCACGGAAACGGAGCGAGCCCCCGGCAACCGGGCGCTGATGACGCGCGGCCCACGGGGCAGCGCCGTGCGCTGGAACATCGCGGCGATGGTACAGGAAAGGGCGCGCCGCTCCGGAGTCCCGGGCTGGATTGCGCGGGCATCCTTTGGGAGCATGCCGATTTCTTGCATGCCGAGCAATCGAACGGTTCGGCTTGCACCCCACGCACACAACCGGCACGGGATGCACGGGCGCCCGCCGGTTTTCCATCCCACGCAAGAAACGGACCTCCGGGAGGCCGTGCCCCACGGCCGCGGCGGACGCTTTGCACCGGACGCAAGGATTCGGCCCCTTGGGCCTCGACATGTGCGTTGAGGCCCGTTGTTGCCACATCGTGCAACCGCGCTGGTTTGAGCGTCGATGGATATCGCGTATTCCGAGCATCGTTATGGCGCGGCTGGACGGACCGCTGACCTCTCGCGTATTCCGAGCATCGTTGCGGCGCGGCTGGACGGACCGCTGACCCCTCGCGTATTCCGAGCATCGTTATGGTGGGCCGAAAGAGGCGCCAAGAGCCGTGGCCGCCGCACGAAGCTCTCGCCCGATCGTCGAGCGCCCGGCCCTGCGGCCCGCGGAACCACCCCGGTAATCATGCTCGGACTACGGCGACGCGCGAGGCGCTGGCCGGACCTCCGCTGTGACGGCCGGCGGCCTATTTCGGGAGGAGCGGCTCGATCCAGTCCTTGGCGAAGAACACGATGAACGCGATCGACACCGCCCACATCAGCGGATGGATCTGGTTCAGCTTGCCCCGGATGACCTTGATGAACGTCCACGAGATGAAGCCGGCGCCGATGCCGATCGAGATGTCGTACGTCAGCGGCATGAGCACCATCGTGAGGAGGGCCGGGATGCCCTCCTCGACGTCGGCCACGTCGATGTCCCTGATCAGCGTGAACATGAGGAACCCGACGAGGATCAGAACCGGCGCCGTGGCCTGGGACGGCACGATGCCGGCGAGTGGCGACAGCAGGATCGCGGCCAGGAACAGGACGCCGGTGACCACGGCCGTGAAGCCGGTCCTGCCGCCCTCCGCGACGCCGGCGGCGCTCTCGATGTAGGTGGTGTTGGAGCTCGTGCCTGCCAGGCCACCGACCGCCGCCGCGATCGAGTCGACCAGGAGCACCCGCCCAACGCCCGGCACCTGGCCGTCGGGCGTCGTCAGCCCCGCCTGCTCGGCCACGCCGGTGACCGTCCCCATCGTGTCGAAGAAGTCGATGAGCATGATCGAGAAGATCGTCAGCAGCGCGACGAAGACGCCCAGCGAGGCGAATGACTTGCCGATGTCGAGCTGGAACAACGTGCTGAAGCTGTACGACGCCGTGAACGCCGTCGGCACCTTCGCCACACCCACGATGAGGGCGATGACCGTCGTGATCGCGATGCTCAGGATGAGGGCGCCGCGAACGCGCATGACGAACAGGGCGATCGTGATGAACAGGCCGATCAGCGTGACGGCCGGGCCGGTCCCCGTCGGGAAGACGAACGAGACCGGCGGAAAGCCCGCCGCCGGAGTGGCGATGAGGCCGCCGTTGACGAACCCGATGAACAGGATGAACAGGCCGATGCCCACTCCGATCGCCCGCTTCAGGGAGAGCGGGATGGCCGACATGATGGCTTCGCGGAGGCCGAGGATGACCAGCACCGTGATCGCCGCGCCCTCCAGAAAGATGATGCCCATCGCCCCCTGCCAGCCGATCCTGGTGGCCAGGGCGTACGACACGATGCCGTTGATCCCGAGCCCCGCCGCCAGGGCAAACGGGTAATTGCCCACGACGCCCATGGCGATGGTCATGATCCCGGCGACGAGGGCCGTGGCGGCCGCGACGGCCACCGGGTCCATGGCGGCGCCCTTCGGATCGCCCAGGATGTCCGCGTTCACGAAGATGATGTAGGCCATCACCATGAAGGTGGTCAGGCCCGCTCTGATCTCGGTGACGAAGTTGGTGCCGCGGTCCGCGAAGCGGAAGTAGTCGGCGATCGCGTTGCCTCCCGCCGGGGCCGGGCGGGGTTCGACCTGCGATGAGGTGGTCACCTGGCGAGCTCCCTCTTCTCCTGTCAGCCGGCGCCGGCTCGATGACCCGGCGCGTTGGGCCCGATCGAATCGTTCTCCGGCCTCAGCCCCCGGAGCCCCCCTGTCCCGCTGAACCCTGCTCGGCAGAGCCCCGCCCGCTCGTGCCGTCATCCACGTCGAGGCTGAGCAGCTCCATCTGGACGAATCCGCTCGTATCGAACTCCAGCTGGCGCGGCGCGAACCGATCCTCGCCGGCCGCGCCGACCGGGGCGAACTCGATGACGACGCGTTCGTCGCCCTGGACGAGCGCGTATGCGATGAGCTGGTCGAGCCGCGTCTCGAACTCCAGGTGCTCGAACGAATCGATGTTCAGGCAGATGGACAGCGGCGTGAAGAAGGTGGAGACGTCCGGGTGGTCGACGACGATGCGCTCGACCCAGCCGGTGCCGTGGTCCACGAGGTCCCGACCGCGGTAGTAGCGATAGCTCACCGTCTGCTTGAGCAGCGGCCGGAGCAGATGATGGATATCCGTCCGGCTGGAGACGATCCCGCGGTTGACGAAGAACTTCGCGGGCGGCTCGGTCGACACGCGGCACTCCTGCTCGGGGTGAGGACGCGGTAAGGCGCACTGGTCCGTTCGTTTGAGCGTGCTGTTCGGGCGGCCGGACCGACGGCTCCCGGGCGGGTCGGGCTGGACGGCCGGATGGTACCGCATCGATGGTCGCCCGGAGAGAGGGATTCCCGGCCGCGCCGCGTATGATCCGGCCATGCTGCTGGCGATCGACATCGGCAATTCGAACGTGACGATCGGGCTCATCCGCGACGGAGCCCTCGTCGCCACCCGCCGCGCGGCGACGCATGCCGGCGCGACGACGGACGAGCTCGAGCTCCAGCTCGATGGCCTGCTTCGGCTCGACGAGTCGGGCCTCGCAGACGTGTCGGCGATCTGTCTCGCCTCGGTCGTGTCGGACCTCACGGCGGGTATGGAAGGGCTGGCCGCCCGGCGCCGGATCCCGATCCTCGTCGCGTCGGCCGGCACGATTCCGCTGGCCGTGCGGGTCGACCGGCCGGCGGAGGTCGGTGCCGACCGGCTCGTGAACGCCCTGGCCGCCCATCGCCTGTATGGCGCGCCGGCGGTCATCGTGGATTTCGGGACGGCTACGACCTTCGATGCGATTGCCACCGACGGCGCCTTCGTCGGCGGGTCGATCGCGCCTGGGTTGACGCTGGGTGGGGATGCCCTGGCCACCCGCACCGCGAGCCTTCCGCGCGTGGAGCTCCGCGCTCCGGACCGGGCGATCGGACGGGACACCGTCTCGGCGATGCAGGCCGGTATCGTCCTCGGTTACCAGGCACTGACGGCCGGCCTCCTGGGCCGCATCCGGGCCGAGCTGGCGGCGCCTGCCGGCCTCGCGCCCCGGGACGTGAAGGCGATCGCGACGGGTGGTTTGTCGCAGGCGCCCTGGATCCGGGGCCTGGACGGCCTCGACGCCGTCGATCCGGACCTGACGCTGCGCGGCCTGGCGATCCTTCACGCGGAGGTGACGGGCGGCGAGCGGATCGAGCTGGGCCTGGGATGAGCACTGGCACCGGCGACCGCGGCGAGGACGGGACCGGGCGGCTGGCCGGACGCCTCATCGCCCTCGGGATCACGGGCTCGATCGCCGCCTACAAGGCGCCCGAGCTCGTCCGGCTGCTGCAGGCCGAGGGGGCCGACGTCGTGGCGCTGCTGTCGCCGTCGGCCACGCGCTTCGTCGCTCCGCTGACCCTGGCCGCGCTGACCAGGCACGCGGTGGAGGATGACGTTCTTGCGCTGCTGCCGGATGGCCGCATCGGGCACATCGTCGCGGCCGACACGGCTGATGCCGTCGTGGTCGCCCCGGCGACAGCCCACTGGCTGGCGGCCATGGCCACGGGGCTCGCCGGCGATGTCGTCACGGCCACGTCGCTCGCCACTTCTGCTCCGGTGGTCGTGGCACCGGCCATGGACGGGGAGATGTACGCCCATCCCGCGACGCAGGCCAACGTGACCCGGCTGCGCGACGGCTTCGGCTACACGATCGTGGAGCCGGAGGTGGGGCCGCTCGCCTCGGGCGCCTCGGGCCTGGGGAGGTTGGCCACCCTGGCGGCGATCGTGGACGCCGTCGTCGCGGCCGTCGGGGACCGACCCGTTCGATCGCCCGACCCGGCCAGCCGGCCAGCTGTGGCTCCCCTGCCGCGCGAGGCGGACCTGACCGGCCGCCACCTGATCGTCACGGCCGGGGGCACGGCCGAGCCGATCGACCCGGTCCGTGTCCTCACCAATCGCTCGTCGGGACGGATGGGCGTCGCGGTCGCGGAGGCGGCCCTCGACCGCGGCGCGCGCGTCACGCTCATCGCCGCGAACGTCAGCGTGCCGCTGCCGGACCGCGCCCGAATCGTCCGGGCCGAATCGGCCGCCCAGATGCGCTCGGCGGTGCTGGCCGGCCTGGCCGGCCCGGACGACGCCAGCCTGGCCGGCTCGGACGCTGGTGTCGACGCCCTCATCATGGCCGCCGCGGTCGGCGACTTCCGCCCCGCCCGCCCGGCCGAGTCGAAGATCCCGCGCGCCGAATCGCTCAACCTGGAGCTCGAGCCGACGCCCGACATCCTGGCCGAGGTCTCGCGACTCGTCGGCGCTCGCGATCCCGGCGCCCGCGGCGCGATCGGCGAGCCGGGGCATCCTCAGATCGGGCCACGGCCGGTCCTGGTCGGCTTCGCGGCCGAGACGGGATCCCTCGATCGGGCGACGGCCAAGCTGCGGCGCAAGGGCCTGGACCTCCTGGTGGCGAACGACGTCGCCGAGGCCGGCTCCGGTTTCGGGACCGAGACCAACCGCGTCACGATCTTCGCCGCCTACGGGGAGCCCGAATCCCTGCCGCTGCTTACAAAGCGGGAGGTTGCCGACCGCCTGCTCGACCTCGTCTCCACGCGACTGGACGCCCGGGACGGCGCGCGGCAGACTTCGAACAGCGTCTCGCCGCAACGAGACCCCGAGGAGACCAGACGATGAGCGCCGCCCCCGAGCCGAACCGCAGACTGACCGTGAGCGACGTCGCCAAGCTGTACGCGGACGGCACGCGGATTGCGATGCTCACGGCCTACGACTACCCGACCGCGCGCCTGCTCGACGAGGCCGGTATTCCGCTGCTGCTCGTGGGCGACTCGCTCGGCGAGGTCGTGCTTGGATACGACTCCACGGTCCGGGTGACGATGGCCGAGATGCTCCACCACACGAAGGCCGTCGTCCGCGGCACCCAGCGCGCCCTCGTCATCGGCGACATGCCCTTCCTCAGCTATTCCACCGCCGACGAGGCGGTGGAGAACGCCGGCCTGTTCCTTCGCGAAGCCGGTGCCCAGGCGGTCAAGGTGGAGGGCGGGGTCCGCAGCGCGAAGATCGTCGAGACGCTCGTGCGCACGGGCATCCCGGTGATGGGTCACATCGGCTGGACACCGCAGGCCAAGCTCGGCATGGGCGGCAAGGTCCGCGTCCAGGGCAAGAGCCCCGAGCAGGCCCGCGCCCTTCTTCACGACGCCCTCGCGATCCAGGAGGCCGGCGCCTTCTCGATCGTGCTCGAACTCGTGCCCGGGCAGCTGGCCGCGGCGATCACGGAGCGCCTGCGCATTCCGACAATCGGCATCGGCGCCGGAGCCGGGTGCAGTGGCCAGGTCCAAGTGGTGACCGACCTGCTGGGACTGGGATCCTTCATTCCGCGCCACGCCCGGCCGTACGCCGGCCTTCGGCAGACGATCCTGGACGCCGCACGGGCGTACGCCGCGGACGTCGAGAGGGGCACCTTCCCCGGACCGGACGAGACCGTGCGGATGGACGACGAGATCCTGGCCGAGGCGCTCGGTCAGGGCCAGCTCGATCGCCCGGCGATCGTGCCGGTGGGAGGCATCCCGCTCGATCGCGACCTGTAGGAACGGCGTCGCGCCAGGGCATGACCCGGATCCTCCGAACGCGAGCGGAGCTGCGCGCGGCGCTCGCCTCCACGGGGCGGCCGGTCGGGCTCGTGCCCACGCTGGGCTGGCTCCACGACGGCCACCGCTCGCTCATGCGTAGAGCCCGGGCCGACAACGCGACCACCGTGGTCACGATCTTCGTCAATCCTCGCCAGTTCAACCGGCCCGACGACTTCGAGCGTTACCCACGGGATGAGGCGCGCGACATCGCGATCGCCGAGGACGAGAGAGTGGACATCGTCTGGGCGCCGCCGGTCGACGAGGTCTACCCGCCGGGCTTCGACACCACCGCTTCCGTTGGCGCGGTGGCTAAACCTCTCGAGGGAGCGGCCCGGCCAGGTCATTTCGACGGGGTGGCAACCGTGGTCGCGATCCTGTTCGCGCTCGTGGGAGCCGAACGCGCGTATTTCGGGCAGAAGGACGCCCAGCAGGTGATGGTCATCCGGCAGATGGCCCGCGACCTGGCGTTGCCGACGACGGTCATCACCTGCCCCACCGTCCGCGAGCCGGACGGCCTGGCCATCTCCTCGCGGAACGTCCATCTGTCGGCCGCCGAACGGGCGGCCGCGCCGGTGCTCCATCGGGCGCTGGACGCGGCGCGCGAGCGGTGGACGGCGGGCGAGCGGTCGGGCGATGCGCTGCGCGACGAGATGCGCCGGGTCCTCGCCGGGGAGCCGCTGGCAAACGTCGAGTACGTCTCGGTCGCGGACGGGACGACGCTGCGCGAGCTCGCCACGGTCGACGGTCCGGCGCTCCTCTCGCTGGCCGTCCGCTTCGGCGCCACCCGGCTCATCGACAACGAGCCGCTCGGCTGAACGAAGGGCTCGTCCGTAGTCCGACCGATGGCACGCATCGGACATTCCATGGGGAATGAAATCGGCCGCCACCGAGCGTGGTCAACGGCACGGATGAGCGATCGCCGGCGATGGCGTGCACGCGAATCGCCGTTCCTATTCACAGCGGAATGCTGAGTCTGACCGCGGCACCGTTTGAGCGCGCAGACATCCAGCAGGTTCGGCGGCGAGACCTCTCGATATCGCTGCGTCCCGACGGCGCTGCTACGCGACCGCGGCCGCCGCAAGGATTCGATCGATGTCCAGGTGCTCTGCGACCAGGGCCTTGATCGTCTCGATCTTCTCGCGGTCGCCGGCGTGGGTCTTCACCAGCAGGTCGTGGACCTCCGAGGCGACCGCGTACGTGTCCTCCGGCACGAGCGTCGCGAACAGGTCCGCCCGCCGAATCGCGTCGATGACCGCGGGCCGAGGACGGTAGCCTCCGGTCAGCACCAGGCCGAGAGCGGCCCCTTCGTGGCCATCGAGCTCGGCGGCCGGCACGCCGGCGATCCCCCCGATGCCGCCGACCTCGGCCGGCGAGCCGGGCCGTGCCGGGCCGACCAGGTGCGCGGTCGTCAGCGTCAGGATCACGTCCTCGCGGTCGCCCGGAACGATGACGAGCGTCCGGGGGCCGACCCGCTCGAGCATGTGGCCGGGCTCCATCGCGCCGATGGCGACCCCGCCGATGACCTCATCGAGGTCGGGGCCCTCGTGAAGCGTCTCGCCATGAACGCCCTCCAGGATAACAGCGAGGCGTTGAGGACGATCTCGTCGATCGGCCGGCCGACGCCACCCTCCGACACGATGATCGCCGGCGTGCGAAGCATCGCGGCCACAACCGCATTGGACAGGCCCACCACCGCGCCCACGCCGGCGTGTCCCGTCCCCTCGACGAGGAGGACGTCACGGTCCGCGAACATTTCGTGCGCGTTCCGGATGCGGGCGCCGAGGTCTTCCACGACCTCACCGGCGATGTAGGCCTTGGTGAAGCCGCGCGGGATGTGGACCGGGCTCATCGCGCCCAACGGGTCGGGCAGCCCGAAGACGGCCTTCATCAGGACGGCATCCTCGTCCGCCGCGACTCCGTCCTGGATCACCGTCCGTTGGCCGACCGGCTTCATGAACCCCGTGGTGAGGCCGTTCCGCAGGAAGCCATCCAGGAAGCCGAGCGCCGCGGTCGTCTTGCCCCGGTTCTGGCCGGTGGCGGCGAGGTACACGTGACGCATGCCGCCGGCGGTCGCCTCAGCCGCGAGGCGCGGCCATCACAAACCCGGCGGGAGGGTCCGCAGAGCGGATGGTCGCTCAGCCACGGGTGGCCGTCTTGCGCTCGACGAGCTGGACCGCATCGCGCAGACGCCCGATCGTCTCGGCGTCCACCGCGTCGGGCTCGAGATAGGGCCCGAGGCGCTCCATGACGTCGACGACCAGGCCCATGAACACGCTCGCATCGGCAACGAAGAATTGCGGCTCGTTGTTGTAGCGCACGAGCGTCAGCCGCCCCTGGAGGACGCGCCGCTCCTCGACGTGGGCGACCTGGGTCGCGAAGTTGTGGCCCTGGATCCCGTCCGGGTTGTTGAGGAAGTTGAGCGCGTTGTCGATGGCCAGGCCGAACCGGGCTCGCCAGGCGACCAGCCGCTCGTGGACCTCTGACGGGATGCGAACCTCGGCGACCCTCGTCGAACACCTCGGGCGCGACGGTGAGCAACCCGACCAGCGTGGTACCTGCCCGAGATCCGAGCATCACCTGCAGGCTCCGCTCGAGGGTGAACACCTCCGAGTCGAAGCGCGGGCTGGTGATGACGTCGGTCAGGAGGTCCTCGACGTTGTCCAGCACGCCGGGCTCGGCCACGGCGTTGGCCAGGTGGAGGATCTCCTCCTTGAACAGGAACTTCTCTTCGTGATCGAGCATGCGGCGGATGGTAGCACTCGGCCTCGGCAGCTCTGGGGCTCACCAAGGGCCTCAGCCCCGGCGCCCGACGGCCGGCACGATGGCCGAACGGAAGGCCTACGGGTAGAGGCCGCGCATCGAGGTCGCGTCGGCCACGCGCTGGACGGCCAGCAGGTATGCCCCGGTGCGCATGTTGACCTCTTCCTGCTGGGCGAGGTGCAGCGTCTCGCCGAAGGCGCGGACCATGATGTCCTTGAGCTTGGAGTTGACGATCCGCTCGCTCCAGTGATCGCGATTGAGGTCCTGGACCCACTCGAAGTAGCTGACCGTCACGCCGCCGGCGTTGCACAGGATGTCGGGGATCATGAAGACGCCCCGGTCGAAGAGGATCTCGTCCGCTTCGGGCGTCGTGGGGCCGTTGGCCGCCTCGGCAATCACCCTGGCTGAGATCGCCCGCGCGTTGCGGGCGGTAATCTGGTTCTCCAGGGCGGCCGGGATGAGGATGTCGCAGTCCACCTGCAGGACGTCCGCGTTCGTCACGTCGGCAGCGCCCGGGAATCCCTGGACCGTGCCGTGTTCCTGCTTCCAGGCGATGACCCGATCCACGTCCAGCCCGTCGGGCCGGTGGATGCCGCCGGTCGAGTCACTGACCGCGACCACCGTCGATCCCTCGTCGGCGATGAGCCGCGCCGCGATGGAACCGGCGTTGCCGAAGCCCTGCACGGAGACCCGCGCCTGCTTGAGGTCGAGGCCCAGGTGGTCGGCCGCCTCGACGATGCAGTACACGGCGCCGCGGGCGGTCGCCTCGTTGCGGCCCTCCGATCCGCCCAGGCTGATCGGCTTGCCGGTGACCACGCCCGGGACCGTGTACCCCGCGTGCATCGAGTAGGTGTCCATCATCCAGGCCATGATCTGGGCATTGGTGTTGACGTCCGGCGCCGGGATGTCGCGCTCGGGGCCGATGAGGACCTCGATCTCCGTCGTGAACCGGCGGGTGAGGGCCTCGACCTCCTTCAGCGAGAGCTTCTTAGGGTCGACGATGACGCCGCCCTTGCCACCGCCGTACGGGATGGCCACCACCGCGCACTTCCAGGTCATCCACATGGCGAGGGCCTTGACCTCGTCCAGCGTGACGTCCTGGTGATAGCGGATGCCGCCCTTGGCCGGTCCACGGCCGACGTTGTGCTGCACGCGATAGCCCGTGAAGACCTGGACGCTGCCGTCGTCCATCTTGACCGGGAAGTGGACGGTCAGCTCTCGTCGCGGCTCGCGCAGGACCCGCCGAAGCCCCGGGTCCAGGCTGAGCCGATCGGCGGCCAGGTCGAACTGCTGCTGCGCCACCTCCCAGGGGTTGATCTGCGCAGCGGTTTGTTCGGTGGTCATGGACAGGTGTCCTCCGTGCCGGCGGCCCGGTCTGGGGCGGCCGGCGTGTTGAGTCTTCTCCCGGAAGACCCCACGGTCCGCGGCGCTCGACCCGGGAAGTACGCAGTGGGCGGCGCGTCGCGAGGCGAGTTTGACCCCGAGTATATCCCCGCGCCCGGAGGCCAGAAACGGGCTGTTCGGCCTATCCGGCCCGACCGCTGGTCAGGCGTAGACCGGGCTCCGGTCCGGCGGCCCCGATGTCATCGGCCGGCCCTCTCGTCACCGTGCGTAGAGGACGGCCGCGCCGATCCCGCCCGGACCGAGGTGCGCCCCGACCGACGAACCGATCGGATAGACGTCCACGCTCGATGGATCCAGCGGACCGGTCGCGCGATCCAGGAGCTCCAGGCGGAAGGCATCAACGTCCTCGGCCATCGTGTGGAGCACGACCATCCGCTCCACCGGCCGGTCGGTCAGCAGCTGGACCGTCCGGCTGCGAGCCTTCGAGCGCGTCCGGACCTTTTCCACCGTCTCGACGACCCCGTCCCTGATCGTGATGATCGGCTTGACCGAGAGGAGCGTGCCGATCGCAGCCTGAGTGCCGCTGATCCTGCCGCCGCGCTTGAGATACTCCACCGTGTCGAGGGCGAAATAGACGTTGAGGTCGGCCCTTCGATCCTCGAGCGCCGCCGCGATCGATCCGGCCGAAGCCCCGCCGGCCGCCATCTCGGCACCGACGAGGGCCAGGAGGCCGGTCCCCATCGATGCCGATCCCGAGTCGACCACGTGGATGTCGCGGTCGGTCATCTCGTCCCGGGCGATCATGGCGGCCTTGATCGTGCCCGACAGCGTGCCGGCGACGTCGACGCAGACGATCGATTCGGCGCCGTCTGCAAGGCATCGCTCGAAGACCGCCTGAAAATCGCCCACGCTTGCGGCTGCGGTCTTGGGAAAGGGCGCTTCGGGAGCGGTCATCCGCCGCCAGAACTCCTCGGTCGTGAGATCCACGCCGGTCCGGAAGCGCTCGTCGCCGAAGCTCACCTCGAGCGGAACGACCGTGATGCCGGCGGCGTCGGCCGCCGCCTGGGTCAGGTCCGCGGCGGAGTCCGTGACGATGGCGACTCGGCTCACGATGGCCTCCACGATCGAACAGGTCCCCCGTCCGGCGGATGATACGAGGCCCGCATCCTGGCCGAGCGCCGGTTCCGACGAGTGGCGGCCGTGGTCGACGTGCGTCAGCCGGACGAGACCGCCGGCGGCAGGTCGTGGCCGGGCACGATGGCGGGCGACGGCGAGAGCCGGTGCTCGAACGTCCGGAGGCGGTTGAGCGGGATCAAGGCGATCACCAGCAGGATGAGCGTGGCCACCAGCAGGCCATCGATGCCCATGGCATCGGCGGCTCGCCCGCCGAGGAGGCTGCCGGTGATCTGGCCGAGGGCGAGGAAGACCGAATACACCCCCATGATCGCGCCCCGATCGTTGGGAAAGGCCTCGGACACGTCGGCCAGCAGACCCAGCGCGGCCGGCGTTGCGCCGGCCAGGACGAACAGCCCGACGCCGGCCGCCAGCGCCTCGACCAGGCGGACCGCGGCGGGCATCTCGGCGCTGTGGTTGACGAGCGTCGCCGCGACGATGAGCACTGCTCCGCCGCAGACCCCGAAGAAAATGATCGTCGTTCGCCGGAATCGCTTGAATCGCTCGCCCCAGAAGGCGAGGCCCAGGAAGAAGACAATCAGCGCTACGGCCAGGCCCAGGCTGACCTGAACAGGATCGGCCAGGCCCATGAGGTACTGGTCCCCGAACCGGGGTGGTGGCTCCTTGACCAGCTGGAAGATGACCTGGCTGGTCCACAGGCCGAGCGAGGCGTTGATCGCGATCCACGTGGGAGCCAGCAGCCAGACGCTCGAGCTGCGGAGGATCTCCAGGTAGCGAGTCAGCCCGGGATGGGTCGCGTGGACGGCGGCCGTAGCTTCCGGCTCGGGCTCTGCGACGCCAAACCGATAGATGGCCAGGGAGATCCCGTAGAACAGCGCGTTGAGCAGGAAGCCCTCTCGGCCGATCGCCTGATAGAGCGGACCGGCGGCAACAAGGCCCGCTCCCAGGCCAGCCAGCGTGGCACCTTCGAACCGGGCGGCGGCCCGGCCCCGAAGCAGCTCGTCGCCCGCGGTGGCCATCGCGATGAACCCGAGGATCGACGGCACGGAAGCGGCCGTGGAGCTGCCTTCCAGCAGGCGCGTCACCCCGATCACCGGGAGGCTCGTCGTCAGCCAGGTCAGGATCACGGCGATGGCCCCGAACAGGGGTCCGACCTGCATCATCCGGTGGTGGCCCACCCGGTCGGACAGGAGCCCGAACGGAGGCGACAGGACCAGCTCGGCCGCGAAGAAGGCCGCCGCGAACACGCCGACGACCGTCGCATCCACGGTCGGACCGCCGTGGCGAGGCAGGTCGGCCAGGTAGTAGACGAGGAGCGCCCCGGTCAGGCCGGTGGAGAAGCGCAGGGTGAACGTGCCGACGATGACCGACAGGAGCGACCGCTGCATGCCGAAAGGGTACCGTCAGGCAACGACCCCTCGCCCGGCGGTCGACGACACGGGGACTGGCGACACCGCGACCTGGCGATACCAGGATCCGTCACCGCGCGCCGCTAGACTTGCCCGGCATGGACGGCCGCCTGAGTCCGCCCCGACTGCTCGTTCCGGCGCCGCTGGTCCGAGGGCGCTCGGGCGCCGTGGTGGCTCCTCATCACCTTGCGACGACGGCCGGGCTCGGGATCCTGGCCGCCGGAGGCTCCGCGGTGGACGCCGCGATCGCGACGAACGCGGTGCTCGCTGTCGTGATGCCCAACGGCTGCGGCCTGGGCGGCGACGCGTTCTGGCTCATCTGGGACGAGGGCACGGGCCGGCACACGGCGCTCAACGGATCGGGTCGAGCACCCGCCGCAGCGGACCCGGCCGCCTGGCGGCGCGCGGGGCGGGCAGCGCTGCCGCTGCGGGGGCCGCTCACGATCACCACGCCTGGAGCGGTTCGTTCGTGGGCCGAGGCCCACCGGCGGCACGGCCGCCTGGCGCGCGAGGCGATCCTCGCGTCGGCGATCGACCTGGCCGCCGGTGGCTTTCCTGCCTGGCCGGGCTATATCGATGCGGTGGAGGCGTCCTGGGCGCTGTTCGCCGCGAGCACCGAACTGCCCGATCGCGGCACGGCGTGGGCCTCCGTCCACCGGCCGCTCGCGCGGCCCTGGCGACCGGGCGAGCTCGTGCGTCAGCGCGCCCTGGCACGCACGCTGGAGCGGCTCGCCGCGGCGGGCTTCGACGACCTCTACGACGGCGAGCTGGCCGAGGCGCAGGCGGCCGGCCTGCGCGCCGCCGGCAGCCCCATCGGCCCGCCCGACCTGCGCGCGCAGTCGGCCACCTGGGAGGAGCCGATCGCGATCGACTACCGCGGGACGCGGGTGACGACCCACCCTCCGAACTCCTCGGGCATCGTCGCGCTCGAGATTCTGGCCATGCTGGGCCGGTTCGAGCCGCCGCCCGCCCGCGCGTTCGGGCCGGCCGGCCCTGCCGACCCGGGGTGGCTGCACGTCGGAATCGAGGCGGCCAAGCTGGCCATGGCGGACCGCGACGCCCACCTGGCGGACCCGGCGGTGGTTGACGTCCCGGTCGTGATGCTCCTGTCGGCGGACCATGCGGCCGAGCTCACCGGCCGGATCGACCGGCGACGCGCCGCGCCCGCCCCGCCCAGCGCCAGCCCGATCGGTGGCGGCACCGTCTACCTGGCGGCCGTCGACGGCGCGGGCAACGCGGTCAGCCTCATCCAGTCGAACTACTTGGGCTTCGGATCCGGGATCGTGGACTCCGACACCGGGATCGGCTACCAGAATCGCGGCTCGTATTTCTCGCTCCAGGCGGGCCACCCCAACGAGCTGGCACCGGGCAAGAGGCCGCTCCACACGCTGCTGCCGGGGATGCTCTTCCGCGAGGGCCGGCCGTGGGTGGTGCTCGGCTCGATGGGCGGCGACGCCCAGCCGCAGATCCACGCCCAGGTCGTCTCGGCGCTGGTCGACGGTGGAATGGACGTTGCCGCCGCAGTCGGAGCGCCCCGCTGGTTCGTGAAACCGCATGAGCACCACGCTCCACCCGTCGAGGTCCTCCTTGAGAGTCGCTTCCCGGATGGCACTGGCGCGGCCCTGCGCGAGCTCGGCCATCCAGTGACCGAGACGGCGCCGTTCGATTCAGGGCTGGGGCACTGCCATGCGATCGAGCTGGTCGGCGGCGGACCCGCGGTGGAGGGCGGCTCGCTGGCCGCCGCCACCGACCCGCGGAGCGCCGGGCTGCCGGCGGTCCGGTGACAACCGAACGCGCCGCGGCGGCGGATCGATCGGCGGCGGATCGATCGGCGGCGGATCGATCGGCGGCGATGCTCGGTCTGGGCATCGGCGGCTCCCTGGCCGATGTCGCCGGGCTGGCGTTGATGGCGGAGCGGCGTGGGTTCGAGTCCGCCTGGGTCGCCGAGCTGACGAGGTCGGCGACCGTCCAGGCCGCCGCGGCCATCGCGGCCACATCCTCGATCGGCGTCGGGACCGCGGCGGCGCTCGCCTTCCCGCGATCGCCGACGCTGATGGCGATGGAGGCGTGGGACCTCGACGAGCTGTCCGGCGGACGGTTCCTCCTCGGCCTGGGCAGCCAGGTCAAACGGGTCATGGAGGCGCGCTTCGCCGTCGCGTTCGAGCATCCCGCCGCTCGCCTGGCCGACTATGCCGCGGCTGTCCGCTCGGTGTGGGCGGCCAATCGCGGCGAGCCGGTGACCCACGATGGCTCGTTCTATCGGATCGCGATGCCGACGTTCCACGGACCTGCCCAGCCCGGCCGGCGCGACGTGCCCATCCTGTTCGCTGCGGTGGGCCCGGTCATGAGCCGGACGGCCGGCACGATTGCCGACGGTGTGCTGGGCCATCCACTGGCCTCGCCGCGCTACCTGGGGACGGTGGTGGCGCCGGCAATCGCAGCGGGCCTCGAGATCTCCGGACGTCCCGCCAACGCCTGCCCGGTCACCGCCGCCCCGATCGTCTCGATCGGAGCCGACCCGCTCGAGGCGCGGCGGGCCGCCCGCCTCCAGATCGCGTTCTACGCCACGACGCGAGCATATGCGCCGATCCTGGCCCTCCACGATCGGGAGTCGATCCAGGGCGACCTGCGCCGGGCGTTCGTCAGGCGCGACCGCGAACGGATGATCGAGCTCGTCGACGACGAGCTGCTCGACGCCATCGCGGTTGCCGGCCGTTCGGACGAGGCCCGCGACCGGCTCGCCGGCTGGCATGCCGCGGCGGCCAGGGCCGGGGCCACGATCGAGCGGGTCGTCCTGAGCGCGCCCTGGTATGGCATGGACCCCGGCCGCCATCGAGAGATGATCGAGGCGATCGGCGAGACCCTCGGCGGCTGAGTGGGGCAGGAGTCGGGCCGGCGCGGACCGGCCTGGGCGCGCGGCTATACTCGCGAATGCCGGTGGCGCGCTGCGCTCACGACCACCGCCACCGGCCCCGAGGATGTGACGCCCTGGAGCACACGTGACCTCGAACGTCGGTCAGAACTACCCGTACACGAGCGAAACCGAAGCCGAGCGAGCGGCCGCGATCGATCGACTCCTGGCCACGCGCGAAGGGCTGGCCGCGACGCTCGAGACGGAGACGACGCCGCTCGACCAGCACGACCGCTGGTGGGTCTGGAAGTGCCCCACCAAGGGCTGCCCGGGCCTGCTTCACGCCGCGGGCTACGCGCTGGACAAGCACGCCCTGTTCGTCGTCTGCGACGGGACGTGCGGCAAGACGTACCTGCGCTGAATTGATCGAGCCCGGGTCTGCGGCCGCCGGCGCGGCCGACGGCGAGGATCTCCGAGCGGCCCGACGCGCGCTCGCAATCTCCGGCCTCGGCTTCATCGCCTCCGCCGGCGGCTTCGGGATCGTCTATGGCCTCGCCGCTCGCGAAGCGGGCGTCTCGCCCATCGAGGCCCTCGCGATGAGCGTCCTGGTCCTGTCGGGCGCGGCGCAGTTCGCTGCGGTCGGCCTCATCGCCCAGGGAGCCCCCTGGCCATCGATCATCGTCCTGACGGCGCTGCTCAACGCGCGCCACCTCCTGTACTCGGCCGCCCTCGCCCCGTGGCTGGCCGACCGGCCGCGGCTCCAACGGGCCGCAATGGCCCATGTGTTGACGGACGAGACCTTTGGCCTGGCCATCGCACACTTCCGCCGGCTCGGGCGCGCCGACGCCCGGGGCTACTGGATTGCCGCCGCGTTCGTCTGCCTGCCCTGGCCGCTGGCGACCCTCGTCGGCGTCCTCGGCGGCCAGGTCATCCCGGACCCGACCAGGCTCGGGCTGGACGTCGTCTTCCCCGCGGCCATGGCCGGCCTCGCGGTTGGCCTCGTGACCGGGCGCCGCGAGATCGTCGCCGCGGTCGTGGGTGGATGCATCGCGGTGATCGTGGGCATCGCCGCCGGAGGCGCGGCGGTCGGTGTCGTCGCCGGCGGACTCCTGGGGCCCCTCGTGGGCCTTGCGATCCCCGAGCGATGCGCCGCAGACACCCCATGAGCGTCGGACTGATCGGCCTGGCCCTGCTGATGGCCGCCGTCACGTATCCGTCCCGGGCCCTGCCGCTCCTTGCGCCGGGCATCGAGCGCATGCCGCCGATCCTCCTGGCCTACCTCCGGCTCGTCGGCCCGGCGATCCTCGCCGCCCTGGCGACCTCCGGCGCGGCACTCCTCGTCGACGTTGCCGGCCGGCCCAGCTTCCACGTTGGCATCGAGTGGCTCGCCGTTGGAGCGAGCGTCGGCCTTGTTGCCTGGCGACACAACCTGCTCCTGGGCATTGCCGCCGCCGTCGCGCTCGCGGCCGTGTTCCGGGCGATCGCCGGGGGCTGACCGCCGCCCATCGACCCGGAGCGGTCAGGCGCGCCGGGCGTCCGCCTCGATCTCGACCATCAGGCTCGGGTGGATCAGCGCGACGACCTCGACGATCGTCGACGCCGGCCGGATCGCTCCGAGGATCTCGCCGTGAACCGCGAGAACCTCGGTCGCCCGGGCTATGTCGGTGACGAAGAGCCGGGTCCGAACGATATCGGCGAGCGCGAAGCCGGCCTCTGCCAGCGCCCGCTCGATCGTGGTGAGGGCCGCCCGCGCCTGGCCGGCCGGGTCGCCAGCGTGAAGCGAGGCGCCATCCGGCCCGGCGTCCGTGGTGCCGGCGACCCAGCACGAATCGCCGACGGCGACCGCTCGGCTGTAGCCGGCCGCGGCCTCCCACGGCCCGCCCGACGAGATGCGCCGTCGCGACTGCGTCACGTTCGGGGTCCGCCGGCTAATGGCGCCGGGGCGGCGTCCGTGGGCGCGGCGTGCCGCCAGCCGGCCACCACCGGATCGCGGGCAACCGCCAGCAGGAGGGCGGCAAAGAGCGTCGTCCGGGGCACGATGGAATCGACCTCCAGGTATTCCTCCGGGGAGTGATCCATGCCGCCGATCGGCCCCAGGCCGTCCAGGCTGGCGACGCCCATCCCGGCAGTCGTGTTCGCATCCGACGCCCCGCCGGTCGCGGTGTCGTGCAGCTCGAAGCCGAGCCGGCCGGCCAATCCGACGGCGAGGTCGACCAGCCGGCCGGAACGCTCGAGCTTCTCCATCGGCCACCAGCGGGCCATGGGCTCCATCTCGATCGTCACGTCCGGCACCGCGGGGGCCGCGATGAGCCCCCGAAGCCCGGCCTCGGCGGCCTCCAGGTCCTCGCGGGTCACCGCTCGGAGGTCGATCTCCAGGCGAGCCTCCTCCGGCACCACGTTGGGACGCGTGCCGCCGGCGATCACGCCAACGTTGCAGGTGACGCCCGGCCAGCGGCCGGTCAGCCCATGCAGGGCCGGCACGAGCTGCGACGCGGCGAGGATCGCGCTGCGGCCCTTCTCGGGCTCGACGCCGGCGTGGGCGGCCCGGCCGTGGACCGTGAGTCGTGCGTCCAGGATTCCCTTGCGGGCACTGACGATGTCGCCGTTGGCTCGGGCGCACTCCAGGACGAAGCAGGCATCGACCGTCCGCGCGACGTCGCGGATGATCGGCGTGGAAGTCGGCGAGCCGATCTCCTCGTCCGGGTTGGCGATGAACGTCAACCGCTCGAACGGCAGCGGCCCCTGGCCGTCGCGCGCCGCCGTCTCCTCATGGAGGCCGCGCAGCGCGAGCAGCCCGTACAGCCCGGTCAACAGACCGCTCTTCATGTCCGTCACGCCCGGCCCGTGCGCCCGACCGCCTTTCAGCCCGAAGGGGCGGGCCGCGGCCGTGCCCTCGTCGAAGACCGTGTCCATGTGGCCGATGAGCAGCAGGCGGAGTCCGCCCGGCGCGCCCTCGAACGTGCCCACCACCGTCTCGCCCAGCGTCGGGTGCGGATGGACCTCCACGTCGCCACCGAGCCGCTCCAGGAACAGGCGCGTCCAGCGGCCCACCCGGTCGACGCCCGTCTTCGTGTAGCTCCCGGAGTCGATATTGACGAGCGTGGCGAGATCCTCGAGATAGGCCGGACGGACCTCGCCGACGAGGCGCTCCAGGAGCTCGAGCTCGTGCTGGGAGACTGCGCGGCCGGGTGGGTCGACACGGTCCATCTGGCCAGTCTATCCGGCGGCCCCCTTGCTATCCTGCCGAGGTCGTGCGACTCGTCGAGGTGCGGCTGTTCGATGGACCGAACGTCTACCGGCTCGAGCCGGTAGCCAAGCTGGAGGTCGCGGTCGGGCGGCGCCGGACCTGGTACGGCCAGCGAGAGCCCGGAGCGCACGCCCTCGTGCGGCTCGGAGCAACGGTGCCGGCCCGGCTGTGGCCGGATCCGGTGGCATCCATCGTCGCCTGGGTCCGGAGGCTCCGGTCTGACCACGACGGCGGGCTGGCGGGCGTCACCGTCCATCGCTCGTCCGATCCGGGCCACTGGATCGTCACCTGGCCGTGGACCGGCGCCGAGCGGGCCACAACGATCGCGGAGGCTGCCTACGCCCTGGCCGAGCGGGACGTCTCGCCGGCCCGTCGGGCGCGCCTGACCGGCGCCCAGTCCCGGCTCCTCGCCCGCCACGAGGCACGCGTTGCTACCGCCAAAACGACTGCGCCCGCGTGGATCCGCGACAGCGACCGCCGGCTGCCGATCATCAGCATTTCGGGAACCAACGGCAAGAGCACCGTCACCAGGCTCATCACCCACATCCTCGTGCGGGCCGGGCGCCGTGTGGGCACGACGACGTCGGATGGGGTGCTCGTCAACGAGCGGATGGTGGAGCCGGGCGATTGGACGGGCCCGGGCGGGGCGGCGCAGATCATCGGCCGGCACGACGTGGACGTGGCCATCCTGGAGACCGCCCGTGGCGGGATCGTCCTGCGCGGCGTCGGCTACGAGTCGAACGATGCGAGCGTTCTGACCAACGTCTCATCCGATCACCTCGACCTGCAGGGGATCCACACGCTGCCTGAGCTTGCCGAGGTCAAAGCGACGATCTGCCGGATCACCCGGCCCGGCGGCATGGTCGTTCTCAACGCCGACGACCCCCACGTCGCCGCGATCGCCCGGCGGGTGCGAGCGCCGGTGGCGTTCTTCTCTCTCGCGGCCTCGCCCACGGCGGTCATGCGGCGGCACCTCGCCGCGGGCGGCCGGGCCTACGTCCTGCGCCGCGGGGCCCTGGTCGAGATGAACGGCGCGGACGCCCGGCGGCACATCGCCGACGTCCGCGACGTGCCGATCGCGATCGGGGGCCTGGCCCGCCACAACGTGGCGAATGCACTGGCCGCAGCCGGTGGAGCCCGGGCCCTGGGAGCGACGATCGAGGAGGTCGGCGAAGGCTTGCGCAACTTCCGGCCCACCACCGACCGGTCGCCCGGGCGCCTGAACATCTTCCGCCTGGGATCTCGCATCGTGATCGTCGACTTCGCCCACAACGAGGCGGGCGTCGACGCGATCCTGGACGTTGCAGAGGGGATCGCCGGCGGCGCAGCGGGCCGGGCGGCACCGATCACGATGATCATCGGCACCGCCGGCGACCGGCCGGACGACACGCTCCGCGGGATCGGCCGGATCGCGGCTCGGCGTGCGCAGCGGGTCGCGATCAAGGAGACCCTGCACTACCTCCGCGGCCGGAGTCGCGATTCGCTGGTCGGGGAGCTGATGGCGGGCATCCGGTTGGGCCTGGCCGCGAGCTCGGGCGCCGGCCGTGCCTCGGGGCGTGTGGCCGGAACGAGGGCTGCCGGCCTGGACGTCCCCGTCTACCGATCGGAGACGGCCGCCCTCCGGGCGGAGCTCAACGGCGCCGGGGCGGCGGCCGAGGGCAGCAAGAACGATGCTCCGCGGGTCATCGTGCTCATGTGCCACGAGGAGCGCGAGGAGGTATTCGGGCTCCTGCGCGAGCTCGGCGCTCGAGCCGTCGACGTCGCCGCCGAGCTGACGGCCCTCGTCCCCCGCCTCCAGGATCGCCCGCTCTCCTGACCATCGTGTCCAGCCGCAGCCGACGGAGGTTCAAATAGCAGCCAGTTGACTGTTACGCGCGGGTCGGGAGCCTGACATCGGCAGTCGCAACGCTGCGCCAGCACAACCCACCCCGGTCACCTCGGTTCGTGGTGGCCCGCGGGGCATCAACACCCGCATACCAGTTCCCCGGCTGCTATCTGGCGAACACGCCCACGGAGCCGCCCGGTAACAGCCGTCCGCGGCTGGCCGGCCAGCAGCAGCCGTCCGGCCGGATCCGGCCAGCCGTTATTCCATGGTGAATGACTCCGGACACAAGCCTGCACGCTCGCGCGCCGGATCTCCGCTCCGAGCCTTCGGTCACGCACGCTCATGGCGCCATCTTTTCATGGTGGAATGGACGCGTCCTTGACCGGGCCGGCAGCAGCCGCCCGGCCGACAGCGCCTCAGCCTTCGGGGGCCTCCAGCTCGCCGGGATCGGTGAACGCCGTGCCGCCGCCGGTCGACCTCGACGCGGCGATCGTCTCCCGATAGACGCCCACCGCGTCGTCCACGCACATGACCACCAGGTCGCCGGCACGTGCCTGGCCGAGGGCAGAGCGGACCGCGGACATTTCGTCGAGGACGGCCTCCGCGGTCGCGGTGCGGGCCCGACCGTCGGCTCGCGCGGCCTCCACCCCGGTCAGCACGTTAGCGGCCGAGGCGCCTGCTTCCCGTCCGCGCAGGTTCTTGTCCTCGCGGACCACGATCGAGTCGAATGTTCCGGCGGCGACCGATCCGAATTCCTGCTGATCCTCGTCCCGCCGGTCACCGGGAATGCCGATCACGCCGATCGCCCGTCCTGTTCGCGCCCGCCTTTCGGGCCCCGGCCGGACCCGACGCGATCGGCGCCGATCGCGGTCGCCGTCTGCTGCCCCGACCGAGTCGGTCATCATCCGCTCCACGAAGTCGGCCAGCTGGCGCATCCCGTCCACGTTGTGGCAGTAGTCGATGACGGCGCGCACCCCGCCGCCCAGCTCGATCAGATTGAGGCGACCGGGCGCCTGGAAGAACGACGTGGAGAACGTCCGGAGGCCCTGGCGGATGTCATGCAGATGGGCGCCAGACGCCCAGGCGGCCGCCGCGGCGGCGAGGGCGTTCGCGACGTTCATCCGTGCCCGCCCTCCGAACGTGGCCGGGATCAGGTGCGTGTACAGGACCGGCATCGTCCGTGGCCCGTGCTTGAGCACGACGAGCTCACCCTCCGAGGTCTCCTGGAGCACGAAGGCCGCGCCGCCACGGCCCGCATGGCCGTCGACCCGATCGAAGCCCTCCTCGCCCTTGGTCGTCGCCATCGAGAAGTAGACGACGCTGCCCGCGCAATGGCGGTTCATCCGGGCCACCAGGTGATCGTCGGCGTTGAGGACGGCCGATCCCGAGCGCGGAACCGACTCCACGACGACCGCCTTGACGTTGGCCAGCTGCCCCAGCGAAGTGATCCCGCCCAGGCCCAGGTGGTCGCCGGTGACGTTGGTGACCACCGCCACGTCGTTGCGGTCGTAGCCCAGGCCCTCGCGCAGGATGCCCCCCCGGGCGACCTCGAAGACCGCGGTGTCCACCGTCGGGTTCTGGAGGACCATCTGCGCCGACTTGGGCCCGCTCATGTCGCCCTTCTTGATGAGGCGGCCGTCCACGACGATGCCGTCCGTGGACGTCATCCCGACCCGCCGGCCCATGAGCTTGAGGATGTGGGCGATCATCCGGACCGTCGTCGTCTTGCCGTTGGTCCCGGTGACCGCGATGATCGGGATGCGGGCGGGCGAGCCCGGCGGAAAGAGCGAGTCCATGACGGGCCGGGCCACGTATTGCGGCTCGCCCTCGGTCGGGTGGGTATGCATCCGGAAGCCCGGAGCCGCGTTGACCTCCACGATGGCGCCGCCCGTCTCACGAACGGGCGTCGTGATGTCCGGGCAGATGAAGTCGATGCCGGCCACGTCGAGGCCCACGACCCTCGCGGCCGTCTCCGCGATCTCGACATTGTCCGGATGGGCCTCCATCGTCCGGTCGATCGACGTCCCGCCGGTCGACATGTTGCCGGTGAGGGCGAGCTTGATCCAGGTGCCCGCCGGGGGCACGGTATCGAGCTCATAGCCCTGCGCCCGGACCAGCTCCTCGGCCGCCCCGTCGATCTTGATTCGAGTGAGGACCTTCTCGTGGCCGATGCCACGCCGGGGGTCGGCGTTGGCAGCCTCCACCAGCTGGCGAACGGTCAGCTCGCCGTCGGCGATGACCGAGGCGGGGACGCGCTCGGCGACGGCGGCCAGCCGGCCACCGATCACCAGGACCCGGTAGTCGTTGCCGGCAACGTACGTCTCCACGACCACGTCGCCGGAGCGGCTCTCGGCCAGCGCCCCGGCGAAGGCCGCCCGGACTGCCTCGTCTGACCGGAGGTCGAGATGGACGCCCCGCCCATGGTTTCCGTCGAGCGGCTTGACGACGCACGGATAGCCGAACCGGTGGGCGGCCGTGACCGCGTCGTCCCCCGTCTGGACCACCTCCGAGCGCGGCACCGGCAGGCCGGCCGAGTCGAGCAACCGGTTGGTCAGGCCCTTGTCGGAGGCGACGTCCACCCCGATCGCCGACGTGCGAGACGTCATCGTCGCCCGGATCCGTTGCTGGTGGAGGCCCTGCCCCAGCTGAACCAATGAATGCCGGTCGAGGCGGATGTAGGGGATGTCTCGGCTCACGGCCTCGTCGATGAGCGCCTGGGTGGAGGGCCCGAAGGCGAGTCGCTCGGCGAGCCTGATGAGCCGCTCGAGCTCGGTCCACAGGTCGAAGGCGGGCGATGACGCGGGATCGACCAGGTGATTGACCAGCTGGACCGCGATCTTGCCTGCCTCCAGCCCGACCTGCTCCTCGCGATATTCGTAGATGACGTTGTACTGGCCGGGCACCCCGGCTCCCCGGGTCTTGCCGTGGCGGACGTCCGTGCCCGACAGGTTCTGCAGCTCCAGGGCGATATGCTCGGCGATGTGGCCGGCCCAGGTGCCCTCGCGAAGGCGGCTGATGAAGCCGCCCCGCCGGCCGAGCGAGCACGCATGATCCTCCAGGCTCGGCAGGAGCTCAACCAGCGCGTCCGAGAAGCCGGGCAGCAGGTTGGACGGGAACGACTCCAGGGAGCCCAGGTCGACGAGCATCCGTACGACCGGCTCACGCGCCCAGTAGTTGGCGCCGCGGAGGATCCTCGTATCGAGGATCCGGAGGCTGGGCTCGGGTCGGACGACGGCCTCGCGGCCGGCGGCCGACCCGGCCGCGTCACCCCGCCGCCGGGCGCTCGAGGCGGAAGTGGTCGACGCCACCTTCAGCTCGAGGCCGCCTCGCCGCCGCCGACCGCTCGCAGTGTGGGCGCTGCCACGCGTGATCGGGCGCGAAGGTCGAACTGGTAGCCCGCTGGCAGGGAATGGAGGACGACGTTGCTGATCATGATCGGCCGGTGCCCGCCGATCTCCCAGGCATTGGTCTCCGAGCCAGAGCCGTCGACCACGGTGATGCTGCCGCGACCGATGACCTCCATGACGTGGTCCGGTCCGACCACGCCGGCCGTGTCCTCGTCGATGCCCAGCCCCAACAGGCTGGGATTCTGGGCGATGAGGCTGAGCAGCCGACCCAGCCGGTTCCGCTGCTGGAAATGCTGGTCGATGATGACGCCGGGCAGGACGGCGAGTCCCGCCGCCACCTGGGCCATCCGCTGCTTTGGCGTTGCGCCGGAGGCGCCGAACGCGATCATGTGGCTGCTCATCGCCGACGCGCCGGCCGACGTTCCGGCGACGACCGCCCCATGCCGGAAGCGATCCAGGACTGCGTCGGCCAGGCGGGTCCCGCCGATCGTCGAGCTCAGCCGCAGCTGGTTGCCGCCGGTCAAGAAGATGCCCGTCGCATCGCGGACGGCCGCCACGAAGGCCTCGTCGTTGGCCTGGCTGCGGGTCACCGCGTGAATGGGCTTGAAGCGCTTGACGCCGAGCTCTCCGAAGACCTGACGGTATCGCTCACCCGCTTCCGCGCCCAGCGAGCTGGCGGTGCTGATGACCACGATCCGGGCGGCCGCGCCGCCGGCGAGCGACACGAACCGACCGAGGATGACCCGGTCCCGGACCTTGTCCTCCGCGCCGCCGATCACGATGACGGTCCCGTCGGCCACGGCTAGACCCTCTGACTGAGCATGCCCGAGAGGATACATGGCGGCCCTCCTGAAGGAACGATCCGTGCCTGCAGCGCCCTCTTCAGCCAGTCGGTTGTGCTCGTCGGGATGCACGGGTCTATCCTGACCCGTGGACGCTCAGAGCGGCGGAGGAAGCCGCGATGTACGCCGCGTGCACGACCGGGCTCCGTGAGCGCCCAACGAGTGGGTCAATTACTCGTGTACCTGTCGTGCAACAATCCGCGGGCATGGACGCCCTGATGGCAGGACCCAGTCGCCGCACCGGGGTCTTCCGGCGAGCGGTTCGCCGCGAGGTCTCCCGTCTTCACGATCGGCGCCGGTTGCTGGCCATGGCACTCCTCATCCTGGTCGGCGGCGTCATCGGCGCGGGCATGATCGCCCGGGGCGACCCGGCCGGGGCCGACGCCCGCGCGTACTGGGCGGCCGTCCGCATCTGGCTCAACGGGGGCGATCCGTACCATCCCACGGGCCCCTTCCTACCCTACGTCTACGCGCCGTGGATGTTGCCGATCTTCGCGCCGTGGGCGCTCCTGCCATGGGACGTCGCCTGGTTCGTCTGGCGAGGAAGCGCGATCCTGCTCCTCTTCTGGTCCGTCGAATGGGCCTACCGCCGGCGTCCCCTGGCGACCGCGATCGTCGTCGTGCTCCTCGCCTTCCCGATCGGGGCCAACCTGGACACCGGCAACATCACGCTCTTCCTGGCCTTCGCGCTGTGGGGTGCCCAGTTCGCCGGACCACGACTGGCCGGGTTCCTGTGGGGCATGGCCACGTGGATGAAGTGGGTGCCCGCCCTCTACTGGCTCGTCCTCGCGCCGCGAGCCCGATCGTGGGGACTCATCTGGCTGGCGGTGGCCGGCCTGTTGAGCGTGGCCACCCTTCCGCTCACGATCGTGCAGCTACAGGCCCTGTTCGGCTTCGGCGCGCGACCCCTCCGGCTCGACTACCTGGTGCTCCTCTGGTCCGTGGTCCCCTGGTGGTGGCGGCACCCCGACCCGCTGTGGTATCTGCGGCCGTCGCGCTGGCCAGAGATCGGGGAGAGCCTCCGGGCGGCGTTGAGCACGGCACGGCGGCGCTGGAGCGCTGATCGCCAGGGTTCGATCGCGTCGGCTCGCCGTCGCGTCCGTCTCCAGCTGCGGGAATTCCTGGGCCTGGAGGTTTCCGGGTGAGCGGCGACCTGGCTGGCCTCGCGGCCCGGGCGGGCGCCCGGCCTCTGGTCGCCAGCGACCCGCTCCACGCCGAGTGGCCGGCGTCCATCCTCATCGCCGACGACGAGCCGGCGGCGCTGCGCATCCTCCGCCGCGTCCTCGAGGGCGCGGGCTACGTCGTCCTGGAGGCGACCGATGGCGACCAGGTCCGCTCGCTCCTGGCCCAGGCCACCCCGGAGCTGTTCATTCTCGACATCTCGATGCCGGGCACCGACGGCATCGAGTTGAGCCGTGAGATCAAGTCCAATCCGGCGACGAGCCTGATCCCGGTCATCCATGTCACGGGCTCCACCAGCCGGGCCGAGCGGATCGCCGCGCTGGAGGCCGGCTCGGACGAGTTCGTCGCCAAGCCGTTCGACTTCGAGGAGCTCCTGACCCGCGTTCGCTCACTGCTCCGGACCCGGCGGCTGACCGCCCAGCTCGTCAGCGCCGAGGCGGTGCTGGTGGCGCTGGCACGCACGGTGGAGCAGCGAGACCTCTATACCGAGCGCCACCTGCTCCGGGTCGCCCAGCGCGCTGTCGCCGTCGGCCGGGCGCTCGGCGTGTCGGCGACGGTGCTCGAGGCCGTCCGGCTCGGCGGGATGCTTCACGACCTCGGCAAGATCGCCGTGCCCGACCGCGTTCTGCTCAAGCGAGGGTCGCTCAGCCGCCGCGAGTTCGATCTCATCAAGCTCCACCCGGGTGCCGGGGCCGAGATCGTTCGTCCGCTGGGGTCGTTCTCGGCGCCGGAGCCGGTCGTCCTCCATCATCACGAGCGTTTCGACGGCGGCGGCTATCCAGTTGGCCTGCGGGGCGCGTCGATCCCGCTCGCGGCCCGGATCGTGGCCGTCGCCGATGCATTCGACGCCATGACGACGGATCGGCCCTACCGGGCGAGCCTGCCGGTGGAGGAGGCGCTTCAGCGCCTGCGGGACGGGCGAGCCAGCCAGTGGGACCCCGACTCGATCGACGCGTTCCTGTCGATCTACGGCGGGACGACCGACGTCGACGGGCATGGCGAGGGCCAGCCCGACCGGCAGGCCGAGGGGATTCGCGGGCTGGCATCACCGCAGCCGCCGGCCGCCTGACGGCCGGCCCTGGGTCAGCTGGACGCGCGCCATCCGGTCGGGTTCAGCTCGCCGGGGCAATCGCCTCGAGCTCGGCCTCCACAACTTCTATCGGCAGGTCCTCGCGCCGCCGGGGATCGACCGGACGCAGGAGAAGCGCGGCCACCAGGTACAGGAACACCCCGACCATGAAGGCAACCCGCGGTCCGACGCCGACCCCGGCGGCCAGGTTCACATAGTCGATGGTGATTCCGCCGATTGCCGTCGATATCGGGGTCGAGGCGCCGGTCGCAACGTTGCTGAGTCCCATGTATCGGCCGGCGGAGGCCCTGGGGATGATGTCGGTCATGAGCGCCCAGTCGACCGAGAGGAACATGCCGCCCGAGATGCCGAAGAGCGCCCCGCCCAGCAGCGCGACCTGGGTGGTTGGCGCGATCGCCGCGATCCCCACCCCGACCGCACCGATGATGCAGCTGGCGTAGATCACCGGCTTGCGTCCGATCCGGTCGGAGAGGCGGGAGGCCGGAATGATCACGATGATGTTCGCCGCGGCCACGACCGCGAGCAGGGTGAGCTGGACGCCGGCCGCCGCGGACTGGTCGAGACCGAACGTCTGCTTGAGGTAGGTGACGATCAGGTTGAAGAGGATCCCGCCGCCGGTCAGGAAGAACAGGCGCGAGGCGAGGAGCCAGAGGTATGACCGTTCCTGAAGGATGTCGGTGCCCCACGCCTCCCGCGCGATGGCGACCCACGACCGCCCGCCGCGCGATTTCGGCGGCAGGCCGGGGCCGACGCGGTAGACGACGCTGATCATCGTGACCAGCTCCACGACGGCCACCGCCACGAGCGCGAGTGGCAGGCTGCCGAACATGATCGCGAGCGGCACCAGCGCGAATCCGACGATGTTGCCCAGGACCTGCATGAGCCCGACCAGCGCGCTGGCCATGCCCACCTGCTGGGCCGGGACGAGATCCGGCACGTACCCCTGGAATGGGCCGCGCGCGATGTTCGTGCTGAACGCCAGGAGCAGCACGAACGTCGCCAGGGATAGAACGGTGTTGGATTGGGCGATCGCGAGCAGGAAGACGACATCGAGCAGCGATCCGAAGACGATGAACGGCTTGCGCCGGCCCCATCGACTCACCGCGTAGTCGCTGATCGCGCCAACGGTGGGCTGGACGATGATGCCGACGATCGCCCCGCCCAGGCCGATGACGGCCAGGGCGCGTCCGACTTCTTCGACCGGGATGTTCAGTTCGTAGTTCACCCGGTTCTGGACGAACAATCCCACGGCCGCGTCGATCGCGGTGAGCCCCAGCCAGTAGGCCGACAGGCGGACGAGGTGAGAAAACGGCAGATGCAGCACCGGACGGCCGTGGGCATCCGGCGCGCCGGACGTGACGGGTGCGCTCATCGGTCTCTCCATCCCTCGTTGCCGACTGACCGATGGCCGTTCGGCAGTTGTGACGGTTTGGGCAGTGCGACGGCCCCTCAGCGGCCGGTGCATCGTACGCCCGGCGATCCAGTGGTCGACGGCTCCGGGCACGGCCATCGGTTGCGGTCTTGACGCTCCTGGGCGGCAGGTGTTACGCAAACCGCCGATCGCTGTACGTCCCAAATATTCCGGGCATGCTTACCGGGACGGAATCCGGCCGCGTCGACCTCGATCGGGCCGCATTTTGACCCGTCCCGAGCGCCCTTCATGCCCCACCGCGCATGATCGGCGGCCGGGCGATGCCAATTCGGCGACCTCTCGATCGCCGGACGGAGATCCAGGCCGCTTCGTAATCATGGCCGGAATATCCCACCCGCCAAGCCTCCTGCCCGCCGTGGCTGGCGAGGCAGCGGTCAGGCCAGCGAGACGGTCGTGCGCTGCGGCACGAGTCGACGCTCCGACGCGGCTGGCGCGACAAACCGGAACAGCGACCGGTCCAGCGAGTAGATCCCGGTCGCGGCCAGGCGAAGACGTCCCAGGCGGAATGCGAAGACCGGATTCTCGCCGTTCCCCGCGTAGTGATGGACGCTTCCGTCGGCCGCGAGGAGAGCGAGATTCGCCTGCCCGCCGAACGCATCATGCAACGCAGCCAGGCGATGAGCGACCGGCTCGTCCGGCACCCAGGCGTCCTCCAGCCACCGCTGCCCCACTTCCGTGTCGGCCCGGCCCTGGATCCGGCCCTCCGCCCGGAACCGTTCGCGCCACGACCTGACGTCTCGAAGGTCGCCGTTGTGCGAGAAGACGAAGCGTCCCCCCGGGTCCGGGAACGGCTGCGTGTCGGCCATCGTGAGCGTCGAGAGCTTTGACGGCCGCCGGAGATGGACGAGCAGGCTCGTCGTCTCGTTCGCCCCGACCGCTTCCCGGCCCGGGTCATCCCGGAACGCGCGGAGATTCCGGTACGAGTGCAGGCAACCGTCCGTCCCGCGCCAGCCCGCACCCCAGCCGAACCCGGCGATCCCGAATCGCTCGAGCCGCTCGACAAACGGCCACAGCTCGTCGATCCGAAACGGCTCCTCGGCCCGCGCCACGAAGTGCTCGCACATGGGCGCCGATCATACGGCCCCGGGCGCCGTTCTCAGCCCTTCGTGATCTCCCGCTCGTAGTCGGGGAAGTAGCGGCCGATGACGGGTAGGTCGAACGCGCGGAGGATCGCCTCCTTCGGCTCCCGTGCCAGGAGGAAGGCGAACGAGCGCCGAACGAGATCGGTTGGCTCCTCGGCGCCAGGGGCAAAGCGCTCCAGGTCGACGTCTCGGACCGCCACCGTATGACCGCTGACCGAGCGATCGTCGGAGACGGTCACCGCGCACAGCCAGCCGTTGTCGATCCGCTGGCAGCGAACGAGGATCTCACCGGCTCGACCGGCGCCGGCGCGCAGGAGCCGCCGGGCGGTCATGACGATGCGCTCGAGCGTCACGTCGTCCAGCGTTGCAGTCGATAGGAACGGATCGACCCGCTCGAGGAACAACACCTCGCTCCGGTAGATGTTGCCGATGCCGGCCACGATGCGCTGGTCCAGGAGTGCCTCCCCGATCGCGGTCGACGCTCCGGCCGCTCCACGGAATCTGCGGATGCCCTCGGCGGCGTCGAACTCGGCCGCCAGCAGATCCGGGCCAAGGCGAGCGAGGGCGGGATGGATCCGCTCGGCGCGAGCCTCGAACAGCTCGACCACGGGCGCATCGAAGCAGACCGCGACGGCGCCCTCCACCTCGATCACCAGGACCGCCCGGCCGGCCGGCCGGCGCCACCGCTCGCCGGGTCGGTAGCGATGCCAGGTCCCGTGCATCCGCAGGTGCGTCCGCACCTCGAGGCCGTTCGAGAATCGCATGAGGAGGTTCTTGCCGAGCGCCTCGACCGCATCGATCCTCGCGCCGACGAGCCGGCCCGCCTGGGCGCCCGATCGCGCTCGCGCCGCGACGACCGTGCGGCCAATCAGATGCGGCCGCAGTCCGTCCGCCGTGCGGGCAAGCGTGTCGCCCTCGGGCATCAGCGTCGGGCGGGAGGAGCCGAGCGGAGCACCAGGCCGCGATAGCCCGGCGTGAAGCCCGCCGCCTGGAGTCGCTCGCGCCATGGGGACGAGGCGATCGGTTGACCGTCGAATCTGGTGACGGCGAGCTCGCGGACGCGACCGTCGCCAACGAGCGTCCGGAGGGCGGCCAGGGCCGCGGCCGCCACGGTCGGGTCGTCGGCCGCAGAGAAGGCCTGGAGCGACGAGCCGCCGCGCTCGAGGTACAACGCCGCCACCCCGTCGACGCTCACCACGTAAGCACCGGCTGCGCGCTGGAATGGCCGCCGGTCGGCGTCGTCCCGCCGCGGCCACGGCAGTGCGGCCCCGAACGGATTGGCCGGATCGGCCGCGGCCAGCAGATGGACGCGCGGCTCGCCGGCCGGTGCCTCGCGCACCGCCCGCAGCCGGTCGAGCGCGCCGGGCAGGGCGAACTGCGCCGCGCCCAGCCCATCCACGAAATAGCCGCGCCGGATCCGGCCGGCCTCCTCGAGCGCGCGCAGGACGGGATAGACCGACGAGAACCCGCCCACGACGCCCTCCGCGGTGACGGCTTCGCGGGTCAGGACGCCGTGCCGCTCCAGCAGGGAGAGCGCCAGGGCGTGGAGCCGCTCGGTCCGGAGTGCGGCGGCCTGCCCGGCGGCCGGCTGCCCGGGCTGAGGCCGGACAGTCGCCTCGACGAGCGACCACCGCCCGGCCGCCTCCGGCGGACCGAGCGCGGTGAGCCGGCCCAGGCGCGGCCGTGCGTTCGTGCGAGCCGGACGACGCCAGCGCAGCGCCCGGAGCGGGGCGAACGTGTCGTTCGTGACCTCGCCGGCCCACACGAGGTCCCAGAGCGCGTCCAGGACCTCGCGATCCGGGCCGCCCCGGGCCGCCACGTACAGCTCGCGATAGAACGTCGCGCCGCGACGGGCCAGCAGCTCGCGGATCGCGTCGTGGCGTGGCCCCTCCGGCCGGGCCGCCTCGTCGCCCAGGCCGGCGGCCGCACCTCGGAGGATCTCCCAGCCGGGGCGGTACAGGGCGATCTTCCCGTCGTCGCGGTTGAGGCTCCCCCGGCCCACCCAGGCGACCTCGCCGAGGGCGCCGAGCTCGTCGAGGAGTCGCGGCTGGTAACCCGGGACGCGTGCCGGCAGCACGTCGCGCTCCAGGACGGAGGCGGGGATCGGCACGCCGGCGAGCTGGTCCACCACCTCCGCGAGACGCTCCAGGGCGGCCTGTCCGCGGAGGGTCGGCCTGCCGGCCCCGGTCGGTATGACTCCCTGCCACTCGGGGAGGAACCGTGCGAGCGCGGCCGGCTCCACCGGCTCCACCTCGTGACGCAGACGAGCCAGCGATCGACGGCGAAGCGCGCGCAGGACGTCCGGGTCGCACCATTCCCGCTCCGCGCCACCCGGCCGGAACTCACCTCTCAGCAGTGTTCCGGCGGCCACCAACCGCTCCAGCGCGTCCTCGACGTTGCGCGGCGGGAGGCCCCAGCGGGACGCGGGCTCGGCCGGCAGGAACGGCCCGTGGCTGCGGCCCCACCGGGCGAGCAGCCCCTCGAGGGCGCCGGCCGCCGGGCCGAGGAACGCATCCGGAACGCCGGCCGGCGGCTGCGTGCCCATCGCGTCGCGATAGCGGGCAACGTCCTCGATCGCGATCCAGCGGGTCTCGCCGGCGATCCCCACCTGGACAGCCCGGCGCGAGGCCGCCAGCGCGGCAAGCCAGCCGGCCGCGACCGCCGGACCGCCGGCGCAGCGCGCGGCGACTTCGTCCAGCGTCAGGTCGCCGATCCGTCGCAGGAGGTCGTGGAACTGATCCTGGTTTGTCGCCCGCCGCTCGTCCGTCAGCGCCTGGAGCGACAGCTCCAGGTCCGCCAGCGCGGCCGGGTCGAGCAGCTCCCGCAGCTCCTCCTGCCCCAGTAGCTCGCGGAGGAGGTCGCGATCGAGCGTCAGCGCCTGGGCGCGGCGCTCCGCGACCGGGGCGTCGCCGTCGTACATGTAGGCGGCGATGTAGTCGAACAGCAGCGAGCTGGCGAACGGCGATGCCCGCGGGGTCTCGACAGCGTGCACCGCGATGTCCCGCCGAGCGACGCCGGCCAGGATCTCGCGCAGGGCAGGGAGGTCGAACACGTCCGAGAGGCACTCGCGGTAGGTCTCGACGAGGATCGGAAAGCTACCGTAGCGTGATGCGACCGCCAGCAGGTCCGCCGCCCGCTGGCGCTGCTGCCAGAGCGGCGTCCGTGTTCCCGGCCGGCGTCGCGGCAGGAGCAGCGCGCGTGCGGCGTTCTCGCGGAAGCGCGCCGCGAACAGTGCGGACGCGGCGACCCCGCCCACCACGAGATCCTCGATCTCGTCGGGCTCGGGGAACAGGAGGGCCTCCACGGCCGCCGGGTCCGCCTCCATCTCGCCCTCCGGCAGGCGGATCGCGATCCCGTCATCCGACCAGATCGTTCGGACCTCCGCGCCGAGCCGTTCGGCGAGGCGCGCCTCCAGGGCGATGGACCACGGCGCGTGGACGCGTCCGCCGAACGGACTGAGGATGACGATCCGCCAGTCGCCAAGCTCGTCGCGGAACCGCTCGACCACGATTCGGCGATCCGTGGGCAGGGCGCCGGCCGAGTCCCGTTCCTCCTCGAGGTAGGCCAGCAGGTTCTCCGCGGCGCGCGCGTCGAGATCGTGCCGCTCTTGCAGGCGGGCGGCGGCCGTCGACCGGCCTGGTGCGCCGCCGGCCAGGTCGGCCTCCAGCTCGCGGACGACCGCTCCGATCGCCTGGCCCAGCTCGACCGGCCGGCCCACCGCGTCACCGTGCCAGAACGGCACCTTGCCGGGCACGCCCGGTGCGGGCGAGACCGTGACCCGGTCGTGGCCGATCTCCTCGATCCGCCAACTGCTCGCGCCGAGCGTGATCACCTCGCCGGCGCGCGCCTCGTAGACCATCTCCTCGTCGAGCTCGCCGACCCGCCGCCCCGGCGTCCCGAGCTCGCCGACCATGTACACGCCGAACAGACCACGATCCGGGATCGTTCCGCCCGACGTGATCGCCACCACGCGTGCGTCGCGCCGGCCGGCGATCTCGCCGGTCAGGCGGTCCCAGGTGAGCCGCGGCTTCAGCTCCGCGAACTCGTCGGACGGGTATGCGCCGGCGAGCATTCCGAGCACCCCCTCGAGGGCATCACGGGTCAGGTTTTCGAACGGTGCGGCTCGCCCGACGACGCCGGCCAGCTCATCGACGGTCCAGGTGTCCATGACCGACATCGCGACGAGCTGCTGCGCGAGGACGTCGAGTGGGTTGCGGGGCATGACGGTCGTCTCGATCGCGCCCTCGTGCATCCGGGCGGTCACGACGGCGCATTCGAGCAGGTCGCCCCGGTACTTGGGGAAGAAGATGCCCTTGGACAGGGCGCCAACCTGGTGACCGGCTCGCCCCACGCGCTGGAGGCCGCTGGCCACCGACGACGGCGACTCGACCTGGATGACGAGGTCCACCGCTCCCATGTCGATCCCGAGCTCCAGGCTCGAGGTGGCAACCAACGCGGGCACGCGTCCGGCCTTGAGGTCCTCCTCGATCGTCAGGCGCTGCTCGCGGGCGATCGAGCCGTGGTGCGCCCGGACGAGCTCCTCCCCGGCCAGCTCGTTGAGCCGCTGAGCGAGCCGCTCCGCCAGGCGGCGGCTGTTGGTGAAGACGATCGTGCTGCGATGGGCCCGAATGAGATCCAGGATCCGGGGATGGATGGCCGGCCAGATGCTCGTCCGCGCCTCGGCGCCGGTGGCCGGCCCACCGGGCAGCTCCTCCAGCGAGATGGGCTCGCCGAGGCGGCTCATATCGTCGACGGGCACGATCACTTCCAGCTCGAGCGGCTTGCGGCTGCCGGCGTCGACCACCGTCACCTCGCGGCCGGGTCCGATTCCGCCGAGGAAACGCGCGATCGTCGACAGCGGCCGCTGCGTGGCCGACAGGCCGATCCGCTGCGGCGGCCGCGCGTTGAGCTGCTCCAGCCGTTCGAGGCTGAGGGCAAGGTGCGCGCCGCGCTTGGTGCCGGCCATGACGTGGACCTCGTCGACGATGACCTGCTCCACGCCGCGCAGCATCTCGCGAGCCCCGCTGGTGAGGATGAGGTACAGCGATTCGGGCGTCGTAACCAGGATGTCCGGCGGGTGGCGGACGGTGTCCCGGCGGTCCGCGGCGGGGGTGTCGCCGGTCCGGCTGGCGATCGACACCATCGGCCCTGGCTCGTCCAGCCGCTGGGCGGCGAGGGCGATGCCGGCCAGTGGCGCGCGAAGGTTGCGCTCCACGTCATAGGCCAGGGCCTTGAGGGGCGAGATGTAGAGGGTCCGGACCAGGCCTGGCCGCTCGCGGGTGGGTTCGGGCGACGGATTCGTGACCAGGCGATCCAGGCACCACAGGAACGCCGCGAGCGTCTTGCCGCTACCGGTGGGTGCGTGAATGAGCGTGTGGTGGCCGGCGGCGATCGCGGCCCAACCCGCTGCCTGGGCCTGCGTGGGTGCCTCGAACGTGCTCGCGAACCAGGCTCGGACGGGCGCACTGAACGGCGCCAGCGGGTCGCTTGGCGACCCCTCGGCGGAGGTCGACTGGGGTGCCGGCGGCGGAGGCGGGGCGGTCGTGGCCACGGGAGCCCGAGTATAGGCCGTCACCACCATTTCGACCAGATGTTCTCATTCACGACGCCACCAGGACCCACGCCGCCACCAGGGCCGGCGCCGCCGCCCAGGTTGAATTCGGTGCAACGTTTTGGGGCCGAGGCCTTCGTCGGAATGCGGTGGGGCCGGCTAACCGCCTCGCTGTGCATCGGATGCAACGTCCTGCGGTCCAGCAGGCCGCCGCCGTCCGCCACAGCACCGTTTCATGCCCCTCGGTTTGCCAACGTTGCACCGAGTGCACGGATGGTTCCGCTGGCACGAGTGGTGCGCGAGTAAGGCGCAGCTGAGGCGGACATCGTTGAATGGCGTGCACGGCCGCCGGCAACGGGCGAGGCCATGCACGATCTCCAGACCAAGATTGCGCTCGATGCGCGAAGAACGACGCGCGAAACCATTCGGGCGATCGGCTCGGAGCTCCGGCTGCAGCGCGAGGACGCGGGAATCAGCCAGGCTCGTTTGGCGCGGGCCGCCGGCATCAGCCCGTCGCTGCTCTCGAGAATTGAGGCCGGACTCACCGAGCCGAGCATTCATGTCCTCGCTGCCGTGGTTGCTGCGTTGGGTGGCCGGCTCCGCCTGCGCGCCGAGGCTGGAACAGGGTCGCCGCTACGGGACCGTATCCAGGCTCGAATGATCGAGACGTTGGTCCGGAGCGCTCACCCCCGTTGGCGACGCTTCCTGGAGGTACCGCTCAACCGACCCGTCCGCGGCGTGATCGACGCGGTCATCCACGATCCGGCGGAGCCCACCCTCATCGCGATCGAAGCGCACTCGGAGATACGCCGACTGGAGGCACAGATCCGTTGGGCGAACGAGAAGGCGCGAGCGCTCCTGGACACGGAATTGGCTCGCGCCGCGTCGGTGGCGAGTGGGCAGCCGGTCGTCGTCTCTACCCTGCTCCTGCTCCGGTCGACACAGGCAACACGGGACCTGTCCCGGCAATTCGCAGAGACGCTGCATGTTGCCTACCCAGCGCGAGCGTCGGAGGCTCATGCGGCACTGACTGGTCGAGCACGCTGGCCGGGTTCCGGGATCCTCTGGATGGACGTCCGCGCCGATGCAGCACGGCTGCTCAATGTGCCGCCACGAGGGGTCCGGCTCGGGCGGTGAGGCCTATGGCGGTGGGCGGACGAGGCGGATCGTGGAGGGCAGGCTTCTTCGATCGCCGCCGCGCATCTCGGCAAATCCCGCGGGGCCGAGCAGCCCCCGCGCGGCGGACATGCGCTCCTCGATCGGCCACGGGTCCAGCACGTCCCGCTCGGCCGGTCCGACGGTCGCCGTCAAGGCACGCCCGTGAGCCTCGGGAAGGGCCACGAGCCCACGCAACAGCGCTGAGCCGATGCCCCGTCGTCGCCACTCCGGGGCGACCCCGATCGCCAGGAGCTGGACGTCCCCTCCGTCGCCAACCGGTCCCGCAATGGCGACCCCGACCAGGCCACCTCCCGCCATGGCGCCGACGCCGAACGCAGGACCACCGATGAGCCGGGCCAGCGCCCCGAGTGCGACCGACGCCGAGGCGATCGGCACGACCCGGTCTGCCAGCAGCGCACCGGCGAGCACCTCGCCGGTGAGCTCGACGATCGTGGGATCCTCGCCCCGACCGCCAAGAGCCGGCGCCGACGAGGCCGACCCGACGAGAGGGTCCCAGCCGGCGTCGATCGCCGCCCGGACCAGGGCCGGCAGGGCCAGCCGCCGGGCCTCATCGATCGCGACGCGCGTCATCTCCTCGCCGAGGAGCTGGAGCCGGTCGGGCTCCCGACCGGCGTTCGGGGCGTCCTCGAAACGCTCAGGCATGCCCGGCGTCCCGAACGAGGCGGCCGCGGCTTCCCAACGCTCACGCCAGTCCGGCGGCGTCACGTCGGGGGCGTCACGGTGGGCGCCGGCCAGCCAGACCAGGGACCACGCCCGAGGGACCACGCGGTACGCGTCGTAACCGCCGCCGCCGGTCGCCAGCCAGCGGCCGGCGGCGAACCGATGGGCCAGCGTGTCCACCAGCCGGGCGGCTTCGCCCATGGCCGTCGTCGTGACCCGCAGATGGGCCAGCGGATCCCAGGCGTGCGTGTCGCAGCCGTGCTGGCTGACGACGACGTCCGGCCCGAATGTCGCGGCCACCCCCGGTACGATCGACCGGACCGCGTCCAGCCAGGGCCCTTCGCCGGTGCCTGGCTCCAGAGGCACGTTGATCACGGTGCCCGCGGCACGTCCGTCTCCCACTTCGTCGATGAACCCGCTGCCGGGAAACAGGGAGCGCCCCGTCTCGTGAAACGACACGGTCGTGACGCCGGCGTCTCCCGCATGGAGGGCCTGGACGCCGTCACCGTGGTGGACGTCCAGGTCGATGTACAGGACGCGGAGACCTGCCCGCCGGGCCAGGGCGATCGCGAGCGCAGGATCATCGTAGATACAGAACCCCGACGCCCGGTCGCGCATCGCGTGATGGAGTCGACGTCCCCGCGCACGATCTGCGCCATCGCGGCCAGGGAGCCGCCGGCCACGGCCGCGGCCGCATCATGCATCCCGGCAAACGGCGGATCGTCGGAGAAGGGCCCGATGCCAGCCCTCGGCGGCGCGTCGGGGTCTGCCGCGAATCGCCTGACCGCCGCGATGTAGTCGCGGTCATGACACAGCTCCAGCTCGTCGTCCGTGGCCGGTTCCGGCGCCAGCCCCGGCTCGGCACCGCACGCCTGGAGGAGATCGAGGCCCGGCCCCAACCGCAGCGGCGTCAGCGGATGTCCGGGGCCGAAGTCGTAGGTCCAGGAACGCGGCCCGAAGACGAGCAGCGGTCCCTCAGCCACCGGCAACCGGGTGCGACTTCGTGGGAGGCGCGGTCCGCGGGGGGCGCGCCTCGGGCCGCTGTGGAGAGTCGTCTGTGGTCGCGGACGCCTCACATGACGATGGCACCCATCGAGTACGCGTAGCCCAGAACGACGGTATCGATCCGAACGCCGTACCGGCGCCGCGCCAGATTGATGGCCTCGATCATGGCCAGGCCGTCGCCCACCGTCCCACCCCCCGAGTTGATGTAGAGCGTGATCGGGTCCTCCGGCCGGCCCGCCCGCGCCAGGCCCATGACGAGGAGGGTCTTGGCCAGGTCCTCGGCGTGGGCAGCGTCGATCTGCGTGATGAAATAGACACCGGTCGAATCGAGCGCCTGCCGGCGCATCTGCTGCGCGTGAAGCAGCTCGCCGAGGTCGGGGACCCGCATCAATCGTGCCCTCCTGTGGTGCAGGATCACGGTCCGCGACCCCGCCGGGGCCGCCTCCCGCACGACCGAGCCGTCGCCCGGCGAGCGTACCCGAACCGCGCGAGCGTGGCACCATCGCGGCCATGCCCGATGCGATCAGCACTCGCCCGCTCCTCGACAAGCTCGGCATCCGTTCCGGCAGCCGCGTGGCGATCGCCGGCGTGGACGACGCCGAGTTCCGGCGGTTGCTCGACGACCGGACCTCGGACATCCGCGACCTCGCCTCGCACGAGGTACCCCCGGCAGGGATGGACCTCATCTTTCTGGCCGCCGATTCGATCGACGAGCTGGCCCGGATCGGGGTGCTGCGGGCCTCGCTCGTTCCCGACGGGGCGATCTGGGTGGTGTCGCGCAAGGGCCGTCAGGCCACGCTGCGGGACGTCGACGTCATCGACGCCGCGAAGTCGATGAACCTCGTCGACAACAAGGTCGTCAGCTTCTCGACCACGCACACCGCCCTGCGCCTGGTCATCCCCAGGGCGCTTCGACCGGCGACGCGACCGCGATGACCGCCGCGACCGGGGTCCAGGCGGAGGCCGAGCTCGGCCGCCTCTCCGCGCTCGTCGGCTCGTCGGTCATCGGTGCCGAGCGGCCGGCCTGGGGGTTCGCCAACCGCACGACGATCGTGACCCTGCTCGACGGCCGCCGCTGGGTCGTGCAGGAGCTCCAGGATCCGGTCGCGGGCCGGGCCGTGGCCGCGCGGGCGCGGCTGCTCGCGGATCGCCTGACCGCGAAGGGCGTCCCGGTGCCGGCAGTCGTCATCGCCGACGCCTCGGCGACGAGGCCGCTGCTCGTCACCGAATTCGTCAGCGGCCAGCTGGGACCGACCCTGCTGGGCACGGATCGCGAAGCCGCTGCTCTCGGCAGCCTGATGGGAGCCACGCAGCGACGGCTTGCCGCGATCGACGCGAAGGGCCTGCGCTTGCCGACGACCTGGGCCAGGCCCGAGCGATTGGCCGCGGTGTCCCGCCTGCGGCTGGCCCGGGTGGCTGGCCGGCTGGAACGCAGGACAACCGGCGCAGTCGAGCAGGCGATCGAAGAGCACGCCCGCCGGCCACTCCTTGAGCCGCCGGTGTTCGCCCATGGCGATTTCGCGCCAGCCAACGTCATCGTCGTTCACGACCGGCTGGCCGCCCTGATCGATTTCGAATACGCGCGCCTGGCTCACCCGCTATTCGATGCCGCCACGTTCCACTGGCTGACGTTCCATTTCCACCCGGCGCGCGCCGAGGCGGCCTGGGCGGCATTCGCGGAGGCCGCCGGCCTCCCGGCAACGGTGGACGGCCAGTCCCTGGGCGCTGCCCTGGGGCGGCTCCGCCTGCTGCGCATCCTCGAGCTCGTCGAGGTCGCCGGTCGGCGCGGTCCCGCCATGCGCGATCGTTGGCTGAGCCTGCTGGCGGCTGCCGCGATATCTCCACCGGGAGCCTGACCGCAGCGGCGCCGTTGCCGGCGGCGCTACCATCCGCGGATGAGCGACGTCGGGTTGGTCCTCATCGTGATCCTCGTCCTCGTGATCATCTGGCGAGGGCCGCGCACGCTGCCCAAGATCGGCCAGGCCCTGGGCCGGGGCGTGAAGGCGGCCCGCGAAGAGGCCAAGTCCGTCGGCGACGGCTCCCCTCCACCGGCCGACGGCACGGACCCGACCCCTCGCCCATGACGCCGACGGGGGGCCACGACGGCAGGCCGGAGATCGTCGACCTGCGGGCCCTCCTGCATCGGCCCGGGCCGGGCAGCCACCGCACGACGGTCGAGCTCGACGGGCGAGTCGTGGAGACCCTGGCCGACCTGCCGCCGGTCCGCGGCAGCCTTCTCTTCGTGGGCCTCAATCCGTCCACGGTCAGCGTGCAGGCCGGCCACTACCACCAGGGCCGACTGGGTCGGCTGTTCTGGCGACGCCTCATCAGTGCCGGGATCCTGCCGGCGGGGATCTCGCTGGACGGTGCCGATGATGCGCTCGTCGCGGCCGGCCATGGGATCACGGATCTCATCAAAAGACAGACGCCGCGGGACATCGCAACGAACGCCGAGTTGACGGCGGGCGTCGGCCCGCTCTGGCAGAAGGTCGCCCTGTGGCGGCCGGGCGCGGTCGTCTTCATCTACAAGCGAGCGGCGTCGATCGCCGCGGGCCGAGTCCTGCCGCAGCGCTGGGGCCAGCTCCACGGAGTCGCCATCGGCGGGCGGCCGTGCTTTCTCATGCCCGGCCCCTACGCTCCGGCCACGGAGGTCGGCCCGGGCCTCAACCTCCTGCGGAACCTGAACGCGGCCCTGCCGCGCTGAGTCCGCCCTCCTCGAGATCCAGGGCGAACCCGAGCAGGAGCAGGCCGGGCTCCGGCTCCCAGTCGCGATCCGGCGCACGCCGAAAGCCCAACCGCTCGTACAGCCGGTGAGCCGAGGTCATTGCCGGCAGCGACAGCAGCGCGACCCCACGGCGGCCCTCGGCCCGGGCGCGTTCCACGATCGCCCGCGCCAGGGCCGTCCCGACGCCCTGGCCCTGGGCATCGGGCGCGACGGCCAGCATCCGGATCCCGGCCTCGCCCGGGCGCTCTGATTCGGCGAGCGGGTTGTCCGGGCCGGGCACGTACGTGGCGCCGCCCACGACCTGGCCGGCATCGTCCACGGCGACGTAGAGCGGGCAGACGGCCGCCCGGCCGGCCACGTCGCGGAGCTCGGCCAGGTAGCCGGGATCGGCCACCTCCGGGAAGATCGAATACGCCGCGACCGTCAGCTCGCCGATCGCCTCGTACTCCTGCGGCCATGCCTCGCGGACCGTCAGGCTCATCGTCGCCTCAGGCGTCCCGGGCGCGAAGGAGCGCCGCCAGCTCCGCCGGCTCGCTGACCGGCCGGCGGCAGGCGAAGTTCCGACAGACATAGGCCGCCGGCCGGCCGTCGAGGAGCGTCCGGCCGTGGAGCAGCTGGACCGCGCTGGCGTCGGGTTGATCGCTGACAGCCAGCACCTGGTATGGGCGGTGGCCCTGGCGGATCACCGCGAGGAGCGCCTCCGTCGCGGGGTCGTCCGGCGTCCCGACGATCGCCACCTCGGCGACGGTCGCCAGGGCCAGGTCCAGGGCGACCAGCCACTGGCCGAAGAACGTCGGGTGGCGCGGGGCGACGTCCACCGCCTGGCCGATGGCCCGCTCGGCGGCGTCGCGGTAGCGGCGCTCGCCGGTGAGCGCCGCGAGTCGCAGGAGCAGCGTCGCGGCCATGGCACCGCCCGATGGGATGGCGTTGTCCTGGAGATCCTTCGGGCGCGTGACGAGGGTCTCCGCGTCGTCCGCAGCGTCGAAGAACCCTCCCGCTGGATCGGCAAAGTGGTCGAGGATCGAGTCGGCGAGCTCGCGGGCGGCCGTGAACCAGCGCTCGTCGAACGTCGCCTCGTACAGGGCGAGCAACCCCTCCGCGAGATGGGCGTAGTCCTCCAGCACTCCCTCGGCCGATGCGCGGCCGTCCTTCCACGATCGGCGAAGCCGGCCGTCGGGCGACCGCAGGCCGCGGAGAATCGCCGCGGCCGCGCCCTCGGCGGTCGAGCGATGCCGATCGCCCAACCCGGCCGCGAACGCATCGGCGTAGGCCGCCATCGCCAGGCCGTTCCAGGCCGCAAGGGCCTTGTCGTCCCGTGCCGGCTGGGGACGCTGGGACCGCCGGGCGCGCAGGGCCGCCCGGGCCGCCTCCAGCCGGGCGGCTACCTCGGCCGGTGCCAGCCCGAACCGGTCGGCGAGGTCCGCGTCGGAGCCCACCCGGGACAGGATCGTTCGTCCCTCCCAGTTGCCCCCCTCCGTCACCCCGTAGGCCGCGGCGAACAGGCCCGCGTCGGACGCCGCAAGCCCCTCCCGGATCTCTTCGGCGGTCCAGGTGAAGGTGGCGCCCTCCACGCCGTCGGTATCCGCGTCCAGGCTCGCGGCGAACGCCCCGTCGGCGGTGTGGAGGCGCTCGGCCATGAAGCCCAGGACGCCTTCAGCCACGGCCCGATACCGCGCGTCGCCGGTCAGCTGCCAGGCGTGGACGTAGACCCGGGCGAGCTGGGCATTGTCGTAGAGCATCTGCTCGAAATGCGGCACGAGCCAGGCCGCGTCGGTGGCATATCGGTGGAAGCCGCCGCCGAGCTGGTCGTGGATGCCGCCGTCGGCCATGGCATCGAGTGTCCGGCGAGCCATCGCCAGGGCGCGGTCGTCGGCGTTCGAGCCGGTTGCAACGCGCCCGTCCGCGCCGCTCGCACGTCGAAGGAGGAACTCGATCGCCATTGCCGCGGGGAACTTGGGGGCGCCGCCCCATCCGCCGCGGCGGGCGTCAAATGTCGCCTCGAGCGCCGCCACCGCGGCCTCCAGACGCCCGTCGTCGGCAATCGCCGGGCCGGCGGCCGCCCCGCCGACCATGCGCGCCTGCTCCACGAGTGCGGCCACCAGCCGTGATCCCGAGGCCTCGATCGCTGCGCGATCTTCGCGCCAGGCCCGGGCAACCCCGGCGAGGACCTCCCGGAACGAGGGTAGCCCGTGATGTGGCTCGGGCGGGAAGTAGGTCCCTCCGTAGAACGGCCGGCCGTCCGGCGTCAGGAAGACGCTCATCGGCCAGCCGCCCCCGCCGGTCATCGCCTGCACGGCCGCCATGTAGACCTGGTCGAGGTCGGGCCGCTCCTCACGGTCGACCTTGATCGCGATGAAGTCCCGCCGCAGGTCGTCCGCGGTCGCGTCGTCCTCGAACGATTCGCGCTCCATCACGTGGCACCAGTGACACGCGGCATAGCCGATCGACAGGAAGATTGGCTTGTCCGATTCCTTCGCGGCGGCCAAGGCCTCGGGCCCCCACGGATACCAGTCGACGGGGTTGTGGGCGTGCTGGAGGAGGTACGGGCTGGTCTCGGTCGCCAGCCGGTTCGTGGATCGCGATGGGGCCTCGGCCTCCTGGTGTGGCATGCGTTGATGGTAGCCGCGGTGCCCGCACATCCCTGTCGGGTGGGCCTTTATCCTGTTTTGGATGCCCCAGGCTCCGCGCTCCCTGGCGGCCACGCTCGGTCGGACGACCCTGGTCATGGGGACGATCGCGGTCGTTGCGACCGTCGCGACCATCGTCCTGCAGCTGGTCGGTGCGGATCACGTCCTCGTGTTCGTCACATCGGCGATCGCCCTCGCCGGCCTGGCGGGCCTGATCGGTGAGGGGACGGATCAGCTGGGCCACCACTTCGGGCCCGGTGCGACGGGGGTGCTGCAATCCGCGCTCGGCAACCTGCCTGAGCTGTTCATCTCGATCTTCGCGCTGCAGGCCGGTCTGGTCGTCGTCGTTCAGACCGCGCTCATCGGCTCGATCCTGGCCAACAGCCTGCTCGTGCTCGGGCTGGCGTTCCTCTTCGGCGGCCTGCGCCACGGCGTTCAGACGTTCCATGCCCCGCAGGTCCGCAACATTGCCGTTCTCCTGGTCCTGGCAGTCGCCGCCCTGGCGATCCCGACGGTGGCCACGATGCCCGGCGAGCCCGACGTCGGCCATGCTGAGGACGTCAGCATCTTCGTGGCGGTCGTGCTGCTCATCGTGTTCGCCGCGTCGGTCCCGTTCTCGATCGCCGGGGGTCCCGGCGCCAGCGCGATGGAGGAGCCCATCGGGCCCGTCTGGTCGATGCGACTCGCTCTCGGGACGCTGGCCCTGGCCGCTGGCGGAGCCGCCCTCGTCTCGGACTGGTTCGTGGAGGCCCTCCGGCCGTCGATGGCAGCACTCGGCCTGTCGGAGGCATTCGTCGGGCTGATCATCGTCGCGATCGCCGGCAACGCCGTCGAGCATGTCGTGGGCATTCAGATGGCCTGGCGCAACAAGCCCGACCTGGCGGTGAGCATCATCCTCAACAGCTCGCTCCAGGTGGCCCTGGCCCTGACGCCAGCGCTCGTACTCCTGAGCGTCGTCATCGGAGGAGGGATGCTGACGCTGGTCCTCACCCCGCTGCTCGTCACGGCCGTCGTGCTGTCGGCCGTCCTGGGCGCGTTCATCGTGTTCGACGGCGAGTCGACCTGGCTGGAGGGTCTGGCGCTGCTCGGCCTCTACGCGGTCATCGCCGCCTCGGTCTGGTACGGGCCACCGATCCACCCGTGACGCCGCTCATCCCGCCTCACATCCCGGATGGGGTCGCATAGTCTGCCTTGTTTTCACACGGCGAACGTTGGGCACGATCCACGCCGATTCTTCCACGATGGCGGTGGTCGCCGGGTCGATCGACCGTCGCGCGGTCTCCCAGCGCCGCACCCTCTCGCCGGCGCGGAGCACCCAGACCGTGGCGATGAGCGCCGTTACCAGGGTCGCCATGCCGCCGACGAACAGGCTGGCCGCCGTGCCGTAGCGCGACGCGACGGCACCGAATAGCAGGCCGCCGATCGGCGTGGAGCCGACGAACAGGGTCGTGTACACGGCCATCACCCGGCCGCGCAGGCGATCGGGCACGTTGAGCTGGACGGTCGTGTTTCCGGTCATGGCCATCGCAACACCGCCCATCCCCACGCCGAACATGAACGCCAGCGCGAGCGGGTAGCTCCGCGTCAGGCCCAGCCCGACGTCCAGGATGCCCACCACGAGCGCCCCGCCGAGCAGGATCGAGATCCTGGGGCGCCGCAGGTAGCCGATCGCCACAGCCGAGACGAGCGAGCCCACTCCGGATGCGGCCATGAGGAACCCGTAACCGGTCGCACCCACGCCGAGTTCATCGCGAGCGTAGGGCGGGATCAGCACCGTGACGTTCAGGCCGAGCGTTGCCACGATCGCGACGACGGCCGTCGCCAGCAGGACCGGCGGCGTCCGGCGGACGTGATCCAGGCCCTCGGCGAGCTCATCACGAACCGCGCGAACGGAGCGCGGCATCTGCGACGGCGGGAGCGGACGCAGGTCCCGTTCGCGGATCGCCAGCAGGCCCACGATCACGGCCACGAAGCTCAGGGCGTTGAGTGCGAACGCGACGCTGATGTCGAAGACGCCGATCGCCAGCCCGGCCACGGCGGGACCGACGATCCGGGCCGCGTTGAAGACGGCCGAGTTGAGGGCGATCGCGTTCACCACGTCATCCCGGCCGACCATCTCGATCACGAAGCTCTGGCGGGTGGGCATGTCGATCGCGTTCGAGCAGCCGAGCAGGAGGGCGAGCACCAGGATGTGCCAGACCTGGACGGTGTGCGTCGCGGTCAGGATGGCCAGGATCGCCGCGAGGGTCATGGCCGTCGCCTGCGTGGCGAGCAGCGTGCGGCGCTTGGGCAGGTGGTCCGCGACGATGCCGCCGAACAGCCCCAGGACGAGCACCGGCAGGAATTGCGCTGTGGCGGTCAGCCCCAGCATGAACGGGTCGCCCGTCAGCGACAGGACCAGCCAGGCCTGGGCGACCTGCTGCATCCACGTCCCGACCAGGCTGATGAGCTGGCCGGTCCAGAAGAGGCGGAAGTTGCGATGGCGGAGCGCCCGCCAGCCCTGGGCGATGCTGGCGGAGGTCATCGAGTAGCCCGCGACTCGCCTACGGGCTCTGGGGTTTCGCCAGTCCCTCCTGCGGCGATATCGGCCAGACGGGCGCGTAGTCGATCCCTGCGGACCTCGGCGGCGGCGACCATCTCCTGGAGTCGCTCCACCTTCGTCTGGAGGATGGCGACCTGGCGGTCTGCCCGGGCAAGCGAGTCGGAGAGGAGGGCCCGCCGCTTTCGCCGATCGGTGGATTGGTGAAACGCCTCGCTGCTGCGGGCGCGCGCGGTCTCGTCCTCCAGCAGCTGACCGATCTCCGCCAGCGAGAACCCGGCATCGTCACGGAGGGCCTTGATGAACCGGAGGCGCTCGACGTCGGACTCGTCATAGAGCCGATAGGCGCCCTGGCTGCGCGCGGCCGGGCTGAGCAGTCCCAGCTCTTCGTAATAGCGAATGGAGCGGGGCGTGAGGCCAAGCTCAGTCGCGACCTCCTGGATCCGCAGCAGCCGGGTCGGCGCCGGGGAGGTGGGATCGATCGTGGCAGTCACGCCCTCGAGTATACACCAACCTTACCGTTCACGTGAAGGTGAGAGTACGGGTCTTACCAGTCAGGCGGCCTTGACAGGCACTGCCAGCTCGACGGTCAAGCTACTGGCGACACTGCCGCTCACGGTGCCGAGCTGGTGCGCCCCGCCGTCGTCGCCGAAGACGTTGTCCGATGCGAGGCTGACGCGGGCGAGCGTGGCGACGCTCTGGCCGTAGCCGTCGGTCGCATACACCGCGTCGCAGATCTCCTTCGGGAGGGCGATCTGGGAGGTCGTGATCTTGTTCGACGGATCGGTCGCCTTCGCGAGACTCGGGTAGACCTCGAAGTGGATGTGCGGCCAGCGGCCCGAATAGCAGGCCGGGAAGACGCTCAGGAACGTGACCTGCCCGTTGGCGTCCGCCTCCTGCACGCCGCGCAGGTAGTTCTGGTCCGTGACGCCCTGTGAGTACAGCGAGTACCGGCCTTCCTGATCGCAGTGCCACAGATAGACGGCGGCGCCGGCCAGCGGCGCGCAGTTGTTCGCGTCGTCCTGGATGGCCAGCTTGATCGTCAGGGGCACGCCCGTGGCCGTCCCGGACGAACTTCCGAAGCTGGAGCGGATGTCACTGCGGACGATGCCGCTCTGATTGAGGACGTCCGGGCCGTTGGAGCCGTCGCCCGGGTAAGGGCCGGCGGTCTCCTCGGGGATGACGTCGCAGTCGGCCGTCGACGCGCTGCCGGCCGCCGCGCTCGAGGCTGCACTCGACGGAGAGGCGGAGGACGCGCCCGGCGCGCAGCCGGCGATCGTGAGGAGCCCAACTGCCAGTCCCGAGTAACCGAGCAGCTTCATGACCTGCCGCCGATCCATGAGCGTCTCGACGTCGAACGCGAGGCCCTGGTCGAAGATCGGCTCGTTCCTGTCGTGCAGCTCGCGACCGGGACGCAGTGGAGGGACGAACCGGGCTTCGGGTTCCTGGACCTGTCGATTCGGTTCCATCGTTGGCTCCTCCAGCGTTGCGGGTCTGCGGATCGGACCGTGACAGGCGGCAGCTGTCGGAATCATTACCGCCGCCCATCGATCGCGAAACCCGGCGATCATGCTGCCATGGTCGCAAACGCCGTCCCGGGGTTCCTGCCGAGCACGCACGGCCTCCGGTTCGCCAACCGGTTCCCGGCTCAGGCGACGATCTTCGTGCGCCTCGCGGGGCGGACGCTGCTGGGTGTCGGCAACGCGGCGAACGGACTGTGTGGCGGTCTGTGCACCGTCACCCGGGAACGCTTCGAGGCCGGCCTGCCACCCTGGGAGGAAGCGGACCCGCCGACCGGCAGCACGCCGCACTTCCGCGAGCTCGTTCGGAGCCAGGTCCGCAGCTTCGCGCTTGGCCGCGTGCCGATCCGCTTCTACGACCTGTCGGCCGCCCGGCCCGACACCCCAACCGCCTGGAGCCGGCTGCTCCGGCGCCGCCCTCGAGCGGTGGAGTCGGTGCGACGCGAGTGGCCCCGCATCCGGGCCGACATCGACGCCGGCCGCCTGTCCATGGTCGGGCTGGTCCGTGCCACCTCGTGGGATCCGCGGCTCCTCGGCCTGAACCACCAGGTCATCGCCTACGGCTACGAGGTCTCTGCAGACTCGCTGGACCTGTCGATCTACGACCCCAACCATCCGCTCGACGATTCGGTTCGGATCCGGGTCGACTTGACGATGGACCGGCGCTCGGCCTCGATGATCTACTCAACAGGCGAGCCACTCCTGGCGTTCTTCCGCGCATCGTAGGCGCGTCCGCCCGGGGGTGGTCGGCTCGTGCGGCTCCGGCACCACGCCGCACCATCCGGCTACCATCGCGGAATGGACTTCGGACTGGCATTGCCGAACTACCGCGCCGGGTCGTCGGCCGAGGGCATCGAGGCGGCGGCCGAGGCCGCCGAGCGCCTCGGCTACTCGACCGTCTGGTCAACCGACCACCTGACCATCGATCGCCAGAACGCCGACGAGTACGGGCGGATCTTCGAATCGATCCTGACGTTGGCGCACGTCGGAGGCCGCACGACCAACGTGAGAATTGGGGCGAGCGTCGTGGTCGTCCCGATGCGTCCGGCGGTCGTGGTTGCCAAGGAGCTGGCCACGCTCGATGTCCTTTCGCGCGGCCGGGTCATCGCGGGCGTCGGGGTCGGCTGGAATCCGATCGAGTTCGCCAACGTCGGCGCGGCCGATCGGTTCCATGTCCGTGGCGCGTACACGGACGAGGCGATCCGGCTCTGGCGGCACCTCTGGTCCGGCTCGACGGAGCCGTTTCACGGCCGATTCAACGACCTGACCGACTTCGTGTTCGCGCCTCTGCCCATGCAGCCCGGCGGTCCCCCGATCGTGGTCGGCGGTGGGTCCGAGGCGGCCTGCCGCCGGGCGGGAACCCTCGGCGACGGCTATCACTTCTCGGCGGCCGGGCCGGCATCCGTGGGCCGCCGGGTGGCGATGGTCACCGAGGCGGCGCGAGCAGCCGGCCGGCCGATGCCTCCGATATCGGGCCGCGCCCGACTCGAGCTCGACGTCTCGTCCGGTTCCGGATACGCCATGCGCGGCTCCCCTGAGGCGGTTGCGGCGGAGGTCCGGGCATACCGCGACGTCGGGGTCTCGCACCTGGTCGTGGCGATCGGGCCGACCGACCCGGAGGGCTATGTCGCCGTCGCCGAGCGCTTCATGCGCGACGTCGTGCCCATGGTCGAGGCCGCGGTCAGCGAACCGGCACCGGTCCAGGCAGTCTGACCCGTCACGCCATCGCGCCGCGCCCGGTCATGCTCCGCCCGTGGCCAACCATTCGTGGGGCGATTGCTAACCGTGCGAATCGGCGAAATCGCGGCCAGACATTCGCGGCGAGACTCTTCGACCAGCGGGACTGCTCCTTTGGAGCGTCGTGGGCGGCCGACAGTCGCCGACTTTGGTCCGCCACGCTCGCACGTGGCAACGTGGGCGCTCGGACCCCGAAATCCGTGGCCACGACCGGCCCAAGAGTCTGTAGGGATATATTTGGCCACGGAGCGGCCGAGAAAGTGGTCAGCCGAGTGCCGGCAACTGCTGGGCGTCGGTCAGCACGCCGGCGAAGAGATCGCCCCGCTCGGCGACCCGCGGCAGGATCGATCGGATCGTCCAGCGGTCTGGCCGCAGCTCGGGGTCGTCCAGCTCGTCCCAGGTGATCGGCGCCGATACCGGCGCCCCTGGCAGCGGCCGCACGGCATACGGCGCCACCAGCGTCTTGATCGGCTGGTTCTGCGTGTAGTCGAGGCGAGCCCGGCCCTTGCGGTCCGACTTGCTCCATTCCCAGGAAACCAGGTCGGGCACCATCGAGCCGACCGCCCGAGACACGCCTTCCACCCAATCGGACGTCTCGTGGAACGAGTAGCGCGGCACGATCGGAATCCAGATCTGGATCCCGCGCTTGCCCGTGAGCTTGGGCACGGCCCGGACGTGCAGGTGCCCGAGGGCAGTCCGGAAGAGGCGTGCCAGGATCAGGGTCTCCTGCCAGGTCGTCCGTTCGCCCGGATCGATGTCGATGAGCGCATATGTCGGCCGGTCTGGCGCATCCAGCCGGCTCGTCCAGGCGTGGAACTCGAACGATGCCTGGTTGCCCAGCCAGCACAGCGTCGCCACCTCGTCGGCGACGAGGTGCGTGTTCGGCTTGCGATGGTCGGGCCCGACCGCGTGATCGCGATGCTCGCCACCCTGCCACGCCTCCGACTCGACCCACCGGCGGAGCCAGGCCGGCGCATGCGCCGGGATGTCCTTCTGCCAGAAGTTCGGGCCGCCCACGCCGTTCGGGAAGCGGTTGAGGTTGAGCGGCCGTTCCGCAAGATGGGGCAGCAGGACGGGCCCGATTCGTCCGAAGTACGCGATCAGCTCGCGCTTGGCGATCGGCGCCTCGTCGGTGTCGGGCTTCGGCGGAAAGAGGACCTTGTCGAGGTTGGTCAGCTTCAGCTCTCGACCGCCGACGCGCCACAGGCCCTCCTGGCCCATAGCGGCGAGTGCGTCGAGCTCTTCCGGGGTGGCCGCCTGAGGCTTGGCGGAGACGCCACTTCGGGTGGCCGGCTTGCGGGCAGGTGCGAGCTTCGGTGGCGGGGCGGCATCGGCGTCCGGCGGTGGGTCGGCATCGGCGTCCGTCGGTGAGTCGGCGTGGGCATCCGGCGAGGACTCGGCTTGGCCATCCGGGGCTGGCGGCTCGATCGGCCGCTCGCGGACGACCGTTCGCGGGTCGCGTCCCTCCAGGATGGTCTTGAAGGCGCTCTGGCGGATCGTGCCCTCACGCGTCCAGTCGGCGAATTCGGCCCGGATGACGATCTCCGGCTCCGCGAAATGCGCGTAACGCAGCTCGGCCGTCCGCGGCGGTGGCGGATCGAACGGGGCCGTCGGTCGGGCGAGTGCGTCGAGCCGAGCTTTGAGCGAGGCACGGGTCTTCGTGTTGAGGCCGCTGCCCACCCGGCCGCCATAACGCAGCTTGTCGCCCTCGTACGTCCCGACCAGGAGCGCGCCGAGGTCCTTGTGGCTTCCCTCCCCCGGGATGTAACCGCCGACCACCAGCTCCTGCTCGGGACGCACTTTCAGCTTGAGCCAGGTCGTCACGCGCCGACCCGGCTCGTAGATGCTCCCCCGCTTCTTGGCGATGATGCCCTCCAGCTCGCGTTTCTCGGCGACCTCGAAGAACGTCTTGCCCTCGCCCTCGATGTGCGACGCGAACTGGACCCGCGGCTGGGCGCGGAGGACGCTCTTCAGGAGCCGTTTGCGGTCCTCCAGCGGGACCTTAAGGAGGGAGCGGCCGTCGAGGTAGAGCAGGTCGAACGCCATGTAGACGACCGGCGCGGCCGCGACTTCCGTGACACCACTGATGCGCTGTTGGAGGAGCTCGAAGTGCGGGACGCCCTCCTCATCGAGGGCCACGACCTCACCGTCGACGATCGCGGTCTCGGCGTTGATCCATGTCGGCGGGCTCAGCAGACCCGGGAAATAGCGCGCGGCGTCGTTGCCCCGGCGCGTCAGCATCTTCACCGTGCCATCGCGGACGATCGCCTCCACGCGATAGCCGTCCCATTTCACCTCGAACAACCAGTCCGGGGAGTCGAAGGGATGGGTGGCCAGCGAGGCGTTCATCGGCTCGATGAAGGCCGGCAGCGGCGCCTCCACGGCGGCCGACAGGTCCACCTCCGCCTGGGCCGCCGGGGTCGCGGACAGCCACAGCGCATCGCGGTTTTCCTTGACCTCGTCGTTGGTGCGGCCGCTCTTGACGCTCTGCGGGTAGTCCTCCGGGTCCCAGCCCTCGACGGCCGCCTCGTCGCGCTTGTGGATGAGCAACCACGGCTCGCCGCGGCCGTCGTCGAGTGGCCGGGTCCGGACGATCGTGTAGCGCCCGCGCAGCTTCTGACCCTCGAGCCGGAACTTGAGCTCGCCGGCTGCCACGGCGGCCGCCGGGTCGCTCGTCTCCTCCGGCTCCCACGTGCCCCAGTCCCAGACGATGACGTCGCCCGCGCCGTACTGGCGGGACGGGATCACGCCCTCGAAGTCGAGGTACTCGATGGGATGGTCCTCGACGTGCATCGCCATCCGCTTGTGGGCCGGGTCCAGGCTCGGTCCCTTGGGCACGGCCCAGCTGACCAGCACGCCGTCGATCTCCAGGCGGAAGTCGTAGTGCAACCGGGTCGCACGATGGCGCTGGACGACGAAGCGACCCCCGTGGGCCGAGATGGCAGCCGGGGCCGGCTCCCCCGCCGGCTCCGGGGTTCGGCCGAAGTCGCGTTTCTTCTGGTACTGCTCGAGCGGCATGGCTGCCGATCAGGATGCCCGAAGGCGGCGACGACCGCCGAGCCGACAGGACCGGGCGGTCAGGCGCTCTTGCGGCGGCGAGCCGGCCGAGCTTCGGCTTCTCCCGGCTCCTCGCGCGCTGCCTTGCGGGTGCCCGTCCGCGCCTTCGCGGCCGCGGGGGCCTCTTTGGCCTTCTCGCTCGCCTTTGCCCTCGCCGCCTTGGCCTCCTTGACGGAGACCGGCGCCTGGCCGGCCCGCGAGGATTTCGCGGCGTTCACGCTGGCCTCGAGCGCGGCCATCAGGTCGACCAGCTTGCCGGCCGGTACGGGCTCGGGCGCCTCGGCGATCTCCTTGCCCTCGACCTTCTCCTGGATCACCCGCATGAGTGCCTCGCGGTACTCGTCGTGGTACTGCTCGGGCTCGAACTCGCCGGTCATCGCCGCCACGAGCTGCTCGGCCATCGCCTTCTCGGCGGGCTTGAAGTCCACCTTCTCCTCGGGCAGGTCCAGCTCCGCGGTGGAGCGGATCTCGTCGGGCCAGTGGAGGGTCGTCAACAGCATCGTCTTCTGGTATGGATCGAGCGCCGCCAGCGCCTCGCGGTCCTTGATGACGACCTTGCAGATGGCCGTGAGTCCCTTGTCGGCGAGCACGCTCTTGAGCAGGGCGAAGGCCTTCTGGCCGACCTTGTCGGGCTCGACGTAGTAGGCGCTCTTGACGAAATGGACCGTGCCCTGGTCGCGGCTGGCCTTGGTGAACAGCTCGATCTCGATGCTGCGGACGGTCTTGAGTGGGACGCGCTCGAGGTCCTCGTCCGTGATCACCACGTACTGGTCGGGCGCCCACTCGAAGCCGCGCACGGTGTCGCTCCGGCTGATGACCTCGTCATCCACGGGGCAGTAGGTCTTCATCTGGATCCGGCTCATGTCCTTGGCATGCAGCATGTTGAAGCTGATGCCCTTGCTGTCCGTGGCCAGGTACAGCTTGACCGGAATGGTCACGAGGCCGAACTGAATGGCCCCTTTCCACATCGCGCGCGGCATTGGCAACCTCGCTCGTCGAGTCCTTGTGCAGGGACTGCCAGGAGTTGACGATAGCCGCCGCTACGGAGCATGGCAAGGCCGCGCGGCGCGGCACTCGTCACCGTCGCGTGTCGATATGGGCCCGAGAATCCTCGAGAACGTAGAACGGCGGCCCGTGGAACGGGCCGCCGTCCTGGTGAGCGCGTGGTGTCGCCTAGGCCTTGTTGTGGCCCCGGCCGTGGGGGTGCTTGTCCTTGCGAGTGGCATCGGGCCTGCCGTGGGGATGGTCGCCCTTGTTCTTGGCGACCTCGCTGACGGCTCCGCCGTGGTTGCAGTTCTTGCCACCAACGGCGTCCTGATCCTGGGCGACCTTGGACACGGCCTTGCCGTGCGCGTTGGGCGACGCGTCGGCGGTCGTGGCGGACTCGGTCGGCGTCTCGGTATCGGTGTCGGCCGGCGTGTCGGAGCTGCACTCAGCCTTCGGCGCATCGCCATCCTCGTCGGCCTGGCGCGCGACGTTGGAGACGTAACCGCCGTGGTTGCAGTTCGTGCCGCCCGTTCGGTCGCTCTGGGCGGCCTCGGACGTGGAGATCACCCCGTCGCCGTTCGCGTCGACGGCGGCCTGTGCGGAAGCCGCGGCGCTCGGATTCGGGGCAACTTCCGCATCCTGGCAATCGTCGTCGACATTGTTGCCATCGGCGTCTTCGAACGTCGCCGTGGTGTCGGCCGGCTCTTCGACCGTCGGAAGCACCTGCGGAGCGGCCACCAGGACGAGTGTCATCGCGCCGACGATCCCGGTGAGCGAGAGGACGAGGAGCGTGGCGCCACCTGCGGCGAGCCACGTCGTGCGCAGTCGCGTGAGCATCGTATGTGTCTCTCCCTGCGTGTTCGGATGATAGCTGCCCGGCATTCGCCGAGTGGGAACGCGGACCACTGGCCGTGCTCTTGGGGCATCTTCGGCCGCACCGCCCTTCCCGCCAGCCCGTACGTTGGTTGGGGTGGTGCGTTAGGCAGTACTTTTGCCGGAATGGACTGCCAAGGATGCGTGCAGAGCGCGTCCGAGGGGTGCGGTGCGGTTTGACACCAGAACCGCTCTTGCTCCTCGTTACGGCGTGGCGCGCAACTCCGATTCGGCCTCGGCGATGCGGGCAAGGATGCCCGAGCGAAGCGTATCCAGGCCTCCCCAGACGGCCCTGGTCGCGTTGCCGATGGACGTGAGCTGGCTCTTGAGCGTCTTGATGGTGTCCAGCTGCTCGCGAATCGCGTCCAGGGCAGCGCCGATCGCCGCCGCGTCCACCTCCACCTCGCGCTCGACGAGGGTGGTGAGGGCGATCAGCCGGGCGAGCCGGACTGCCGCCTCGAGCATCGCCGGCTCGGGCTCGACGGGATCGACGACGCAATACACGTCGCCGGCGCGGACATCGAACCATTGACGGTCAGGACGAAATCGCCCTTCTTGCTCTTGAGGACGTCCCCGGTCTCGCCGCTCGTGCGGTCCAGCAGGTCGCCGTGTGCGCGGGCACACTCGCCAAGCATCGACTCGAGGAGATCCTCGAAGTCGGCGCCCTTGGCAGTCGACCGTGCCCGCTCGGTGGCCCGCGCGGCGGCTGCCGCTTCGATGGCAGTCAGACGCTCGTTGAGCTGCTGGAAGCCGGCTCCGATCTCTTCCCGGAACTGGTACATCGGCGACCCGAGCCTGGTCGGGTCGATGAGC
>WNGA01001165.1_pt1 | contig 64358 bp, 52 predicted proteins | sample 5400061 | NCBI WGS metagenome assembly WNGA01 (sample SAMN13153366, study PRJNA577476) | soil metagenome | isolation source: 100 cm soil or saprolite under grassland replicate 2 | place: USA:California | collected 2016-06-15
GCCGACGCGGTCAGCGCGCACGACTGACAAGTGCCGGCGCACGCGGTCGCGCAGCAAACCCCCTGGGCGCAGAACCCCGACGCACACTCGGTCGCGGCCGCGCAGGTCTGGCCGAGGGGCTTCTTCGAGCAGGTGCCGCCGTTGCACACGTTGGGCGCGACGCAGTCCGTGCTCGCTGTCGCGGTCGTGCACGTCGTCTTGCACACGCTGGCCGTGGTGTCGCAGAGGTACGCGCCACACGATGAGCTGGTGGCCGCCGAGCACGTCCCCGTACCGCTGCAGAGCCGCGGCGGCGTGAAGGTGGAGCCCGTGCACGTCGCGGCCGCGCACTGCGTACCACTCACGTAGTTGCGGCACGCGCCGCTGCCGTTGCAGGTGCCGTCGTTGCCGCACGTCGTGCTGCCCGCATCGGTGCACTGGGTCCCCGGCGTCGGCGCTTGGCCCGCCGGAACGTTGGTGCACGACCCGACGCTGCCGGTGACCGCGCACGAACGGCAGGTGCCGGTACACGCGGTCGCGCAGCAGATCCCTTGCGCGCAGAAGCCCGAGTTGCACTCGGGCGCCGTGGTGCAGGTGGCGCCGTTGGGCTTCTTGCCACAGCTCATCGTCATGCAGGTGTTCGGCGCCAGGCAATCGGCGGTGGTGGCGCACGTCGTGCGGCACGCGCCGTTGGTTCCGCACAGGAACGGATCGCAGCCCGACGACGCCGAGGCGGGCCGGCACAGCCCCATGCCGTCGCACGTCCGCGCGGGCGTCAGCGTGGAGCCGGTGCAGGTCGCGGCGATGCATACGGTCCCCGCGGCATGCTGGCGGCAGGTGCCGGCGCCGCTGCACATGCCGTCGTTGCCGCAGGTCATCGCGGCAGCCGCGACGCACTGGGTGGCCGGCACGAGCGGCGGCATCCCGGCCGGAATCGGTGTGCACGTGCCCGCCGTCGCCGCCAGGTTGCACGACTGGCACGCGGCGGAGCAACCGGTGTTGCAGCATCGGCCCTGCTCGCAATAACCAGACGTGCACTCGGTGGGGGTCGTGCAGGTGACGCCGTTCGGCTTCTTGCCGCAGATGGTGCCGTTGCAGACGAACCCGGTGGCGCAGTCGGCGCTGGTCGCGCAGCTGGTCTTGCATGCGCTCGTGCCACAGACATACGGGCTGCACGCGTTCAGCGCCCCTGCCGCACACGTGCCGGTGCCGTTACACTTACCCGCCAGCATTTCGGCGCCGTTCATACACATGGTCATGCCGCACGTGGTCCCCGACGCGTAAGCCCGGCAAGCGCCCATGCCGTTGCATGCGCCGTCCAGGCCGCACGTCATCGAGCCCGCGTCCGCGCACTCCATCGCCGGGTCCTGACCGGCGGGCACGTTGGTGCAGCTGCCCGCGCTCCCTGACAGCGCGCACGACTTGCAGCTGCCGGTGCAGGCCGTCCCGCAGCACACGCCCTGCGCGCAGAACCCGGAGTTGCACTCCGCGTTGTCGCCGCAGGTGCCGCCGAGCGGCTTCTTGCCGCAGCTGTTCATCACACACGTGTTGGGCGCGATGCAGTCGGCGTCGGCCGTGCAAGTGGTCCGGCACTGGCCATTGTCGCCGCACTTGAACGGCGCGCACGACTGGGAGGCGGCGCCCATGCAGTTGCCCGCGCCATCGCACCGGCCCGCGGACGTCAGCGACGATCCGGTACAACCCGACATCTGGCAGACCGTACCCTGCGCGTAGAGCGCGCAGGCGCCGGTGCCGTCGCACGCGCCGGTGCGCTTGCAGCTGCCCGAGCCTTCGTCCGGGCACTGGTCACGCGGGTCCTTGTCGACGTCCACCAGCGTGCAGGTCCCGACCAACGTCGAGCACGTGTGACAGACCTCATCGCACGCGGTGTCGCAACAGAAGCCCTCGACGCAGTGGCCGGAGCCGCAGTCGGTGTCGATGTAGCAGATCTCGCCGTTTTGCTTGGCGGGCTTCCCGGTGTCTGGGCGGTCCACGCCCGGCGCGTCGACCGCGGTCGGAACGTCACGATCTGCGTCGGGACGTGGACCCGCGTCCCGACTGCGCTGCTCGGCCCCGCCCCGACAACCAGCGAACAGACCCACCGTCAGCGCGATAGCCAGAAACCCCGGAATTCCGGAGCCGATGGCATCATCGCGTCGCGCCCTAGGTTGGGGGAAACCTACGGTCATGACTTGCGCCTTTCAGCAGTAGGGGGCTGGCTAATGGGTCTCGCTGCGCGGCGTTGTCATCATCGACGCGGTGCAGGTGGGAAAAGGGGATCCCTTATCTTACGCGCGGAGCCTTCCAGAGATCCACCGCCGTCGGAATCGCGCGCCGACCGGCTAGGCAAGCTGACCGGGCAGCATTACCCTGGATGGATGAAGATCGGCACCGGCTGCGCGGTCGAGATCGAATACGAGCTCAAGGTGAAGGGCGGCGACGTCGTCGAGTCGTCGGCGCGCAGCGGCCCGCTGCGTTACGTGCACGGCGAGGGCAAAATGCTCCCCGGTCTCGAGAAGCGGCTCGAAGGCTTGTCGCCCGGCGACGAAAACAAGGGTGACATCCCGGCTGCGGAGGCGTTTGGCACCGAGGACACGCTTCCGATCAAGGAGATGCCCAAGAACGCGTTCCCGGCGGGCGCGAAGGTGAAGATCGGGGCGGTGTTCGGCGCCAAGGATCCCGCGACCGGCGCGCCGGTGGAGTTCAAGGTGATCTCGATCGACGGCGAGCGTGCCAACGTGCGCTTCCTTCACCCGCTGGTCGGACGCGACATCGAGTTCAAGGTCAAGGTGCTGTCCGTCCGCGATCCCAAATCGCCCGCGAAGCCGCCGCCCCCGCCCGGCGTCGTCGAGCTCGACCTCGACGAAGTTCAAGAAGGATAAGCTCCAACGTTCACTTAGACCGACGCCCCGCGCGCCGCAATCGCGCGGAAGGTTGGCTCGGCTCGTGGGGTTGGCTTCGATCCGCGCGAAACAGGGTGAGGTGCGTCCCGGAGATCGTCAGTGAGCGCGCGACCCCCGCTACGCGCGGCGCGAAGGTCGCGGTCTAGCCATCGCCACCTGCCGCTTGTTGGCGGCGCGCGGGGCGTCGGTCTAAGTGAACGGCGTAGGATAAGCTCGCGGTCCACGTCGGGCGAGCGGAGGAAGGCATCGCCGACCGGAGCGAGCCGGGGGCGCGGGGGACCAAAGCGAGCGCAGCGAGCGACGTCCCCCGGATCTAACGGTAGACTCGGCTCGTGGATGCACGTGACGACGGCCTAGTCGCGCTGGGCGGGACGCTGAATCCCGACACGCTGATCTCGGCCTACCGCGCCGGCGTGTTCCCGTGGTCGTCGGATCCGGTGCTGACGTGGTGGTCGCCCGACCCGCGCGCGATCTTCGATCTCGAGCACTGGCAGCCGCACCGCAGCGCCTCCCGCAGCGTTCGCCGCGCGGGCTGGCGGTTCTCGGTCGATCGCGCGTTCGAGGGCGTGATGCGGGCTTGCGCCGAGCCCGGCCCAGATCGCCCGTCGAGCTGGATCACGGACGACTTCGTGCGCTCATACAGCACGCTGCACGCGCGCGGGCTCGCGCACAGCGTGGAGGTCTGGGAGGGCGAGACGCTGGTGGGCGGGCTCTACGGAGTGACGATCGGCGGGTTCTTCGGCGGCGAATCGATGTTCCACCGCCGCACCGACGCGTCGAAGGCCGCCGTCGGCCACCTCGTCGAACGGCTGCGCGCGGGCGGGTTCAAGCTGCTCGATGCTCAGGTGCCGACCCCGCACCTCGAGCGGCTGGGCGCGATCAATATCCCGCGCGCCGAGTACCTCGCACGCCTCCGTGTCGCGCTCGCCGTCAAGGCCAGCTTCCTCTAGATCGGGACCCTGAGAGGGTCCCGCGCCCCCGCGCTGAGCTCCGCGCGGCCCGGGGTCCCCGCGCGCGTCTTCGCGCGTGGGGTGGGGCTATGCCGCGCTAGGCTCGACGCGATCTCTTCTAGACGCCAATCGGTCCCGAGAGGTTGCCGGCGTCGGCGATGACGACGCGGTTGCGGCCCGCGTGTTTGGCTTCGTACATCGCCTCGTCGGCGCGGGTGACGAGGTCGCCCGTCTCCGCGATACCCGGCGCGGGCGCACGCGTTCCGACAGCGCGGCCGCCTCACGGGTTCCCGTGCCGCGCGCGATGATCGCGAACTCCTCGCCGCCGTAACGCGCGAATACCTCGTCTTCGTCGAGCATGCTCATGATCAGCGTCGCCAGCTGGGCCAGCACCTGATCGCCGGTCGGATGGCCGTGGACGTCATTGATCTGCTTGAAGTGGTCGATGTCGATGAACACGAGCGACAGCGGCGAGCCGTGGCGGAGTGAGTGAGCCACCTCAAGCTCCAGGCGCTCAGTGAAGTAGCGTTTGTTGTAGGCGCGCGTGAGGCCGTCACGTAGCGCGGACTCCGCCATCTGGCGCTGGAATGCCTCCTCGAGCCGATCCTGGAACGTGAACTTCAGGATCGTCGTCGACCCGAGCAGGATCTTGTCGCCCTCGACCAGCGCGCGGCGCTCCACCCGCTCGCCGTTGCAATAGGTGCCGTTGGTCGATCCGAGGTCCTCGACCCAGAACTGGCCGTCCTCCTGGACCAGCCGGATGTGCTCGCGCGAGATGCCGTCGTCGACGAGCCGGATGTCCGCCTTGTCACCGCGGCCGATCACGACGCGGTCTTGGACGAGCTTGTGGAGCTCGCCGAGGTTGGACCCCGACATCATCAGCACGTACGCGGCGCGCTTTTGGCCGGTGGTCTCGGCCGGGGCTGGCGCGGTCCGTGTCGTGTCCTCGAACGGATTGCCGACGCGATCCCGCGCCATCGAACTATTGTACATCGGCGGCGGGCTATGCCGCGCCTCGCTTGACGCGATCATTCCTGCCACAATCCCGGCGGCATGGACGCCTACATTGGCACCAGCGGTTTCTCCTACCCGGCCTGGCGCGGCAGCTTCTATCCCGAAAAGCTGCCCGAGCCCAAGATGCTGGGGTTCTATGCGCAGAAGCTGCGTACGGTCGAAATCAACAACAGCTTCTATCGGATGCCGAACCCTGAGCTGTTCACGCGCTGGGCGGGCGAGACGCCGCCCGAATTCCGGTTCGCGGTCAAGAGCCCGCGGCGGATCACGCACATGAACAAGCTCGCGAACTCGACGGAGGAGCTCGCAAGGCTGGCGGCGGGTGTCGAGGCGCTGGGAGACAAGCTCGGGCCGATCCTGTTCCAGTTGCCGCCGTTCATGAAGAAGGACGTCCTCCGCCTGGACGAGTTTCTCGCTTCGCTGCCCAAGCCGCTGCGCGCGGCGATGGAGTTCCGCCACGAGTCCTGGTTCGCGGACGACGTCTATGGCTGCCTGCGCGCCCGCGGGGCGGCGCTGTGCATCGCGGAGTCCGAAGACCTCGCGACCCCGCCGGTCGCGACCGCCGACTGGGGCTACGTGCGACTCCGACGCCAGGACTACGACCAGCCGGCGCTCGCGACCTGGGCGGAGCGAGTACGGGCACAGACCTGGAGCGAAGCGTACGTTTTCTTCAAACACGAGGACGAGGGCAAAGGCCCTGCACTCGCCGCGACGTTCGACGGGCTCCTGCGTTGATCGCGTCGAGCGTAGCGCGGCTTGCCGCGCGAAGGTCATCGCGGGAGGTGCAGAACCCTCTGAGGGTTCTGCGTTATATTGAAATTTGGAGGGTGTCCCACTAGGGGTTACACTCACCTACATCATGGCTCGAGCGATTGCAGGCGCGACCATCTCATTTGGGTTGGTCTCGATCCCGGTGAAGCTGTTCGCGGCGACGCAGGCCTCGGCCGGCGTGTCGTTCAACCTCCTGCACAAGAAGTGCGGGTCGCGGCTCAAGCAGCAGTACATCTGCCCGCGCGACAACGAGATCGTCCAGCGCGACGACATGGTGAAAGGGTTCGAGTTCTCGAAGGACCAGTACGTGAGCTTCACGCCCGAAGAGCTCAAGGCGCTCGAAGAGAAGGCCACCCAGAGCATCGACATCGCCGAGTTCGTTCCGCTTTCGGCGATCGACCCGATCTACTTCGACCGACCCTACTACCTCGGCCCCGAGAAGGGCGGCGACAAGGCGTACCTGCTGCTCGCGGAGGCAATGCGCGAGAGTGGGCGCGCGGCGCTCGCGCGGTACGCGGCGCGCGGCAAACAATACCTCGTGATGTTGCGGCCGACCGCCGACGGGCGTGGGCTGGTTCTGCAAGAGCTGCTGTACGCGGACGAGGTCCGGCCGATGGCGGACGTGCCGCTGCCCGACGGCGAGGTTCGCGAGGCGGAGCTCAAGCTCGCACGCCAGCTCATCGACCAGATCTCGCGCGAGACGTTCGATCCGACTCAGTACCGCGACGAGGTTCGCGAGCGCATTCACGCGGACATCGAGCGCAAGGTCGCGGGCCAGGACATCACCGAGAGCACTGAGCCCGCCGCCGAGCCGGCGCGCATCATCGACCTCATGGCCGCGCTCAAGGCGAGCCTCGGCAAGGCATCGGGGGCGAAGTCCGCGTCCGCGGAAGCCGAGGACGGCGAGAGCGCCCGTCGCAGCGCAAGGCGCTCGTCGGAGCGCGCCGAGCACGAACCAAAGCGCGCGCGCAAGAAGTAGCCAGGGTATAGTCGCGCCCGGCGTGACCGGATACACCACTCAGGACGTCGCGAAAATGATCGGCGTCAGCACCGGTCGCCTGCGCGCGTACCTGCGAGCCGGCGTACTGACGCCCGAACGTGGCGACCGGGGCGAGCTGCGGTTCTCGTTTCAGGACCTGTTGCTGCTGCGCACCGCCGAGGGGCTGGTCAGCGACCGCATCCCGCCCCACCGCGTCCGGCGCGCGCTCAAACGCCTGCGCGCCCGACTGACCGACGCGCAACCGCTCACCGGCGTGCAGCTTGGAACCGACGGGCCCGAGGTCGTCGTTCAGGAAGGCGGCGCCCGCTGGCACGCCGAATCTGGCCAGGTGCTGTTGGCGTTCGGCGCCGCGCCCAGCGCGGGCGAGACGCCGCTGGTCGCGCTTCCGGCGCGCACGGAGGTCACGGTCGAGACCGACGTGGTGCCGCCCACCATCGACGAGATCTACGAGCTCGGCTGCGAGGTCGACGAGACCGACGCCGCCCACGCCGAGGGGTGCTACCGCCAAGTGTTGTCGGTGTCCCCCGACCACGCGGACGCGCACATCAACCTCGGCCGCATCCTGCACGAGCGCGGCGACCTCAACGGTGCCCAGAGCCACTATCGCCACGCGCTGCGGGTGAGGCCCACCGACGCCACCGCCAGCTTCAACCTAGGCGTCGTGCTCGAGGACCAAGAGCACCACGCCGAGGCGCTGGATGCCTACCGGCGCGCGATCGCCGCCGATCCCCGGAACGCCGACGCGCACTACAACGCCGCCCGGCTCTACGACTTGCTGGGCGACTACGGCGCCGCCCTCCGCCACCTGCGCATCTGCCGCGAATTGGCTCGTAGTCGCTAGCGCTCTCGCGCGAAGCGCGAGTCTGCGGCTATTTGTGAGACAAGCTCTGGTTACCTCCGCGCTACAATCGCGGCCGATGCGTAGCTTAGGCAGGGCTGCGATCGTCTTCGCGGGGCTCTGTTTGGCGGCGCCGGCATCGGCGGATCTCGATGACGATCCGGTGAGCACGCCGCCGATGGGGCCGCTGCCCAACGTGCAGTGGTATACGCTCGAGACGCCGCACTTCGATCTGCACTACTACCCGGCGGAACGCGAATTCGCTGAGCATGCGGCGCACGTCGCGGAGCGCGCGTACCGGCTGGTCACGCGCTACCTCAACTGGCAGCCGTCGGGCCGGGTCAGCATCACCCTCAACGATCAGACCGACTACGCGGACGGGTTCGCGAGCTCGCTGCCCTTCAACTACATCTACGCGTACGGCGCCCCGCCCGACTCGCTCGACGAGCTCTCCGACTTCGACGACTACGTCGGGCTCCTCATCACGCATGAGCTCACCCACGTCATTCACCTGGACACGATCCTGTCGTGGTGCCCGCGTCTCATCGACACCGTGTTTGGAAAGATCTACGCCCCCAACCTGTCGCAGCCGACCTGGTTCATAGAAGGGCTCGCGGTGCTGATGGAGTCGCGCCACACGACCGCGGGCCGGCTGCGCTCGAGCTTCTACAACATGCACCTGCGGGTGCCGTTCCTCGAAGGTCGGGTGTTCGGGCTCGACGCGGTGTCGAACCGGCCGCTCGCGTTCCCGCAGGGCACCGTGCCGTACCTCTATGGCTCGAGCGTGCTCAAGTACATGGAGGACCGCTACGGACCCGAAAAGCTGCGCGAGATCTCGCACCGCTACGGCGACGAGTGCATCGCCGGTGGGCTCAACCGCGTCACCGCGCGGGCGGTGGGCCGCGGCTATGCAGAGATCGCGGGCGACGGCGTGTGGGAAGACTGGCGGCGGTCCATGTCGCACCGCTACGCGCTCGAGGCCGAGGAAGCTGTCCGCCGCGGGCTGACGGCCGCGCGCCGGCTCACGACCGACGCACCCGGCCCGCGCGGCGAAGGGCCGGGCGCGCGTTTCTTCCGCGACGGGACGCTGCTCTACCACCGCGCCAACAACGATGAGTCCCCCGCTTACATCCGGATCGATCCTGCGACCGGCGAGCGCAAGCTGGTGGTCGACATGCAAGGCTCCGGGCCCGGGGCTCCCACGCCCGACGGGCGTGGCGTGGTGTTCCAGCAGGTAAACTTCTTGCCGCTCGCCTGGCGGATCTCGGGCAGCCCGCAGGTGGCCTGGAACGATCTCTTCTACCTCGACCTCGAGACCCGCGACGTGCGCCCGCTGACCCGCGGCTACCGCACGCACGAGCCCGACGTGTCACCCGACGGTCGCGAAATCGTGTGCGCGGTCGGCGCCACCGGCGCGCGCCAGCTGGCGATCGTGCCCATCGAGGGTGGCGTGCCGCGCGTGCTGTCGCCGGCGACGCCCGGGCTGGTCTACACGCCGGTGTTCTCGCCCGACGCGAAGTTCATCGCGTACTCGCGCTGGAAACCGGGCGGCTTCCGGGACATCCACCTCTACGACGTCGCGGCGGGCACCGACAAGCCGCTCGCCGTCGATCGCGCGATGGACATCGACCCTCGCTTCACGCCCGACGGTCGCTATCTGCTGTTCGCATCGGACCGCACCGGCATCTACGACATCTACGCGTATGAGCTCGCGACCGGGCGTCTGCACCAGGTCACCAACCTCGTGTCGGGCGCGTTCCAGCCCGCCGTGTCGCCCGACGGATCGCGCCTGGTTTACACCGGGTTCTCGTCCGACGGCTTCGACCTCTACGAGATGCCGTTCAACCCGGCGGCGTTCCTGCCCGCGCAACCGTTCGGCAACTCGCGCCTCGATACCCCCACCGATCCCGACGACGAAAGCCACTCGCCCGACGCCGCGCCCGAGGACAAGAGCGCGTTGCCGCTGCTCACGCGCACCAAGAGTTATCAGCCGTGGCGGTACATGTACCCCCGCAGGTGGGACCTGCGTTTGCTCTCGAATCCGCTCGGGTCGGGCGAGGCCGGGTTCATCGCCACCACGCTCGGCGACCCGGTCGGCAATCATTTCGCCTCGATCTCGTTGCTGCTGCCCAACACCGAATTCGATCCGTCGATCGCCGGGTACTACGCCTACAACCGCTTGTGGCCGTCATTCGAGGTCAGCGCGCGCCGCTCCGCGCAGCAGCTGGGTGGCTTCTACCTCGGGGGCCAGGACACGCCCTATCGCCAGCGCGGGTACGGCGCGAGCGTCGCGGTCGGGCTGCCCTTGCGGCGAACCGCGGCGTCGAGCAGCAACGTGAAGTTCGGCTACGACTACACGGCGTACGCGTTGTCGGGCGGGATTCCACCCGCCGACCCCACCGCGCCGATCACGATTCGGCCCGAGCACGGGCCCGACGCCGACATGTTCGTGTACTGGGACTTCAACAACGCGCATGGCTGGCCCTACTCCGTGAGCGGGCAGGAAGGCCGCTCGCTCGCGCTCTACCTCCGCATCGCGGACCCGGCGCTGGGCGGGCGCTACCACACGACCCAGCTGTCGTGGTCGTGGGTGGAGTACTTCACCCCGCCGTGGGCGCGGTTGCACGCGCTCGCGATGTCGTTGTCGGGCGGCGTCGGCATCGGCGACAAGCGCCAGCTGTTCGGGATGGGCGGGTTCGTCGAGCAGGATCTGCTGCGCGCGATCTTCCTCAACCGCCGCGAGCAAGGCCTGTTCTTGCGCGGCTACCCGCCCTTCGCCTTCGTGGGCGACAGCTTCCACCTGCTGTCGACCGAGTACCGGCTGCCGGTGTGGTGGATCGAGAAGGGCTACCGCACCTTCCCGCTCTACTTCCGGCGCATCTGGGGATCACTGTTCCTCGACGCCGGCAACGCGTTCTACGGGCAATTCCGGGTTCAGGACGTCAAGCTCGGCGCCGGCGCCGAGGCGCGCCTCCAGTTCAACATCGCGCACTACCTCGACACCGAGCTCAAGCTCGGCTACGCCCACGGCTTCCAGACCAAGGGCGGCGACGAGATCTACTTCGTCGCCGCCGCGAGCTTTTGAGTCACGGAAGGACCGGAAGGACCACCCCGTTTCGTTCAACGTTGGCTCGCCGAACAGATTGCGTCGGCGCTGGTGCGCAGGATGCCGACCATCTCGTCGATCTCGGCGGGTGTGACGGTGAGCGGCGGAAACAGGTACATGGTGTCGCCCAGCGGCCGCAGCAACGCGCCGCGCGCGACCGCCTCGCGATAGACGGCGTAGCCGGTGCGGCGGCGCGGATCGAGCGGCGCGCCGTCGCGGGCCCGCAGGTCGACCGCCGCGACCATGCCGCAGGCACGCACCTCGCCGAAATGTGGGCGCTCGGCTGTGATGCCTTCCAGCGCGGCGCGCAGCCGGGGCGCCGTTTCGCGCACGCGGCCGAGCACATCGTCGTCGGCGAACACGTCCAGTACCGCGTTCGCGACCGCGAGCGCGAGCGCGTTGCCGGTGAACGTGTTCGAGTGGAGAAACGCGCGCCCGTCGCGGTAGTCCGCGTCGAACAGCGCGTAGATTGCGTCGGTGGTCAGCACCGCGGACAGCGGCAACACACCCGCGGTCAGGCCCTTCGACATCACGGCGAAGTCCGGGAGCGCGCCGTCGACGAGGTGGCTCGCGAGCATCGCGCCGAGCCGCCCCATGCCGGCCGCGATCTCGTCGGCGATCAGGTACACGCCACGCGCGTCGGCCCACCCGCGCAGCCGGCGCAAGAGATCGGGGCTATAGAACCGCATGCCGCCCGCCGCCTGCAGCACGGGCTCGTAGACGACCGCGGCGAGCGCGGATGCGTGCACATCGAGCGCCGCCTCAATCGCTGGCCACTCGCGGCTCGCGTCGAGCCACGCCGGGTCGTGCGGGCCGACCCGGTACGGCAGGCCGGTGAGTCGCTCGACAGGAAAACACAGCGGACGATAGGGAGCGGCGTAGAGATCCAGATCGCCGACGGAGAGCGCGCCCACGGTCTCGCCGTGGTACCCGTTCTCGAACGCCGCAAACCGCGTGCGCCCGGGCGCGCCCCGCTGGGCCTGCGCCTGCAGCGCCATCTTGAGCGCGATCTCGACCGCGGTCGAACCGTTGTCGGCGAGGAACACCTTGCCGAAGTGTCCGGGCTGTCCGCGGTTGGCGATCGCGAGAATGCGTTCGCAGAACCGCACCAGCGGCTCGCTGGTGGTGTTGGCGGTGATGACGTGCTCGAACTTCTCGGCTTGTGCCGTCAGCGCCGCGATGAGCCGTGGGTGGCCATGCCCGAGTGACTTGCACCACCAGCTCGCGATCGCGTCGAGCACCTGGCGCCCATCCGCGAGCTGCAAGCGCGTCCCGCGCGCGCCGACGATCTCCAGCGGCGGGAAATCCCGGTAGTCCCGCATCTGGCTGCACGGATGCCAGAAGACTTCCAGATCGCGCGCGGCGATGTCGGACGAAACTGGGGCGGGGAACCGGCTCACGGGAAGGCCGAGCATACTTCAGCCCCCCAACTTTGAGTTCGGGACCCTGAGCGGGTCCCGCGCCCCCGCGATGAGCTCGCACGAGCCAAGCTCGTGCTTCCTCACGCGACAACTAGAACATGCCGCCGCGGCCGTGTCGCCCCTGCGCTTGGTGCTCGAGCTCGTCGCGCGCCAGCTTGCGCTGCTCGGGCGTGAGCACGTTCGCGGAGCCGACGAAGCCCTGCGTAGTCAACGCCGAGGTCTTGTCGTGCAGCGCGATCGATTGCACGCGCAGTTTCTCCACCGCGGCGGCGTCGATTCGGGGCGCGGTCATCGCCGCCAGCATTTGCTTGCGCAGCTCGAACTGCTGCTGGTGCAGCGCGCGCAGCTGTGGGCGAATCCCGTCCCAGACGGCGCGGATCTGCGCCCGCTGGCCCGGGGTCGCGTTCACGCGGTCGAGCATGTGCTGCATCCGTTTCAGCATGTGGCCGTGGCCCGGCCCGCCGGCATCACCGCCGCCGCCCGGGGGCTCGGCGCGAACGCCGGGCGCGAACGTGAGAGCCGCGGCGACGGTGCCGAGCGCGGGTATTCCCCACAACCACGACCGGCGAGTCCGGCCTACCTTCGAGACATGGGTCTGCATGATCTTGCTCACTTTCCGCGGCGTTAGCCGCTCTGTCGAATGGACCCAGCGGGGTCGGAAAAAGTTATCGAGGAAGATCCTGGGGCGGTTTCGCGCGTCGGTACCGGGAGGAGGTTCCAATGACTTTGCGTGACGCGATGAAGACCTTGCTCGGAATCGGATTCCTGCTGCTGGCCGCAGACTCGTGCGCGGCGTCCCCGCTTCCGAGCGCGTACGGCGGCCTGCGCGATCGCGCCGGCGGCTACGAGCTGACCGTACTCGTCGACGGTGTCCCCGCGCGCTCGTACCAGCACTCGGGCGAAAGTTTCGTGCTCGGCCAGCTGGGCTCGCGCTACACGCTGCGGGTGTCGAACCACACCGGCCGGCGCATCGAGGCGGTCGTGTCGGTGGACGGCCGAGACGTGATCGACGGCCGGCCCGGCGATTACCGCAGCAAGCGCGGTTACCTCGTGCCCGCGTGGGGTTCGGTCGACATCGACGGCTGGCGGATTTCGCACCAGCAAGCGGCGGCGTTCCGGTTCTCGAGCGTGCCCGACTCGTACGCGGCCCGCACCGGCAGCGCCCGCGAGGTCGGCGTAGTCGGCGTCGCGATCTTCCCCGAGCGCTACCTGCCCCGGCCCGTGTATCGCCCGCCGTATTCGCCCACCCCGCCGTATCCGTACCCGTACTCGCGCGACGACTACCGCCGCGATCGTTCCTACCACGGTGACGAGAGCGGCGACCCGAGCGCGTCGGCGACCCCGCCCGCGCCACGCGCGGAGAAGTCCGGATCGGCGGCCGACGCGGCCCCGAGCTCCCCGAGCGCCGAGGCCGAGATCGGCCGCGCGCCCCGCGGTGGAATGATGCCGCCGCGCAACCGACCCGGGCTCGGTACCGAGTACGGCGAGTCGGTGAGCTCGGCCATCTACGAGGTCGACTTCGTGCGCGGCAACCCGTCGCGCCCCTCGACCGTCCTCGGCCTGCGCTACAACGACCGTGACGGCCTGCTCGCGATCGGCATCCCCGTCGACGGCGACCCGATGACCTGCGATTGGGACGGCGACCTGCGCCGCACCGCGGAGCCGTTCCCGGCCGCGGGCGGACGCTTCGCGGCGCCCCCTCCCGGATGGCGGCACGCTTGCGATTGGCGGTAGAGCGGGCGAGGATCACCCGTGGGTGGAAAGCGACGAGGCGCTGATGTCCGCTTATCGCGCGGGAGATGCGCGTGCCTTCGAGCGCCTCGTCGCGCGTCACGAGAAGCCGGTGTGGAATTTCCTTCGCCGGTTCGTGCGCGACCCCACCACGGCCGAAGACCTGTTGCAGGAGGTGTTTCTCCGGGTGATCAAAAGCGCCGACGAGTGGCGCGGGGCCGCGAAGTTCTCGACCTGGCTCTACACCATCGCCCGTAACCTCTGCGTCGACCACGCCCGCCGGGCGGTGCACCGCAACGCCACCTCGCTGGACGGGCCCGAACACCCCGGCGCCGATGTGGACGCGACGCTGCACGATCGCGTCGCTTCCACCGCCCCGGGCGCCGACACGGTGGTCGCCGACCGTGAGGCGAGGCCGAAGATCGAGCGCGCGATCGCGGCTTTGCCCGCTGACCAGCGCGAGGTATTTCTGATGCGCGAAGTGATGGAGATGCCGTTCGCCGAGATCGCGGTCGCGGTGGGCGCGTCGGAACCGACGGTGAAGAGCCGAATGCGCTACGCGCTCGAGAAGCTGCGGGCGGCGTTGGCGGACCTCGGTCGCGACACCGCGGGCGCGGCCGAATCTTCGGGGTCAGGATAGGGATCGAGAGCATGGCCAAGAGCTGCGAAGACGTCAGCGCCCAGATGATGGAGCTCCTCTACGGGGAGCTCTCCGAGGGCGAGCGTGCGTCGCTCGAGGGTCACATCACGGGCTGCGCGCGTTGCCGCGCGGAGCGGGAGGGCTTCGAGACCACGCGCGCGATGGCACGCGGCGCGCTGGACGAGCCGGTGCCGGCACGCGCTCACGCCGCCATCCTGCGCGCGGCGGCCGACCACCTCGCCGCGAACCCGCGCCGCGAGCTCGCCGCGAGCCGCGGCGCCCGCCCGCGGACGTCGTTCTGGGATTGGTTCCGGACGCGCTGGACGCTGCCGACGCTCGCCACGGTGGGCGCGGTCGCGGTCGTCCTGATCGGCGGCAAGGTGTTCCTCGATCCCAAGCGAACCTACGAACGTGGCCGGGAGGCGCTCGCGCCCGCGCCCGGGCCCGCGCCCGCGCCGGCCGCCGCGCCCGCGCCGGGAGCGCCGCCGATGGCCGAGCCCTCCGCGGCTGCGCCAATGGCCAAGCGCGAGAGCGGTGATTCGACGCTCGACGGCCTCGAAGGCGTGGGCGGCGGGCGCAAGTCGTTCGAGAAGGCCGGGAAGTCGAAGGGTGCCCACCACGCCAAGGCGGGGGGCGGGTCCGCGAGCCCGCCCGCTGACAACAAGAAGGCTCCGGGCTCGTCGCTCGAAGACCTACTGGGGGCGGCCACCCGGCGCGACCGCGCCAAGGACGAGGTCGGTTCGGTGAACGGGCTCGGCGGGCTGTCTTCCGGCGGAGCGGCCTCCGGAGCTGGCTCCGCGGCTCCGACCGAGCGCCGCCAGTTCGCCGCCCCACCCCCGTCACGTGAAGCCGCAAAGCCCGCGGCGAAGAGGAAGGCGCCCGCCAGGGAGACAGGGGACACATTCGCGCAGCCGCCGCCCTCGAAGCCGGGCAAGCGGGAAATCGCGGATGACCTGCTGCTCGACGGTGACTTCCAGGGCGTCGGCGGCAAGTCGTCGTCGAGCGGGCCACAATCCGAGCGCGAGCGCAAGGCGGACAAGGCGCAGGAGCCTTTGGCCAAGTCGGTTCCCGCGCCGCGCGCCGAAGCGCCGACCGCAGCGCCGCCACCCTCCCCCGCGCCGCGAGCCACCTCGGCGCCCGTAGCGGCCGGCGCGCCGACGGCGGATGCCGAGGCATCGAGGTCGTCGTCTAAGAAGAGCCGACCCCCGGCCGAGACGCGCACTCCCGCGAAAGCCGAGTCCGCGGAGTCCCCGATGGCTTCCGAGGAAGCGGAAGCCAAGCCTTCCGCTGGGCCGGCGCGTGGCAAAAGTGGCAGCGGTGGATCGACCGACGCGCTCGCGCAGCGAGCCGACCGCCTGTTCGCCGACGGCCGCTGGACCGAGGCCGCCGCCGCCTACCGCGACCTCTTGCGCCTGGATCCCCGCAACGCCGCCGCCGCCCGCTGGCGCAGCCGCCTGTCGAGCGCGCAGGCGCAGGCGCAGATCGCCGCCCGCCGCGCGGCCCCCGCCGCCAAGGCGTCGAAAGGCGACGTGACGGACAAGCCCTCGGACAAGGCGTCGCTCGATTCGGCCCCGGCCGAGTCGAAATAGCGGGCCCGCCGCCCCCGGTGCTATTGGCAGGGGTTGATGACGACGTGCATGTCGGTCCGGGGCACGATCCGCCAGGTCGGATTGGCGTCGTCCGCTACGTACGCGTCACCCGGCTTGATGGCGTCGCCGCCCAATTGCTGGCCGTCGTAGTCGAGCAGGAACACCGACTGCGCCGTCGTGGTGACCACGATCCAGTAAGGGGTATCGGCGAGGATCTTGAACGGCCGGTCGACGACGAAGACGTTGGGCGTTGCGTAAGCGGGCTTGATCGCGTCGACCTCACGGAACCTCGTATCCTGGAGCGCGTACGTCTGAGTCCAGAGCTGGGTCCCATCGGGGCCCTTCTCGTCGAACACACTGATCGTGATCGTCTCCCTGCCCTGGCCCACGCTGTAAAAGCCGCTGAGCTCGATCGCCTGGAGGTCGCGGTTGGAGGGACCCGGCGCCACGAACGTCTGGGCGGCGGAGCCGTAGTTCCCGCGGACGATGATGATCGGATTGCCGTAGATCCGGACCACGTTGGGCATCGTGTCCTTCGGGTTTGGCTCGAGCCAAGGCGTGCAGCCGCACACGTTGGCGACGCCACCACCGCCGCACGTCTGCGGCAGCTGACACGCCCCGCAGGTGAGCGCCATGCCGCAGCCGTTGGGAATCTGACCGCAGTTCTTGCCCTGCGCCGCGCACGTCGTCGGCGTGCAACCGCACACGTTCGCCATCCCACCCCCGCCACAGGTCTGGGGCATCGTGCACATGCCGCAGTTCGGGGTGCCGCCGCAACCATCGGCGATGGTGCCGCAGTTCTTCATCTGCCCGGCGCACGTCATCGGCGTGCAACCGCACACGTTCGCCGTCCCGCCTCCGCCGCAGGTCTGTGGCGTCATGCAGGTACCGCAGGTCAACGTGCCGCCGCAGCCATTTGGAATCGTGCCGCAGTTCTTGCCCGCTGCCGCGCACGTCGTCGGCACGCAGCCACATACGTTCGCCGTCCCGCCTCCGCCGCAGGTCTGACCCGTTCCCGTGCAAGTACCGCAGTTGAGCGTGCCTCCACACGCGTCGGGGATCGAGTCGCAGTTCTTGCCCTGCGCCGCGCACGTCGTAGGCGTGCATCCGCACACGTTCGCGGTCCCGCCGCCACCACACGTCTGCGGCATCGCGCACGTTCCGCAGCTGAGCGTCATGGTGCAGCCGTCGGAGATCGTGCCGCAGTTCTTGCCCTGCGCCGCGCACGTCGTAGGCGTGCAAGGCTGGTTGCCGCACACGTTTGCATTGCCGCCGCCGCCACACGTCTGCCCGTTCGAGCACATGCCGCAGTTGAGCGTGCCGCCGCAACCGTCGGGGATCATTCCGCAGTTCTTGTTCTGCGCGGCGCACGTCGTGGGCGAGCAACCGCACACGTTCGCTGTCCCGCCGCCGCCGCAGGTGTTGGTGCCTGTGCAGCTGCCGCAACCGAGCATGCCGCCGCAGCCGTCCGCGATCATCCCGCAATTCTTGTTCTGCGCCATGCACGTGGTCGGCGTGCAGCCACACACGTTCGCCGTCCCACCCCCGCCGCAGGTCTGGCCGGCCCCCGTGCAGGTGCCGCAGCTGAGCGTCCCGCCGCACCCGTTCGAGATCGTGCCGCAGTTCTTGTTCTGCGCCGCGCACGTCGTCGCCATGCAACCGCACACGTTCGCCATGCCGCCGCCGCCGCACGTGTTGGGCGTCTGACACGACCCGCAGTTCAGCGTGTTGCCGCAGCCGTCGAGGATGGTGCCGCAGTTCTTGGCCGCCGCCGCGCAGGTGGTCGGCGTGCACCCGCACGAGTTCGAGACCCCCGCGCCGCCGCAGGTCTGACCGGTTCCCGTGCAGGTGCCGCAGTCGATCATGCCGCCGCAGCCATTCGGGATCATCCCGCAGTTCTTGCTCTGCGCCGCGCACGTGGTCGCGGTGCATCCGCAAACGTTGTCCTGACCGCCGCCGCCGCAGGTCTGCGGCTGGTTGCAGGTGCCGCAGGGCAGCGTCATGCCGCACTTGTCCGAAACCGGGCCGCAGTTCTTGCCCTGCGCCATGCACGTCGTCGGCACACACGGCTCCGCGCCGCACACGTTCGGGATGCCGTCGCCGCCGCAGAACTTGCCGCTCGGACAGGTGCCGCAGTTCAACGTGCTGCCGCAGCCGTCGGGAATCGTCCCGCAGGTCTTACCCGCCGCCACGCACGTCGTCGGCTTGCAGCCGCACACGTTGGCTGCGCCGGCTCCACCGCAGCGTTCAAAGCCCGTGCACGCGCCGCACTCGAGCATGCTGCCGCAGCCGTCGGGGATGGCGCCGCAGTTCTTTCCCGCCGCCGCACACGTCGTCGCCCGGCAACCGCACACATTGTCCTGGCCACCGCCACCGCAGGTGTTCGGCGTCGTGCAGGTCCCGCAGTCGATCAGCTTCCCGCAGCCGTCCGCGATCATGCCGCAGTTGCGGCCTTCCTTCGCGCACGTCGTCGCCGTGCACATCGTCGTGCCGCACTGGTTGGGGCCACCGCCACAGCTCGTCCCCGACGGGCAGGCGCCGCAGTTGAGCAGGCCGTCGCAGCCATCCGGGATCATGCCGCAGTTCTTGCCCTCGGCGGCGCACGTCGTCGCCTGGCAGGCGCACATGTTGGGCGTGCCGCCGCCGCCGCACTGCTCGGGCGCGGCGCAGTCGCCGCAGTTGATGAGCTTGCCGCAGCCGTCGGATATGAACCCGCACTGCTTGCTGGCGCACGCCTTCGGCGTGCACGTCCCCACGCCGCAGACGTTGGGCTTGCCGGCCGGCGCGCCGCCGTCAGCCGGTGCTCCACCGTCGGCGGCGGCCGCGCCACCACCGCCGCCGCACACCTCGCCGGTGGTCGTGCAGGAGCCACAGCTCGTCGTGCGCGTGCAGCCGCACTTGTTGGCCTGCCCCCCGCCGCCGCAGGTGCCGAGCGCGCCGCACGACCCGCAGTCGAGCACCGTGGCGCACTCGTCGGACACGAGCCCGCAGTCCATCCCCTTCGATGCGCAGGTGACCGGCATGCAGGTCATCGCGCCGCACACGTTGGGACCGCCGCCACCACACGCCATGCTGCCCGTGCAGGTGCCGCAATTGAGCATCCCGCCGCAGCCGTCCAGGATCATGCCGCAGTTCTTGCCCTCGGCCGCGCACGTCTTCTTGACGCAGCTCGAGCCGTCGGGACCGTCGATGCCGCCATCGCGGCCGGCCGCGCCACCGCTGCCGGTCGTGCCGCTCGCGCCGCCGTGGCCGGCAACCGCCGAACCGGGCACGCGGCAGAATCCTTCCTCGCAGGTCTGCCCGGGCGGGCACTCGCCCTTTGCCCCGCAGGTCAGCTGCTCCGGGTACTTGATGCTGTTACACCCGATGGCGAAAGCCGCCACCACCCCCAGTAACCACAGGCTAGATGCGCGCATCCGGGCCCTCATTTTCGGCCAATTACTAAACGACCACAAGAGCCCGATGTTGGAAGTTCCGGCACTTTCAGCGTTGCAATGGGGGAGGAGCGCTGCGTCCGGTGCCCGCCTCTATCAAATTCCTGGGCAGCCGATAAAATCCGAAGGCTAAATCCGCATGACCGACAGCGCGAAAGAGGGGGCCGCTGCCAAGGCCCCCGACCCTCTGATTGGCAGCAAAGTCGGGAACTACAAGCTGGTCAAACAGCTGGGCGCGGGCGGGATGGGCGTCGTCTACTCGGCCGAACACGAGCTCATGGGCAAGATGGCGGCGGTCAAGCTGCTGCTGCCCGAGCTCTCGGCGCACCAGGACATCGTGGGGCGGTTCTTCAACGAGGCCAAGGCAGCCACCAAGATCCAACACCCCGGCATCGTCGACGTGTACGACTTCGGCTACCACGCGAGTGGACACGCCTACATCGTCATGGAGCTCCTACAGGGCGAGTCGCTGACCGACCTGCTCAAGAAGGGTCTCCAGTTCGGGCGCGCGATCGACATCGCGTGGCAGCTGGCGTCGGCGCTGGGCGCGGCGCACAAACGCGGCATCGTCCATCGCGACGTCAAGCCCGACAACATCTTCGTCGTCCCCGACCCGGCGACGCCCACCGGTGACCGTGTCAAAGTGCTCGATTTCGGCATCGCGAAGCTGACCGCCGACGACAGCGTGTCGATGAAGACGCGCACCGGCACCGTGATGGGCACGCCGGTCTACATGTCGCCCGAGCAGTGCCGTGGCTCGGGCGAGATCGATCACCGCTCCGACATCTATTCGATGGGCGTCATCATGTACGAGATGGCGTGCGGACAGCCGCCGTTCGTACGCGCTGGGTTCGGCGAGCTCATCACCGCCCACATCATCGAGGAGCCGGTCCCGCTGTCGGAGATCAATCCTTCGGTACCGGGCCCGTTCGAGTTGGTGGTGATGAAGTGCCTCGAAAAAGAGCCGTCGACACGCTACCAGTCGACGAGCGAGATCGAGACCGAGCTCGGCGCCATCAACCCGGAGGCCCTGACAAACGTTACCAAGATCCCCGCGATGCAGCGCGCCGGCGGCACCGGCCGCAGCAAGCTGCGCTCGAACCGGTCGCTGCGCTCGATGGCCCCCAAAGCAGGCGACGGCGCGTTCCAGATCACCTCGCCGGGCCTCGGGCCCGAGGTAGGCGAGATGGACGAGGTGCCCGCGGGCGCGGGCAAGAAGCGGACGATCGGTATCGCGATCGGCGTGATGGTCGCGGCCGGGATCGGCATCGCGGTGGTGGCCGGCGGGGGCAAGAAGGAGGCGCCGGTCGCGCCCGCGGCGGCACCGCTCGCGGCGGCGCCCGCGCCCGCGCCGGTTCGCCCGCCCGATCTGGGCGTCGCGGCGGTCAAGATCGAGGTCGCGTCCACGCCAGCAGGCGCCAGCGTCACTCGCGCGGATGACGGCGCGTTCCTCGGAAAGACGCCGTACCGGGCGTCGTTCCCGAAGAGCGGCAAGGAGATGACGCTGGTCGTCCGCCTCGACGGCTACGAAGCTCAGCGTGTGGTCGTGCCGCTGCTCGACGATGGCAAGTCGGAGGTGACGCTGAGGGCAGCCACCGCAGCCAAGCCGGCCGCCGAACCGCCGAAGCACGCCGGCGGGCACTCGAAGTCTTCGGGCAGCAAGCCGAAGGAAAAATCGACGCCCGCCGATGCCAGCAGCAAGAAGAAGCGCGGATGGGGCGATCTCGTCGACTTTTGATCAGCGAGGGGGGCACATCGTGAGTCACCTGTTTGGTTGCAATCGAGGTCGTATCGCCGGCGCCGTCGCGTTGGCCGTGCTGCTCGGATTCGCGGGGATGGCCGCGGCGCAGTCGAAGAAGGACCAGGCCGAGGTCCATTACGAGCAGGGCAAGGCGTACTACCGCACCGGCGCGTATGAGCTCGCGATCCAGGAATTTCTCGAGGGCTACAAGCTCGACCCACGCGCCGGCGTGCTGTTCAACATCGCGCGCGGCTACGAAGAGCTGAAGGACCGCCCCAAAGCGATCGAGTTCTACAAGAAGTACCTCGACCTCGGGGCGCAGGCGACGGCCGCGGTCGAGGCACGCGCCCGAATGGCGGGGCTCGAGCGCGCGATCAAGGAGGACGAGGACAGGAAGAAGGCCGAGGCCGCGGAACGCGAGCGCCAGCAGCGCGCGGCGGCGCAAGCGCAGGCCCTGGCCCAGAGCCAACCCCAGGGCCAAGCCACGATGCCACCTCCGACCGCGACGCCGGTGCCGGGCGCGGCCGGCCTCCCCGCCGTCGCGGCGCCCACGGCGACCGGCGGCGCGGCGGGACCGGACGGATCCGTCACCGCCACCGCGTCCGAGCCTCCGAACCCCGAGCTCGCCCGCACGCTCAAGCTCACCGGCATCATCGCGGGCGGCGCCGGTGTGCTGCTCGCGGGCGCGGGCGGCTTCTTCGTTTGGCGCGGCAGCTCGCTCAAGAGCGAGATCGAAACCGAGATCGCCAAAGGCGCGTGGTCGGCGGATCTGTCGTCGAAGGACGCCGACATGAAGTCGGCCAACACCTTCGCGCTCATCGGCTTCGTCGCGGGCGGCGTCGCGATCGCGGGCGGCGCGGTGCTCTACTACTTGGGCTGGAGCAAGACACCGCACGACGGCGGCTCGACCGCGATGCTGTCGCCCCTCCTCGGCCCGAACGGCCCGAACGGCCTCGCCCTCACCGGGCGGTTTTGAGCTAGCCGCCGATCTATCCGCCGATCAGGGGTCCGCACGCGAGCGGCAGCTGCGGCTCGGGTTCCACGGCTTCGGTTTGCTTCTTACGCGTGCGCGCCGGGCCGGCGGCCTCGCCGAACCACCACGCGAGGCCGGCGCCACATCCGTCGCCGGTCGGCGGCGCCTGGGGCACGCACAATGGACTGTCGGCCGGACACTTGAGGCGCACGTGGAAGTGATCGTGATGCGCCCACCACGGGCGGACCCGCAGCTGCCAGGGCGCGTTCGCGGTGGCGCCCTCGCACAGCATCCGCTTGATGGCGGGGTTGACGAAGATCCGATCGACGGCCGGATCGGACGCGGCCAGCGCCAGCAGCTTCACGATGCGCGGGTTCCACGACCGCGTCGGTTTGTGGGTCTTGAGATCGATCACCGCGACCGACGACAGCTGCTCGCGTCTGGCCGCGGATAGCCGGCCCGCGCGCACGCCCTTGGGAGCGGTGTAGCCGATGTCCGCGTCGAGGCCGGTCTGGTGGCTGCGGTGTCCTGTCGGGGTCGGACCGCCGCGCGGCTGCGACAGATCGCCGACCACCACGACGCCCAGCTTCGCCTTCTTCGCCGCCACCCCTAGTCTGCGCACGTAAGCGACGAGGTCCGGGTGCCCGTAGCGACGGTTACGTCGGAGCCGGATGACCTCGTAACCCGGGCCGCTGGCGGGCAACGTCGCGCCGCCCTGCAAGCAGCCGAGACTGCAGGTTCCGATCGCGGCCGCGGCGCCGCTGGAGGGGAAGCGCTGCGCCTGCCACTGCTTGGCGACGAGGCCCAGCTTGAGCGGCGTGAGGACGGACGCGCCCGCGTCGGGCGCACAGCCCGCGTCGGGCGCGACGGCGGACGCTGCCGCGTCGGGCGCACCGGCGTCCGTCGCGAGCAGGCCGGCCAGAAGCCAGGCGGCGGATGTCACAGGGATGAGAATAGCGGCTGCGCAGCTGCGCAGTTAGCTCGCGCAACATGGGCAAAACCGCACCCCGCGCGGTGACAACTGCTACGCGCGCTGCGCAGCCGCACCGCGGCAACTCCAGGCAACTCGGGGCTCTGCGGGTCGTCCCTGCCTGGCCCGAATCCTGCTCCTACGTCCCGGCATGTACCGTTCGACTTCCAACTCTTCGTTCAATCGCCCCTCCTTCCCCAGCGCCCCGGCCGAGACGCATGTGACGTCCGCCACGGCGGCGGTGAAGAACGCTCACGCGGCGCCCAAGGTCGCGCGTCCCGACCTGCGGTCCACTCAGGTAGAGCCGCACTGGGAGCCGGTCATCGATCTCGCGACCGATTGACGGCTCGACCGACGACTGCGTCCGTCAGTTACAGGACGCGGTCACGAGCGCGTTGACACACGTCGAGAGCACACCGCTGCCTCCGACCATGTTGAGGCAGTTGGTCTGGCAGTTGCCCGAGCACGGATAGTTCTGCGCCACACAATCGATCATCGTCTCGCACTTCGCAGACAGGTCGGTCTGGTTGTCCTTGCACGCGCTGCACGGTGGCGCCGGCGAAAACGCGTATCCCATCAGCTTGATCGCGTCCACGCAGTTCGCGGCGGTGCCGGTTCCCCCGGCGCCAGTCGTCCCCGCGGTTCCCGTCGTTCCTCCTCGTCCGGCCGCGCCCGTCGCGCCGGCCGTCCCCGTCGTCCCGCCACGGCCCGCCGCGCCCGTCGTCCCCGCCGAGCCCGTGGTGCCGCCGCGACCGGTTGTACCGGTCGTCCCAGCCGCGCCCGTGGTTCCCGCGCTGCCCGTCGTCCCGGCCGCGCCCGTCGTTCCCGCGCTGCCCGTCGTCCCACCGCGACCGGCCGCGCCGGTCGTCCCGGCCACGCCCGTCGTTCCCGCGCTGCCCGTCGTCCCACCACGACCGGCCGCGCCGGTCGTTCCGGCCGCGGCCGCCGTCCCGGCGCTCCCCGTCGTGCCGCCGCGCGCACTGCCGGTGCCGGCGGTGCCTACCGGACTGAAGGTGCCGGCCGCGCCGGCAGTTCCGGAACCCGTGCCCGCGGTACCGACGGACGAGCTGCCCGCGCGTCCGCCGACTCCGGTGCCGAACGTGCCCCCGGCGCCCTCGTCATTGCGAAAGTACTCGTCCGGCCCCTGACAGGCGCCGCCGAGGGTGCCGACCAGCACGGCCAGCGCGACAACGTTACCCGCGACAACCAGACGATTCATGCGCACCGCCATATGAAGAGAAGCTCGCACACGAGAAAAGATAGTTAAGGCATCATCAGAATAACACGAGCGCTCGCGCCCTTACAGACCCGCGAGCGCGCACAGGTCGGACGTTGCACGACACCCGACGAGAACAACCCGCGTCCGAGCCTCAGGCGGGGGCGCTACGCGCTTTGGATGTCGTCTTGAAACGGCGTCAGCGTGTCCGGACTGGCCAGCCAAAGGAACATCGAGCGGGCGGCGAGGTACTCGGCGGCGACGATCTCGATGATGTGCGCCGGCATCGCATCGAGCTCCAGCCCTCGCCAGGTGAATCCAGGCACGCCGTTGCTCATCGCCAGCAACCCGCCAGTCGTGAGCCGATCGCGCGTGCGCCACTGGCGCTTGACCACCATTTGCATCGCCGCCGCGAGATCGGCGCGGCCGTGGATCGCCTCCGGAAGCAACACCGCGTCGAGGCCGACGGCCCAGCATAACCAACCGAGCGCGACGTAATCCGCGTGCGCCAGCAACAGCAACACGGGCGCGGCGAGCCCGCCGAGCGTGAGAGTCTCGTCGACGTCGATGGTGGCGGGTTTGCCGTCGTCGTCCTCCGCCGGCTCGCACTCGAGCGTTTCGCGCCGAAGCACCACCGGACCGTCGGGAAGCAACCCCGTCAGGTCAGGCGGCATCCAGTCGGCGGCCCCGGCTGGCTCACCGCGGTCGTCGATCAACGCGCGCAGCGCTTCGCGCGCGTGGCCGATGCGCGTCGCGTAGATGCCCATGAGGTGGCGAACCGCCTCCAGATCCTGAGCGATCGCGACGGACACGCCATCGGGCGGCGCCTCCGCGTCCCGCATGTCGGCCGGCGGCGAAAACTCGAACGGCCGAAACACGGCGCCGATGTATTCGAGCAGCGACTCCCCCGAGCCTTGCGAGTGCCCCTCGAGCACCGCGAGATCGGCGCGTGCCCCCACTTCATCGCCCCGCTGGACGCGAATGAGTGCCCGTGTCAGGTGCGTCATGTGCCGCTCGGGCGCGAGTAACAGCGCCGCCTCGATCACGTCCGGCGCCGCCCGACGCGTTCCTGGTAGCACCGAGCCGAGCGCCCGGAACGCCGCCGCGGCGTCCGCACCGAGCACGAGAGCGTCGAGGACACCCGCGAGGTCAACGTCGCCGGCGCGCGCCAGCGCATCTCCGCGCTCGGCCTCGCCCTCGGCGGTCAAGCGAACGCTGTGCTCGGCGATGAACCCGATCAGCGCGTCGCGATCGCCTGCGCGGGCCGCGCGCGCGGCCGCCACCAGCGCCTCGCGTACCCGTCCCTGCCCGACCAGCCGGTGCGCAAGCGGCCAGTCCGGGCGATCGTCGCCGAACGCGGGTGACGACTCGAGGACGTCGACGTCCAGAGCACCACCGAGGTCCACGGTTCGAAGAACCTCGCCGCCCGCGTCGAGGAAAGTCCACTCGCCCACCGCCTGCCCGCGCTCGAAACCACCGTGAATCTCGCGGACACGCGCGTCGGCGTAGGCGACCGGCGCGTCGGCCGACAGCCGATGCAGGAACCGCCCCCGGCGCTGATTATCGGGGCCGAACCCGAGATCCTGCGCGAGTGCGCCCGCATCGTCGAGCAGGCGCACGCGCCGACCGCCGTCGGGTTCGTTTTCGACCTCCTCGCGCAGCGCGCCTTCCACGCTCCAGAACCGATCGAGGGTCGGGCTGCGCATCGTCCAGCCTTCGCGTCCCTCGTCGAATACGGCGAGCTCGGGCAGTCCAGCGGGCCGCGCTGGGCAAAGCCGCCCGTCGGATAGTAGCGCCCGGCCCTCGCGGTCGTAGAATGTCTCGACCAGGTAATCACCCTGGCGATAGCGGATGTCGAGCCGCATCGCCTTGGGCGGAACACAACAGTTCCGCAGCGGCTCGCCCTTGGTCGGATCCACGGGGGCGTACACGCTAACCACGCCGTCCAGGCGACCGGCCGCAAACCTCCCCTCGCGCGCCAGCTGCCCGTCGGGGTGGAAGATCTCGAACCGGCCATCTTCGATCCCCGCCACGAACCACGATCGAGAGAACAGCGTCCCGTCGGGCCGATAGCGCAGACACTCGCCGTCGCGCACGCCGTGGGCGTCGTGCTGGGCCACTTCCCATTTGCCGATCGACGGGTCCCAGGTGCCGAGCGCCGGAACACCCGCCGGCCGCTCCGGCTCGGCCGACTCCGCGGTTTCCAACCCCGCAAGCATACTTGGTCACTCGCAACCCTGAAAGGGTTCCGAGCCTCCCGCGATGAGCTTTGACCGGCAAAGCCGGTCTACGCTCGGCGCGCTAGCACGGTGGTGCGAGCAACTGCTCGCCGACCGCCCGGAGGTGAGGCAGCACCGCATCAGCGTCGTCGAAGCACCCACCTGCGGTGAGCCCCGACGGCACGACCCAGCACGTGAGCCCCGCCGCCTTCGCCGCCTGCAGCCCCCGCTCGGAGTCCTCGATCACCAGACAGCGCGCGGGCACCGCCCCGAGCCGCGCGACAGCGTGCAGGTACGGCTCGGGATCGGGCTTGCTGTTGCGGTAGTGCTGGCGCGTCAGCACGAGCTCGAAGAATCCGAGCAACCCCGTTCGCGCATGAGTGAGTGCGAACGGCTCCGGATCAGAGCTGGTGACGATCGCCAGCCGGTAGCTCTCTGCGAGCGCGCGTACCATGTCGACCACCCCCGGCACCAAGACATCGGTGCTCGCAACCAATTCTGCATAGCGTCGGTCCCGCGCCGAACGTAGCGATGCGATCGATTCCGCGTCGTAACCGCGCTCCTCCGCCAGATGCCACGCCCCTCGCCCACTCTTGAGGAACAGCTCCGAATAACCGGCCTCATCCAGCATCACGCCGACACCGGCGAGCACCTCGCGGTTCGCCCGGAAGTACAAACCCTCGGTGTCGACGAGGACGCCGTCGTTGTCGAACAGGATCGCGTCGAACGATCCGGAGTGGACCTTAAAGGGCTCCACCCGCCAAGAGTTGCATCTGTCGCCGCACCACGCGGATGTCGCTGATGAGGTCGATGCGGTAGTTCACTAGGTAGTCAATGTATTCGAACAACCTCTTGGCGTCTTCGTACTCCTTCTGCTGCTGCCGCTGGAACGCAGATTCCATTGCCGCCTTGGCGGTGTACCAGTTGGGATACGCTTGCCCGTTGTCGTAGGCGCCGAGGCGAACCGGGATCACCCCCGCTACTCCGGGCGCGCCGACGATCGCTTTCAGCTCGTCCACGATCTCCGCGCCGATATTTTCGGGTATCGGCGGAATACGATCCGCGCCGACGTTGGGTGCCGTCGGAACCTCCACGTAAGACGGCGCCCGGTAGATGACGCCCGTGATCGGGTGGGTAAACTCTTTGATCGTGACGTTGGAACCGAGCGTGAAGTCGTCGTCGGCACCCTTCACCGCGATCGCGAGGTAGTTCTGGAAGTCGAGCGTCGTATCCCAGGTGCTTCCGAGCCGCGTCAGCGACAGCACGAGCGCCCAGAACCGAATCGTCTTGTTGACCGGCGTCTCGATCCGCTTTAGCCCCTTGTACGGCGGATCGGGCGGATCGGCGACGCCGTACATGTCGGGATCCACGACCGGGGTCGGGATCAGCATCGGCGTCACCCCGCCCGGCGGGATGCGGTAGGTCGCCCCGTACACCGAGGAGTCATCGCGAATGATGCCCGACAGCAGCCTGATCATCTCGTCGCGGAACAGCCGGTAGAAGTTGATCGAGAACCGGTTCGAGTCCGCGAACGTGTCGACGCGGAAGAACCGCGACTCGGTGCTGGTCAGGGTGAACAGCGCCTCCAGCTTCTCGTACAGCGAGCCGGTGCGCGTGATCCGGTAATAATAGTCGTCCGAGAAGTTGATGAAGAACGGCTTCGCGTCGGGCAGGTTCAGCACCGGCTTCGGGCTCGCCGCCAGGCAGTCCTCGGGGACCACCGGCACGGTCAGCACGTCTGGGCTGTACGCCGTCAGGCAGTGAAGGCCAGGCTCGGGCGTCTGCAGCACCGCGCCCAGCGCGTTGAGCGCCTCCATCGACGCCAGCTTCATGTCGTCGCCGAGACCGGTGCCATCCAGAAAGTCGCCGAAGAAGTAGAAGAACTGGAACGCTTGCTGATAGCGGTTGAAGTATCGCGACTCGAGCCGGTTCAGGTAGTCGCCGATCTCCCAGCTGGTCCGCCCGCGTTTGTACGCGTTGAACACGTGGTAGTTGCGGAACTGATCGTCGACGTTTCCGATGATCTCGCGCTGGTTGGCCCCGCGATCCCAGGTCTTGCAGTCGAAGTTGCCCTCGAACTCGTCGCCGCAGAACTTGTATGGCCGCTCCGGGTACACGAGGAAGAAGCCGCCGTTGTTCTTGACGTCTTTGAATTGGTCGCGCATCAAGTTGGCGCTGTCGGTGTACGACACGACCGTGGTGGCGTCGTTGTCCATCTTGTCCACGCCACCGACGAACTTGGGCAACGTCGAATAATCGTCGTAGAAGATGGCGCTCGACAGCGAGCTCGCGCTGTTCGCATTGCTGACGAGATCGATGAGCTGGCCATAACCGAAGCGGATCGCCGCGGTATCGTACTTGCCAAGCCCCTGCACATCGCTGTTGAAGCGCGCACCGTAGTCCATGACCGACGCGTACGCATACTCGGACAGCTTCATCTCCTCCTGCTTCTCTTCGCTGAGGCCGCTGCCGCGGATCTGCCAGAACTTGTCGTTGTAATTGAACGCGTCGGTCGACGACGAGAAGTTGTGGCGTAGGCCCATGGTGTGGCCGACCTCGTGATCGGCCAAGCCGCGGAAAATCGCGACCCGCAGCTGCTTGAACAACTCCGCGGGTGGCAGCGCGGACATCTCGATCGCGGTACCGAGGATGGCATCGTCGGCGAACTCCGCCATGTAGAGACAACCGCCCATGGCCAGCTTCTGGAATTTGTCGCGGCGCGCCTCGGCGGCCTGCGACGAGAACCACGGGTTGGCCATCGCGCGCTCGAACGCGTCTGCCGGCGGCGTGTCGCCCGGCTTGTACCCGGGCAACAGGCCCGGCAGCACGTCGTCGTTGAGCAGCAGCTTCTCGATTGGCGTCCCCTTGAGGCGCGAAATCATCTGGTCGTCGATGCCGGCGGCCACCTTGACCAGTCGCTTCTCACGCGTCGTGCCCAGGCTGCGCAGCTTGTCGCTCATCGCTTTGCTGGCTTCCGGCGTCAGCTTCTGTTGCTGGCGCGCCTGGCTCATCGCCTTGGTCTCGCGCAGCACGTCGCTGATGGTCTTGCCCGACAAGAGGTCGTCGGGATCGAGGTTGCCGTTCACCAGCTGAACGCTGTCGGCCGCGAACTTCGCGTACACATCCAACGACGCGCCATAGATGTACGCCGACGCCGAGATGATCTCGCCGGTCTCGGGATCCTGCGACGACGGTCCGTAGCCGAGCGGCCCGCCCGGCTGGGGCCGGTCGACCCAGTACAGGAACGAGTACCGAAGGTCTCCGTTGCGCTGCCAGACGAACTTCTTCGGATCGCCGTCCTTCAGGTTTTCGGTGACCGCCGACAGCGCGCTGCACGCTTGCAGCAGGTGCGCCTTGTCGACCGCGCCGAGGTCCAGCTTCTCGCTCGACACGCGGCTCGACACCGTGCGGGCGACGTCGGGGTGCTTCATCACGTAGTCCTGCACGTTCGCGATGCTGCAGCCGTTGGGCTGCAGCTCGAAGATGGGCGACGGGTCCGCCGCCGCATCGGCGCGCAAGCGGGTGATCGTCGGCACCTTGCCGACGTTGCGCGGAACGAACGGGAACTTCAGCGCCGCGACCGTCTCCTTCATCGCCTGGTTCCAGTGATCGATGACGCGCTTCGCCTCGTCGACGAGCGCGGTGTCGTCGGGGAACTCGGGGTTCAGGTAGTAGACAATCTTGCGCGGCGTGCGGTCCTTGATCGCCTTACGAACCAGGTTCCCGTTGGCGTCCCGCATGGGAGCACCCTTGCCGTCCTTTTCGATCGTCTCCTGCCAGATGTTCCAGCGGTTGGCGAGATACTGTCGCCCCTCCTCCACCGCGCCGGTCAGCCGGTTGTAGGTGGGCCGCACGGTCCGGAAGAACCCGAACTTCGAGAACTGGTCCATCGCGGCTTCACTGCAGTCGTCGCCGGTGAGACCGGCCGCCGCGAGCGCCGCGGGCGTGCACTCCACGTACTTTCCCCGAACCTTGGTCGCCCCGGTCGGATCGTTCGGGTCCGGCCACACGACGTTCGGGTCGTACGCATAGCGCAGCGGCTTGCCGTCGTCGCCCATCAGCACCTCGCGATCCGGAAACGACAGCGGCTCGTACTCCGAGGTCGGCACTGGCAGGAGCGAGTTGCGGTAGGTGATCTCTGCGGGCCCGCAGCTCCACGGCCCCGCATCGTCCCAGGTGTCGAACAGCCTCAGACACGCGTTGTAGTCCGGGGTGCGGATCTGGTTGAACGTGAAGTCGACGTAGTCCTTCGTGATGATGGGTCGGTTCGGATTGATGAGAGCGTCGTCGCCCTCGCCAATCGAGAAGCCCGTGCTCAGCCTGCGCGCGTCGAAGAACGAGGCCAGAGGATCCGTGGGTTCCGGTGGTTCGGTCATGTTCTGCGACCAATCGACGCGCATGAACTGGCGCTGGTTCCAGTCACGGTCGGTCGTGTTCTCGACAATGACGTTGGTTTCCTCGCCGGTGCCGGCGTTGTACTCACGCTTGACGTCGAAATGCGACGTGATCGCAAACACGAGGACGGGCGTGTCCGAGTTGTTGGCTCCCCCGGTGAAATCGTTCTGCGAGCCGGGCGCGTAGTCAAAAGCGCGGTAGCCGATGAGGTATTGCTCGAGGATTTGGAAGCGGACCTTCATGAGCTCGCCCATGATCCCCTCGAACGCATATGCACTGGTTGGGGGAGCGCCAACCGTCGTCTGGCGGTAATAGAACGTCCGCGGTGTGCCGTCCGCATTGATGAAGATCGCCTTGTCGACCTTGTCGAGCTGGGTGCGGTCGATGTCGTCCTGACCGGCGCACGCAGGGAGCAGGCCTACGGCCAGCGCGGCGGCCAAGACGCGGGAACGGCGATGGTTGACGATGGCGGACATGGTTTCCTCCTAGATACTCCCGCTGACGGACAGAAACAGCTGCGAGAAGTTGTTCGTGCTCGCTCCACCGGACAGGTCCCAGAACGGGAACCGCGGGTAGCGATAGCGCGCGTCCAGTGCGGGCTGGCGGCTCGAGACACCGACCGACAGCGCGAGATGGGGGCGAAGCTGGTAGCCGACCGACGCGATCCCCCAGGTGAGATCGCTGCGGCCGCGGTCGACGGCGGCCGCGGGCGTGAGCGCGTCACCGGGGAAGGCGTACTTGAAGTTGTTCTGGATCAGCAGCGACAGGCCGAACCGCCACTTGCCGTGCTCGAGCCCGCTGATGAAACCTTGGACGAACTCGTAGTTGGTGTTGGCGGGGCCGCCGCAGTGATCCGAGCCGGCGCTGACCGGTCCGCCGCCGCCCGAAACGCCGGGCGCGCCCGCGGTCGGTGGCGCGAGACAGGCCGTGGTGTCGCCGGGACCGCTACCGCGGAAGTTGCTGGTCTGGAGGTCCTTGTAGAACGACAATCCGTACGTGAGGTGTAACGACCACTTCCGCGCCTCGTCGTTGACCTGCCCGAACTCGAAGTCGCGGTTGGCGTTGAATCCGGTGCCGAGCGCCACGATCGTATGCTCGTACCGGCTCTCGTACGAGACCGGAAAGATCGTTCGGACCATGCCGCCGACGCGAATCTTCGAACGCTCGAAGGTGTGCAGGTTGTCGGCCGCGAGCCACAGCCACGGATCGTACGGATAGAAACGCCGCCCGTTGGGCGTATCGGGCGTGCTGAGCTCGGTCTCGGCGTAGATGCGCGCGCGCAGCGCCAGCTTGTAACGCGTGCCGAGGTCGTAGGACGGCTTGATGAATACCGCCATCGACGTGTACGGGTTGTAGTAGCCGGTCGCGTAGAACGATCCCGAACCGACGTAGGTCGAGAGCTCCGCCGTCGAGCCCGCTAACTTCTCCTGCCACTTCGAGCTCGGCGACGTGGTCGGCGCACGCGTGACTTCCTGCAGCGATGTCTGGCCCCAAGCAGAGCCCGACACGGCCACCGCGGCGATCGCGATCGAAGCGGCACCAACAAAGCGCGCCACGGCGCAAGGATAGCCCAGCAAAACCCGCGGAGATCGGGAAAATTCTCGGCTTGTTGGCGCGGTACGCGCCTCCACAGGCCCTCCCTTCAGGACTGAGTTACTTGAATGAACGCGTCGCCCCCGGTGCCGCTGGTGTAGGCGCAAGCGGGCTGCGGCGCCAGATTGCCCGACGCATCTGGAACGAACGGTGTCACGGTCGCAGCTCCACTGAGGACGCCTTGAGGCGGCTTGTTGGCCACCGGCGCCGACAACGTGAACTTCCAGGTCGCGTCGGGGCTGAACTCGAGCAGCGCGACCGGCGCGCCGGTGTTGTCGAACGCGAGCGCGTCGCAGGCCGGCGGCCCCCCGAGGTAAGGATCGGGATTCACGATCGACGCGACGTCGCCGTTCACGTTGTAGCCCAGGAAGGGCGTGCAACCGAACTGGTCGTTGATGCCACCCGTCTCGTTGAGGTCGGTGACGGAGCCATGCTCGAACACGAGGTGGACCCACTGCAGATAGGCCTGCCCGGCCACGTTCGGGCACGTCAGCATGAAGGACGTCGTGGAGATGTCGACGATCTCCCAGCGGCCAAGGAACGCGTCCTCGGGCCTAGGCGGCTCGGTCTTTGTGCCGCCGCAGCTCGCGGCCGAAACCACGAACACCAGCGACATCGCGGTCAACACCAGCTTAAGGCGGATCAGGTTCGTGACCATTCGACAACCCTCCGTGGGTGCAGACTAACCTAGCTGGGAACGCGGGCGGGACTGAAACTTGAGACCGACGGGGAAACCTTCAGGTCGAGTCTTTTTCTAGTCCTGCCGTTTGACGGTGATCTCGGTCCGGATCGACTGTGAGACGAAGCATTGCTCGTGGGACTGATGGTGCAGGCGATCCTCGTCCTCGGGCGTGGGCCGCTTGTCGCCGCCATAGACGATGCGGGGCGCGAGCACGACGGTGGCTATCCACGGCACGCCGCGCTCGTTCTTGACCGTTTCACCGACGGCTTGATCCTCGTAGCTCTCGATCGCGAAGCCCGCGATCCGCGCGAGATGCAGATACGTGAGCATGTGGCAGCTCGAGATCGAGGCGACGTACGCCTCCTCGGGGTCGATGTTGGCCGGGTTCGACAGCGGCGCTCGCACCACCGCCGGCGACGACGACGCGGGGACGCTGAGGCCACCGTCGAAACGCCAGGTGTGCTCGCGCGAATAACGGCCGGTCATGAAGTCGGGCGACGTGTTTGTCCATTGAATGGTGGCGGTGTGCTGAGACATGCGGCTCCCCTTACCATGCGGACCGATGACCGTCGTCTTTTGATGACCAGAATCCTGTCTCCGTGATGACGGAACGCCAGAAAACAGTACCGGCAGGACAGATCGCTTGCTGAAACCTGAGCCGAATTTTGTTTCTGGACGCCACTCCCAATTAGTGGTGATGCTCGCGTCCGCAGCCCGACACTAACGCCCGTGGAGAGATTCGACATGAACAAATCAAATCGTCCAGCTTCGGTTGTCGTTCGATTCGGAATCGCGGCGCTGTTGATCGGATTCGCCGGTTGCGGCGGAGACGGCGGCGGAACCGGCAAGGGAGGAACGACGGGCACCGCGGGCCGAGGCGGCACGACGGGCACTGCGGGCACCACCGGTGGCGCGGGCCGAGGCGGCACGACCGGCACCGCGGGCGCGAATGCGGGCACCACCGGCACTGCGGGCGCGACCGCCGGCACGACCGGGACGGGCGGCGCGGCCGCTGGCACCACGGGCACCGCGGGTCGCGGTGGAACCACCGGCACCGCAGGCACGGGCGGCGCGGCCGCTGGCACCACGGGCACCGCGGGTCGCGGTGGAACCACGGGCACCGCAGGTCGCGGTGGAACCACCGGCACCGCAGGCACTGGCGGCGCGGCCGGTACAACCCCCCCCGCATGCGGGACTCCGGGTCAGCCCTGCTGCGCGGCGCGCGTCTGTAACAACGGCGGCTGCTGCATCGGCGCCAACAATGGAACTTGTACCGCGGCGGGGGCCACCTGCACCGGCTCCGGCACCAGCGGCATGTGCACGGCCGGCTCCTGCCAGAACGGAACCACCGCCTGTGGTGCGGCGACCCAGCCTTGCTGCGGCGCCGTCGACGGCGGCACAGGCACCACCTGCACGGGCCCGGGCGCGATCTGCACGGCCGGCACCTGCAGCGCGTGCGGCGCGACCGGACAAGCCTGCTGCAGTGGCACCGCGGCCAACGAGTGTCAGTCGGGTCGTTCTTGCCAGACGGTCGACGGCGGCCAGAGCTGCCAGCTCTGCGGCGCCGATGGGCAGGCGTGCTGCCCCGGCTCGACCTGCAACGCGGGCCTCGGCTGTTCAAACCCTCCCGGTACGGCTACACCGGCGGTGTGCGCAAACTGCGGCGGCGTCGGCGAGCCGTGCTGCCAGGGAGCGGGCACGGGCGGCATCGTCGCCTGCGGCGCCGGTCTCGCTTGTCAGGCCGGCGCCGACGGCGGTGAGGCCTGCCAGCCCTGCGGCGGCTCCGGTCAGGCGTGCTGCAGCACCGGCGGCAACGGTGGATGCAGCACCGGCTTCCTCTGTGTGAACCCGCCGGGGCCCACAACGCCCGCAGCTTGCCAGCCCTGCGGCGGCTCGGGCCAGGCCTGCTGCAACGGCGCGAATGAGTGTGGCGCCAATCTATCCTGCCAGGCCGGCGATGGTGGCGACGCTTGCCGGCCCTGCGGCGGCGAGAACCAGGAGTGCTGCTCGACCGGCAATGCCTGCGGCACCGGCCTCGGCTGCGCGAACCCGCCCGGCACCGGCCCGAACATCTGCCTCATGTGCGGCGCGCTCAACGCCACCTGCTGCCCGGGCGACACCTGCCAGCCGGGCGGCGCGTGCAACACGGCCGACGGTGGCATGACCTGCACCACCTGCGGCGGCGCCGGCGAGCTCTGCTGCCCGGCGACCGGCGGCGGTGCAGGGACCTGCGACATCGCCAGCCTCCGCTGCATCGATCCGGCGGGGACGACGACGCCCGCGCGTTGCCAGGCGTGCGGCGCCATGGGACAGCCGTGCTGCGGCTCGGGCACGATCGCGACCGGCACCTGCAACACGGGACTCGCCTGCGGCCAGATCGCCACCGGCGTCGTCTGCGTCATGCCGTAGTTGATCGAAGGCGGGCTTTGCCCGCCGGAGACCGCGCCCGGATCTCGGATCCGGGTGCGGCTCTCGTCGCGCTCTGGTGGGGGGCCCGCGGGGGGCGGCAGCCGCCCCTCGCGCAGCGAGCGCTAGCGAGCGTCAGCGAGGACGGGGACTCGAACCCCCGATGGGCGCGCGACGAGCTCCGGCTCCCGGTCGCGCGGCTATCAACCGCTAGCGACGGCGCTTCCTGCGCAGCGTGGCCAGCACCACCACCACAGCCACAACGACCACGAGCGCGGCGATTTGCCCGCCGCCGAGCGCGCCCCCGACGCCGCGGATCGCGGCGACGGCCGCCCGTAACACGAGTGGCAGCGCGACGATTAGAACCACCGCCGTGACGACGGGCTTGATCGACATCGACGCTTCCCCGCGGGACGGCGCCCCAGCGGGCGGGCGCCCGCTGGGGCCGGCGTCGTAGGCCGCGCGCTGCGCGGGGGCAGACAGCAGCGCGTAAGCGCGGTTGATCTCGACCACCCGTTCGGTGGCGAGATCGGCGAGCGGGTTGCCTTGGTGGAGATCGGGGTGGTAGCGGCCCATCAGCGTCTGGTACGCGGTCTTGATCTCGGCTTGTGTCGCCGATCGGGCGACCCCGAGCACGGTGTACGGATCGGTCTCGGCCGCCGCCGCCATCACCGCTTTGCCGCGCGCGGGGCGCCCACGACCCCGCCGCCCACCGATTGCATGTACTTGAACAGGTCCGCGCTGGTCGACAGGACGAGCCAGCTGTTCTTGTCGACCGTCGCCCGGTAGGTGTCCATCGTCCGCGAGAACCGGTAAAGCTCCCGATCCCGGTTGTAGGCGGCGGCGTAGATCGCGGTCGCCTCGGCGTCGCCGCGTCCCATGATCTCTTGGGTCTTGCGGTAGGCCTCGGACTCGATGACCTTGAGCTCGCGCTCCTTCTTGCCCCGGATCTCGGCACTCTTGCCCTGGCCCTCCGAGCGGTGGCGGTCAGCGATGCGCTTGCGCTCCGAGATCATCCGGTCGAACACCTTGGCCTGCACGCTCTCGATGTAGTTGATACGGTGGATCTGGACGTCGACCAGCTCGATGCCGTAGTCGGGCATCACGCGCGACGCGCGCTCGAGGATGAGGCGCGTGATCTTGTAGCGTCCGAGCTCGGCCTGACGGGTGGCCTCGGTCTCCATCACGTCCTCGACCTCGTCGGCCCTCTCGAATGCGCGGTCGCTGGCCCGCACCGCCTCGATCAGGTTGTGGTTGGCGATAACGTTGCGGGTGTCGCCGTCGATGATGTCGTCGAGCCGCGACTGGGCGCCGCGCTCGTCGCGCAGGCGCTGAAAGAACAGCAGTGGGTGCGAGATCCGCCAGCGCGCGTAGGTCTCGACCCAGATGTACTTCTTGTCGCGGGTCGGAATTTGGTTGGGGTTCCCCGTCCATTCCAGCCAGCGCTTCTCGAACACGTTCACGTCCTGCGCGAAGGGGACCTTGGCGTGCAGCCCGGGATGCGTGACCGCCTGGCCGATGGGTTGGCCGAACTGCGTGATCACGACCTGCTCCGTCTCCGACACCGTGTAGAAGGTGGAGGACAAGGTCGCGATGCCGACGATGGCGAGCCCGCCGGCGACGATCGCCGACCGGGGCCTCACGGTGCCTCCTTGCTGGCCGCTTCTTGCGTGGGCCCGAGCGGAAACAGCGGCAGGATGCCCTTGGCCCGCTCGTCGAAGATCAGCTTGCGTCCTACCGCCGGCAGCACCGCGGTCAGCGTCTCGAGGTAGATGCGGGTGCGCGTCACCTCCGGCGCCTTTCGATACTGCTCCTCGAGCGCGACGAAGCGCTGGGCGTCGCCTTTGGCCCGGTTCACACGGTCGACGGCGTAACCCTCCGAAGCCTGAATCTTCTGTTCAGCGAGCCCGCGGGCGCGCGGGATCTCCTGGTTGTATTCGGCCCACGCCTCGTTGATGGCGCGCTCGCGCTCCTGAATCGCCTGGTTGACGGCGTTGAAGGACGGTTTGACCAACTCGGGCGGGTCCACGTCCTGCAACACCAGCTGCTGGACGGAGATGCCATTGTCGTAGAGCTTGCACAGGCTCGACAGCAGGTCTTTGGCCTTGGCGGCGATCGATTCGCGCCCGACGGTCAAGAGCTCCGTCACGCTGTGATCGCCCACGACCGTGCGCATCGATGCTTCGGCCATCAGGCGGAAGGTCTGCTCCACGTCGCGCAGCTTGTAGAGGTACTTGTACGGGTCGGAGATCTTGTACTGGACGATCCACTCGACGGTGGCCACGTTGAGATCGCCGGTGAGCATGAGCGACTCGGCCGCCGTCTTTTCGTCCTTGCGGAACGAGCTCTCGACGCCCGCCGCGACGGTCCGGAAGCCGAACTCCTGTTTGAGCTGACGCTCTACGGGCACCTTCTGCACCTTCTCGATCCAGAACGGAATCTTCGCGTGTGGGCCGGGATTGGTCATGCGCACGAACCGGCCGAACCGCGTCACCATCCCCACCTGGTCGGGCTCGATCTGGTAGTACGAGCCGACGAGGACGATCAGCACCAGCACCGACCCGATGGTTCCCCACAACACGCGGGGCGACTGCTGCAACCGGCCCCAGAAAGCCCGCACCGCCTGCCAGTACGGATCACTCTCGAGCCCGAACCTGCCGTTCGTCATGGGCCTTTCTGTCAGAGTACCGCTCGAAAGACAACGTGGGCGGCGCCTCCGAACGTCCGGTCGCGCAGGCCGCTCGCGGCACTCTCAGGCGAAACCAGCTCCCCCGGGAAACACCAACGGTTCCGAAACTGTGCGAGGACGGGGACTCGAACCCCGATGGATGTTATCCACTAGCACCTCAAGCTAGCGCGTCTACCAAGTTCCGCCATCCTCGCGAGGAGCCCGTCATATAGACGTGCTCGCACAGCCTGTCAACGAGCTAGAGCGCGTCGAGCGCAGCGAGGCATAGCCCCACCCCACGCGCGAAGACGCGCGCGGGGACCCCGGGCCGCGCGTAGCTCATCGCGGGGGGTCGCAGGGACCCTGCCAGGGTCCCTGTTACGATAGACGGTGGATGCCGTCGACGACGTGCCAGGTGGCGACGACGGTTAGCTCGATGAGCTTCTCGGCGCGGCGGGCGTCGGGGACCACCATGTGCTCGGCGGTGCAGACAGCCTGCAGCTGGCGCAGGAAGCGCGAGATCACGCGCTTGTCCGAGTCGCCGATCCAGCGGTGGATGCGATCGGCGAGGACGCGCTGGTGTTGCTGGATGAAGCGCGCGGCCGACTGCGCGTTGGCGGTGCGCGAGGTCAACCCGCGCGCGGCGATGGCGCGCGCGTGCGGCGGCCGGCGCGGGAAGATCTCGATCAGATCCTTCCGGTACTCGAGCAGGTCCTGATCGAGGCTGTCGCCGATGTCGAAGTACTCGGCGACCGTCTCCTTGATCTCGGTGTAGGGCACGCGCAATCCGAGGCGAACGTTGCCCGGGCTGCCACGGCACGCGCGCTCGATTGCGACCACGCGATCGACGTATTCGAGCTTGGCCAGGGCCACCTGCCAATCTCGGTGACGGCGCCGCCACGGCCCCCCCTGAAGCCACACCGCAAACGTTTCAGCCCAGTCCTCGTCTGGATGCTTCTGCGCGTAGTGGTACATGCCGGCGCGGTGAAGGTAGCGGACGTAGTCGTGGCTCCAAGGGTTGGGGCTGTAAACGTCGCGGTATGGGCGACGGAAATCGCCGAACGTCTGGGTCCAGTCCTTCCGCCGCCAAAGCCCGAACGCATAGTTGATGGCGTGCCCGGTCTCGTGGCGGAGGTACATGAGCACCTCCTCCCGCGTGTACTCGAACAGGTGATCGTTCACCAGCCGCCAGAGCGCCGTGTTGGCGAGATACCAGGGCACGTTGACGCTGACCGCGCGGTCGGCCGTCCAAAAATCGTCGTCACCGAGGTAGTACGCAGGAACGAACGTGATCCCCTTTTCACGAAGCTCGCCAATCACCTCCTCGACGCACTCGGCCAACGTGCCCTCGGGGCGCAAATCGAGATCGCAGATCCGAGTCGCGAGCAGCCGCTGTTGCCCGACCTCGCGCACGACGGTGGTCGGGAGCAGGCTGGCGGTCCGTGCGGGCCGCTCGCGCGTGGCCCGGTGCCTCTGCTTGAGTGCGACCACCGGCATTCATTTCGTTTACCATGGCGCCGCAAGTCGGTCGGGGCCAAAACTCGGCGAAAATATTCCCTGGGCGGCGTGTGATATCTAGCTGATATTACACAGTTAAACTGATTACCGGTCGCGTCATCCTGGTTTGCCCGGCGGACAGAAAACGTAGTATGGGTTATTGCGTTGGAGCGAAAGATGTGGTCCCGCGGCGCTAGCTGGTCTCGTCCCGCCCTGGTCATGATCGTGTACCTCGGCCTCGGCGCTGCCGCGCTCGGAGTTGGGGGATTGCGGGGCCAACCGGACGTCTGGCATCTGGCCGGCCGCGAGCGATCGGTGTGGGCGGGCATCCTGAGCGGGCTCGCAGCGGGGCTCGCGATCGTTTTCGCGTCCCGGATGGCGCTCTACCGGTTCGAATGGGCGCGCGCTCTCCACCGCGAGCTGCGGCATCTGCTGTTCCCGCTTTCGGACGTGGAAATCGTCATCCTCGCGGCAGCCTCCTCCATCGGCGAGGAGATGTTCTTCCGCGGCGCGCTCTTGCCTACGATCGGTCTCGTGGGTTCGAGCGCAATCTTCGCGCTCCTTCACGTGGGTCCGAAGGCGCGCCACCTGCCGTGGACCGCGAGCTCGTTCGGCGCTGGGCTGCTGTTCGGCGCGATGTTCATGTGGACCGGCGATCTCACCGGCCCGGTCGTCGCCCATTTCCTGGTCAACTTCCTCAACCTGCGGCACGTGACCGCGGTCGAGTTGCAGTGAGCCGCTACCGGCGCATGAGACCGAGGGGGCGCCAGCGGCCGCCGCGCTGGCCGAGAATCAGAATCAGCACGTCGTGGGGGCCGGATGCGGCGACGGCATAGAGCTGCTCGCCGCTGCCGTCGTCGAGGTTGGGCGGCAGCTTTCCAATCGCGCCCCGAAGTCCCGCGGTCGTGTAGACCTGGAGCGGCGAGCGCCGATCCGCTCCGGCAGACTCACGAGCGAGATCGTGAAGCATCGATTCCAGTGCGGCGCGCTTGCCCACTTCCTTGCCGCCGGTCTTGAAGGGAAGCACGGCCATGTCGGCCATCAGCTCTTCCTCGCCGCCGGCGAGCGCCTTGAACCAGCGTTCCGCGACGGCGCGCGCCGCCGGATCGGGGGCCCGACTGGGGGCAGCCGCGGGTTCGGACGCGGCTTGGGTCTGACCGGCACTCTGCCCCTGCGCAGGCGCCTCCCCAGCCGACTCGACCTCCGGTTCGAGCCGCTGCCCCCCGGCGGTGTGTTGGTGATGTCCCCTATCGAGTCGCTCCAGCCGGCGTTGCGAACCGCCGCCGCCCCCGCCGCTCGCGGCAGCGGGCGACCCGGGCGTCGGGTCGTGCGAGTCCGGAACCGCGGGGCCATCGCCGCGGTCGCCGCCGCTCGGGGCGTTGTCGAGCACGTAGTAGTCCACGCCCGAGGTCGCGCACTGGCGATCGTCCCGATAGAACCGCCAGTGGACGTAGATCTTTCCGTTGCCGGAGCGCAACCCGCGCGGCGGATCCGGGTACGGACCCGCGGTGTACGCGACGTCGATCGCGGCGGCGTCGTAGGGCAGGTACCCCGAAGCGCGCACCACGGTCACCTTGTCCACGGTGCCGTCCCGATCGAGGACGATCTCCAGCGTGGTCAGCAGGTTGGGGTTGTTGAGCGGGCTCGATCCCGACAGCTCGTCCCAGTCCTCGAGCGCGCCGAATCCCCAATGTTTGTGAATGGTGCGGTGCATGCGGGCGATGAACGCCGCGAAGGGCGCGCCACGCGCGTTCAGCGACGTGACGTTGCCGGGCTTCACCTCCGGGATGAAATTCTCGAGCGCAGCCTGGACGCGGGCGCGGCGCTGATCGCCACGTCCGAGCTTGGTCGATCGCTGCTTCTGAGCGAGGCGCCGCTCGGCCTCGGCGTCGGCGCCAAACAGCATCTCGTAATCGTGGGCAGACAGCGCCAGCTTGACGTTCTTGCCGGGCCCGGGGGACGAGGGGTCAGTCTTGGGACCGCGCACGTTTCGCTCGGGCCGGGACAGGTCGCCGTCCGCCTGTTTGGGCAGCGACGGGTCGGCGGTCTCCGGGGTGAGCTCGTGCGTGCGCGGCGACGGATCGCGGAGCGCGAGCAGCGACTTTTTTTCGGGACGCTCTGAGGCGGCGAGCTCGGGCTTCGTGTGGGGAGTGACGTCGGGCGCCTTGCGGCCCAGCGCGGACTTCTGGTCGTCGAGCTCGGCGATCTTCTCCTTGTCGGCCCCGACCTCGATGTCCTCCCGCGCCGACGGCGACGACGCGGGCGTGTCGCCCTGCTGTGACTTCTCGAGATTGGTGTCGCGGGCGCGGGTCTCGACTTCGGCCCGGCTGTTCTTCTCGGCCAGGAACTTCGCGTCGGGCGGCGGCTCCACATCCTTGTTGGTCTCGAGCTCGACCATTTTCTGGTGCCCGGTGCGCGGCTCGGGCGGCGGCGGCGGCACTTCCGGCACGGGCGGCAGCGGTGGAACCACGATCTCCGGCTCGGGCTGGGTGTCGGGTTTCTTGTTTCGAGCTGCCCCGGCTTGCGCCAACTTGAGCCGCCGGGGATCGAGCTTGGGCGGCGGTGGCGTGTCCAGCGCGTCGGGCGGCGGCGGCTCGAGCGGCGGCAGATCTTCGGGGAGGTTGGCGGTGCTCGCATCCTCGAAGGCGACGTCCACCTCCTCGGCTCGCCGGGCCTCCTCACGCGCCGCCCATACCCAGATCACCAGCGCGAGCGGCGCGATGACGTTGATGTGCGCGAGCAACGAGAAAAGCAGGCCGCGCGCCAGAAAGCCTCGGGCGCGGGGTTCCTGCTCTCGCCGCATGGACCTCTCAGCCTAGCACGCTGGCGGCGCGCGCCCGACCCGGATCACCACCTCGCGCGAGCCCGCCGAAGAAGAAGCCATCTCCACGCGATCGCGGCCAGCAGCAGCGCGGCGGCCAGCTCGGCTTGGGTCGCGCCGACGGGCAGCTCGGCGCGAAACGACAGCGCGTAGCCACCGATGCCGGACGCCGCGCCTAGTAGGGTGGCCAACCCAAATACCCATCCGATGCGGGCGGTCAGCGCCAGCGCCGCCATCGCCGGCAGCACGCTGAAGGCGAACACCGGCAGCGCGCCCAGGGCGCGCGTGGTGAGCGCCACCGCGAGCCCGACCGAGACGAACAACACCGCGTCGAGCGCGCGAACCGGCATGCCCTGGACGCGCGCGCCGGTGGGGTCGAAGCTGACGAAGAGCAACGGGCGCCACAGAAGCACGTGCGCTGACAACAGCACGATGGTCGCCCCGCCGACCAGGTAGAGGTCGACCGGCGCCACCACCACCGCGCTGCCGAACAGGATCGCGGCGAGGTCGTGCGCCTCCTGCGCGATGCGATCGCCGATCAGCACCGCCCCCGCGCTGCTGGCAAGGAAAACGAACCCGAGCAGGCTCTCGCGGGTCAGATGCAACCGCACCGGATCCGCGACGAACACCAGGGTCGCGAGCAGCGACGCGGCGATCGCCCACAGCGTGGGCTCGAACACCCAGGACGGCGCGAGGTGTGCCGCTGGGTTTGCGGCGTGGCCGGCGCTGTGGCCGATCGGGTCGATGACCCCCGGGATCCAAAACGACAGCGCGACGCCAAGTGCCGCGGCTTGCGCTATCGCGGACGACGCGAACACCATACGGCGCAACACGACGTGCACGCCGAGGAAGCCGAGCAAGGCGCCCGCCAGGCCCGCCGCCGCGATGGCGTCTCGGAAGATCGCAAAGTTGGCCCACAGCTCGTGCCACGACGGGCCGTTCACGGCGCGTTCCCGCGGCGGCCCGGCGGCGCGTCCTCGGGGCGGCCCAACGGCGCGTCCTCGCGGCGGCCCAACGGGGCGTCCTCGCGGCGCCCCAACGACGCGTCCTCGCGGCGCCCAATAAACCGTCCGTAGATTCGCTGGAACTCCGGAGCGGCGTGCAGCTCGCGCGCGGGCAGCGCCAGCGCCACCTCGTGATCGCGGTCGAGCAACAACGCGCGATCGGCGCGTTCGAGACCGTCCTCGACGAGATGGGTCACCATCACGACCGCCGCGCCGCGCCGAGATCGCAAGCGTTCGATCAGCTCGAGCACGTCGCGCTCCGACGCGGCGTCGAGCGCGGCGGTCGGCTCGTCGACGAACACGAGGTCGGCGTCGGTCGCGATCGCGCGCGCGATGAGAACGCGCTGACGCTGGCCCCCGGAAAGATCCCGCAACTGGCGCCGTTCCAGCGCGAGCGCGCCAGCGGCGTCCAGCGCCGCGCGCGCGGTGTCGCGCGCCGCGCCATGGCCGCGCACCAGCAGCGCGCCCGGTCCCTCCAGCCCCATGAGCACGAAGTCCAGCACCGAAATCGGGAAGATCGCGTCGAGCGCCGACTGTTGCGGTACGTAGGCGAGGCGCAACCCCGGCCGCCTTTCGATCGCGCCCGACGCGGGACGCAGGAGGTCGAGCGCGGTGCGCACGAACGTGGACTTGCCGGCGCCGTTGGGGCCGATCACCGCCCACAGCTCCCCAGCGCGCACGTCGATCGTCAGCGGCGGCAAGATCGGCGTGCCACCATGACCGACACGCAGCGCACGCGTGCCAATCAGACGCTCGCCCGCCGGCAGGGCCGCGCGGGCGTGCGCTTCGTCATGTGCGGCAGCTCTGGGCAGAATTCGACCATAACATCGCATCCGGGTTTCTTGAACGCGCCGACCTGGGGGATAGACTGAGCGGAATGGCCGCCGGTCCGACCTTCGACGATAGAGATCCGCGCCATGGGCGCAGTCGCAAGCCGTCGGGGCGCGCGCCGCGGGTCGGGTCGCGTCCCGACCGCGGCGATCGCCCGGTGTGGAAGCGGGCCCTGCGCATCGTGCTCGCGATCGGCCTCGTCGGCATGTTCGCCGCGATAGCGGGGCTGGTGGGTCTCTTCAGCTACTACGGCAGCGATCCGAAGCTGCCGAATCTCTCGCGCATCGACGCATACCGGCCCAAGCAGGTCACGCGCATCCTGGATCGAAACGGCGCGCCCATCGGCGAGCTCGGCACCGAAAAGCGCACCGTGGTCGCCTACGACGCGATCCCCAAGCTGCTCGTCAACGCGGTCGTCGCGGCCGAGGACGCCGACTATTTCAACCACGGCGGTCTCGACTACCGCGGGATGGTGCGCGCGCTGATCGAAGACGTGCTGCGCGGCCGCCGCGCGCAGGGCGGATCGACGATCACTCAGCAGGTCGTCAAGACCATGCTGCTGTCGCCCGAGCGGACACTCCGCCGCAAGGTCCAGGAGATCATCCTCGCCCGGCAGCTGTCGGAAAAGCTGTCGAAGGAGGACATCCTCGCGCTCTACCTCAATCAGATCTACTACGGGCACGGCCGTTACGGCTGCGAAGAGGCGGCGCGTTATTATTTCGGCAAATCGGTGCGCGACATCGGGCTCGCCGAGGCGTCGCTGCTCGCGGGGCTGCCGCAGAGCCCGGAGCGGCTGTCGCCACGCAAGCACCCCGACGCGGCCAAGACGCGGCAGCGCTACGTGCTGGGGCAGATGGCCGCGCACGCGATGATCGACCAGAAGACCGCGGAGAAGGTCGCGACCGAGGCCATCCGCCTCGTGCCCGAGCCGCCGTCTGCGCGCGGCACCGCGGCGGAGGCGGTCGACATGGTCGCCGACTTCCTGGTCGCGCGGCTCGGCGACAAGGTCGCGTTCGAGAGCGGTACCACGGTCGCGACAACGATCGACGCCAAGCTGCAGGAGATGGCGCGCTCCGCGCTCGAGCGCGGGCTCGAGGAGCTCGACGCTCGACAGGGGTTCCGGGGCCCGTCCGGGCACGTCGCGCCCAAGCTGCTCGACAAGCGGCGCGCCGAGTTGGCCAAGGCGCGCCGCACGCTCAAAGACTCGGACATCGTCGAGGGCATCGTCACCCGGGTCGAGAAGGACGCGGCGGAACCCAAGCGCGGCAAGCTGATCGTGGCCTGGGGCGCCGGCGAGGGCGTGGTCGACCTCGCGCTGGAGCCGCGATACGCGAAGGGCGCCAAGCCACTTGCCGACCGGTTCACGGCCGGCGATCTCGTGCGCGTCCGGCTCGCGCCAGAGCGCCCTCACGTAGAAGACGGCCCGCTACCGCTCGCGCTCGAGCTCGGGCCGCAGGCGGCGATGGTGGTGATGGAGCCGACCACGCGCGAGATCCTCGCCTTGGTGGGCGGTTACGACTACCGCCCAGGCAGATTCGATCGCTCCGTGCGCGCGCACCGCCAACCTGGGTCTGCGTTCAAACCGTTCGTGTACGCGGCGGCGGTAGACGCGCGCCGGCTGACGCCCGCGACGATCATCAACGACTCGCCCGACTCGTACGGCGAGTGGAAGCCGGAGAACTACGAGAAGGAAGAGTACCGCGGGCCGGTGCGGGCACGCGTCGCGCTGGCGCACTCGATCAATACGGTCGCGATCAAGATTCTGTCCGACATGGGGGTCGAGGCCGTGCGCGCGTTCGCCCCGCGCGTCGGCATCACCTCGGAGATCAAGTCGGACGTCGGGTTGTCGCTCGCACTCGGGCCGATCTCGGTCACGCCGCTCGAGCTCGCGAACGCCTACGCGACGTTCGCGAGCGGCGGCCTGCTGGGCAAGCCGTTCGTGGTGCGGGCGGTCGCAGGACAGAACGAGCCACCCGCCCAGCTGACGCCCGCGCTCAAGCCCGAGGTCGCGTACGTGATGATCTCGCTCATGCGAAGCGTGATCGACGACGGCACCGCGCGTGCGGGCGTAGCCGGCAGGCTGCGCCGTCCCGCCGCCGGCAAGACCGGAACCACCAACCGCAAACCCGGGCGGCAGACCATCGACACCTGGTTCGTCGGTTTCACCCCTGACCTGCTCGCGGCTGTGTGGGTGGGGTTCGACGACGGCAAGAACCTCGGCGGCAAGGTCGCGGCGGCCAACACGGCGGTTCCGATCTGGACCGAGTTCATGGTCAAAGCGACCGCCGGCCGACCGAGCAAAGACTTCGTCCAACCGCCGGGCATCGTGGTCCAGCGCATCGACAAAGCGTCCGGCCTACTCGCAGCGCCGGGGCAAGAGAACGAAACTCTGGACGAGGTCTTCATCGACGGCACCGCCCCCACCGCCACGGCGACCCCCGCGGGCGAAGCCAGCGCCGACAAGCTCCTGATGGAGCCGTAGCCGCCACTCCGTCAGTCGCGGATGGGCGTGGCCTTGAGAGCCGCCTTGCCGTCCTTGATGTAGACGGAGAAGCGGACGGTACGGCAGTTGTGCTTCTCGACCAGCGTCGCCTTGTTGTCGCGCAGCTTCTGCAAGAACTTGTCGCGGGTCAGCCCCGCCGTCGACTCGCCGCACTCGCGCTTTCTGTCCATGAAGTCATCGAAGATGTGGCGGTAGTGCGCCTCCTCTTCATCCCCCGCGTCGTAGGGTACGACGCGCGTCGGCTCCCCGTCGGAGCCGCCACCGCCACCCCCACCGTCGAGGGCCGCGGGCGGGAGCGATGACCAGGGCATCTTGATGCCGCCTCCGCTCGACGGCGCAGGCTCGGCGCTGGCGCTCGACGCGCCGAACGCGGAGACCGAAAACGGCTTGGGCGGCGGGAAGCTGGGTGCCGGCGACGCCGTGAAGGAGGGGAGCGGCGGTGGCGCAAACGAGGGTGCCGGCGCCGGCGCGAACGCCGACGCGCTGCCCGAGAACGCGGAGTCCGTGCTGGGCAGATCGAACGTGCTGCCGCCTGCGGGTCCGAGGATGGCGCCCAGATCCTTGCCGGCGTGCTCCGATCTCGCGGATGGCGCGTGCGTGAATCGCTCGATCGCCGCGTTGAGGTCACGCGCGAGGCCGCCGATGTGCCCATGGTGGCCGGCGTCGTGAACCTTGTGCAGATCGCCCGATGCGATCTTTTGCACCTCGCGCCTCAGCTTTCGGAGCGGCGACTCGATCTCGTAGCGCTGCAACAGCAGCCCGAACGCGATCATCGCGAACACGCCGCCCGCGAGCTTGAACCACGGGAAGTTCGCCCACTTGAGGTCGTCGGACGTGGTTCCCGATAGCAGCGCCCGTACGTCGGTCCCGGCCGGCTGCACGCCCACGAGCGCGTAGTACGCCTGCTGCTCGCCGGCTTGCCCCGGAAACGGCGCCGCGACGACCAGCAGCTTGGTCTGGCCGGCCTCGAACGCCAGCGGGGCCGTGCGCTTGACCGTCTCGATGTCGCGCGCGTGCTGCCCGATCAGCGCCGGCAGCGCGTCCAGCGATCCACCGGGTCGGGTCGACGCGATCACCTTGCCGCGCAGGATCAGCGCGACGTCGACGTCGAGGTTCTTCTTCAATCGTTCGACCAGCGCGTCGCCGGTCTCGGCGCCGACGTAGATGGCGCCCACGATGCGATCGCGATTTTTCGACAGCACCGGCGCCGCGGCAACTCGCTGCAGCTTGCCGCCGATCCCCCACACGTCGTCGGACAGGTAGCCGCGAAGCGCGTCCGCGATCAGCTCGGCGCCGGCGACGTAGTCGCCGTACTCCTTGTCGTTCTCGCCCACCCGCGAGATCACGCGGCCCTTGTTGTCGACCGCGGCGATGACGTCGATGCCGCCGCTCGAGAGGTCAGGGATGAGCGTCCGGAACCGGTCGCCGATGGTTCGGTGGATGACCGTGTACTCGCCCGATCCGCGCGACGCCGCGTCCAGGGACTCGGAGATGATCGCGTCGCGACCCAGCTTACCCACGCGGTCGATCCACTTGTGGGCGTCGACCTTGAACATCTGCTCGGCCGCGTACTGCGCACGGTCGAGCCGCTGCCCTTCGAGCAACGCCATCTTCTTCGCCACCGGCCGCGGCGCGATGACGGCGATCGTCACCGCGACCGCCAGCAGGATCGCGATCAGGATGAACCAGATTTTGGTGAGGAACACTACTCGGCCTCTTTCGGTTCCTTGTCGTGCGGCGAAGCGACCTTGATGATCAGCTCCTCCTTCGACGAGGTGTCGATTTCCTGCTCTGCGGCCCAGCGACCGCGCGTCCAGACCTTCAGGTTGGCCTTGCCGTCGGGGACGCTGGGGATCGAGAAGTTCCCCTTCTCGTCGAGCGCCGCGAAGAACGGCGAGTCGGCGACGATGACCGAAATCATGATGTGCGGATACTCGTTGTCACGAATCACGAACCCGCCCACCGACTCGAACCGCTGCCGCCGCATGCCGCCCGGCATCAGCGTCTCGGGCGCCATCAGCTTGGGCGCATCGGGCGTCGACAGCTCATGCCGGACTTTACCGGTGTTCTTGATCTCGATGACCGATCCCGGTCCGACGACCACCAGTCGCGGTCGCGCGTCGAGCCCGCCCAGCTCGACGGTGACCGTACGCGCCGACGGTGACTTGCCTTTCATGTTTTCGATCACCACGACCGTCTCGGCCTTGGCGCCGCCAGCGTTCTGGACCGGGACGTTGCCGTTCTCGACCCGCCAGTAGCCCTGGAAGAGTCGCGTGGACCGCGAGCCCTCCGGGAGCTTCACCGCCCCCTTGACGGTGCCCGCGTGCGCCGGCGGGACGCCCAATCCAACGCCGGCCAAACACGTGGCGATGCCGAGGACGATCCGCAATTTCTTCATCGAGCGGCCCTGGAACGACGAGAGTGTCGGAGGCTTGCGAGCAGGCTGAGGCAGGCAGCGTAGCCCGCGGTTTTCCGCGCTGTCAACCAAGCATTTCGCGGACTTTGGTGCGTTGCCTGCCTCATGTGAGCCACATTTTCGTCGACGTTTTGGTCCACATTTTGGTCCACATTTTGGTTCCTGGGGTTCCCGTCCATGGCATACCCATGCCCTCGCCCTTGCCGACCCGCCCCAACAAGATGCTCGAAACGTTTGCTAACCCCAAGCGCGAGCGGGACTACGTCATCCGCTTCGACTGCCCGGAGTTCACTTGCCTCTGCCCGAAGACCGGGCAGCCTGACTTCGCCACCATTCGCGTCGAATACGTGCCTGATGAGCTCTGCGTCGAGCTCAAGTCGTGGAAGCTCTACCTGTGGTCGTTCCGTGACGAAGGTGCGTTTCACGAGGCCGTCACCAATCGAATTCTCGACGACCTGGTCGCGGCTATCGCCCCGCGCCGCGCCCGCGTCGAGGGCGCGTTCAACGTGCGGGGTGGAATCGCGACGACGATCGTGGCCGAACACCTCAAGGGCTGATCCGCCTCCGCTCCTACTTCCGTTTCTTCTTGCCGGCCTTGGCGGGTTTGGCGGGTTTGGCGGCCTTGGCCGGCTTGGCTTTGCCCTTCCCGCCGCCATCGGCGGTCGGCGCCACCTCGGCGGGGGCATCGCTGGCGGCTTCGGGGGCCTCGCCGGCGCCACGGTTCTGAATGATCGCCTCGGTGACGCGGGTCTCGCCGAGCAGGTCGCGAGCACCGGGGATGCGGACCGCTTTCTCGTCACGCTCGATCTGCTTGTCGAGCTTCTCGATGCACTCCTTGCAGTCCTTGGTGCCGAGCCGCGCGAGCGCGAACAGGATCGCCTGGTGCACCGGGTAGCGCTCCGGCGCCATGGTCGTAATCGGCTTCATCGACGCGAGCAACAACGGAAGCCCCTGCTTGGCGTTGCCCGAGAACGCAATCGCGAACGCCGCCTTCTCGCCGCGCGTCCACGACGGGTCGTTCAGCTTCTTGCCATAACACTGCAGGTCGCGGTCGCATTCGTTTGCCACCTGCATGCGATCGAGCGCCATCCCGAACACACCCTGCGCCTCGGTCTCCTTGTCGGCGAGCGTCTTGAACGCGTCGTAGCTCTCCTTGCCCGCGATGCGGGCGACCGCGATCGCCGCGCTGGCGCGCAGGTCGGAGGCCTTTTGCCCGCCCTGGGTCACGTACCCCGACTTGGCGATCTCGAGCAGCGTCGGCACCGCGCGCCGGTCGCCCGACAGGTATAGGCCGTCGGCGGCGGACGCGCGCTCGGTCGGGTCGGCCTTGCCGTCCTTGAGCACGCTCAGGATGGCGTCGACGGCGGCGGGCGTCGCGATGTAGCCGAGCGCGATCAGGGCCGACCGGTGCTCGTCGCCCTTCGCCTTCTGGTGGAGGCGACCCACGAGCGCCGAGACCGCCTTCTTGGCCCGCAGGTCGCCGAGCAAGATCGCCGCCTTGTGGGGAACCACGCCGGGTGAGAACTCGTCGAACTTCTGCTTCACCGCCATGGTCTGGATGTCGGCGTTCTTGTCCTGCAAGAGCTCGATCAGCGGATCGATCGCGGGCCCGCCGATTCGCACCAGCGCGAGCCGGCACTCCTGGAAGATGCCGGTCCCACGACCGGTCATGAACATGCCTTTGATGAGCGCCGGGATCGCCTGCGGGTCGCGGAACTCCGCCAGCCCGAGCGCGGCCTTTTGGTTGAGCAGGAAGTCCTGCTCGTCGGCCGACGTGGTCAGCACCTTCATCAGGGTCGGCACGGCGCGGTTGTCGCCGATCTTGACCAGCGCCCGCATCGCGGCGATGCGCGCGTTGTTGGCGCGCGACTTGATCGGCAACTGCTTCTCGACCGCCTTGATCAGCGGGTCGACGGCGTCCTTCGCTTTCATGTCGCCGAGCACCCCCGACGCGATCGTCGCGCGATCGAAGTCGTCGTCGGTGTAGTCGAGCGCCTCGACCATGATCGGCTTGGTACGCGGATCGAGATAACGCGCCAGCGCCTCGAGGTGTTCGGGCCGCTTGGCGTCGTTGTAGAGATCGATCAGAGCGGGCACGGCCGGCCGCGCCTTGTCGACGTCCATGTTGGCGAGGTGATCCAGCGCTTCCTTCTGAACCCGGAGGTTCTTGAGCTGCTTGGCCCAGGTCATCGGATCGTTGGGATCGCCCTGACAGCCGGCGCCCACCCCAGACAGAGCCGCAACCAGAACGAGACTTCTCAGCTTGATTCGCATCGGGACGTATCTCCTTTGAGGAGCGAGCGGAAACGCAAACGGCCGACCCTCCGAGAAAAGAGAGTCGGCCGGTTGGGTTCGACGGGATCGGGGGACTACGGGGCGGCGCCGCCGCCGCCTCGAGTTTTCGGGGTGACGGCGAAGTTGACGTTCTGATATCCGGCCACGGCCACCGAGTACATGATCTTTTTCAGCATCTTGAACTCGACGCTCTTGTCGGACTGGATGATGGCGATGCCGTTGAACTCCTCTGAGGGGTGGAGGAGCTTGTAGTTGTTCTTCAGCGTCACCAGCTTGTCGTGGAGCTCGGCAATCTTGAAGTCACCGGTCGACGACTCCTTCATGAGGTCGTCGGCGGTGGCCACCTGAGAGCCGTCCAGAGTGACGACGTCCTTGCTGACACCGATCACGGGGGCGCGTTCGAGATCGGTCCAGTTCTGGGCGTCGGGGAGAACGATGTTCTTCTGCACGAACAGGATTTCGCCCGTCGCAGAGAAGGACATCAGCAGGAAGATGACGAGCATCGTCATCATGTCGATGTACGCCACCAGGTTGAGCGCGGCGTACGAGCTCTTGCGGCCCTCGTGTCCGAGCTTGGCTTTCGCCACCTCGAGCTTGACCGAGTTGAAGAGGTGGGGATGCGGTGTCTTGATGGGCATCGACGTCTCCTATATTCCGGCGCCGCCGGCGTCGATCAGCGACACGTCCGGGAACCGAGCCGTGAGCGCGGCGTCCATCGTCCGCACCAACACCTCGAACTTGATCGTGTCCTCGGACGCGATCTGGACGTCGTTCTTGTCGGGGTGCGAGTCCTTGAGCTTCTTGAGCTCGGTGCCCAGCTTCTCGATGTCGTACTGGTCGCCCTTCTTCGGGATGGGCTGCTGATCCTGGTCGGCGACCAGGTTGTAGCCCTCGGTGTTGACCACCACGACCAACTTGAAGACCTTCTCCGGCGGCGTGTCCTCGCCCGCTTGGCCCTGCCCCTTCTGGTGCGCCTCTAGGCGCGCCAGTTGGGACCAGACCGCGGTGATGAGCAAGAACGCCACCATGCAGGTCAGAAGGTCGATGTACGGAACCAGGTTGAGGTCGGCGTTGAGCGGCTTCTTGCCGCCCTTATTGCCGCTTTCAACGTTGACGCCCATGGGTTTTCCCCTGTGTTTCTAGTTGGGGTGGGCGTTAGTACTGCTGCTGCTGCCCGCCACCCTCGCGGCCGGCGACCACCAGGTTCAGCGTCTCCACCGTGGCCTGGTTGATGCCGTCCAGCACGCCCTGGGTCATGCCGTTCAGCCACGCGTACGCCGCGAGGCCGAGGATGCCGGTGCCGAGGCCGAACGCGGTGCAGTTCATCGCCTCGGAGATACCCTTCGAGAGCATCGTCGCCTTCATCGACGGGTCGACACCGGCGACGCCGGCGAACGACTTGATGAGGCCGGTGATGGTCCCGAGCAGGCCGGCGAGCGTCGCCAGGTTGCCGAGCATCGCGAGGTAACCGGTCCGCTTCTCGATCTTCGGAAGCTCGCGCAGCGCCTCTTCGTCCATGCCCTGCTGTACGTCGTGCTCGGTGCCGCCCGCGCGGCGGAGACCGGCGGCGATGATCTTGGTCACCGGAGCCGGGCTCGCCTGGCACGTGTTGATCGCGCCCTGGATGTTGCCCGAGACGATCTGCGACTTCAGCAGCGACATCAGCTTGTCGACGTCGACCTTGCACTTCGACACGTACATGAAGCGGTCGACGGTGAGGAAGATCGTGAGTCCGGCGAGGAACAGGATGGGGTACATGCCCCAGCCGCCTTCCTTGAAACTCTCCATCAAAAACATGAATCGTTCTCCTTGTTCTGGGTGGTCGTCGTTGAAGGGTTTTGGTGCGCGGGGGTTACCCGTGCATCGCGGCTTTCGCCTGGAAGAGCAGGTTCGACACGTTCTTCTTCACCTCGGCGATGTCGTCGAGGGCGTTCTGGGTCTTGCCGTTCAGGTACGCGAAGGCGGCAAGGCCGATGATGCCGGTGGTCAACCCGAACGCGGTGCAGTTCATCGCCTCCGAGATGCCCTTCGACAGGAGCGTCGCCTTCTGCGACGGGTCGACGCCGGCGACGCCAGCGAACGACTTGATGAGACCGGTGATGGTCCCGAGCAGACCCGCGAGCGTCGCGAGGTTACCGAGCATCGCGAGGTAGCCGGTGCGCTTCTCGAGTTGCGGCAGCTCGCGGAGGCCCGCCTCTTCCATCGCAGAGTTGATCTCTTCGTCGGAGCGATTCGCGCGCATCAGGCCCGCCTGAACGATGCGGGTGAGCGGCGTCGAGTTCCCCGAGCAGACCTTGATCGCGCCTTGGATGTTGCCGGCGGAGATCTGCGAGCGAAGAAGAGCCACCAGCTTTTCCTTGTCGATGACGGCGCGGCGCAGGAACACCGAACGCTCGATCAGGATCGACATCGTGATCATCAGCAGGAACAGGATCGGCCACATTCCCCATCCACCCTCGTGGAAGGCGTCGGCCAACATCTTGAGAACGGTCATTTCCGGTCCTCCTTGTGAGCTTCGCGATGCTTTCGATAATCGGGGAGCAGGTGCAAACCGCCCCAGCGCAAGAATCCGGACACACACCGTAGCACTTGTAGTGCCAGACCGTTTCGCCGCGGTTTCCTGCAAGTTTCACGATTGGCACACGTAGCATTTCGCCCCGATCGTGGTTTTTGTCCCCGGTGCTCGACGGCCCGCGGCCGACGCGGTACAAGAACTCGACCGCGTATGGGCGTTACGAGAATTCTCGATTTGATCGTGCTCGCGCTGCTCGCGACGATCGTGCTCATGCCCAGGCCCGACGCCACGGTGAAGCCCGCGCTCGCTGTCGATCCCGACTTACGCGCGCGGGTCGCGGAGCTGCAATCGACACTTGCGGGCAAGCCCGACGATGTCGACGCCGCGCTCGAGCTCGCCAACATCTTCCTCGACGGCCACCGTCCCGACTGGGCCCTGGCCAGCGTCACCGCGCAGCTCAAGTCGCACCCCGGCGACTACCGCCTCCATCACCTGCGCGCGATCGCGTATGCGGATCGCTTCGAAGGTGAGCCCGCCCACCAGGCGTCAATCGAGGCCCTCGCCCTCTGCGAAAAGGACCCCGCCCCTGTCGGTGCGCCGACGTGCGGCGACGCTGCTCGCTCACGCCTCGCGCTGCTCGAGACCACGCTCAAGGCGGTCGCCCGCGTCGACATGAAGAAGCAACCTTACCTGGCGAAGGAGCGCATCTTCGAAACACTCCACCCGACGTTTATCCCGAAACCGAAGCAGAAGCCGAAACAGGAACCGACGAAGCCGCGAACGCCGCCGAAATAGTCGACGTTGCGGCAGCGGGACCGGCGTCCGCGTCGGTTGCGCTGCGATCGGTCCCGTCCCCAATTCGCCTCCGACAAGCGACATGTTCCGCCGGGGGTCAGAAACTGTACCCCCGATCCGCCCTATCGACAGAACGGCGAGAATCGGTCGAAACAGTTCACTTGACCGGCGAGTGCGTCCCTTTGGAGTGGCGGGGGCGAAAGTGGATGTGACCTGCTTCCTGATAGCTCTCGAGGCCCATGCTCCAGGGAGACTTCGCGTCCTCGGGCCTCGCCGAGAAATTGCTCAGCTCCTGTAATCCCTGCGGCGAGCCACACTGCCCGACCTGGTTGAAGATCGCCGCCGTATCGAGGTGCAAGGTCTTTCCCGCGTGCCAGAGACGGCTCAGATGAACCAGGTTCTCGTGGGTGTCGAAGCGACAATCCTCGAGACAGTAGGCCGTCAACCCGTCTTCGAGGTGCTTGGGATCTTTGTCGACCAGTGCCCATTCAGCGCACCGATCACCGAGCTGCAACAGCGGCAACCAGTACTCCACGGGAATCTGCTCGCGCACCTGCCGTCGCAACGCTGCGTCGGCCTTGCGATAGGCGCGGGCAATTTCGCTGAATCGCTCGTCGAGCGGCGAAGGCACCGCTTCCGGCAAACCCGCCTTCGCCTCCTCGAGGAGGTCCACGAGTACGAAGAAGCCATCACCCGCGAGATCCAGTTTCCCTGCTGTCGTCATTAGCGACTCCTTTCGACCGGCCCCGGCCCCGAGGCGTGATCCTGCCCGATAACGGGGACGCAAGCGGCACGAAACCAGCGACGCCTGTCGGATCGCACCCGCCCGATGTTCATCAGCGGACGGGTGGTCGCTTTGTCCCGTGGACGGTCTTCGCAATCTCGCGGATCTTGGCGCGCACGAACTTGCAGGGCTCGTCGTCGTCGGTGACGGCGGGCCACAAGAGCTCGGCGTGCGAGCCCTCGATCTTCATGGTGGGCGGCAGCCGCTTTGTCTTCAAGTGCGGGCGGGCGGCGAGGATTTTCACCGCGACCAGCTCGGGGATGGTCGCGAGCATCGCCGTGCCGTCGACGATCGCGCCGATGTTGGCGAAGCTCCCGACCGAGCAGCGGACCTTGCGGTTCTTGCCGACTAGGTCCTCTACGATCCCGCGCAGGTCGCCGTTGTACGAGACGATGACGTGGTCACGAGCGAAGTACTCGGCCTCGGTCAGCGTCCGCAGCTTCGCGTACCGCGGATCGTACAGGCAGGTGAACCCGCCGTAGAACAAACGCTCGCGGCGGATCGTCGCGGGCAGCTCGTCGGCGACGGTGATCGCCGCGGCCAGCCCGGAGGTCAGCTCGGCGGCGACGGTGCGGAACTGCACCGGGACGGCGATGATCCGGATGCCCGGAGCCTCGCGCTCCAGCACGCGCAAGAGGGGCGGCAAGCCCCAGAGCTCGGCCGAGTCGGAGAGGCCGAGACGCAGCGTGCGCTCGGCCGTCGCCGGATCGAACGTCGCCGGCGCCAGCGCCGCCTCGACCAGCGGGCCGAGGTGCACATCCAGGCCGGCGCGCAGCCGCTCTCCCCGACTGGTGAGCGCGATGCCGCGGCCGCTGCGCAGGAACAGCGGCGCACCCACCGCGGTGGTCAGGCGCCGCAGCGCCGCGCTGACCGCCGATTGCGTGACGTAGAGGCGCTTGGCCGCCTCGGTGACCCCGCCGGTCTCCGCCACCACCGCGAAGACCCGCAACAGGTTGAGATCGAGATCGCGCCCGAAATCTCGTCCATGAACATTAGGCATGTGTCACATATATCCTATTCACTGGATTCATGTGAGGACCGGGCCCAAATTTGGCCAATGGAAACGACAACCACAACGACTGAAGCAATGACCGATCTCGGAGCGGGAGGCCCCCAGGTATTCCCGCTGGCGCTTGGCTGCATGGGTATGGGGGCAGGCAGCTTCTATGGCGGCGGCGACGAGGCAGAGGGGATCGCCACCATCCATGCGGCGCTCGACGCCGGAGTGAACCTCATCGACACCGGTGACTTCTATTCGATGGGGAAGAATGAGCTCCTCGTCGGCAAGGCGCTGGCCGGGGCCCGCCGCGACCGGGCCCTGCTGAGCGTGAAGTTTGGCGGCCTGCGCGGACCCGACGGCGCCTATCTCGGCTACGACGCCCGCCCCGCCGCGACCAAGAATTTCCTCGCCTACAGCCTCTCGCGCCTGGGCGTCGACCACATCGACATCTACCGTCCGGCGCGCCTCGATCCCGCGGTGCCGATCGAAGAGACCATTGGGGCGATCGCCGACATGGTGAAGGCCGGCTATGTCCGCTACGTCGGCCTCTCAGAAGTCGGCGTCGAGACGATCCGAAGGGCCGCGGCGGTGCACCCGATCTGCGACCTGCAGATCGAGTACTCGCTGCTCAGCCGCTCGCCTGAGCGGGCGATCTTCCCGGAGCTCGCTCGGCGCGGCATCGCGACGACGGCGTACGGCGTGTTGTCGCGCGGGCTGCTCACTGGCAGCCGGCCCGGCGGCGCGAGCGACTTTCGGGCCCACCTGCCTCGCTTCACCGGCGAGAACGGGGAGAAGAACCGGGCCCTCGCCGACGCCCTGGCCCAACTCGCCGCGGCCCGCGGGGTCAAGCCGGCCCAGCTCGCCATCGCCTGGGTGCGAGCCAAGGCGGCTGCTCAGAAGGTCACGATCATTCCGACTCTGGGAGCCCGCACCCGAGCCCAGCTCGCCGACGCGCTGGCCGGCCTCCACGTCGCGCTCAGCGCCGACGAGGTTGGCATGCTCGAGGCGGCCGTGCCCGCCGACGAGGTGGCGGGCACGCGTTACGCCGCGCCGCTGATGGCTGCGCTTGACAGCGAGCGATGAGCAACGTTGACGCCGTTGCCGACCGGCCGCCTACGGCCTTGATGGCGTCGACGAGTCGGAGAGCGTCGGCGGGAGTTCGGGCGGTGTCGCAGGTGTTGAGCGTCGAGGTCCGCGACGAAGTATTGGTTGAGAGCGCCGTGACAATGCTCTCGAACGGTCTTACGTTCACGTATGCGCCTGGTCGAAGCGTTGCGAGCGTCATTCCTGGTGGTTACCTGTGTAGCCACTCGTGCGTATGCGGACCACGATCGCCACGGGGGTCCGCCGCCACCAGAGCAGCCTCGCCCCGGGTGGCGAGGTCCGCCGCCGTCTGCGCCGGCCCCTTCGCCTCAGCCGCAGACGCAGCAACAGCGCGGGCAGGGGTGGCGAGGTCCGCCGCCGCAGGGTCCGCCGCCCCAGGGTCCGCCGCCGCAACCGCCACCGCGCGGGGCGGATTGGCGCGGCCACCAGCAAGGCCCGGCGGCGCCGCCGCCGCCGCCGCCGCGCGGGGCGGATTGGCGTGGCCACCAGCAGGGTCCGCCGCCCCAGGCGCAGCAACCGCCGCACGGGGGTTGGCGCGGACCGCCGCCGCGCGCGTACGCGCCCCAGCAGCGCAACCCGCACGAAGCGCGCGCTTGGCATCAGCAGGGCGGCTGGCAGCGGCAGGGCGGCTGGCAGCGACATGCGAGCTGGCAGGAGCATCGCGCCCGCCATTGGCAGAACGAGCACCGCAACTGGAACCAACGCGGCGGGTACGGCGGCTATTACATTCCGTCCAGCAGATTCGAGCGCCGCTTCGGCGGGCAGCATCCGTTCCGGCTTCGCCAGCGCCCGGTCATCTACGAGGGATACCCGCGGTTCTGGTACGGCGGCTCCTCGTTCCTGATAGTCGATCCCTGGCCCGAGACGTGGGGAGAAGCCTGGTACAACACCGACGACGTCTACATCGGTTACGACGACGGCTATTACCTCTACAATCTCCGCGACCCGAACGTCGCGATCGCCATCACCGTCATGCCCTAGGCTGAATTGCAGGTCTTGGGCGGTGGGCGCGGAAAGAATCGAACTTTCAACACACGGATTTTCAGTCGGACGCGCGCTGGACGTCTCGTCAAACTCAGCAAACGCCGCAGCACTAACGGCGGAAGCCGGAGTGCCCGGGCAGCACGTCCACCAGTTGGGGTTTGCGACCAGCCGATTCTTGCGCGGGCGCTACCACCAAGCGCAGGCGCTCCGGCGATGGTCCGCGGTAGACGTAGGCTCCCGACGTGAGGAGGCGGGGCTTAAGGGCGGGTTGTTGCTGGTACTTCTTGTGAATCTCCACGCAAGTTTTGGTGAGTTTTTCGGCCGCCGCATCGAATGAGAGGGTTTCCCCCGTTTCGCGGCGGCGATGGGGCCGGATCCAACCCGTTCCCGTCGCTGCAGGCCTCGGATCCGGTCCGCGCGCGACGCAAACATGATTGGCCTCGCGCCTACCAGCACGCGTAGGTGGTGCTCCCCTCCGTACAGGTGCCCCTGATCTTTCCCCGAAGCCAGTCCATGTTGTCTGCAGTCGTCGCCCAGTATGCCTCGACACGACAATACCCTGTGCCTGCAGGTCCGCCTGTGCTCAGGACGCCGTACGTCGTGTTCAGGCCACCGTACTTGAGCGGTCCACCCGAGTCGCCGGCGCACATCTGCGGCATGGTCCCCGTCGCCGAATAGGTGTATTGCCGACGGCTGCTGCTGTAGGTGGGGACTATCGTCGCCAGGCGGCTCAGGCCATCCAAGGTCGTGTCATCCATGTAGCCGTAACCCACGGCAACCATGCTGAGGCCGCTGGGGCTAGTTTTCGCCAGATAGGCAGCGTCCCCAGGAGCGACGTACTTCAAGAGGTCCACGCTCGGTGCCGTGACCAATCCGACATCGTACCACCCGTTTGGCCCGTTGTATTCCGGGCGCCAGCGCACTTGCGACAACGCGTTCAGCACCAGGACCACCCCGGCGCCGGTCTGCATCCACGCTTTCACTTTCGTGTACGATGGGTTGGCGCCGTCTATCTCAGGAAGGCAATGCGCGGCGGTCAGGATCGTCTGGCGGGAGACCACTTGTCCAGAGCATTGGACCCAGGAGCCGGGCGCCGGAAACCAGATTTCGAGCTTCACGGCGCCCCGCCCCCACGCACTGTCGCCGTAGCGCGTGCCGTTCTGGATCTCTGATGTCTTCACGGCGATGTCGTCCTCGCTCGCCACGGCGATGTCGTCCTCGCTCGCCGGGCCGTCGGGGGTGAAATCACCACAGGCCGACAGCGTCAGGGTCAGCGCCACGCCGCCCAGGAACCAATTTCGTCTCGGCACCGCACCAGTCAACATCTTTGCCATCGTCGGTTCTCCTCTCGGTGAATGTGTCAATTGGACAGCCCGAGCAAGCACATCTTGTAGTTTGCCAGCGGCCGACGTCAGCGAAGAACAACGCGCCGCCTAGCGGCGCGTCTTTCTTGGTAGGCTTGATCTTCGCCTTCGGCAGGTCCTTGTGGTCGGAACAGACCATCCCGAAAATCGGCGCTGCGCGGTTCTTGCAGCCGGGAACGGGGCAGAGCTGAATCGGGCGCCTTGCGACGCTTTCGAGTTAGCCCCTCGAGCACGATCGTCTTCGGAGGCCGCCCGGGGCCGCGGCGAACCGCGACCGGTGAGCCGTTCAGGGCAGCCTCGATGGCTGCTCGGGCGCGATCGTTGACCCGGGCTTGAATGAGGACAGTCAGGTCTCTGGTGAAGTCGGCGACGATGGATTGGAGACTGAGCATGGCGGGCATAGTAGCGACAACGACAAGCGGGTTATAGACAAGGATCGCAGGCAGATCTCGGTCGGAACACGCGGTGCGGCGGACGAAGGACTTACCGAATCCCTGACCTGGCGTCGGCACACAGTTCGTTCCAGGCGGTCATCCGCAGATTTTTCGATCGCCGCCGCGATGGGTCACCGCCCGGCCGCCGGCCGCAGTACGGTAGGCGCCATGCGGCTCCGCGCACGCAGGCGCGCCCATCTCGTGCTCGCCATCGCCATCGCGTCGCTCGCCGCCGGCTGCCACAGTCGGTCGCCGGCGCGGGACGCGCGAAGCGCGTGCGGGGCGGAGGTCTGCGTGAACGTCCGAGAGGTCTCGACCACGGCGCCGCTGACCGCCTTGCTCGAGGTGCAGGCCCCTCCCGGCACACGGCTCCGCAACGCGGCCGCGCGCGCTGGCGCAACCCAGGGCGCGCCGTGTGGCGCCGGCGTTCCCGTCGCGTTCGTCGCGATCGACGACGAGGCGGTGACCCACGGCCCGACGGCGATCGACGGCCGGCACGAGCTGTTGCTCGCGTTTCCGCGCGATTCGCTCGAGCACGCCGAAGCATCGGAGAAGCTGCTGGAGTTGGATCTTTCGCTCGCTGGCCAAGCGCGCTGCACGCGCGTCCGATTGATCGAGGGAGCGAGCGCGCCATGAGACGCGCGCCCGTCGCCGCGTGGACGGCGCTGGCCTGCGCGCTCGCCGGCTGTTTGTCGGGAAGCGTGCTGCAGGGAACGCCGTCGCAACGCTACGAGCCACCGGTGCTGGAGGCACCGCGGGGCAACGTGCTCGCGTTGCAGCTGACCGCCGTCGTGGTCAGCTTCGGCGACCGCAACCCGGTCGTCGAGGTGACCGCGAAGGCCAGCGCCCCGGCGATGATCGCGCGGGCTGCGCTGTCATCGGCGTCCGCCGCGGCATGCGCCGCGGGCATCGAAGCGCAGACGATCGAGCTCGACGGCCAGCGGCGCTGGGATCGTCCCATCGGTGTCGAGGGGACGCACAAGCTCGCCGCGACGTTCATCGGCGCGACGGCGCTGATGCGCGACGCGGATACCGTGCTCGACGTAGAGCTCGCGAGCGCGGGCGAACCTTCGTGCGTGCGCGTCGCGCTCGAGCCGCACGGACGCGATTCGGCGCCGAGGGGCACGCCGCGCTGGACGGTGGGCGGCGTGCTGCGCGGCGGCTTCCCGACCGGCGTCGGGCGGTACGCCATGATCGACGACGAGCTCCGGTTTCTTTACTGGTTTCCGCGACTCGCCGTCGGCGCCGAGCTGGGCTGGACGCTGTCGAATTGTTCGAAGACCTGCGGCAACTACCAGGTCCCGCTGTGGCTGCTCGCCGAGACAATTGCGCTCGAGCGCCGCGGCTTCGGCCTCGGCGTCTCGGCGGCATACGGGCTCAGCTATGGTCCGGACGGCGGGGCGGGCCCCGACGTGTGGCTGCACGGGCCACGCCTCGCGCTCCACCTCCTGCACCTCGTGCCGCCGGTGGGCGCGGCCGGCGGCGGTCCGACGCGTGGCAAAGGCATCGAGGTCTCGCTCGCATACCAGCGGGCGCTGGTCGGCCCGGTGCCGCCGATGTTCGTCGTCGGCTTCGGCGTGGTGGCGTTCTGATGCGGTGGACGTTGTTGCTCATCGGTACGCTCGGGACCGCGGCGTGCGTGCCGCGCCCGCTCGCGTACCAGGCGGCACCGCCGCCGTCCATCGCGGACCACGACACGCGCCTCGCGATCACGGACGTGCTCGTGCCCGCGGACACCGCGGACCTCGGCGCGATCGTACAGGTCGAGGGCGCCGGGTCCGTGCGGATCACGTCGGCGCGGCTGGCCCCCGCGCGCGGCGAGCCCTGTCGCGGCGGTTGGCCGGCCGGTGTCGTGTCGGCCGGTGGCCGGCGGCGCTGGGAACGTCCGCTACCGGTGGCCCCCGGCGAGCGCGTCACGTTCGAGTTCCCCGTCACGCCCGAGGCGCCCGAGGCCATCGGCCAGCTCGCCGAGCCGGAGACGTTGGACATCGAGGTGCAAACCGACGCCGGTGCCGCGCGCTGCGTGCGCCTTGCCTTGCCGATGGCGGATTCGGCGCTGCGGCGGCGTCGCGCGTGGTCGTGGGGTGGCAGCCTCCGCCTCGATCCACCGATAATGAACGCGTTCAGCGGCGCCGTGCGCGCGGGGCGCTGGCTCGGGCCACTTCGGATGGGCGCCGAGCTGGGGCTCGCGCTTCGCCGCTGCACCGACTGCTTGTCGCCGCTGTATCTATCCGCGCCCGCGGCGCTCACGATCGAAGCGCTGCCGGCGCTGCGCGCCGGGTTCGGCGTCGGGCTCGAGGCCGCCTACGCCGTCGCACCGACCGTGGGCGCCGACGGAGGCGACACCTACCTCCTGCATGGCCCGCGCCTCACGGTTCGTTTGGCCGCCGCCGCGCGCCGGACGCCGCACCTGCCGGGCGGGGCGCAGCGCCGCTACTCATCGGTGGACTTCATCGTCGGCTTCTCGCGCGCGGTCGGCGTCGCCCACTGGTCGCAGACCCTGTTCAGCATGGGCTTCACCTGGGACGAGGGGTTCTAAGCGGGGCAGATCGCCGTAGAACAGATCCCGGCGGTACACAGCGTCGAGGCGCCCGCGCACTGGATGTCGCTCGTGCACGCGGCGCCGACGGCGAGCTGCGCGCGGCAAACCCCGGGCGAGCCGCCCGCGGCGCCGTCGCACCAGCCGCTGAGACAGTCGACGTACACGTCACCCACCTGCCCGCACGCCTCGCCTACGATGGGCCGCCGCACGCAGGTCCCGCCCGCCCCGCAGGTCGCGAACCCCACGCACGGCTCGGCCGGGCCCGCGCACGCATCGCCGAGGTCGAGCGTGGCGAGGCAGGTCGGTTCATCGCCCGCATTCGCGGGCGCGCAGGTGAGGCCGCGATAGCAGACCCCGACGCTGGGGCCACAGGGATCGCCCGCGCTCACACCCACCACGCAGCGAGCGCCGGCGCTGATGTCGACACACGCGGCGTTGGTCACACAGCCCCGGCGCGCCGTCGAGCAATCGTCGCCGACCGCAAGGCGCGTGCGGCACACGCCGGGACACACGCCCGATGAAGGTTGATCGCAGAAGCTATCGCCGTCGACCGCGCATTCGTCGCTGCCGTTGCACGCGCCGCCCTCCGCCACGACGCCTGGCTCGAGACCGGTGCAGGTGAGCGAGGTCCACGTCCTGAACGTCGCGCACGTCATCGTTTGCCAGGCTCGCAGGCACGGTGCCGCCAGCGAGCGATCGAACCCGATTCGGTGGGCGGCCAGCTTCGCCGCCTGCTGGTCACAGAGGTCGGTGGGGACGGCAACGGCCGGGATGTCGTAGCAGCGCTGGCTCAACGCCGCGTACAGCGCCTGCCACTCGGGACAGAAGGTCTCGAACGACATGTCGCTGGGCGGAAACCGGCTGCCCGCCTCACAGCCCGCGACAATCGCGATGACCAGCCATCGGCGAAGATTGACCACGCCGACGACCCTCGCCTACTCCCAGGCGTCGTAGCTGTCAAACTGCATCGAGTAGTTGGCGCGGCCCTGGGTGGCGCTGCGCAAGTCGGTGGAGTAGCCGAACATGCGGCGCAACGGCGGCAGGTGGGGTTGACGTAAGGTGAGGTTATCGGCCAAGAGGCCGCTTGAACGTCCTAACGCGGCCCTTCGGCCGCAACCAATGCGGGGCTCCGCCCCGCGCCCCGCGAGGGCCTGCAGCCCTCGACCCGCGTGAGTGAGAGCGCCCGCGGCGCGGGCGCTCTCCAAGTCACGGGCCGGCAAGGCGAGGATT